>JACCDR011129523.1_pt1 | contig 120422 bp, 106 predicted proteins | sample 7446431 | NCBI WGS metagenome assembly JACCDR01 (sample SAMN15323443, study PRJNA562643) | freshwater metagenome | isolation source: river surface water | place: USA:Blue River Watershed | collected 2017-08-17
CGTGCCATGCGGCGTCTGAGGGTGCGGGGCAGCAGCTGGTGCGAGGCCTCGCTGGCGAGGATGAAGCGCACGTCGCCCACCGGCTCCTCCAGCGTCTTGAGCAGGGTGTTGGCGGTGATGGCGTTCATGCGCTCGGCGGGATAGACCACCACCACCTTGCCCCGGCCCCGGGCGCTGGTGCGCTGGGAGAACTCCACCGCATCGCGCATGGCGTCGACGCGGATCTCCTTGCTGGGCTTGCGGGCCTTCTCGTCGATGTCCTTCTGCGCCTTTTCGGACAGGGGCCAGCCCAGCTCCAGCATCGCCGTCTCGGGCATCAGAAGGCACAGGTCGGCATGGGTGCGCACGTCGATGGCGTGACAGCTGGCGCACTGGCCGCAGGCACCGGCCGGTGTGGGCGCCTCGCACAGCCAGGCGCGGGCCAGGCCCAGGGCGAGCTCGTACTGGCCCAGGCCCGAAGGGCCCTGCAGCAGCAACGCGTGGTGCGGCTGCGCGAGCAGGTCCTGCAACTGGCGGGTGATCCAGGGGGCGACGGTCATGGGGCGTGGAACGGCGAGGGCTGGGGGAGGGAGGGGCCGTTACAGCCAACCCCGGCGAACGACGGCCTCGCGCACCGCGGACCACACGGCTTCGCGCGGCTGCGCGGCGTCGATGCGGGCAAAGCGGCCCGGGTCGGACGCGGCACGGCGCTGGTAGCCCTGGTGCACGGCGCGGAAGAACTCGACAGGCTGGGACTCGAACTTGTCCGGCACGCGCGCACCGGCCAGGCGCTCGGCGGCGATGGCGGGGTCCAGCTCGAACAGGATCGTCAGGTCCGGCTGGCGCAGCGCGCCCCCTGCCCTGCCCTGCACCATCGCCTCCAGCTGCGTGAGCACGTTCCAGTCGAAGCCGCGGCCGCCGCCCTGGTAGGCGAAGGTGGCGTCGGTGAAGCGGTCGCAGACCACGACGTGGCCGGCGGCCAGCGCTGGCTCGATGACCTGCTGCAGGTGGTCCCGGCGGGCGGCGAACATCAGCAGGGCCTCGGTCAGCGCGTCCATCGGCGCGTTCAAGGCCAGGGCCCGCAGCTGCTCGGCCAGCGGGGTGCCGCCCGGTTCGCGTGTGGAGGTCACCATGCGGCCGGCGGCCGCCAGCGCATCGACCAGGGCCTGGATGTGCGTGGACTTGCCGGCACCGTCGATGCCTTCGAAGCTGATGAAGAGGCCGTTGGGGGTCATGGGCGTCCGCGCTGGTATTTGTTGACGGCCCGGTTGTGTTCTTCCAGGGACGCGCTGAAATGGCTGGAGCCGTCGCCCCGCGCCACGAAGTACAGCGCGCCGCTGGCGGCCGGTTGCACTGCGGCCAGCAGGGACGCCTTGCCCGGCATGGCGATGGGCGTGGGCGGCAGGCCGCGGCGGGTGTAGGTGTTCCAGGGCGTGTCGGCCAGCAGGTCGGCCTTGCGCAGGTTGCCGTCGAAGGCCGTGCCCAGGCCGTAGATGACCGTGGGGTCCGTCTGCAGGGGCATGCCGATGCGCAGGCGGTTGTTGAACACGGCCGAGACCAGCGGGCGGTCCGCCGCCCTGCCGGTTTCCTTCTCGACGATGCTGGCCAGGATCAGCGCCTGCTCCGGCGTGGTGGCCTGCGCCTGCGGCGAGCGCTGGCCCCAGGCGGCGGCGAGGTGCTGGTCCATCGCGCGCAAGGCGCGGCGGTAGACGGACAGGTCGCTGCTGCTCTTGCTGAAGGTGTAGGTGTCGGGGAAGAAACGGCCCTCGGGGTGCTGGCCGTCGCGGCCCAGCAGGCGCATCAGGGCCTCGTCGGTCAGGGCCTCGGTGTCGTGCTTGAGGTCCGGCTCACGGGCGATCGCGGCGCGGAACTGGCGGAAGGTCCAGCCCTCGATGAGCGTGACTGCGCGCAGCGCCTCGTCCCCACGGGCCAGCTTGGCCAGCAGGGCACGGGGGGTGATGCCGGCGTCGAGCTCGTAGCTGCCGGCCTTGATGAGGCGGGCCTGGGCGGAAACGCGGAACCACAGGAACAGCAAGTCGGGCGACACGTCGACCCCAGCGTCACGCACCGCGCGGGCCACCTCGCGGGGGCGGGTGCCGGGCTCGATGGACAGGTCCACCACCGGCGCGGACAACGCCATCGGCTGGTGGATCCACCACAGCAGGCTGCCGCCGAAGGCCGCCAGGGCCAGGAAGCCGGCGAGCAGGAGTTTGAGCAGGAAGCGGCGCACCAGAGATTCGTCCGATTCGTCCCCAGGGGACATCCGTGAAACAACAGGGGATGATAATTCAGCGATGACCGCAACCCTCGAAGGCGCCGCCCCCCTGCCCCACCTGGGCGTGATCCGGGCCGTGGGCGAAGACGCCGGCAAGTTCCTCCACAGCCAGCTCACCCACGATTTCCTGCTGCTGCCGCCCGGCCAGGCCCGTCTGGCCGCGTTCTGCAATGCCAAGGGACGCATGCAGGCCAGCTTCATCGCCGTGCGGCTGGCGGCGGACGACGTCGCCCTGGTCGTGAGCCGCGACCTGCTGGCGCAGACGCTCAAGCGCCTGTCCATGTTCGTGCTGCGCAGCAAGGTGAAGCTGTCGGACGCCTCGGGCGAGTTCGCGTTGCGCGGGCTGGCGGGCGGCGCCTTGCAGGCCGTCGCCGGCGCTTCCCTGGCACCGTGGCAGCACGTGGCACTGGGCGCCGCGCCTGCCGTGGCGCATGCGGTGGGCCTGTACCCCGCCGACGGCCAGCCGCGCGCGCTGTGGCTGGCACCCGCCGGCGCGCCGTTGCCCGAGGCGCCCGCGCTGGACGCCGCCCTGTGGCAATGGGGCGAGGTGCGCAGCGGCGTGGCCGCGGTGAGCCTGCCGGTGTTCGAGGCCTTCGTGCCGCAGATGCTCAATTACGAATCGGTGGGCGGTGTGAACTTCAAGAAGGGGTGCTACCCCGGGCAGGAAGTGGTGGCGCGCAGCCAGTTCCGCGGCACGCTCAAGCGCCGTGCCATTCGCGCCCATTCGGCGGGCGAGCTGGCGGCCGGGATGGAGGTGTTCCACTCGGGCGATCCGTCGCAACCCTGCGGCCAGGTGGCGCAGGCCGCGCCCGCGCCGGGCGGCGGGTGGGAGGCCATCGTCTCGCTGCAGCTGACGGCGATGGAGGGCGGCACGCTGGCCGTCGGTGCGCCCGACGGCCCGGCGCTGGTGCTGGGCACCCTGCCCTACGAGCTGCTGGCCGACATCTGACAGGCCCGCTGTGTGCCGCGACCGGGACGCTCCGGGCGTGGCGACGGGGCGGGACCGGATGCGGCTGTCTCAGGCCGCGGCCTGCAGCGGGGCCACCATCTCCACGTGCGGAATGCCCACCTCGTCGAAGGGCTCGCCCCGCACGCGAAAGCCCAGGCCCCGGTAGAAATCCTCGGCGGAGCGCTGCGCGTGCAGCACCACCTCGCGGTCGCCCCGCGCACGGGCAGCTTCCATCAGCGCCTGCATCACGGCCCGGCCCACGCCGGTGCGGCGGGCGGCGGCCAGCACCGCGACCCGCCCGATCTTCGCCACGCCCGGGCCGCCGCGCAGCAGCCGGCCGGTGCCCAGCGGCCTTCCGTCCGCGCCTTGCGCCACGGCATGGACGGCGGTGGCGTCCTCCTCGTCCCACTCCAGCTCCTTCGGGATGCCCTGCTCCTCGATGAAGACGCGCGCGCGGATCTCGCCGGCCTCGGCGCCGAGTTCGGCCCAGGTGCCGGTGCGCATTCGCAGGGGGCCGGGGGTGACGGAGGTAAGGGATGCGGTCATGGCGAGTGGAGGAAGGCTGCGCGTCAGGGGTTCAGGGCCTCGGCCAGCGCACGGGCGGCGTCGGCATGGGCCTGCTTCGCCTCGGGGATGGCGCGGCCCATCTTGATGAATTCATGCACCACGCCGTGGTACAGCTCCAGGTCCACGCGCACGCCGGCGGCGCGCAGCTTGTCGGCATAGGCCAGGCCCTCGTCGACCAGCGGGTCGCACTCGGCCAGGCACAGCCACACCGGGGCGACACCCTCCACGTCCGGCGCGTTGAGCGGTGCGAAGCGCCAGTCGTCGCGCTCGTGGTCGGCGATGTACTGGGCGAAGAAGTAGTCGATCAGCGTCTCGTCCAGCAGCAAGCCTTCGCGGTAGTGCAGGCGCGAGGGCAGCTCGCCGCGGGCGGCGCAGCCCGGGTAGATCAGCAGTTGCAGCGCCAGCGGCAGGCCGGCGTCCCGGGCGTACAGCGCGCACACCGTGGCCAAGGTGCCGCCCGCGCTGTCACCGCCCACCGCGAAGGGGCCGGCGCGCAAGCCGAGGGACGGCGCGTTCGCCGCCAGCCACTGGACGGCATCCCAGCAGTCGTTCACGGCGGTGGGGAAGCGGTGCTCCGGGGCCAGCCGGTAGTCCAGTGAGACCACGGCGCAGCCGCTGCGGCGCGCCAGCTCGCGGCACAGGGTGTCGTGCGTGGAAATGCTGCCCACGGTGAAGCCGCCGCCGTGGAAGTACAGCAGCCAGCCAGGGGCCGTGCCCTGCGACCCCTCCCCGGCCGCTACCGCGTCCGCATAAAGCCGCGCCGGCAGGGCCTGCCCGTCACGGGCGGGGATGTGGAAGTCCTCCACGCGAGCCAGGGCAGGCCTGGGGATTTCCAGCACACCGGCGCCCACCTCGTAGGCGGCGCGGGCCTGGACGGGCGGCAGGGTGTGCAGCGGGGGCTTGCCCGCGCGGCCCATGCGTTCAAGCACGGAGCGCATCGCGGGCGTGAGTCGCGGATGTGGCATGTGTGGTCGTGAAAACCGTGGCATCGTAACCGCGATGCGGGCACCTGCCCGCCCACCCCATCAGGAGGAGACGCTGGCCATGGCATTGATCTACTACGTGACCCAGGTGCAACTGGATTTCGGCGCGGTGAAGCTGCTCAAGCAGGAGTGCGAGCGGGTGGGCATCAGCCGCCCGCTGGTCGTGACCGACGCGGGCGTGCGCGCCGCCGGGGTGTTGCAGCGGGCGCTGGACGCGCTGGCCGGCCTGGAGGTGGCGGTGTTCGACCAGACGCCCTCCAACCCCAACGAGGCTGCCGTCCGCGCCGCCGCCGCGATGTACAGGGCGCAGCGCTGCGACGGCCTGGTGGCCGTGGGCGGCGGCTCCGCCATCGACTGCGCCAAGGGCGTGGCCATCGCCGCCACGCACGAGGGGCCGCTGGTGCATTACGCCACCATCGAAGGCGGCTCCCCCCGCATCACCGAGCGCGTGGCGCCGCTGATCGCCGTGCCCACCACGGCCGGCACGGGCAGCGAGGTGGCGCGCGGGGCCATCCTCATCGTCGATGACGGCCGCAAGCTGGGCTTCCACTCCTGGCACATCGTGCCCAAGGCCGCGATCTGCGACCCCGAGCTGACGCTGGGCCTGCCGGCCGGCCTCACCGCCGCGACCGGCATGGACGCGATCGCGCACTGCATGGAAACCTTCATGGCGGCCGCCTTCAATCCGCCGGCCGACGGCATCGCGCTGGACGGGCTGGCGCGTGGGTGGGCGCACATCGAGCGGGCCACCCGCAACGGCGCGGACCGCGAGGCGCGGCTGAACCTGATGAGTGCCTCCATGCAGGGCGCCATGGCGTTCCAGAAGGGCCTGGGGTGCGTGCACTCCCTGAGCCACAGCCTGGGCGGCGCGGACCCGCGGCTGCACCACGGCACGCTCAATGCGATGTTCCTGCCGGCGGTGGTGAAGTTCAACGCCGAGGCGCCGTCGGTGCGCCAGGACCACCGGCTCGAGCGCATGGCGCAGGCCATGGGCCTGGCCTCGGCCAGCGACATCCCGCTGGCGATCCAGGACATGAACGCACGCCTGGGGTTGCCCACGGGCCTGGGCGCGATGGGGGTGACGCCCGCGATGTTCCCGCGCGTGATCGAGGGCGCGCTGGCCGACCACTGCCACAAGACCAACCCGCGGCTGGCCTCGGCACAGGATTACGAGGCGATGCTGGCCGAGTCGCTCTGAGCGACCCGCGCCGGCAGCAGCCGCCGCCCCGCCTGGCGCAGCGGCCGCTCGAACCAGCGCTCGCTGGCCATGGCGAGCACGGATGACAGGGCCACACCCGCCAGCAGGATCATCACCCGCCACCCCACCGGCAGCTGGCCAATGTCCAGCCCGGTCAGGCGCGGCAGCACGAACCAGGTGAAGCCGAAGAACAGCATGGGGTGCAGCAGGTAGGTGCCGTAGGTGATGTCCCCCAGCCACCGTGCCACGGCCTGCGCGCGCTGCGGCACGCTCACGCGCCCGCTGGCCCACACGGCACCCGCGGCGGCCAGCGGCAGCAGCACGCCACGCCAGCCCGTGAGTTCGTCGCCCGGCACCTGGGGTGCCAGGGCCAGCAGGAGCCCCGCCATGCCCGCCCAGACCGCCAGCCCGGCGCGCCAGGGCAGCGGCCGGCCGGATCCCCACCGGCCCTGGCGCTGCGCATGGCCGATGAGGCAGCCGGCCAGGAAGTAGGCGCCAAAGGCCGGCACCTGGTGGTAGGCCACGGTGCTGGCCGCCAGCCCGTGCGCGCCCACGGTGCGGGCGATCCACACCGCCTGCACCGCCCCCACCACGGCCAGCGCCGCCCACTTCAGGCCCGGCCGGGGCAGCAGCCAGGCAATGGCCGGCATGGCGAGGTAAAACACGAACTCGATGCCCAGCGACCAGCCGCCGATGGCGATGGCCCAGGTGCCCGGGTCGTGCAGGCCGAAGGCGAAGCTGGCGTTGAGCGCCAGCCGCCAGGCCAGGGCATCGACCCAGCCGCCGTTGCGCGCGGCGAGCATGGCCAGGAAGGCCACGCACACCAGCAGGTACAGCGGCGCCAGGCGCATCCAGCGCACGGCCAGGAACGCGGCGATGCCGCGCCCGCTGCGCAGCGCCTGCGGCCCGTACACGTAGGCCATGCTGGCGCCCGAGAGCAGGAAGAACAGGTACACGCCATAGGTGCCCAGCGTGGACAGGTGGGCGATCTCCTGCCAGGACAGGTAGTGGTAGACGGCCACCGACAGCGCACACAGCCCGCGCAGCAGGTCCCAGCCCAGGACGCGGGGCGCGTGGGCATGGCGCCCGGTACCCGCAGGCCCTGTGGAAACCGCGGCAGCCTGGGGAATGGCAGCCTGCGCCGCCGCCGCGCCGCTCACAACGCCTCCAGCCGCGCCGGGTCGGGCCGCTGCAGCCACTGCGCGAATTCATCGGCCAGCTGCTGGCTGGCGGAGACGGCGGCAGTCCATACCTTGGCACGCTGCAGCGCCCCGGGGCCGTAGCCGTAGTGCATGAAGTCCGTGCGGTCCGGCAACTTGCCGTTGGGCAGCGTCGCCACCCACGCGGGGTTGGGCGCGAGCACCAGCATGGAATCCAGCGCCGGTGTGCTGCGGTGCCGCCAGCGCAGGCCCTTGTCCAGCCAGCCAGGCACCACGCTTTGCTGGAAATGCGGGTACAGCACGATGCCCGCGCCCCCGGCCGGCGGCTGGTAGCGCAGGTGCAGGTGGTAGTCCGTGATGCCGCCGTCCCAGTACGCGCCCGGTGGCGCGCCGGGGATGTCCTGCACCGCGCGCAGCCAGAACGGGATGGTGCAGCTGGCCTGCACGGCGGGGAAGAAGTTGGCTTCGTCCAGCGCGACCTGCCGGGTGCGCAGGTCGCGCGTGTCGAAGGGCAGCGCGCCCTCCCCCGCCGAGAACACCACCCGCTCCAGCCACGCGCCCAGCGCGGGCCGATGCAAGGCGTTGGAAATGAAGGCCCCGGCATACCCCAGGGGCGTGGCCACCGGGTGCTCGCGGCGCAGCAGGTGGCGCCCGCGCGCGGTCACGACGTGCAGGCGGTAGCGGGGGTGCTGAAGCACCTCGCCCAGCCGGCCCTCGTAGAACCCGCGCAGGCTCTCGGCAAAGCGCTGGGTCACGTGTTCGGCGGTCGGCTGCTTGCGCCCCGGCGGCACCTCGTAGTCCTGGTGGATGTAGGCGTGGGCGAAGCGGCCCAGGGCCGGCCCGGCGTCGGACAGGCAGGCCGTGGCCAGTCGCCACGCGCCGATGGAGGCGCCGATCAGGTGGACTGGCTGCTGCGAACGCGGCAGCCAGTCGCCAAACAGGAACTGGTCCAGGGGCGCGAGGACCAGGCCCTTGGGCCCGCCCGCCGCGCCGGGGATGACGGCCACGTCCTGCGGCGACAGCCCGTGCCGCGCGATGTGCTGCCGGGCCCGGGGGCCGGCATACAGGCGCAGGGCGGGTACCGCCATGCTTACTTGCGCAAGCCCTGGAGCTTGGCGAAGGCGCCGGCCATGGCCGTGCCCACCGGCTGCTGTGGCGCGGGCCGGTAGCCGCGGCTGGCGCCCTCAAAGCGGTTGTCACCGCCGCGGTCGCGGCGCGCGCCGGCCGGGGTGGCGTCCAGCTTCATGGTCAGGCTGATGCGCTTGCGCACCGGGTCGACCTCCAGCACCTTGACCTTCACGATGTCGCCGGTCTTGACGACCTCGCGCGCGTCGTTGACGAACTTGTGGGCCAGCTGGCTCACGTGGACCAGGCCGTCCTGGTGCACGCCCAGGTCGATGAAGGCACCGAACTGGGCCACGTTGCTCACGGTGCCTTCCAGGACCATGCCTTCCTTGAGGTCGGCGATGTCCTCCACACCCTCGTTGAAGCGGGCCACCTTGAAGTCCGGGCGCGGGTCGCGGCCGGGCTTTTCCAGCTCGGTGAGGATGTCCTTGACGGTGATGGCGCCGAATTTCTCGCTGGCGAACGTCTCGGGCTTGAGCGGCTTGAGCAACTCGCTGCGGCCCATCACCTCCTGCACCGGCTTGCCCAGCTTGACAATGATCTGCTCGACGACCGGGTAGGTTTCCGGGTGCACGCCGGTCATGTCCAGCGGGTTGTCGCCGCCGCGAATGCGCAGGAAGCCGGCGGATTGCTCGAAGGTCTTGGCGCCCAGGCCGGAGACTTCCAGCAGCTGCTGGCGGCTCTTGAAGGCGCCGTGGGCTTCGCGCCAGCGCACCACGGCCTTGGCCACCGAGGCGGACAGGCCGGACACGCGCGAGAGCAGCGGCACGGAGGCGGTGTTCAGGTCCACGCCCACGCCGTTCACGCAGTCCTCCACCACGGCGTCGAGCTGGCGGGCGAGCTCGCCCTGGTTCACGTCGTGCTGGTACTGGCCCACGCCGATGGACTTGGGATCGATCTTGACCAGCTCGGCCAGCGGGTCCTGCAGTCGGCGGGCAATGGAGGCGGCGCCGCGCAGGCTCACGTCCACATCGGGCATTTCCTGAGAGGCGTACTCGCTGGCGGAATAGACCGAGGCGCCCGCCTCGCTCACCACCACCTTCTCGATGGCCGGCGCGCCGGCAGCCTCGCGGGCCACGTTCAGGCGCTTGATCAGGTCGCCGGCCAGCTTGTCCGTCTCGCGGCTGGCGGTGCCGTTGCCGATGGCGATCAGGTTCACGCCATGCTTCTCGCACAGCTTGGCCAGGGTGAACAGCGAGCCTTCCCAGTCGCGGCGCGGCTCGTGCGGGAAGACGGTGGACGTGTCCACCAGCTTGCCCGTGGCATCGACCACGGCCACCTTCACGCCGGTGCGGATGCCCGGGTCCAGGCCCATGACCACGCGCGGGCCGGCGGGCGCCGCCAGCAGCAGGTCGCGCAGGTTGTCGCCGAAGACCTTGATGGCGACCTTCTCGGCGTCCTCGCGCAGGCGGGCGAACAGGTCGCGCTCGCTGGACAGGGACAGCTTGACACGCCAGGTCCAGGCCACGCACTTGCGGATCAGGTCGTCGGCCGGGCGGCTGGCATGGCTCCAGCCCAGGTGGAGGGCGATGCGGCCTTCGGCGATGGACGGCTTGCCCGGCTCGGGCTCGACCGGCAGCGACAGCTTGGCGTCCAGGATCTCGAGCTGGCGGCCGCGGAACACGGCCAGGGCGCGGTGCGAAGGCACGCGGCCAATGGGCTCGTCGTAGTCGAAGTAGTCGCGGAACTTGGCGACGTCGGGATGGTTCTCGTCCTTGCCGGCGGCCAGCTTGGACTTGAACAGGCCCTCGGACCACAGCCACTCCCGCAGCGACTGCACCAGGGCCGGGTCTTCCGACCAGCGCTCGGACAGGATGTCACGCACGCCGTCCAGCACCGCCAGGACGGTGGTGAAGTCCTCGCCGCCCTCGCCCTTTTCCGCCTTCACGAAGGCCTGGGCTTCCGCCTGCGGGTCCAGCGTGGGGTCGGCGAACAGCTTGTCGGCCAGCGGCTCGATGCCGAACTCGCGGGCGATCTGGCCCTTGGTGCGGCGCTTGGGCTTGTACGGCAGGTACAGGTCTTCCAGTTCCTGCTTGGTGGGCGCGGCCTCGATGGCGGCGCGCAGTTCCGGCGTGAGCTTGCCCTGCTCCTCGATACTCTTGAGGATGGCGGTGCGGCGCTCCTGCATCTCGCGCAGGTAGCCCAGGCGGTACTCCAGTTCGCGCAGCTGGATGTCGTCCAGGCCGCCGGTGGCTTCCTTGCGGTAGCGGGCGATGAAGGGGACGGTGGCGCCGGAATCCAGCAGGGTGACGGCCGCTTCGACCTGTCGCTCCTGAACCTTGAGCTCGGAAGCGATCTGTCTCAGGATGCTTTGCATGCGGGGAAACTGAACGATTTTTTCGGACGGGCGAGTTTGCCATACCCGGCTGGCGGGCTGGCCGACAGCCGGAGGGGGTGGCGGATGACATGGCCGGGCTGGGTGCCCTCTGAAGAATGGGTCGGATTTTCCTTGTGGAGTTCCCCATGCGCGTGCGCACCCTCCTCCTCGTCCTGGCCACGGCGGTCGTCGTGGTCTTCGCCCTGCTCAATTGGACCGAGTTCACCCGCCCCGTCGACGTGAACCTCGGCTTCCAGGCGGTCAGCGCCCCCCTGCCCCTGATCCTGCTGGGCCTGCTGGCGTTGGGCTTGCTGGTGGCCCTGGCCAGCGGCGCCGCGACCGAGGCCCGCCACCGGCGGCTGGAGAGCGAGCATGCCAAGGCCCTGCAGGCGCAGCGGGACCTGGCCGAGCGCGCCGAGGCCTCGCGCTTCGTGGACCTGCGCCAGGCGCTGGACACGCACCTGCGCGAAACCCGCCAGCGCGAGGCCAGCACCGCCAGCGAACTGGACCAGGCCCTGGCCAAGACCCAGCGGGAGATCCGCAACCAGATGGAGCTGCTGCACCGGTCGCTGAGCACCCGGCTGGGCGAGATGGAAGCCCGTCTGGAGATGCGGCTGGCGCACCGGGAACCCGGCACGGCCCGCGCCCCGGCAGGACGGGCCAACGTCGAGCCTCAGCCTGCACCCGACTTCCGCTCGGACGCACCGGCAGGACGGGTCGGATAGCCTGGCGCCTGCGAAGCCTTCACCGACAACCCTCCCGCAGCCCCCTGCGTCTGCAGGAATCCTGCACGGGGGCGAGCAGCGCCACAGGCGGGTGTGCGGCCGCCCGCCACGGGTCATGCCGCGGCGCGGCAACGGTTTCGGCCCTGCTGCTTGGCCGCGTACATCGCATCGTCCGCCCGGCGAATCCAGTCATGCACGGCTTCGCCCGGCCGCCGCGCGGCCACACCGATCGAGACGGTGATCCCGGTTTCACGAATCAGCGGCGTTCGCTCCACGTTCGCCCGCAGCTGTTCTGCCAGCGCGATGGCGTCTGCCAGGCCGCCCGGGACCAGCACGGCGAACTCCTCTCCCCCATAGCGGAACAGGCGCGCGGGAGAACGCAGGTCGTCCATCAGCAAACGGGCCAGGCGGTGCAGGCACAAGTCCCCCACGGGATGCCCGTAACGGTCGTTCACCGCCTTGAAATGGTCGATGTCCAGCATCATCAAGGACATGGCGCCCTGGCTGGTGTCATGGGGCAATTCGGCCAGCACGTCGTCGAACAGCCGCCGGTTGCCCGCACCCGTCAGGCTGTCGATCGTGCTGTCCAGGTACAGGCGGTGGTTGTCCTGCCGCAGCCGGGTGGTGAAGGCGTTGATGAAGATGCACACCAGCAGGCTGGTCGTGGCGAAGAAGGCCAGTTCCAGGCTCCAGCCCCGATGTGCCATGAGCCACAGGTGTCCCGACAGGCCGATGGCCGCCAGCCACAGCGCCTCCTGGGCGCGCACGATGAAGAACCCCGCGACGATCGCCGGGAAGAACCTGAAATGCCCCGCTGCTCCGAACCGGTGGGCCACGAACAGGCTGGACAGGACATACAGGCTTGCCATGCCGATACCGATGGGGCGAAGCCAGGTGCCCCGCAGGCCAAGGTAGGCCAGCCCCAGCAGGCCCAGGACCAGGGAAATGTCGAACGCGGCCTGGCCCCATTCCCCCCGGATGAGGCGCCAAAGACCGAACGGGGTGATCGCCAGCGCGGAGAGCGTGCTCTGGAATACCAGCAGGGCCTGCTCGGGCCGCAGGCCCCAGAGCCTGCGCCAGTAGCCCTCGATGAATGCGGAGAGTGGCGCCATGAAGCCGGGTCAGCTTCTCTGTAGTACGTATCCGATCCGCGGGAAGTGCACGTGCACCGAGCCAGCCCGCGGGTCGATGCGCCGCAGGCTGTAGTGCGTCCGGGTGGCGGCGATCAGCTCGCCCTCGGTGGCCTCGGCGCCGAACGACTCCGGCGTGACCGTGACCCGCTCGCCCAGCGCGATGCCGTGGTCGTCCTGGAAGCCGCTGTCCACCAGCAGGTTGGCGCCCGGCGGCCTGGGGTCCGCGTCCCGCGCGATGCGCAGGGCCTGCCAGGACTCCAGGATCTCCATCTGCCCATGGCCGCCGACCGCCAGGCGGTCCATCCACTCCGACACGGCCGGGGTGGCCGAGAGGATGCCGGCCAGCACCGGCACCTTGTGCCGGGTGAACCACAGCGGGTGGTAGGTGGCGAAGTCGGCCACACAGGGGTCGGTGCCGAACAGGAAGTCATGTTCCTCGACCATGCTGGCGATGCGCCGCAGGTAGGAACGGTAGGCGCTGGCGGCATCGTTCGGGCGCAGTACCGTCATGTTGGTGCGCATGGCCTTGCGGTCGGCCACGAACGCCTGCGCCAGCTCCGGTGCCCCCTCGAAGAGGACCGCTGCGCCGCGCGGCTGCAGGCTGTACGCCATCGCCGCCTGGAACAAGGTGGTGTCGGCCCACTGCGCGAACACCCGGGTGCAGCCACGCAGGTGCGGCGGGTACAGCGGCGGCTCCGGCTGCACATGCTCCAGCACGTCGCAGATCAGCGCGCTGTCGCAGTAGACGTCGGCGCCGACCTGCAGGAACGGGGTGCGCCGGTAGCCGCCGGTCAGCGCCACCACGTCCGGTTTGGGCAGGATGGCCGGAACGATGACCGACTTCCACGCCAGCTGCTTGCGGCCGAGGATGAGGCGGACCTTTTCCGAAAAGGGGGAGTTGGGGTAGTGGTGGAGGATCAGTTCGGGCATCGTCATCGGTGGCCTCGGTCAGGTCGGGGGCATGGCGCGTGCCAGCAACGCGCCCGTGGGCGTGCCGGCCGGCAGCAGGCCGAAGGCGGCGCCGCCGAACCGGCCGGACGCATCGGCGATGCGGGAGGCGGTGAACGCCTGCGCCACCTCGCCGGGCGCGCAGCGCCACAGCAGCACCGCCTGGGTGACCAGGGCCACCTCCTGCGCCAGCCGCCGCGCCTGGGCCTCGTCGGCCAGCGCCTGAAGCCGGCCGGGCAGGCCGGCGATGGCCTGGTCCAGGGCGGGGTCGGCGCCTCGACCGCTGGCCAGTTCCTCCATCAGGGCCTGGGCCGCGCCGGGCGCGCGCAAGGCCCGCAGCAGGTCCAGCGCCATGAGGTTGCCCGCGCCTTCCCAGATGGAGTTGACCGGCATCTCGCGGTAGATGCGCGCCATCACGCCCTGCCCGCCCGCCTCCACGTAGCCGTTGCCGCCCAGGCACTCCATGGCCTCCTGGGCGAAGGCGGCGCCGCGCTTGCAGACCCAGTACTTGGCCACCGGGGTGAGGATGCGGGCCAGCAGCGCCTCCCCGGCGTCCTGGGGACTTTCCAGCGTGCAGGCGATGCGCAGGGACAGCACGCAGGCGGCCTCGGCCTCCAGGGCCAGGTCGGCCAGCACCTGGCGCATGAGGGCGTGGTCGACCAGCGGGCGGCCGAAGGCGGCGCGCTGGCGGGCGTGGTGCAGGGCCTGCACCAGCGCCTGGCGCATCAAGCCGCTGGTACCCAGGGCGCAGTCCAGCCGGGTGAGCGCGCCCATCGCCAGGATCTGCGGCACGCCGCGGCCTTCCTCGCCCACCCGCCAGGCCAGGGCCTCGTGGAACTCGGCCTCGCTGCTGGCGTTGGCGCGGTTGCCCAGCTTGTCCTTGAGGCGTTGAAGCTGCAGGCCGTTGCGGCTGCCATCGGGCAACACGCGCGGCAGGAAGAAGCAGGTCAGGCCCTCGCCCGCCTGCGCCAGCACGAGGAAGGCATCGGACATGGGCGCGGACAGGAACCACTTGTGGCCAGTGAGTCGGTAGCGCGGGCCCCAGGTGTCCTGGCCGTCGGGCTCGGCCCGGGTGGTGTTGGCCCGCACGTCGGAGCCGCCCTGCTTTTCCGTCATGCCCATGCCCATGCTCAGGCCGGTCTTGCCCTTCCAGGGCACCAGCCGGGGGTCATGGGTGCGCGCGCCCAGGCCGGGGCCCCAGGCGGCGTGCAGGGCCGGGTGGTGGCGCAGGGCCGGCGCGGCCGCATAGGTCATGGAGATGGGGCACATGACGCCCGGCTCCAGCTGCGTGGCCAGCAGGAAGCCGGCGGCCCGCAGGACATGGCCGCCCGCCCGCCCCTCCACCCAGGGCGCGGCATGCAGCCCGGCCTGCGTGGCCAGGGCCATCAGCGCGTGGTACGACGGGTGGTATTCCACCTCGTCGACCCGGCGGCCGTAACGGTCATGGGTGTGCAGTTGCGGCGGGAACGTGTTGGCCAGCCGGGCATGTTCCAGCATGTCGGCCCGGGCGACGGTACCGCCCAGCGCCCTCAGGGGCGCGAGGTCCAGTCCGGGCCGCAGGTGCCTCAGGGCGTCCTGCAGCGGCTGGTCGGTCTCGAACAGGTTGATGCCGGTCAGCGGCGCAGGCTGGTTGAACACCGCATGGGTGTCGCGCAGGGTCTGCGGTGTCGCCAGCATGGTGTCCCCAACAAGGATGTGCGAATCGGCTAATCGGACGGGATCACGTTGAGCGGGTTCACGTCCCGCGGGCCGGTGGCCAGCCGACGCACGTACTTGAAGGTACCCGTGGCGTGGGCGCAGGCCTTTCCGGCTGCATCGTAGACCGTTGCCTCGGTGAACGCCAGCGTCGCGGTTCGCTGGATGAGGCGGCCCTCGGCGCGCAGGGCGCCCTTGGCCGGGCGCATGAAGCTGGTCTTCATCTCGATGGTGACCGCGCCCATGTCCTTGTCCACGCTGCGGGCGGCGGTGGCCAGGGTCACGTCCAGCAGGGTCATCAGGGCGCCGCCGTGGACCACGGAAAAGGAGTTCAGGTGCTCGGGCTTCGGGTCGAAGCGGATCTCGGAGCGGCCGCCGTCGAAGGCCGTCAGGACGAAGCCGAGGTGCTCGACGAAGGGGATGGTGGCGCCGAAGGACAGCGATGCGGGGGTGGGGTTCAAGGGCGATTCCTGCTCAGACTTCCAGCCACTCCCGGCGGATGCGGCCGTTGGCCTGCAGCTGCCCGGGGGTGCCCTGGAACACGATGCTACCGCGCCCCATCACCAGCACCCGGTCCGCCACATCCAGGGCAATGGACAGCTTCTGCTCCACCAGCAGCGCCGACACGCCCTGGGACCGCAGCGCCCGCAGGAAGCGGCCCACCTGCGCGACCAGCAGGGGTGCCAGGCCTTCGGTCGGCTCGTCCACCAGCACCAGGGCCGGGTCGCCCATCAGGGTGCGCGCCAGCGTGAGCATCTGCTGCTCGCCGCCGGACAGCACGCCGGCGGGCGTGTCCCGGCGCGGCAGGAGCGCGGGAAACAGCCGGTACATGTCGTCGGCCTGCCAGCGGGGCCGGCGCTGGCCGGGCTTGCGGCCCAGCGCGAGGTTCTGGTGGACGGTCAGGCCAGGAAAGACATCGCGGCTTTCGGGCACGTAGCCCACGCCCAGGCGCGCGATGGCATGGGGCGGCAGGCCCAGGATATCCCGGCCCTGCCACTGCACCGTGCCGCGCGCCTCGACCAGGCCCATGACCGCCTTGGCCGTGGTCGACCGCCCTGAGCCGTTGCGCCCCAGCAGCGCCACGATCTCGCCGGGACGGACCTCGAAGTCCACCCCGTGCAGCGCCTGGCTGGGGCCGTAGAACGCCTGCAGGCCGCGCACCTGGAGCATCAGGCCGCCCCCGCCAGGCTGGCGTCGCCCAGGCCCGCGCCGCCCAGGTAGGCCTGGCGCACCCGCTCGTCGGCCCGCACCCGCTGCGGGGTATCGCAGGCGATGAATTCGCCGCCGGCCAGCACCGCCACGCGGTCGGCCAGGTCGAAGACCACACCCATGTCGTGCTCCACCAGCAGCAGCGTGCGTCCTTCGGTGAGTTCGCGCACCAGGGCCGTGAAGTGCGCCGTCTCGCTGCGGCTCATGCCGGCGGTGGGCTCGTCCAGCAGCACCACGGGCGCGTCGCCCGCCACGGCCAGCCCGATCTCCAGGGCGCGCTGCTGCGCGTAGGCCAGGTGCTGGGCGGGCACGTCACGCTGGTCCTGCAGCCGCAGGCGCTCCAGCAGGGCCTCGGCCTGCGCCCTCACGTCCCGCAGGCCGGACAGGCGCTGCAGGAGGCGGTAGCGGTAACCCAGCGCCCCCATCACGGCGCACTGCAGGTTCTCGTACACGGTAAGCCGGGGAAACAGGTTCGTGACCTGGAAGCTGCGCGCCAGGCCCAGGCGGCGCACCTGGTGCGGACGCAACCCGTCGATGCGCTGCCCTTGCAGCCATACCTCCCCCGAAGTGGGCGCGAAGCGGCCCGAGACCAGGTGAAACAGCGTGGACTTTCCCGCGCCGTTGGGGCCGATGATGGCCAGCCGCTCGCCCGCCCGCACGGCCAGGCTGGCGCCGCGGATCACCTCCGTGCGGCCGAAGGCCATGCGCAGGTCGCGCAGTTCGAGGATGGCCGTCACCGCGGTGCCTCCCGGCGGCCCACGGCAGCCGCCGCCTTCGAATCTCGGGGGACGGCCTGCTGCGCGGCGTACTGCCGCACCATCACGCGCCTCGCGAGCTCGGCCAGGCCCAGCCCGCACGCCATCAGCAGGGCCGCGCCGACCCAGGCATCGGGGTGGCCGGAATCCAGCACCAGCCCGAGGAAGGGCGTCGCCGGGTCCAGGGCGGCATCCAGCTTGCGGTGGTAGGTCATTTCCACCAGGGCCGCCGCACCGGCAAAGCCCACAAGTGCGGTGCCGCCCAGGCCCAGGCCGCCGACCCACAAGCCGCGCAGGCGCCCGGTCCGGGCCAGCCGCCAGCCATCCACCGCCAGGCCGGCCAGGCCGCCCGGCGCCTTGAGCACCACCAGCACGAAGGCCAGGCCCATGTACAGCAGCCAGGCCTTGGTCAGGCCGGACAGCAGCACCTGGGCCCCCACCATCAGCACCGCGCCGACGATGGGCCCGAAGAACAGCGTGGTCCCCCCCAGGAAGGTGAACAGCAGGTAGGCGCCGGAGCGGTGGGCGCTGAACACCTCGGAGGTCACGATCTCGAAGTTCAGCGCCGCCAGCGCCCCCGCCACCCCCGCGAAGAAGGAGGCGACCATGAAGGCGATCCAGCGCACCACGCGGGGGTCATAGCCCAGGAACTCCACGCGCTCGGGGTTGTCGCGCACCGCATTGAGCACCCGGCCCAGCGGCGTGCGCGTGAAGGCGAACATGAGCCAGGTGCTGGCGAAGGTGTAGGCGGCGATCAGCCCGTACAGCTGCAACTGCGGGCCGAAGCTGATGCCCCAGGGGCGCGCGCCCACCACCCGGTTGGCGGCGATGCCGCCCTCCCCGCCGAACACACCGGTGAACATGAGCGAAGCCGCCCAGGCCAGCTCGCCCAGGCCCAGGGTGATCATGGCGAAGGGCGTGCCGGCCCGGCGCGTGGACAGCCAGCCGAAGACGCTGCCCACGGCCAGGGCCGCCAGCCCGCCGGCCACGGGCAGCAGGCTGACCGGCAGGCCGATGCGCCCGGCGCCGATGGCGTTGAGGGTGTGGATGGCCAGGAAGGCGCCGGCGCCCGAGTACACCGCATGGCCGAAACTGAGCAGGCCGCCCTGCCCCAGCAGCAGCCCATAGGACAGGCAGGCGATGATGGCGATGCCCACCTGGCTGAGGACCTGGTGCGACAGCGAGCTGGTGAACACCAGCGGCGCGGCGGCCAGCGCCAGCGCGTAGCCGCCCCAGGTGAGGATGCGCCCGGCGTGCATCAGCCCTCCCGCCGCCCCAGCAGGCCGCGCGGTCGCAGGGCCAGCACCGCCACCATCAGCAGGTAGGGCAGCACGGGGGCCAGCTGGCTGGCCTTGATGCCGCCGCCCAGCGGCCAGTCCAGGCCCACGGCGAAGGTCTGCAGGATGCCGATGCCCAGCGAGGCCAGGAAGGCGCCGGCCAGCGAGCCCAGGCCGCCGACCACCACCACCACGAAGACGACCGAGCCCACCGTGGCCGCCATGCCCGGCTCCGTCACGAAGGCATTGCCGCCGATCACGCCGGCCAGGCCGGCCAGCGCCGCGCCGCCGGCGAAGACCCACATGAACACCCGGGGCACGTCATGGCCCAGGGCCTCCACCATCTGCGGGTGCGTCAGCGCCGCCTGGATCACCAGGCCGATGCGGGTGCGCGTGAGCGCCAGCCACAGGGCCAGCAGCATGCCCACGGACACGGCCATCATGAAACCGCGGTACAGGGGGAACTGCGCGCCATACAGCGTGAACAGCGGCCCGGAGAGCCCGGGCGGCACGCGGTAGTCCACCGGCCCCGTGCCCCACACCAGCTGCACCACCTCCAGCACCACGAAGGACAGGCCGAAGGTCACCAGCAGCTCCGGCACATGGCCCAGGCGGTGGGCCCGCCGCAGCAGGTGCTTCTCGAACAGCGCGCCCGCAAGGCCCACGGCCAGCGGCGCCAGCACCAGGGCGGGCCAGAACCCCAGGGACTGCGACACGGTGTGGGCGGCATAGGCCCCCAGCATGTAGAAGCTGGCATGGGCGAAGTTCAGCACGCCCATCATGCTGAGGATCAGCGTGAGGCCGGCACTGAGCATGAACAGCAGCAGGCCGTAGCTGATGCCGTTCAACAGGGAAATGGCGAGGAATTCCATCGGGCGTCGGGGTGGCGCGGCAGGCGCGCCACCCCGCATTGTGCGTTGTGTCCGGCCCGCTTCCGCCCGGGCGCGGCCCCGCCCGGGGCCACAGCAATCGGTCAGGGTCCCCGTTGCAGGATGCAGCCCCTTGCCATCCCCGGGGAGAACCGCCATGCCACCCGCAACGTCTCAGACAACGCCCGCGTTCCACGGCCCAGCCAGTCTGGCAAGCCGCCACTGCCCGGCCGATTTCCCGCTGGTGGCAGGGGCCCTGATGAACGGTCCGGCCGGGGGGCTCACCGGCGGCCGTGACGTGCCCGCTGGCATCGCCCCCGCCTGCGGCCTCCAGGCCACGGCCTGGGACCTGGCGCAGTTCGAGCCCCTCCAGCCCACGGGCCCCCTGCAACGGCTGTCCGCCTGGTTCACGGGCGCCGCCGCGGGCGACCCCGGCATCCAGGCCAGCGCGGCCCTGCGGGGCCAGGGCCTGCTGGCACCCGCCCAGGCACAGCCCCGCGCCGAACGCCTGCTGGCCCAGGGCCGCACGGCGCGCGACATCCTCCAGCATTACGCCCAGGCCCGCACACAGGCCCGCCTGCCGGGGGATGCGGCATGGGTCGCCTCCCTGGCCGCCGGCCAGTTGCCCCTTCTCCTGGCCGGCCGCGACGAGTTCGCCCGGCTGGCGTACGAGGCCGCCGGCGAGGCGGCCGCAGGCCCGGTCGTCGTCCTGCCCGGTGGCGCCGGCGTCCTGGTGGACCCGAATGCCTTCTTCCAGCAAGGCAGCGACCGCCCGTCGGCGCGTGCATTGCGCGCCCTGCAGGCCACCTTCATCCATCCGCGGTGCAACGAACTGCTGAAGCTGACGGCGCAGCTGGGCCGCTATCCCAAGGACCGGATGGAGGAAGGCCTGGACCTGCTGGTCATGGGGCGGACCGGGGCCGACGCGCCCGAGCACCTGAAGGCGGCGCTGGAGGGCCTGGTCCAGGGCGACGAGACCGCCGTGGTGAGGGCCCTGCTGCGCCCCCAGGTGCCGCCCCTGCTGGCGCTCAGCCCGCTGCTGGACGCCCGCCTCTTCGATCCCCGGGTCGTACCGCCCCAGCCCGCGCCCGAGGACGCGGCCCGCGAGCTGGAGGCACTCGCCATCGATGCCCTGGCCCACGCCGAGCCGCTCCGGGCGCGCACCCGGACCCTGCTCGGCGTGCTGGGCCCCCGGGCCCGCGCCACCCTGGCCAACGCCTTCGTGCGCGCCGACATGGCCAGCCTCCAGCGGGTCCTGGCGGCCTATTCGGTGGTGGTGTTCAACGACGTGGTGCGCGCCTGGCTGCAGCCGGTGTGCGGCGACCTCGACGCGCTGCGGGACCTGGGCGTCAAGGTCCGCTGGCACGACGGCAGCGACAGCCTGCGCGCCGTCGTGGGCGACGACGCCCTGCCCCGCCAGATGCGTTCCCGCCGCGAGCCGCTGGCCATCACCACCCTGACCCAGTTCGACCGCGAAACCCGGATGGCCGGTGCGTCTGCCGCCATCCATTGGGCCATGGACCTCCCGCCGGATCCCCCCGCTGCGGCCGGACGCGGCACCCTCGCCCGCGCGCAGCTCGAAGCCGCCACGGGCCGGCCGCCGCTGGTGGTGCACGTCGATCCGGGCGACTCGCCGCTGTCCCCGCTGCAGCCCGCCATGCTGCTGGCGGAACTCATCGTCGCCTATGCCGACGGGTACGCACTGGGCGCCGCGCAGGGCTTCGCCCGGACGCTGGACAAGGACAACACCGGCACCGGCCCCAACCTGGTGGTGGAGTACCTCGGCGCCTACATCGGCCGACGCCTGACGGGTCAGCCCCTGGTCGCTCACCATGCCGCCGGCGCAACGGCCACGCAGCGGGTGATCCAGGCCCGGGCAGCCTTGGACGGCATTCCCTTCGAGCAGGCCGAGCGTCATGTGCTGGGCCTGGTCTTCGGCGGGCGCAGCTTCGGCAGCACGGACGACCTGCGCCAACTCAAGCGCCTGACCCTCAGCCTGCACGAGCAACGCAAGCTCGACCTGCTGCGGGACGCGCCGGCCGCCGCCGGACAGGGCACGCCCCTGCACGTGATCGGCGGCACGGTGGCCACCGGCGCCTGGATGCGGCCGGTCGGCCGCCTGGACGAGGCCTACCGCATGCAGCCGCTCACCGCGCTGCCGGCCGGGCGCATCCCGGGTACCTTCGCGCTGGGCGACGGCACGCTGCTGGTGGATCCCGAGCACATCGTGTCGGTGATCCTGCCCCCGGCAGCCGGGGACGACGGCCGCAAGGCCGATGGCCCGGCCCTCAAGACGCGGGCCACTGATAGGACCTCAGCATCTCGCGCAGGCGCGTCTTGAGCATCTTGCCGGTGGCGCCCAGCGGGATGGCGTCCACGAAGACCACGTCGTCCGGCACCTGCCACCGGGCCACCTGGCCCTCGTAGAACGCCAGCAGGGCCTCGCGCGTGAGCGACTGGCCCGGGCGCAGGACGGCGACGAGCAGCGGCCGCTCGTCCCAGCGCGGGTGCGGCATGCCCAGGCAGGCCGCCATGGCCACCGCCGGGTGGGCCATGGCCACGTTCTCGATGTCGATGGAGGAGATCCACTCCCCGCCGGACTTGATGACGTCCTTGCTGCGGTCGGTGATCTGCAGGTAGCCGTCGGGGTCGATGGTGGCCACGTCCCCCGTGGGGAACCAGCCCTCGTGCAGCGGGTCGCCGCCCTCCCCCTGGTAGTACTGCGCGATGACCCAGGGCCCGCGCACCTCCAGCTCGCCGGCCGTGACGCCGTCCCAGGGCAGTTCCCGCCCGTCATCCCCCACGATGCGCATGTCCACGCCGAACAGGCAGCGCCCCTGCTTCAGGCGCACCTGCAGCTGCGCTTGCGGCGGCAGCGCCAGGTGCTTGTTCTTGAGGGTGCACACGGTCCCCAGCGGACTCATCTCCGTCATGCCCCAGGCATGCAGCACGTCCACGCCATGCTGCTCGCGGAAGGCCTGGATCATGGCGGGCGGGCAGGCCGAGCCGCCGATCAGGGTGCGCTGCAGGGTGGAAAAGCGCAGGCCGTGGGCGGCCATGTGCGCCAGCAGCATCTGCCAGACGGTGGGCACGCCCGCGGCGAAGGTCACGCCCTCCGCCTCGACCAGCTCGTACACCGACTTGCCATCCAGCGCCGGCCCGGGAAAGACCAGCTTGCAGCCGGTGAGCGCGGCGGCATACGGGATGCCCCAGGCGTTGACGTGGAACATGGGCACCACCGGCAGCACCGCATCGCGGGCCGAGAGGTTCATCACGTCCGGCAGCGCCGCGGCATAGGCGTGCAGCACCGTGGACCGGTGGCTGTAGAGCGCCGCCTTGGGGTGGCCCGTGGTGCCGCTGGTGTAGCACATGCACGAGGCGCTGTTCTCGTCGAAGGCCGGCCAGTCGTACTGCGGCGGCTGGGCGCCGATCCAGTCCTCGTAGGCCACGAGATGGGGGATGCCGCTGTCCGTGGGCAGGCGCGCCGCCTCGCACAGCATCACGTACTGGCGGATGCCCGGGCACTGCCCGTGGATGGCCTGCACCAGGGGCAGGAAGGTGGCGTCGAAGCACAGCACCTCGTCGCCCGCGTGGTTGGCGATCCAGGCCACCTGCTGCGGGTGCAGCCGCGGGTTGAGGGTGTGCAGCACCCGGCCCGAGCCGGAGACGCCGAAATACAGCTCCAGGTGCCGGTGCCCGTTCCAGGCCAGGGTGGCCACGCGGGCCGAGAAGCCCAGGCCCCCGGCATCCAGCGCCCGCGCCACCTGCCGGGCCCGACTGGCGATGTCCCGCCAGGTGCTGCGGTGCAGGTCGCCCTCGACGCGCCGGGAGACGATCCCGCCGTCCGGGTGGTGGCGTTCGGCATGGGTGAGGAGTGACGAAATCAGCAGCGGCTGCGCTTGCATGAGTCCCAGCATGGCCCGTCTCCTGGCGGTGGTCTGCGGCGCAGTATCCGCAGCCGGCCGGGCGCGGGTGACGGGGGAAACCCCTGATCCCGCCGCGACCGTGGCACGTCGGGGACAATGGCGGCCATGTATGTGTTCACCGAGGCCGCGGCATGACCTACCCGATCCGCAAAACCGATGCCGAATGGCAGGCGCTGCTCGCGCAAAAAGGCGCCGAGCCGCGCGCCTTCGACGTGACCCGCCACGCCGCCACCGAACGCCCCTTCTCCGGCAGGTACGAGCAGGTGTGGGCCGACGGCAGCTACCACTGCATCTGCTGCGGCAACAAGCTGTTCGACTCGCACACCAAGTTCGACGCCGGCTGCGGCTGGCCCAGTTTCAGCGAGGCGGTGCCGGGTGCCATCCAGGAAATCACCGACCGCAGCCACGGCATGGTGCGCACCGAGACCGTCTGCGCCCAGTGCGGCGCCCACCTGGGCCATGTGTTCCCGGATGGCCCGGCCCCCACGGGCCTGCGCTACTGCATGAACTCGGCCTCCCTGGAGCTCCACGAGAAACCCTGAGACACCGTGACCGAATACGGACTGCCGGCGCCCTGCGCGGGCAGGCCTCATCGACAATCCCCGGACCCATGAAGATCCTCCTCGACTTTTTCCCCATCCTCCTGTTCTTCGTCGCCTTCAAGGTGGCGGGCATCTACTGGGCCACCGGCATCGCCATCGTGGCCACGGTGGTCCAGATCGCCTGGCTGCGCCTGCGCGTGGGCAAGGTCGAGCCCATGCAGTGGCTCAGCCTGGGCGTGATCGTGCTGTTCGGCGGCGCGACGCTGCTGGCGCACAGCGAGACCTTCATCAAGTGGAAGCCCACGGTGCTGTACTGGCTGATGGGTGCTGTCCTGGCCGCGGGCCAGCTCGTGTTCAACCGCAACTTCCTCAAATCGCTGATGGGGGCGCAGCTGGCCCTGCCCGATGCGGCCTGGCGCACCATGACCTGGAGCTGGACGGGCTTCTTCGCCGTCATGGGCGCGCTGAACCTGTGGGTGGCCTACACCTTCGACACCGACACCTGGGTCAGCTTCAAGCTGTTCGGCGGGATCGGCCTGATGCTGGTGTTCGTGCTCGCGCAAGGCCTGTACCTGAGCCGGTTCATCAAGGAGGACGACGCGTCCGGCAGCGCCTCCGGGACGCCCAAGCCATGAGCGGCACGGCCCACGCCGGCACCGGCATCACCGCCCAGGCGCTGCGCGAGCGGCTGCAGGAACGCCTGGCCCCCAGCCACCTGGAAGTGCTGGACGAAAGCGCCGCCCACGCCGGCCATGCAGGGGCTGACGGCACGGGTGCCGGCACCCATTTCCGGGTGCGCATCCGCTGCCAGGCCTTCGAGGGCCGCACGCGCGTGGCTCAGCATCGCCTTGTGTATGATGCGCTGCAGGATTTCATCGCCCGGGGCCTGCATGCGCTGGCCATCGAGGTCGCCTGAAAAACACCTGCACAACACCCGCGGATTCGAGACAGGAACCCCACCCATGAACAAGCACCTCCTCGCGGCCCTGGCTGCCGCCTGCATCGCAGCGCCCGCCTTCGCCCAGAACATCGCCATCGTCAACGGCAAGGCCGTGCCCAAGGCCCGCGCCGATGCCCTGGCCGCGCAGGTCGCCAAGTCCGGCCGCCCGATCACCCCGGAACTGACCGCCCAGATCAAGGACGAGGTCATCACCCGCGAGATCTTCATGCAGGAAGCGTCCAAGCGCGGCCTCGACGGCTCCGAGGACTTCAAGGCCCAGATGGACCTGGCCCGCCAGTCCATCCTGATCCGCGAGCTGTTCAGCGACTACCAGCAGAAGAACCCCGTCACCGACGCCGAAGCCAAGGCCGAGTACGACAAGTTCGTCGCGGCGAACGGCGGCAAGGAATACCGGGCCCGCCACATCCTGGTGGCCAAGGAAGACGAGGCCAAGGCCATCATCGCCAACCTGAAGAAGGGCGCCAAGTTCGAGGAGCTGGCCAAGAAGCAGTCCAAGGATCCCGGATCCGGCGCCAACGGCGGCGATCTGGACTGGGCCAACGCCAACAGCTACGTGCCGGAGTTCTCCTCCGCCATGGTCAAGCTGAAGAAGGGTGAAGTCACCCCGGCACCGGTCAAGAGCCAGTTCGGCTTCCACGTGATCCGCCTGGACGACGTGCGCGACGCCCAGCTGCCCAAGTTCGAGGAAGTCAAGCCGCAGATCCAGCAGCAGCTGGCCCAGCAGAAGCTGCAGCAGTTCCAGGACGAGCTGCGCGCCAAGGCCAAGGTCGAGTAAGACCCCCCGCCAGCGCACCCCGGGGTGCGCAGCGCTCGATGACGCGGCCCCCAGGCCGCGTTGTCATTTCAGGGCCGCCCGCCTGCCAGCGCCGCCCACGCGGCCAGCAGGCCCAGCAGCACCGGCTGGTGCAGCATGTACCAGGGCAGGCTGTGCCGTCCCAGCCACCCGGCCCAGGCCAGCGCCGCGGGGGCCGGGCCCGACAGCCACTGCGGTCGGGCGCGCAGCAACCACTGCCCCGCCGCCGTCCCCCACCACACGACGCCCAGCCAGGGCGCCAGCGGCACGTAGTCCTCAGTGACGGGCTTGCGCCCGACCAGCCCTAGCCAGTTGAACGCCGGCCCGTCCAGCCAGGCCGGGGCCAGCCCGGCGCCATGGGCCCAGGCGGTGGCAACCGGCAGCGCGGCCGCGATGCTCCCTGCCAGCCACAGCCAACGCCCCCACCCCGCCGTCAGCCGCGCCACCACCAGCATCACCGCCAGCCCGTGCAGCACACCGAAGTAGATGAAGCTGCGCGGGAACAGCAGGTACGAGCCCGCCGTGACCAGCAAGGCGCAGGCCCCCACCTGGGCCCAGCGCCGCCAGAACCGCTTCCAGGGCTGTCCCTGTGCGACGGCGACCGCCTGCCCCACCCCGGCGCACAGCAGGAACAGGCTGACGATGGCCGTGCGCTGGAGCGTCCAGACGGGGTCGCGCAGGAAGTCCTGCGGCCACCAGCCGGCGTGGCTCAGGTCGAAGGCGAAGTGGAAGGCCGTCATCCAGGCCACCGCCAGCCCGCGCGCCACGTCGAGCCGGACGAGGCGCAGGGCGGGCGCCCCCGTGTCACCAGTCGTCAGCGGATTGCCCATGGATACGACCTTAACGCAGGCACGCTGGGATAATCCTGTCCCATGCTAGCCAACCACCAGCTCGAGCTGCTCGCGCCCGCGCGCGACGCCGACATCGGCATCGAAGCCGTCAACCATGGGGCCGACGCCGTCTACATCGGCGGCCCGGGCTTCGGCGCGCGCGCCTCCGCCGGCAACAGCGTGCAGGACATCGAGCGCCTGTGCCGCCACGCCCACCGCTACAACAGCCGCATCTTCGTCACCCTCAACACCATCCTGCGCGACGACGAGCTCGAAGGCGCGCGCCGCATGGCCTGGGACGTGTACAACGCCGGCGCCGACGTCCTGATCGTGCAGGACATGGGCCTGCTGGAGATCGACCTGCCGCCCATCCAGCTGCACGCCAGCACCCAGACCGACATCCGCACGCCCGAGAAGGCGCGCTTCCTGCAGGACGCGGGCTTCTCCCAGATCGTGCTGGCGCGCGAGCTGACCCTGGAGCAGATCCGCGAAGTCGGCGCGGCGCTCGACCCCGCGCGCTGCAAGATGGAGTTCTTCGTCCACGGCGCGCTGTGCGTGGCCTACAGCGGCCAGTGCTTCATCTCGCACGCCCACACCGGCCGCAGCGCCAACCGGGGCGACTGCTCCCAGGCCTGCCGCCTGCCGTACCACGTGGTCGACGAGAAGGGCCGCTTCATCGCCCACGACAAGCACGTGCTGTCCATGAAGGACAACAACCAGAGCGCCAACCTGGCCGCCCTGGTGGACGCCGGCGTGCGCAGCTTCAAGATCGAGGGCCGCTACAAGGACATGGGGTACGTGAAGAACATCACCGCCCACTACCGCCTGCTGCTCGACGAGCTGATCGAGGCGCGCGAGGGCAGTGAGCAGCCCTACGCCCGCGCCGCCAGCGGGCGCACCACCTTCACCTTCCGGCCCGACCCGAACCAGAACTTCAACCGCGAGTTCACCGACTACTTCGTCAACGGCCGACAGGACGACATCGGCGCCTTCGACACGCCCAAGAACCCGGGCCAGGCCATCGGCTGGGTGACGGCCGTGGGTCCGAACTGGATCGAGCTGGCGTGCACCGACCGCGAAGCCATCCTGAACAACGGCGACGGCCTGTGCTACTACGACCTGCAAAAGGAACTGGTGGGCGTGGCCATCAACCGCGCCGAATCCCTGGGCAAGCCCGGGCAGTGGCGTGTCTTCCCCAAGGACCCTATCGCCGGCATGCGTGATTTGCGCAAGGGCACGGAGATCAACCGCAACCGCGACATGAACTGGGTGCGGATGCTGGAGAAGAAGTCCAGCGACCGCCGCATCGGCCTGTGGGCCGCGCTGGCCGAGACGGCGGACGGGTTCTCCCTGTCCCTCACCGATGAAGACGGCCACACCGGCAGCGCCGCCCTGCCCCATGCCAAGGAGCCGGCGCGCGAAGCCACCGGCCACGAGGACAAGCTGCGTGAGCAACTGGGCCGCTTCGGCGCCACGCTGTTCGAACCGCTGGACATCCAGGTCAAGCTCTCGGCCCCCTGGTTCCTGCCGGCCTCGTACCTGAACAACCTGCGCCGCGACGCCGTGGCCGGCCTGGAGGCCGCCCGCGCCCGCGCCTACGAGCGCCCGCCCCGCGCCACGCCGGTGGACCCGCCCGTGCCCTACCCCGAGGACAGCCTCACCTACCTGGCCAACGTCTTCAACCAGAAGGCGCATGACTTCTATGCGAAGCATGGCGTCAAGGTCATCGAGCCCGCCTACGAGAGCCACGAGGAGGAAGGCGAGGTCAGCCTCATGATCACCAAGCACTGCGTGCGCTGGTCCATGAGCCTGTGCCCCAAGCAGGCCAAGGGCGTGATCGGCGTCAAGGGCACCATCAAGGCCGAGCCGCTGCAGCTGGTCAACGGCAAGGAAAAGCTCACCCTGCGCTTCGACTGCAAGCCCTGCGAGATGCACGTGGTCGGCCGGATGAAGAAGTCCGTCATGAACCAGCTGGAGCGCGAAATGGCGGAGACGCCCATCCGCTTCTACCGCACCCGACCCCCGGCCACGCAGGCCTGAGTCTTGCCCCACCGGACCGACCTCCTGCCGCCCATGCAGCCAGAAAGGAGAGTCGGCCCCGATGACTGCTGCCGAGCAAACCGGTCCCCGGCCCAGGCGCTCGTTCGGCCTCTATGCGCTGTTGCTGAGCGTACCCCTGCTGGTGCTGCTGCCGCTGTTGCTCTACAGCGGCGCCCTGCTCTACCTCACGGCACAGCGCGCCAACGAGAGCGCCGAGCGTGAGCTGGCGGCCTCCAACCATGCCCTGGCGGCGGTGGTGGAGCATGAGTTCGACCAGGTGCAGGCGCTGCTCAAGCTGGTGGCCAACTCCCAGGTGGTGCGGCACGACGGCATCGACCGTGAGGCGGCCGATGCCTTGCTGGAGCGGCTGAACCGGGCCAGCCCGGGCCTGCTGTCCGTGGCCATCGTGGACCGGGCGGGTCAGATCATGGCGCAGTACCCGCCCACGGCGCGCGAGCGCATCGTCATGCGGCCGCACCATGCGCAGGCCTTCGCCGGGGGCGAGCTGGTGATCTCCGACCTGGACCTGGACAGCCAGGGGCGCTGGCCGGCCCTGAGCGTCGACTACCCGGCCTGGGACCGGGGGGAGCTGCGCTGGCTGATCACGGCGGAGATCAGTGCCCCGCACCTGGCCCGGCTCATGAGCGGCCAGGTCCGCGCCCGGGGCGCGGTGGCCACCCTGATCGACCGCCAGGACCGCATCGTCGCCCGCACCCAGGCCATGGACCGGTTCTACGGCGTGCGCCCCAGCGACGAGACCCTGCAGGCCTTCGCCACGCGAGCCGAGGGGGTGGCCCGGTTCCGCACCCTGGACGGCAACGAGTACCTGTGGGCCTGGTCGCGGCTGCCTTCCAACGGCTGGCACCTGATGGTCGGCGCCCCGTCGGAGGACGTGGACGCCGCCTTGCGCGGCTCCATCGAGCGGCTGGCGGTGGCCGGCCTGATCACGCTGGGGCTGGGCGTGGCGGGGACCATCTGGGTCGCCCGGCGGATCGCCCGCTCGACCGACCGGATGGCCGAGGCCGCGCCCCGGCTGATCCGGGGCGAGAACCCGCCCCACGAGCCCTCGGGCGTGCGCCAGCTCGATGCCCTGTACGACGCGCTGCGCGAGGCCGGCGGCCAGATCGCCCGGGCCCTGGCGGACCGCGACCGCGCGCTGGACGCCGAGCGTGTGGCCCGGGCGCTGGCCGACGAGGACAACCGGGCGAAGGACGAGTTCATCGCCACCCTCTCCCACGAGTTGCGCAACCCGTTGTCACCGATCCGGGCGGCCGCCGCGGTGCTGAAGATGCCCCAGGCCGATCCGGCCCGCCGGGCATCGGCGATCGGGGTGATCGAGCGCCAGTCCACGGCCATGGCGCGGCTGCTGGAGGACCTGCTGGACATCTCCCGCATCAGCAGCGGCCGCATCGAGATCGAGCGCCGGCCCGTGCTGCTGGCGGACGTGATGGAGACGGCCGTCGAGACGGCCCGCCCCTTGATCGAGCAACGGCGCCATGCGCTGGAGGTGCGCCTGCCGCCCGAGCCCGTCCTGCTGGCCGCGGACCCTCTGCGCCTGGGGCAGGTCTTCGCCAACCTGCTCACGAACGCTGCCAAGTACACGGACCCGGGCGGTCGCATCGAGGTCGCGGCCGAGGTTGCCGGCCACGAGGTGCGGGTGCGCGTACGGGACAACGGCATCGGCCTGGAGCCGCAGGCGCTGGAGCAGGTGTTCCAAAAATTCGCCCAGGTGCGCGGGCCGCTGGACCGCTCCCAGGGCGGCCTGGGCCTGGGCCTGTCGCTGGTGCGGGGGCTGGTCAAGCTGCACGGCGGCTGGGTGCGGGCCCACAGTGAAGGCCTGGGCCAGGGCAGCGAATTCGTGGTGGGCTTGCCGCTGCTCAGGGCGACAGCGGCGTGATTTCCCGGTCGATGCGCGCACCCAGTTCGGTTTGCGCGACCTTGATTTCGTAGGCGGTCTGGAGGTTCATCCAGCTCTGGACATCGCCGCCAAAGTATCGCGCCAGCCGCATCGCGGTATCGACCGTGATGCCGCGCCGCTCCAGCACGATGTCGTTGATGCGGGAGGCTGGCACCTTGAGGGCTTGCGCCAACGCATTGGCGCTCAGGCCCATCGGGGCCAGGTATTCCTCGCGCAGTACCTCGCCCGGGTGAACCGGGCGCATCGCGTTCGTCGGGGCCGGGATGGCCATATCATGCTCCTTGGCGGGATTCGTTCACGGCGTCTTCAGTGGTAATCGACGAGCTGAACGTCGCGGATGCCATCGCTGGTCCAGACGAAACACAGGCGAAACTGGTCATTCACGCGGATGCTGTACTGCCCCCGCCGATCGCCCCGCAGCGGCTCCAGCCGGTTTCCGGGCGGCACGCGCAACGCGTCCAGTGAGGCTGCGCTGTCGAGCTGCTGCAGCTTGCGTTCAGCCACCGCCGCAATGTGGGTGAATCGCCTGACCCTCTTGCCCGCAAACAGGTCCGCAGTGTCCTGATCGACGAAACTCAGGATCAAGGCGCAAGTTTATACCGTTTACCGGTAAACGGCAATTCCGTGCCGGCTGCGCAGCAGGCATGTTGATGCACTGTGAGGCCTCCCCGGGGCAAAGGGTCGTTTCTAGCGCCGCCGGGCGGGAGGGGTCAATGCGTTGCGGACCCCGTGTCAGTTGCCTGCCAGTCAAAACAGCCGCGGTAGGCGTGCCAGGTGGCATGCCCCAGCCAGGGGCCGGCCAGCACGATGCCCGCAGCCCACGGCAGCAGCATCGCGGCCAGGGTGATCGCGACCACCAGCATTCCCCACAGCAGCATCGGCCCTGGCCGGCCGGTGACGGCGTGGATGCTGGCGATGCCGGCGGAGATGGCGTCCGTGTCCTTGTCCAGGATCATGGGCAGCGAGACCACGCAGGTGGAATACACCAGCCCGGCGAAGACCGAGCCCACCACCGTGTAAACCGCCACGAAGGCCCAGTTCTGCGGGTTGAACACCGCCTGCAGCACGCTGGCCGTGGTGGGCATGCCCGTGTCGAAGAACACCGCGAACACCACCAGCGAGGCGCGGCCCCACAGCAGCTCCAGCAGCATCATCACCAGCACCAGCAGGCCCATGCTGCCCAGGTGCCCGCTCCAGCAGGTCAGGGAATCGGCCAGGTCCTGCGGCACGCCCTGCTCGCGACGGCGGCTCACCTCGTACAGGCCCAGGGCCAGGAAGGGGCCGACCAGGAAGCAGCCGGAGATGAAGGACATGGTGTACTCGGGCGCGCCGCGGAAGACCGCGCCGAGGATGGCCGCCATGAGCCAGAAGCAGATGCCGTAGAACAGCGAGATGCCCGGCGCAGCCGCCAGGTCGCGCCAGCCGGCGGCCAGCCAGCGCAGGGGATCGGCCATTGAGACAGGCCGCAGCACGCGCCGCTGGGGCATAGCCCCCTCTGGCGCCCCGGGTGCCCCAGGTGCCTCGCGGGAGGATCCGGAAGACGGGTCGGCATGCGTGTCCATGGGCCCATTGAAGCCCATGGAACCCATGCCGCCAATGGGGTCAACCCGCAGCGCGGGCGGCGGTCAGGCTGCCCGGGTCAACCCACCCACTTGCGGGCGTTGCGCCACACCCGCAGCCACGGGCTGTGCGCGCTGGGGTCGCCGCCGGTCCAGGACATCTGGATGTTGCGGAACACGCGCTCGGGGTGCGGCATCATGGCCGTGAAGCGGCCGTCCGCCGTGGTCACCGCCGTCAGGCCGCCCGGGCTGCCGTTCGGGTTGAACGGATAGGCCTCGGTGGGGTTGCCGTGGTGGTCGGTGAAGCGCATGGCGCCGATCACCTTCGCCGGGTCGCCCCGGTGCGCGAAGTTGGCATAGCCCTCGCCGTGCGCCACCACGATGGGCAGGCGGCTGCCCTCCATGCCCTGGAAGAACAGGCTGGGGGACGACAGGATCTCCACCTGCGACAGGCGGGCCTCGTAGCGCTCGCTGCGGTTGGTGGTGAAGCGCGGCCAGGCGTCGGCGCCGGGGATGATGTCCGCCAGCTCAGCCAGCATCTGGCAGCCGTTGCACACGCCCAGGGCGAAGGTGTCCGTGCGGGCGAAGAACTGCTGGAATTGCTGCGACAGCGGGTCGTTGAAGGTGATGCTGCGGGCCCAGCCGATGCCGGCGCCCAGCGTGTCGCCATAGCTGAAGCCGCCACAGGCCACGAAGCCCTTGAAATCGGGCAGCTTCACGCGGCCGGACTGCAGGTCGGTCATGTGCACGTCCACCGCCTCGAAACCGGCGGTGTCGAAGCAGTAGGCCATCTCCACATGGGAGTTGACGCCCTGCTCGCGCAGGATCGCCACCTTGGGGCGCGACAGGTTCAGGAACGGCGCGGCCACGTCCTCGGCGGGATCGAAGCTGGGCGCGAACTGCAGGCCCGGGTCCGTGGGGTCGCCAGCGGCGGCGTGCTCGCTGTCGGCGCAGGCCGGGTTGTCACGCTGCTGCGCGATCTTCCAGCTCACGCTGTCCCACACCTGGTGCAGGTCCTGCAGCCTGGCGCTGAAGATGGCCTTGGTATCGCGCCACACCTGCAGCTCGCCCTTGCCCACGTCGATGGACGAGGACTGCGGGCGGGTCGTGCCCACGAAGTGGCTGAACTTGCTCAGCCCGTGCTCGCGCAGCACCTGCATCACCTCGTTGCGCACGGCGGTGGGCACCTGCAGCACCACGCCCAGTTCCTCGTTGAACAGGGCCTTGAGCGTCAGCTCGTCGCGGCGGGCGCTGACCTGGCCCGCCCAGTTCTTGGCGTCGCCATGGTCGGCGCGGCTGTCGGTGATGCCGTCGCCCTCGGTGACCAGCAGGTCCACGTTCAGGCTCACGCCCACGTGGCCGGCGAAGGCCATCTCGGTGGCTGCAGCCAGCAGGCCGCCGTCGCTGCGGTCGTGGTAGGCCAGGATACGGCCCTGGGCACGCAGCGCGTTGACGGCGTTGACCAGGTTCACCAGGTCCTGCGCATCGTCCAGGTCGGGCACCTGCCCGCCCGGCTGCTCCAGCACCTGCGCCAGGATGGAGCCACCCATGCGGTTCCTTCCCTTGCCCAGGTCCACCAGCACCAGGGTGGTGTCCTGGGTGGCGTCCAGCTGCGGGGTCAGCGTGCCACGCACGTCAGACAGGGTGGCGAAGGCGGTGATGACCAGGCTCACCGGGGAGGTGACCTTCTTCTGGACGCCCTCCTCCTTCCACTGCGTGCGCATGGACAGGCTGTCCTTGCCCACGGGGATGGAGATGCCCAGCGCCGGGCACAGCTCCATGCCCACGGCCTTCACCGTCTTGTACAGGGCGGCGTCCTCGCCGGGCTCGCCGCAGGCGGCCATCCAGTTGGCGGACAGCTTCACGCGCGGCAGCTCGATCGGGGCGGCGAGCAGGTTGGTGATGGCCTCGGCCACCGCCATGCGGCCGGACGCCGGCGCATCCACGGACGCCAGCGGCGTGCGCTCGCCCATGGCCATGGCTTCACCCGCGAAGCCCTGGTAGTCGGCCAGCGACACGGCCACGTCCGCCACCGGCACCTGCCAGGGGCCCACCATCTGGTCGCGGTGGGTGAAGCCGCCCACGGTGCGGTCGCCGATGGTGATGAGGAAGCGCTTGGAGGCCACGGTGGGGTGCGCCAGCACCTGGATCACCGAGTCCTGCAGGCCCACGCCGGTCAGGTCGATGGGCGGCACCTCGCGCTTGAGGGACTTCACGTCGCGGTGCATCTTGGGCGGCTTGCCCAGGAGCACGTCCATCGGCATGTTGACGGCCTCGTTCTTCTCGTCGGCCACGACCAGCTGGCGCGCCTCGGTCGCCACGCCCACCACGGCGAAGGGGCAGCGCTCGCGCTCGCAGAACGCGCGGAACTGCGCCAGCGACTCGGGGCCGATGGCCAGCACATAGCGCTCCTGGCTCTCGTTGCACCAGATCTCCTTGGGCGCCAGGCCAGACTCCTCCAGCGGCACCTGGGACAGGTCGAAGCGCGCGCCGCGGCCAGCGTCGTTGGTCAGCTCGGGGAAGGCGTTGGACAGGCCGCCCGCGCCCACGTCGTGGATGGCGAGGATGGGGTTCTTGTCGCCCAGCTTCCAGCAGTGGTTGATGACCTCCTGCGCGCGGCGCTCGATCTCGGGGTTGCCGCGCTGCACGGAGTCGAAGTCCAGTTCCGCCGCATTGGTGCCGGTGGCCATGGAGCTGGCGGCGCTGCCGCCCATGCCGATACGCATGCCAGGTCCGCCCAGCTGCACCAGCAGCGTGCCGGCGGGGAACTCGATCTTCTTGGTCTGGCCGGCCTCGATGGCGCCCAGGCCGCCGGCGATCATGATGGGCTTGTGGTAGCCGCGCACCACGCCGTCCACGGTCTGCTCGTACTCGCGGAAGTAGCCGGCCAGGTTGGGACGGCCGAACTCGTTGTTGAACGCGGCGCCGCCCAGCGGGCCCTCGGTCATGATCTGCAGCGGGCTGGCGATGTGCGCCGGTCGGCCGTTGGGGTTGTCCCACAGCCGCGAGACGGAAAAGCCCGTCAGGCCGGCCTTGGGGCGCGAGCCGCGGCCGGTGGCGCCCTCGTCACGGATCTCGCCGCCCGCGCCGGTGGAGGCGCCGGGGAACGGGGAGATGGCCGTGGGGTGGTTGTGCGTCTCCACCTTCATCAGCACATGCTGCAGGGAGGCGCGGCGGGTGTAGGCGCTGGCGCCGCCGTCGGCGGGGACGAACAGCTCGACCTCGTTGCCTTCCATGATGGAGGCGTTGTCCGCATAGGCCACCACCGTGTGCTGGGGCGCCAGCTGATGGGTGTTGCGGATCATGCCGAACAGGCTCTTGTCCTGGTCCACGCCGTCGATGGTGAACTTGGCGTTGAAGATCTTGTGGCGGCAGTGCTCGCTGTTCGCCTGGGCGAACATCATCAGCTCCACGTCCGTGGGGTTGCGGCCCAGGCCGGTGAAGGCCTGGACCAGGTAGTCGATCTCGTCGTCGGCCAGCGCCAGGCCGAACTGGGTGTTGGCCTGCTCCAGCGCGGCGCGGCCGCCGCCCAGCACGTCCACGTGTTCCATGGGCTGGGCCTCCAGCTCGGTGAACAGGCGGTGCGCGCCGCCGCGCTCGAACAGCGCGGTCTCGGTCATGCGGTCATGCAGCAGGGCCGCCACGGCCTCGCGCTGGGCGGGCGTGAGGGAGGGCTTGCCCCCCAGCAGGCCGGTCTTGAAGCCGATGCGGTACTCGACGACGCGCTCCAGGCGCTTGACCGCCAGGCCGCAGTTGTGGGCGATGTCGGTGGCCTTGGAGGCCCAGGGGGACACGGTGCCCAGGCGGGGCGTGACGACGATCAGCTCGCCATCGGCAGCGCCCGGGGCGGGGGCGTAGGGCTCGCCGTAGGTCAGGAGGGCCGCGAGGCGGTCCACCTCGGCGGCGGCGGGGGCATGGTCGAAGGCGGCCAGGTGCACGAAGCGGGCCGACAGGCTGGTGACCTTGTCATGGACGGACTGGAGCCGGGGGAGCAGTTGCTGGACGCGGAACTCGCTGAGGGCGCTGCTGCCCTCGAATTCGGTGATGTGCAGGGTCACGGTGGGGCCTGGTTGGTCGGGTGCCGGGGAGTCGCGCGCCGGGCCGCTGACTGGGGTACGGCGCGAAACCCCGCATTTTACCGTTCATGGGGAGCACGGCCACGCCCCGGCCCGCCCGCCGCCTGCATGGCTTGCGACCCTCTGGGATAATCCACGTCCATGAGCATCACGTACAAGGACGCCCAGGAAATCCAGGCCATGCGCACCGCCTGCCGACTCGCTTCGGAGGTGCTGGATTACCTCACGCCGTTCATCAAGCCGGGCATCACCACCCGCGACATCGACACCCTCGCCGCCGACTTCATGAAGCAGCAGGGCACCATTTCGGCCACGCTGGGCTACCAGCCGCCGGGCTATCCCGCCTACCCCGCCTCCCTGTGCACCTCGGTGAACCACGTGGTGTGCCACGGCATCCCCAACGACAAGCCGCTGAAGAAGGGTGACATCGTCAACGTCGACGTCACCGTCATCAAGGACGGCTGGTACGGCGACACCAGCCGCATGTTCCTGGTGGGCGAATGCTCCATCGCCGCCAAGCGCCTGTGCCAGCTGACGTATGACGCCATGTGGCACGGGATCGTCAAGGTCAAGCCCGGCATCCACCTGGGCGACATCGGCTTTGCCATCCAGAAGTTCGCGGAAAGCAACGGCTTTTCCGTGGTCCGCGAGTTCTGCGGCCACGGCATCGGCCGCAAGTTCCACGAGGAGCCGCAGGTGCTGCACTACGGCCGCCCGGGCACGCTGGAAAAGCTGGAGCCCGGCATGACCTTCACCATCGAGCCCATGATCAACCTGGGCAAGCGCGACGTGAAGGAACTGGGCAACGACGGCTGGACCATCGTCACCAAGGACCACTCCCTGTCCGCCCAGTGGGAGCACACCGTGCTGGTCACCGAGACGGGCTACGAGGTGCTGACCCTGTCCGCGGGCAGCCCGCCGCCGCCGGCCTTCGTCGCCGCGGCAGCCGCGGCCGCCTGACCAGCCAGCGGGCCCGCCGATGACCGAAACTGGAATCGACCTGCCCGCCCTGCGGGACGACTGGCGCCGCCGCAAGGGTGCGCTGCTGGAGACCCTGGGCGCCCAGGGCCGCTCCACCCGCGGCGTCCACCAGCTGCTGCACGGCCTGGCGCGGGAGGCGGACGCCACCCTGCAGGCCCTGTGGGCGGCCGGTGGCTTCCCGGACAGCTTCGCCCTGGTGGCCGTCGGCGGCTTCGGGCGGGGCGAGCTGTACCCGCAGTCCGACGTCGACGTGCTGCTGCTCATGCCCGATGGCACGGCCGTCGACGGCGACGAGCCGCTCAGGGCCCGGATCGAGGCCTTCATCGGCCACTGCTGGGACGTGGGCCTGGAAATCGGCTCCAGCGTGCGCACGCTGGGCGACTGCATTGCCCAGGCCCAGGGGGACGTGACCGTCCAGACCTCGCTGCTGGAATCCCGCCTGGTCGCGGGCCATGAGGGCCTGTACCAGGACTTCGTGCGCCGCTTCACCGCATCGCTGGACCCCAAGGCCTTCTTCATCGCCAAGACGCTGGAGATGCGCCAGCGGCACAACAAGTTCGAGAACACGCCCTATTCCCTGGAGCCCAATTGCAAGGAGTCGCCCGGCGGCCTGCGTGACCTGCAGGTGATCCTGTGGGTGGCCCGGGCGGCCGGCCTGGGGTCGAGCTGGGACGACCTGGCGGACAAGGGCCTGGCCACGGCCTTCGAGGCGCGGCAGATCAAGCGCAACGAGTCGCTGCTGGCCCTGGTGCGCGCCCGCCTGCACCTGCTGTCCGGCCGCCGCGAGGACCGGCTGGTCTTCGACCTGCAGACGGCCGTGGCCGAGAGCTTCGGCTACCGCACCAGCACCGGCGAAAACGGCCGCATCATCCAGCGCGCCAGCGAGGCGCTGATGCGCCGCTACTACTGGGCGGCCAAGGCCGTCACGCAGCTCAATCAGATCCTGCTGCTGAACATCGAGTCGCACCTGAACCCCAGCGAGCACCCGCCGCAGGCGATCAACGAGCGGTTCCTGAACAAGAACGGGCTGGTCGAGGTCGCCTCGGACGACCTGTACGAGAAGAACCCGCACGCCATCCTGGAGACGTTCCTGGTCTACCAGACCACCGTGGGCGCCACCGGCCTGTCGGCCCGCACGCTGCGGGCGCTGTACAACGCCCGGCACCTGATGGACGGCCGTTTCCGCGCCGACCCGGCCAATCGCGCCACCTTCCTGGCGATCCTGCAGCAGCCCGAGGGCATCACCCACGCCATGCGGTTGATGAACCAGACCTCGGTGCTGGGGCGCTACCTGTGGGTGTTCCGCCGCATCGTGGGGCAGATGCAGCACGACCTGTTCCACGTCTACACGGTGGACCAGCACATCCTGATGGTCCTGCGCAACGTGCGGCGCTTCTTCATGCCGGAGCACGCGCATGAATACCCCTTCTGCTCGCAGCTGGCGGGCAGCTGGGACAAGCCGTGGATCCTGTACGCCGCGGCCCTGTTCCACGATATCGCCAAGGGCCGGGGCGGCGACCACTCCGAGCTGGGTGGGGAGGAAGTGCGGCAGTTCTGCGCCGACCACCACGTCGAGGGCGCGGATGCGGAGCTGATCGAGTTCCTGGTGCGCGAGCACCTGACCATGAGCCACATCGCGCAGAAGCAGGACCTGAGCGACCCCGACGTGATCGCCGCCTTTGCCAGGCGCGTGGGCGATGCCCGCCACCTGACCGCGCTGTACCTGCTGACGGTGGCCGACATCCGCGGCACCAGTCCCAAGGTCTGGAACGCCTGGAAAGGCAAGCTGCTGGAGGACCTGTACCGCTACACCCTGCGGGTGCTGGGCGGCCAGGCCCAGGACAGCCAGGCCGAGATCGAGTCGCGCAAGCGCGAGGCGCTGGTGCAGCTGGGCCTGCTGGCCCTGCCCCATGACGCGCACCGCAAGCTGTGGGACACCCTGGACGTGGGCTACTTCATGCGCCATGACGCCGGCGAGATCGCCTGGCACACGCGCCATGTGTCGCGTTTCCTGGCCGGGCTGGAGCCGGAGAAGGGACAGCACCCGCTGGTGCGCGCGCGCCTGTCGCCGGTGGGTGAAGGCCTGCAGGTCATGGTGTACACGCCCGACCAGCCGGACCTGTTCGCCCGCATCTGTGGCTACTTCGACCAGGCGGGCTTCAGCATCCTGGACGCGCGCATCCACACCACGCGCGACCAGCACGCGCTGGACACCTTCCAGGCGGTCAGCGCCATGGGCCCGGAGCACAACCGGGAACTGATCCACATGGTGGAGTCGGAACTGGCCCTGACGCTGGACCGCGCCGGTCCCCTGCCCGCGCCGAGCCGGGGCCGGGTCTCGCGCCGGGTCAAGAGCTTCCCCATCGCACCGCGCGTGAGCCTGGCGCCCGACGAGAAGGCGCAGCGCTGGCTGCTGTCGGTGTCGGCAAGCGACCGCGCCGGGTTGCTGTATTCCATCGCCCGGGTGCTGGCCAAGCACCGCATCAACCTGCAGCTGGCCAAGGTCTCGACCCTGGGCGAGCGGGTGGAAGACACTTTCCTGATCGACGGGCCCGAGCTGCAGCAGAACAAGCGGCAGATCGAGATCGAGACGGAGCTGCTGGAGGCACTGGCGGCCTGACGGCGCCGGCGCGGGCTACGCGTCGCGCGGGAGGATCCGTGGCTGCTGTCTCGCCGCCACCCCCGCGACGAACTGGCCGAAGGCGTCGAGCAGCGGTTGCCCGTTGAAGGACGGGCCTTCCAGCATCGCCAGCGCCTGCACGGTGGCTTCCAGGGTGGACACCTGGTCCGGCCGGCGGGCTGCGCGGATGGCGCGATAGCAGGTAGGGGGCGGCGCGTCCAGTGACAGCCGCGGCAGTTCCGCCAGGACCGGGTGCTCCAGCAGCATCCGCAGGCTCTTGCGCCATGTGGCGTCGATCACCACCAGCCGCAGGGGGGCGCCCGAGGGAGCCTCCACCGAAGGCGCGGGCGCGGCCGGTACGTCGGGGTACAGCAGCCGGGCCTCACGGCCGGGGCGGTGCACCAGGCTTCGCAGCGACGCGGAATCGAACCGCTCGCCGACCGCCACCTCGCAGTGCGCCAGCGACAGGCGCAGCAGGGTCACGCTGTTCTTCGCCTGGCGCTGCTCCTGCGGATGCTGGAGCACCAGGACCTCGGTACGGTGTGCCGTCGGCCGCGCCAGCGCGCACACGCAGGTCACCTGCGGTCGCAGGCATTGCCCGCAGGTGGCGCGCGACGGGCGCACCGCGCCAGCCTCAGTCATCCTGGGCCGGATCCAGTCCCGGGAACAGCACCTCGGTGTAGCCGAAGCGCGAGAAGTCACGCACCCGCATCGGGTACAGCACGCCGTGCAGGTGGTCGCACTCGTGCTGCACCACCCGGGCGTGGAAGCCCTCGGCCTCGCGCTCGATCGGGTCGCCATAAGGGTCGAACCCCGTGTAGCGAATGCGCTTGAAGCGCGGCACGACGCCGCGCAGGCCCGGCACCGACAGGCACCCCTCCCAGCCCTCCTCCTCCTCGTCACCCAGCGGGGTGATGACGGGATTGAGCAGGATGGTGCGCGGCACCACCGGGGCATCCGGGTAACGCGGGTTGAACTCGCCCGAGCCGAAGATCACCAGCTGCAGGTCCACGCCGATCTGTGGTGCGGCCAGGCCGGCGCCGTTGGCGGCCACCATGGTGTCGGCCATGTCCTGGATCAGCCGGTGCAGGGCATCGCTGTCGAACTCGGTCACCGGCTGCGCCACGCGCAGCAGGCGCGGATCGCCCATCTTCAGGATTTCGCGAACGGCCATCTTTCGTCCCTCAGTTGTTCAACTGCGCCCAGACCTTGTCCAGGCGCTTCACACTCACCGGTTGCGGCGTGCGCAGCTCCTGCGCAAAGAAGCTCACACGCAATTCTTCCAGCAGCCAGCGGAACTCCTGCATCCGGTCGTCCACCGCGCCCTTGCGCTCGGCCACCAGCCGCCAGAAGCGCTGCTCCTGCGGCTTGAGCTCGTTCAGGCGCGTCGCATCACGCGCCGGGTCGGCGCGCCACTTGTCCAGGCGCAGCACCACGGCCTTCAGGTAGCGCGGGAAGTGCTGCAGGCTGGCCCAGGGCGTGTCCGCCAGGAACCGCTTGCCCACCAGCCGCTGCAGCTGCTGCGTCGCATCCTGGGTGGCGTCGGGCGCGTTTTTGGTGTCCTTGATCTTGCGCAGCGCCGCTGCGTACTCGGCCAGGATGGTGCCCGCCAGCCGCGCCACCTCGTTGGCAATCAGGGTCAGGCGTCCCCTGCCCTCCTCCACCCGGCGCTTGAACGCCGCCTCGTCCGAGGGCAGCGGGTTCAGCAGGAAGGCGCGGTCCAGCGCCACGTCGATGACCTGTGCGCGCAGTTCCTCCTGCGTGCCCAGGGGCATGTAGGCCACCGCCATCTTCTGCAGGTCGGGGATGTTCTTCTCGAGGTACTTCAGCGCGTCCTTGATCTGCAGCGCGAACAGTCGCCGCAGGCCGGCGCGGTGCTTGCGCGCCGCCACCTCGGGCTCGTCGAAGACCTCCAGCGTCACCGCCTCGCCCTGGTCCACCAGGGCCGGGAAGCCCACCAGGCTGGTGCCGCCCTTGCGGATTTCCATCAGCTCGGGCAGCTCGCCGAAGGTCCAGGCGGTGTAGCGCTGGCTGGCGTCCACGGCCGGCGCGGCGGGGGCCGCGGCTGGCGCGGGGGCGGCCTTGGCGGCCTGGGGCGAGCGCACCTCGATGGGCTCACGCGTGGGCGCCGCAGCAGGAGCTTTCAGCGATGCCAGCGCCTGGAACGCACCGCGGGCCTTCGCGCCCCATTCGGACTTGAGCGCACCCAGGTTGCGCCCCATCCCCAGCTGGCGGCCGTGTTCGTCCACCACCCGCAGGTTCATGAACAGGTGCACCGGCACCATGTCCAGCTTGAAATCCGTGCGCTTGACGTCCAGGCTGGTCTCGTCGCGCACCCGCTTGAGGAGCGCGTCGGTCAGCGAGCCCTGGCCGAACGCCTCGGGCTGCGACAGCTCCTGCGCGAGCCGCGCTGCCGACTCAGGCAAGGGGACGAAGCGGGAACGGGGCTTTTGCGGCAGGGACTTGAGCAAGGCCTGGACCTTGTCCTTGAGCATGCCCGGCACCAGCCACTCGCAGCGGTCCTCGCTCACCTGGTTCAGGACGAACAGGGGCACGGTGACCGTCAGGCCGTCGCGTGCGTCGCCCGGCTCATGCAGGAAGGCCGTGGTGCAGTCCACGCCACCCAGGCGGATCGTCTTGGGGAAGGCCTGGGTGGTGATGCCGGCGGCCTCGTGCCGCATCAGCTCCTCGCGCGTGAGCTTCAGGAGCTGCGGGTTCTTGCGGCTTTCCGTGCGGTACCAGCCCTCGAAGGTGTGGCCGTTGTACACGTCGGCCGGCAGCTGCTGGTCGTAGAACGCGTAGATCAGCTCGTCGTCCACCAGCACGTCCTGACGGCGCGACTTGTGCTCCAGGTCCTGGACCTGCTTGACCAGCTTCAGGTTGGCAGCCAGGAACGGCAGGTTCGTCTCCCACTGCCCCGCCACCAGCGCCTCGCGGATGAAGATCTCGCGCGCCCCGGGCTGGTCCACCCGGCCATATGCCGTGCGACGGCCGCTGTAGATCACCAGGCCGTACAGCGTGGCCCGCTCCATGGCGACCACCTCGGCCTGCTTTTTCTCCCAGTGCGGGTCCAGCAGCTGCTTCTTCAGCAGGTGGCCGGCCACCTCCTCCACCCACTGCGGCTCGATGTTGGCGATGCCGCGGCCGAACAGGCGGGTGGTCTCCACCAGTTCCGCGCAGACGATCCAGCGGCCCGGGCGCTTCTTCAGGTGCGCGCCGGGATGGCGGTGGAACTTGATGCCGCGCGCACCCAGGTACTCGGACGAGGACGAGCCGGGGCCCGCAGCGCGCGCACCGGTGGCGGCGTTGTTGGCGCCGTCCTCCAACTTCCAGCCGATGTTCCCCAGCAGGCCGGCCAGCATGGACTTGTGCAGCGCCTCGTAGTTGGCGGGCAGCTTGTTGATCGGCCACTTGTGCTCGGTCACCACGGTGAGCAACTGGCTGTGGATGTCGCGCCACTCGCGCACGCGGCGGATGTTGATGAAGTTCTGCCGCAGCAGCTGCTCGTACTGGCGGTTGGACAGCTTGTGGGTATCCCCATGGCCTCCGCGCGAATCGCCCAGCCACTTCCACAGGTTCACATACCCCGAGAACTCGCTCTTCTCGTCGTCGAACTTGGCATGCTGCTGGTCGGCCTGCGCCTGGGCCTCCAGCGGCCGGTCGCGCACATCCTGCACCGACAGGGCCGAGGCCACCACCAGCACCTCGTCCAGCGCGCCGCGGTCGCGGGCCTCCAGGATCATGCGGCCCACGCGCGGGTCCAGCGGCAGGCGGGCCAGCTCCTTGCCCATGGGGGTCAGCTCGTTGGCGTCGTCCACCGCGCCCAGCTCGCCCAGGAGCTGGTAGCCGTCGGTGATGGCACGGCGCTGCGGCGCCTCCAGGAACGGGAAGTCCTCCACGTTGCCCAGACCCAGCGACTTCATGCGCAGGATCACCCCCGCCAGCGAGGAGCGCAGGATCTCGGGATCGGTGAAGCGCGGGCGGGCGTTGAATTCCTTCTCGTCGTACAGCCGGATGCAGATGCCGTTGGCCACCCGGCCGCAGCGGCCGGCCCGCTGGTTGGCGGCTGCCTGGCTGATCGGCTCCACCAGCAATTGCTCGACCTTGCTACGGAAGCTGTAGCGCTTGACGCGCGCCGTGCCTGCATCGATCACGTAGCGGATGCCCGGCACCGTCAGCGAGGTTTCGGCCACGTTGGTGGCCAGCACGATACGCCGGCCGGTGTGGGAGTCGAAGATGCGGTCCTGCTCGGCCTGCGACAGGCGCGAGAACAGCGGCAGCACCTCGGCGCCTCGCGTGAGCGGGCTGTGCGCCAGGTGGCCGCGCAGGTGGTCGGCGGCCTCGCGGATCTCGCGCTCGCCGGGCAGGAAGACCAGGATGTCGCCCCCAGCGTTGCCGGTCCAGAGCTCGTCCACCGCATCGGCGATGGCCTCGTTCAGCCCGCGCTCGCGCGTTTCCTCGAAGGGTCGCCAGCGCTGCTCCACCGGGAAGGTGCGGCCGGAAACATACAGAACGGGCGCAGGCCCCTTGGCGGATGCGAAGTGCTGCGCGAACCGCTCCGCGTCGATGGTGGCCGAGGTGACGACGATCTTCAGGTCTGGCCGGCGCGGCAGGATCTGCTTGAGGTACCCGAGCAGGAAGTCGATGTTCAGGCTGCGCTCGTGCGCCTCGTCGATGATCAGCGTGTCATACGCCTGCAGCAGCGGGTCGGACTGCGTCTCCGCCAGCAGGATGCCGTCCGTCATCAGCTTGACGGAAGCGTCCTTGGACAGGCGGTCCTGGAAGCGGACCTTGTAGCCCACCACCTCCCCCAGCGGCGTCTGCAGTTCCTCGGCGATGCGCTTGGCCACGCTGGAGGCGGCAATCCGCCGGGGTTGCGTGTGGCCGATCAGTCGTCCACGCTGTCCCGCCGGTGCGTTGAGCTTCCCGCGCCCCAGGGCCAGCGCGATCTTGGGCAGCTGCGTGGTCTTGCCCGAGCCGGTCTCGCCACAGACGATCACCACCTGGTTTGCCGCCATGGCGGCCATGATCTCCTCGCGCCGGGCGGAGACCGGCAGGGAGTCGGGAAAAGTGATGCGCAGCTCGGACAAGGCGGGAGACGGTTCGGGCAAAGCCGCAGATTATCCCCCGGTGCCAGCCCCTGCCGTACACTTGCCAGCAAGCCCCTGACCACGCGATGTCCACCGTCTTCAACTTCACCTTCGTCCCCTGGTTCCGCTCGGTTGCCCCGTACATCCACATGCACCGGGGCAAGACCTTCGTGGTCGGCCTGGCCGGCGAGGCCATCGCCGCGGGCAAGCTGCAGCACATCGCCCAGGACCTGGCCCTGATCCAGAGCATGGGTGTGAAGGTGGTGCTGGTGCACGGCTTCCGCCCCCAGGTCAACGAGCAGCTGCGCCTCAAGGGCCACGAGGCGAAGTACTCGCACGGCATGCGCATCACTGACGAGGTCGCCCTGGACTGCGCCCAGGAAGCCGCCGGCCAGCTGCGCTACGAGATCGAGGCCGCCTTCAGCCAGGGCCTGCCCAACACCCCCATGGCCGGCTCCACGGTGCGCGTGATCTCCGGCAACTTCATCACCGCCCGCCCCGTGGGCATCGTCGACGGGGTGGACTTCAAGCACTCGGGCCTGGTGCGCCGGGTGGACGTGGCCGGCATCAGCCGCACGCTGGACATGGGCTCGATGGTGCTGCTGTCGCCCTTCGGCTTCTCGCCCACCGGCGAGGCCTTCAACCTCACCATGGAGGAAGTCGCCACCAGCGTGGCCACCGCGCTGCAGGCCGACAAGCTGATCTTCCTGACCGAGATCCCCGGCATCCGCATCCGCCCCGGCGAGCCCGAGTCCGAGGACAACCCCATCGACACCGAGCTGCCCCTGGCCACGGCGGAACAGATCCTGGCGCAGCACGGCAACGCCCTGCAGCCCACCGACATCGGCTTCTACCTGCAGCACTGCGTGCGCGCCTGCAAGGCCGGCGTGGAGCGCAGCCACATCATCCCGTTCAACGTGGACGGCGCGCTGCTGCTGGAGGTGTACGTGCACGATGGCATCGGCACCATGGTGATCGACGAGAAACTCGAGGAACTGCGCGAGGCCACCTCCGACGACGTGGGCGGCATCCTGCAGCTGATCGAACCCTTCGAGCGTGACGGCACCCTGGTCAAGCGCGATCGCACCGAGATCGAGCGGGACATCGCCAACTACACCATCATCGAGCACGACGGCGTGATCTTCGCCTGCGCCGCCCTCTACCCCTACCCCGAGGCCCGCACCGCCGAGATGGCCGCCCTCACCGTCTCGCCCCAGAGCCAGGGCCAGGGCGACGGCGAGAAGATCCTCAAGCGCGTGGAGCAGCGCGCCCGCGCCATGGGCCTGGACAGCATCTTCGTGCTGACCACCCGCACCATGCACTGGTTCCTGCGCCGCGGCTTCGTGCAGGTGGACCCCGACTGGCTGCCCGAGGCGCGCAAGCGCAAGTACAACTGGGACCGCCGCAGCCTGGTCTTCGTCAAGAAGCTGTCCTGACCCTGCGCCCGTTCGCCTGACGCGGCGCTGTCTGACAGACAGCCAGCCCATCCCTGGCCACCATGCGCCACGGAGGTGGCCATCATGGGCTCTGACGCTGTGCGCGAAATCCGCATCCCGCAGGCGGGCAGCCTGCTCCTGGGGGACCTGATCCTGCCGGCCCAAGCCGCGGGAACCCCGCCCCTGGTCCTGTTCATCAACGGCCGAGGCTGCGGCCGCCACGGCATCCCGGACCGCGGGCTGGCCCGCGCCGTGCGCGAGCACGGTGTCGCCACGCTCCTGATCGACCTGCTCACGCCCGAGGAGCAGCAGGAAAAGCCCCACCCCGGCCTGCATGGCGTGGACCTGCCCCTGCTGACCCAGCGGGTGCTCGATGTGACCGCCTGGATGGCGAGGGACTCGCAACTGGGCGCCGCCAGCCTGGGCCTGTGCGGCCTGTGTGGCGGTGCTGCCGCAGCCCTGATCGCGGCAGGCCGCCTGGGGGCGGGCGTGCGCAGCCTGGTGTGCATCGGCGGCCGGGCCGACCAGGCGGGCCCGGCGGCCCTGGCCTCGGTGCGCGCGCCCACGCTGCTGCTGGCGGGCAGCCACGACCCGGAAGCACTCGCGCACAACGACGCGGCCTACCAGCACATGCGCTGTGAGCGCAGCGTGGCCGTGATTCCGGGTGCCGGCCCCAGCCTGGACGATTCCGGCACCCTGGCCCATGCCGCGGAAATGGCGGCCGACTGGTACGACGCGCACTTCGCGGCGATGGCGGAGGCGGCGTGATGCATTTCCCCGCCCACCTGCTGGCCGGCGGCCGTCAGGACCCGCGCCTGCCGCTGGCCGACCGCCGCGAGGCGGGCCGGCTGCTCGCCTCCGAGCTGGCCGACCTGCGGGACGCGCCAGGCCTCCTCGTGCTGGCGCTTCCGCGCGGCGGCGTGCCGGTGGGCTACGAGATCGCCCAGGCGCTGGGCGCGCCGCTGGACGTGCTGGTGGTGCGCAAGATCGGCATGCCCGGGCACCCGGAATACGCCATCGGCGCCCTGGCCAGCGGACCCGACGGCGGACTGCAGGTGCTGGACCGCCGTCCCGGCGACGCCCGCCAGCGCGAGGCGGTGCAGGCCGTGATCCGCGAGGAACGCGCCGAGCTGCAGCGGCGCGAGCGCGCCTACCGCGGCCAGCGTCCGCCGCCCGAGATCCAAGGCCATGCCGTCATCCTCGTGGACGACGGGCTGGCCACGGGGGCCACCATGGAGGCCGCGGCCCGCGCGGTGCGGCTGCTGCGGCCGGGGCAGCTGGTGGTCGCGGCGCCGGTGGCCTCGTCCCCTGCCGCGCGCCGCCTGGCGCCGTGGGTGGACCGGCTGGCTTTCATCGCCGTGCCCGAACCCTTCGACGCCGTGAGCCTGTGGTACCGCGACTTCGCACAGACCCAGGACGACGAGGTGCAGCGCCTGCTGGCCGCCACTGCGCACCTCGAGCTGCATCACTGAACCGAATCCGCGCGCCGGATTCCGTGGCGCCGGGCGCCCCTGTGCGGACCGCCACCGCAGTACTACATGTATTCATTCCCAGGCCTCAATTGGGGCCCTAGGTTTTAATTTAATTTGTCATTTCGGAAGTTATATGCATACTAACGAAGCATTCGGCGGTTGAAATTCATACCCAGGAACTCAGTCCGCCGGCCGATTGGAGTTCACCATGGACAACATCCGCCTGCCCGGCACCGATTCCTCCCGCTGCCCAATGCCTTGCCTGGCTGCGGCCGCAGCCGACGATCCCGATTTGTTCGACGACCACGGCCTGGACCTCCTGGCCCCCTGGAGCGGCCGCCTGCCCGCGAACCGGGACCAGATGCTCGCCTGCGTGACCGGGCTGTGGTCACAGGCGCCCGGCAACCTGCCGCGCGCCCTGGCCGGACTTGCCCGCGGACTGGGCGGCCCGGCCATGCCGCCGCAGCTGCTGCACGACATGGTGCAGGCGCTGCAATCCTGTGGCGCGGGTGACGAGACGGCCCAGGCGCGCTGGCCCGAGGTCACGCAGGCCCTGGCCCACGCCCTGGGCGGTCCCGACCTGTGCGAGGACCACCGCGACGGCCTGGTGCGCCTGGCCGGCCTGCCCGCCAGCCTGCTGGTGCGACCGGCCTGGCCCGTGGTCGAGGCGCTGGCCCGCGCCATCGGCGGCGCCAGCATGGCGACCCGCCACTGCACCGGCCTGGCAGTGGCGCTGCGCCGCGGCGAGCACCTGGCCAGCCCCGAGAACATCGCCGCGCTGCTGCACGTGCTCGGTGGCACCCCGGCGAGGCCCGACGATGCCGCCCGCCAGGACGCCGCACTGCAGGCCCTGGTCGCCGCGCTCACGCCGCCGGAGCCGGACCTCGACGGTCCCATCCTCCTGGCTGGCGCCATGAATTTCCTGCAGCCCGGTGCCCGCGGCTGCGGCTCCCTCTTCGCACTCTCCCCGCTGGCCATGGCCTCGCTGGCGACGACCCTGATCGAGCGGCTGGCCTGCGAATCGAGCATCGGCGCGCAGGACGGCACTGTCCACTGGCTGGCCGTCAGCCTCGGCCGCCTGGCCCAGGGGACGCACGGCGGCCCGGCCCTGCTGGCGCAGGCCTATGCCCGCCTGGCCCGCGCCGCCTCTGACATGTCCCCGGGCCGGCTGGGCATGATCGTGCTGGACCTGGCCGAGCAGGCCTTGCCTCCGGGCACCGCCCCCAGCCTGGCGCAGCCAGCCCTGTCGGAGGCCGTGGCGCAGGCCATGGCCCACGCCCATGCCATGCCGGCGACCCACCTGCTGGCCTGGCTTCGCAGCGTGGCACAACTGGCCGTTCCCGCCAGTGGCTGGGCCGACCCCGTCGCCCAGGCGGACCGCCTCATGCCCCTGGCCATGGCGATGTTCCAACCCCAGGGCGCCAACCCGCGGCCGTCCGTGCTGGCCCTGGCCGCGATGGCGCTGGCCAGCCCGTGGGTGCCGGACGAGGTGGCTGGTGGCACCGGGGTGCAGGAGCTGCCCCTGCTGACATGCATCACCCTGGCCCATGCCCTGGGTCCCCAGGCCCTGACCGCGATGGCGCTGGGCGCCGGGCGCGGCCTGGGCCTGCAGGACCATCCGCAGGCGCCCGCCCGCATCCACGCCGCACTGGAGTGGCTGGCCGGCGCCCAGGTACCCGAGGGGGTGACCCAGGCCATCGGCCACGGGCTGCAACTGGCGCTGGACCCCGCTCGGCTGCTGGAGGACACGCACAGCGGGCTGACGCTGGACGAGGCCCAGCGCCTGGACTGGCTGGAAGTGGCCTGCCTGCTGCCCCGCCACGCCGTGGCGAGCCGCCCGGACGGCCTGCTGGAAGCCATCGATGCCCTGGGCCTGCCGGACACCCGGGCGGACCTGCACCATGCCCTGGTGGAGCGCGTGCTTGCTGGCCGCCGCCAGCCGCCGGCCTCCCTGCCGGCCCTGCGGGCCGTGCACCGCAGCCGCCTGGCGGATCCGGCGCCGCACGCGCTGATGGATTTCTACGAGGCCGTGTGGGAAGACCGCGGCCTGCGCCCGCTGCTGCAGGGCGACCTGTCCGATGACAGCCTGGACGACTGGAACCACGTGCTGCATGACGCGCGCCAGGTGGCGGGCGCCCTGCTCACCGACCTGCAGCGGCCCGCCCTCAGCCCGGCACCCGACGAGGTGGCCGAATGGCTGGAGCATGTGGGCGGCGTGTGCCGCACGATCGACCGGTTCCTGATGCCCGCCCGCCGCATGGCTGCCGCAGGCTATTGACGACGCCGGCCGTCAGCGGGCCTGCCGCCAGGCCAGGACGGCCAGCAGCAGGCCGAAGGCCACGAACCACAGGAACGACCAGTTGGCGATGGTGCCGCCCAGGAAGGTCCAGTCGATCGCGGAGCAATCCCCGCTGCCGCGGAAGATCATGGGGATGGCGCGGTTGATCGGGAAGTTCTCGATCATCCCGTAGAAGTCGCGCCCGCAGGTCGCGACCTCCGGCGGGTACCACTGCAGCCAGCTCTGGCGGGCCGCCGTGAAGGCGCCGAAGCCGGCCAGGATCACCCCCAGAACGCTGCCAGTGATCCACACCGCGCGGCGACCCGACAGGGCCGCCAGGCCTGCGACGAGCGCGACCCCGACCAGCGCGTAGCGCTGAACGATGCACATCGGGCAGGGCTCGAGGCCCACCCCATGCTGCAGGTACAGGCCGAAGGCGAGCAAGGCGATGCTGATGACGCTGATGCCGCCGAGCACGCGGCGCGGGGCGGTTTGCAGCCACTGGGTGATCAAGTGTTTCTCCTGGATGACGCGTGGATTGTCTCGCATACCCTCCCGCGAACGCCGCCGCCCGGCGGGCGCCGGTCGCGGCCGGTCAGATCCCCGCGCCCGGCTCGACGAACACCCGCGCGCGGCGCGGCGTGACCAGCAGGATCTCGCCTTCGCGCAGGCCCTGCTCGCGGAACTGCTGCGCCGTGATCTGGGCCTCGATCACCGCGTTCTTGCCGGCCGGCCCCTGCCCGGCTTCCACCGGCACGAGCTCCAGCCGCGCGATGGGGCCGACCACGATGGCGCGGTCCAGCTTGGCGACGATGCCGCGCGTGCGTCCTTCGGCATCCACGCCCGCGCCCTGCACATAACGCTGCACGTCCAGGTCGTGGGGACGCACATAGGCAAAGGCCTTGGCATCCTGCGCGCCGGCGTGCTCGGGCGCCTGCAGCTGCAGGCCCTCCAGGTGCACTTCGCCCTCGTGGGCGCGGCCATGGAACAGGTTCACGTCACCCAGGAAGCCGTAGACGAACGGGCTGGCGGGGTGGTCCCACACCTCCTGGGGCGAGCCGACCTGCTCGATGTTGCCGCTGTTCATCAGCACCACGCGGTCGGCCACTTCCAGGGCCTCCTCCTGGTCGTGCGTGACGAAGATGCTGGTCACGTGCAGCTCGTCGTGCAGGCGGCGCAGCCAGCGGCGCAGCTCCTTGCGCACCTTGGCGTCCAGCGCGCCGAAGGGCTCGTCCAGCAGCAGGACCTTGGGCTCCACCGCCAGCGCGCGGGCCAGCGCAATGCGCTGGCGCTGGCCACCGGACAGCTGCGAAGGGAAGCGGTCGGCCAGCCAGTCCAGCTGCACCAGGCCCAGCAGCTCGTGCACCTTGGCCTTGATCTGCGCCTCGCTGGGGCGGGTGGCGCGCGGGCGCACCCGCAGGCCGAAGGCCACGTTCTCGAACACGGTCATGTGCCGGAACAGCGCGTAGTGCTGGAACACGAAGCCCACCTGGCGCTCACGCACGTGCACGTCGGTGGTGTCCTCGCCGGAGAACAGGATGCTGCCCGCATCGCCGGACTCCAGGCCCGCGATGATGCGCAGCAGGGTCGTCTTGCCGCAGCCCGAGGGGCCCAGCAGCGCGACCAGTTCGCCGGATTCGATGTGGAGGGAGACGTCGCGCAGGGCGTGGAAATCGCCAAAGCGCTTGCTGACGTTGCGGATCTCAATGCTCATGTCGCAGCTTCCTGCGGCCCCATCGGCCGCTCGGGCGGCATCTCGGCGGCCGCCTTCATTTCACGTTCATGCTTCCATTCGGCCACCGACTTGATGACGAGGGTCACCAGGGCCAGCAGCGCCAGGAGCGAGGCCACGGCGAAGGCCGCGACCGACTGGTACTCGTTGTAGAGGATTTCCACGTGCAGCGGCATGGTGTTGGTCTGGCCGCGGATGTGGCCCGAGACCACCGACACCGCACCGAACTCGCCCATGGCCCGCGCGTTGCACAGGATCACGCCGTAGATCAGGCCCCACTTGATGTTGGGGAGGGTGACATGCCAGAAGGTCTGCCAGCCCGAAGCGCCCAGCACGATCGCGGCCTGTTCCTCGTCGTTGCCCTGCGCCTGCATCAGCGGGATCAGCTCGCGCGCGATGAAGGGGAAGGTCACGAAGACGGTCGCCAGCACGATGCCCGGCACCGCGAAGACGATCTTGATGCCGTGGGACTCCAGCCAAGGGCCCAGCCAGCCCTGCGCGCCGAAGACCAGCATGTACATCAGGCCCGCGACCACCGGCGAGATGGAGAACGGCAGGTCCACCAGCGTGGTGAGGAAGGCCTTGCCCTTGAACTCGTACTTGGCGATGCACCAGGCCGCGGCGATGCCGAAGACCAGGTTCAGCGGCACGGAGATGGCGGCCGTGATCAGCGTGAGCTTGATCGCCGACCAGGCGTCCGGCTCGCGCAGGCCTTCCAGGTAGGCACCGAAGCCCTTGCGCAGGGCCTCCGCGAACACGGCGGCCAGCGGCAGCACCAGGAACAGCGCGATGAAGACCAGCGCGATGCCGGTGAGCGTCCAGCGCACCCAGGCGGACTCGGTGGTGGTGATGGCCTTGGTTCCGGTCACGCCGCTCATGCCGCCCCCGAGCGTTTGCGCTGCCAGGACTGCAGCGAGTTGATGACGAGCAGCATGATGAAGGACATGATGAGCATCATCACGGCCACGGCGGTGGCGCCGGGGACGTCGTACTGCTCGAGCTTGCCGATGATGATCAGCGGCACGATCTCGGAGACCATGGGCATGTTGCCGGCGATGAAGATGACCGAGCCGTACTCGCCCAGCGCGCGGGCGAAGGCCATGGCGAAGCCCGTGAGCAGCGCCGGGGCGATGGCGGGGAAGATCACCTTGGCGAAGGTCTGCCAGCGGGTCGCACCCAGGGACATGGCGGCTTCTTCCAGCTCGCGTTCGGTGTCTTCCAGCACGGGCTGGACGGTGCGCACCACGAAGGGCAGGCCGATGAAGATCAGGGCAATCACCACGCCGTTGGGGTTGAACGCCAGCTGGATGCCGTACGGCTCCAGGTACTGGCCGATCCAGCCGTTGCCGGCCAGCAGCGCCGTCAGCGAGATGCCGGCGACGGCAGTGGGCAGCGCGAACGGCAGGTCCACCAGCGCGTCGACGACGCGCTTGCCGGGGAAGGAGTAGCGCACCAGCACCCAGGCCACCAGCAGGCCGAACACCACATTGACGCCCGCCGCGAACAGCGAGGCGCCGAAGGTCAGCTTGTAGGCCGCCATGACACGCGGCGAACTCACCGCGTCCCAGAACTGCGCGCCCGTGAGCGTGAAGCTCTTGAGGACCAGCGCCGCCAGGGGGATGAGGACGATCAGGCTCAGGTACACCAGCGTGTAGCCGAGCGTCAAATTGAAACCGGGCAGCACCTTGCGGGTGCCGCCCGGCGCGGGCGTCGATGCCATCGAGTTACTTGACGGTGTAGATCTTGTCGAACTGGCCGCCGTCGTTGAAGTGCACCTTCTGGGCCTCGGCCAGGGAGCCGAACATCTCCTGCACGGTGAACAGCTGGATCGGCTTGAAGGACGAGGCGTACTTCTTCAGCACGGCCGCATTGCGCGGACGGATGTAGTGCTGCGCGGCGATCTCCTGGCCCTGCTCGGAGTACAGGAAGTCCAGGTAGGCCTTGGCCAGCTCGCCGGAGCCCTTCTTGGCCACGGTGCGCTCGACGATGGCGACCGGGTTCTCGGCGACGATGCTCATGGACGGGTAGACGATGTCGACCTTGCTCAGGCCGAATTCCTTGTCCACGGACACCACCTCGGACTCGAAGGTCACCAGCACGTCGCCGACGTTGCGCTGCAGGAAGGCTGTGGTGGCATCACGGCCGCCACGGGCCAGCACCGGCACGTTCTTGTAGATCTTGCCCATGAACTCGGCGGCTTGCGCGTCGTTCATGCCCTTCTTCTTGGCGTAGCCCAGGGCGGCCAGGTAGGCGTAGCGGCCGTTGCCGCCGGTCTTGGGGTTGACGACCACGACGGCGACGCCAGGCTTGGCCAGGTCGTCCCAGTCCTTGATGCCCTTGGGGTTGCCGTTGCGGGTCAGGAACAGCATGGTGGACGTGGTCGGGGCCGCGTTGTTCGGGAACTTCTTGTTCCAGTCCTTGGCGACGACCCCCTTGTCGGCCAGGAAGTCGACGTCGGTGGTGGTGTTGAAGGTCACGACATCGGCGTCGAGGCCATCGGCCACGGCGCGGGCCTGGGCGGAGGAGCCGCCGTGGGCCTGGTCGATCTTGACGTCCTTGCCGGTGGCCTTCTTGTAGGCGGGCACGAAGGCGGCGTTGATGTCCTTGTAGAACTCGCGGGCCACGTCGTAGGACACGTTCAGCAGGGTCTGCTGGGCGAAGGCGGTGCCGGCGGCGGCGAAGGCCACGGCGGCAACGAGGGTCTTGAGCTGCTTCTTCATGGTGATCTCTCTGGCGATTACTTGTTCGGTTGCGGGGTCAGTCGCAGATAGGGCTTGAGCGCACGGAACCCCTTGGGGAAACGCTGGGCGATCTCGAGCGGGTCCTGGAGGCTGGGGACGATGACCACGTCATCGCCATCCTTCCAGTTCACGGGGGTCGCAACCTTGTGATTGTCCGTCAATTGCAAAGAGTCGATCACGCGAAGGATTTCATCGAAGTTGCGGCCGGTGGAGGCCGGGTACGTGAACGTCGCGCGAATGACCTTCTTCGGGTCGATGATGAACACGCTGCGCACCGTGGCATTGGCCAGCGCGTTCGGGTGGATCATGTCGTACAGGAGGGCCACCTTGCGGTCGCCGTCGGCCAGGATGGGGAAGTTGACGGCCGTGCCCTGGGTCTCCTCGATGTCGCCGACCCAGGCCTTGTGCGACTCCAGCGGGTCGACCGACAGCGCCAGCGCCTTGACGCCGCGGCGGGCGAACTCGGCCTGCAGCGCAGCGGTCTTGCCCAGCTCCGTGGTGCACACGGGGGTGAAATCGGCGGGATGGGAGAACAGCACCACCCAGGAATTGCCCGCCCACGGGTGGAATTGGATGGGGCCCTCGGTGGAATCCTGCGTGAAGTCGGGGGCGGTATCGCCCAGGCGAAGCGTTGCCATGCCATCCCTTTCGTATAAGAAGTACGGGAATTTTCACGATTTGGTTATGAAAGACCAACGAATTTGTCGTTGTTTGCATATCCGGCGCTGACATAAGCGAGGGCGCCCAAACGCCGCACCCTAAGGCCGGTGTCAGGGCCCCGGGTTCGCGCGCACCTACAACCACGGGTGCGCCGGCCCGGGTTTGCGAGGCCGCACCTCCTGCCACGCCACCCGTCCCCGAAGGCCACGCCCCATGCAAGGACCCCGCTCCCCGTCCGACCCTGCCGCCGCCCGACCCACGCCACCGCCAGCACCGTCCTCCTGGGCCTCCAGCCTGATCCGGTCCATGGCGCGCAGTTGGCGCAGCGTCACGGAGCCGTCGGCCAGCAGCACCACCACAACCACCACCGCCGCGAGCACGAACACGGCGAGCCTGAGCCAGCGGACAGTCCGGGTGGGCCTGCCGGCGACCCCGGCGGCCCCTGGCCAGGACCGCAAGGAGGCCAAGCAGAAAGACCCCCTTACCCTGGCCACTCTCTGGCCCGGCCATGCTTGGCGTGACGGTCCGGTGCGCGCCCTTTGCCAGGACCTGATCAAGCAGAACGGCAAATGGAAGCAGGCCGCCGTCTTCGAGGCGCTGCGCAAGATCAGCGAGGAGGAGGCAGAGGAATTCGGCGAGTTCGCGGCGTACCTGCAGGCGCACCCCAGCCTTTGGGAGGCGCCGGTGATCAGCCAGTGGCTGGCCGACCTGTCCGTGCCTGCGTTTTCGCGCGCCGCCCGCCACCCCCGCGATCCCCACGGCCTGCTGCTGGTGGGCGGCTTGGTCAACGGCCTGGCACGGGGCCTGATGCGCACCGAACAGACCTACAGCCTGGTACAGGTCCTGGTGCGCCTGCTCGACGCACAGCGCCTGCGCCGCTTCGACGGCCTGGCCCGCACGGTGGTGGAACTGCGCGACCACGTGAACGACCTTGGCCTGCGGGAGGTGATGGCGGCCCTCCACAACCTGCAGTTGCCCGACGAGCAAGGCCTGTTGCGGCAATGCCGCCAGCTGGCGCGGTCCGATGCCGTGGCGGTGACCGCCTTGCACCGTGTGGTGCGGCTGGCGACGCGCCACCCCTTCAAGAGCCAGGTCCCGTGCCACGACTGGTATGCCGATTGGCTGAGGCTGCTGGCGGCGCCGCCCGCGGGGGAAGGCGCGATCCCGCCGGCACGCCAGTTCGCCCTCGGCCATGCGGCAGCGACCGCGTGCCTGGACTACGCCCCGTCCCGGCCGTCGCTGCAGGCCGTGCTCGATGGAAAGCACACCGAGACCCCCGGTTCCCAGGCCCTGCCGCCACCGCAGTACGCACCCCCCCAGCCTACGCCGGCGGCCCGGGCTGGCGTACTGTGGGCGCTGGATCCGATGGCGAGCCTGGCCGCCCTGCCCCTCGACCCCGAGGCGGCGCTGAACCTGGGCGCGTGGCTGGACCTGGAGAAGCCTGCCCGCCAGATCGGCCCCGTGCGCCTGTACCAGCAGCTGGAAGCCCTGGACCTCCCCTTCAACGCGCGCTATCGCCTGCAGCGCCTGGTGCTGCGCCAGGAGGGCGCCTTTGCGGCGGTCCGCGCGAGCCTGCTGCCAACGCCCGCCCTTCCCGCGTCACCCCAGGTCGAAGGGCTCGATGAGGGGCCGGTCGTCGGCGCCGATGCCGACGACGCGCTGGCGGCAGCCCTGTCCCGCCTGATGGACCTGTACCGCTACTTCGGCGAACGCGAGGGCCTGGACTTCGCCTTCGGCGATTCGCCCGACCTCGCGCGCATCCGCCAGGAGCAACTGCGGGTGCATGAGCGCATGGGCTGCATCGAGGCCGCCATGCGCGAGCTGGAGGGGCTCGCGCCCCCCTCCACAGGCAGAGAGGCCGAGCCCGCTCCCACGGCCTTCCTGCGCGACGGGCTGGCTGCGGTGGCGCGCCTCACGCTCGGGGAGAGCCTGCGCCAGCTACAGGCGAACCACGCGCTCGCACTCGCCAGCGAGTTGCGGCTCGAGCGCGATCCCGGACCCCACAAGCTGGAGGGCAAGGGCGACAAGGCGGGGCACTGAGTCCCGCGCCACGGACATTCACGGCACGCACCGGGATGCGGGCCTACACCCAGGCCGCCGGGGCGCACCTACGATGGGCCATCCAAGGAAGCCGTCTGATGACCATCGCCCAGATGATCCGCGACAACCTCGATGCGCTGGCGCAGGAGTTCGTGCAGGCCGCGCGCCAGGCCGCGCCGGCGGCCGCCGCGCTCGACACCTTGGCACTGGAAGACAGCGTGCGCGAGCTCCTGCTGGCCATGGCGATCGACCTGGAGTCCGAGCAGTCGAACCAGCAGCAGGTCGACAAGTCCCAGGGCCAGCTCCCCGGCAATGCGCCCCAGCTGACCCTGCACGCCCACGCCCATGCGGCGCGCCGGCTCGAGCAGGGGTTCACGGTGGACCAGTTGCACGCCGAGTTCCGGGCCCTGCGGGCGTCGCTGTCGCGGCGGCTGCAGGCGATGAACGCCGACCTGTCGGACGTGATCCGCCTGAACGAGGCCGTGGACCAGGCGCTGCTGGAGTCGATGAGCTGGTACGGGGCGCAGGTCGAGCTGGCTCGAAAGCTGTTCCTCGGGGTGTTCGGGCACGACCTGCGCACCCCGCTGGGGGCGGTGATGATGTCCGCGGAGGTCATCCTGCGGGACCCGTCGCTCAGCCCGCAGTCCACCGTTGCGGCGGTGCGCCTGAAGAACAGCGCCACGCGCATGAGCCGCATGATCGAGGACCTGATCGACTTCACCCGCACCCGGCTGGGCACCCACCTGCCCATGCGCCCTACCCGCATCGACCTGTTCGCCATCGTCCAGCAGACTGTGGAGGAACTGCGCGCGGCGCACCCGACGCGGGAGATCCAACTGGCGCCCCATGCGCCCGTCTGGGGCCTGTGGGACGGGGGACGCCTGGGCCAGCTGGCGTCCAACCTCCTGGGCAATGCTATCCAGTATGGCGATCCGGCCAGGCCGGTACAGGTGCGCGTCACCACGCAGGACGGGCACGCCGAGCTGAGCGTCCACAACGAGGGCGCGTCGATTCCGGCGGAGGCGCGGTCCCGGATCTTCGAGCCGCTGGCCCGCTTCTCGCGCCAGGAAACCGAGACCCTGGGCCACCGCGCCAGCATCGGCCTGGGGCTGTACATCAGCCGGGAGATTGTGCGCGCCCATGGCGGCGGGATCGAAATCGAGTCGGACGAGGGCCACGGGACCACCTTCATGGTCAGGCTGCCGCTGGCCTGCGGCGGCTGATGTGCCGCATCGCGCGCCGTCGATCCCGCCCCGGCCGCCGCCGGTCGAGGCGATCGGCTGGACCGACGGGCAGGTCGAGGCGCTCAAGTGGGCGGCCCTGGCCTCCATGCTGCTGGACCACGTGGGCCGGCTGTGGCTGGACTACCCGCCCAGCAGCTGGGTGTTTGCCGGCGGGCGGCTGGCCTTTCCGCTGTTCGCCATCGTGCTGGGCCTGAACCTTGCCCGCCCGGGTGACCAGGCCGCGCGGGCGGCGCGCACGACGCGGCGGCTGGCGCTGTGGTGCGCGGTGTCGGTGCTGCCCTCGGTGCTGGCACGCGGGCACCCGGCGCTGGTGAACGTGCTGGGCACGCTGGGCCTGGGGGCGGCGCTGTGCTGGGCCTTCGCGGCGGCGCCGCCGCCGGCGGTGGCCGCCTCGCTGTTCGCCGCCGTGCTGGCCGCGTCATGGCAGGTGGAGTTCGGATTGGCCGGGGTGCTGCTGGTGCCCATGGCCTGGCTGGCCCTGACCCGCCGCGCGCCCGAGGCCCCATGGCTGGTGCTGCTGCTGGTGGTCCTCCTGGGCCTGCTCAATCAGCGCACGGGCGGCTGGCCCGCACTGGCGATGACGCTGGCCGCCCTGCCCCTGCTGGTGCTGGTGCGGCGGCTACCGCTGCGGCTTCCACGGCTGGGGCGCGCGTACTACGCGTTCTACCCGCTGCACCTGGGCCTGATCGGCCTGTACAAGCCCCTGCTGTGAGGGGTCATGGCGACGGCGGCAGCGCCTACAGCAGCGGCCGCAGCTCGCGGGCCGCCTCCTGCAGCACGGGCAGCAGGTCGCGCTGCAGCGCGCCGCCCTCGGCACGCTGCGGCCCGACGACCACGTTGAGCGCGGCCACGGTGCAGCCACTCATGTCGCGCAGCGGCACGGCCAGCGCGTGCACGCCCAGTTCGTGCGACTCCCCCGCCTCGCAGAAGTCCTGCGACCGCACCTGCTCGACCAGGGCGCGGAAGGCCTTGGGGTCGGTGACGGTGCGGGCGGTCAGGCGCGGCAGCACCCGGCCCTTGAGCCAGGTGGTGAACGCGGATTTCGGCAGCGCCGCCAGCAGCACCCGGCCGGTCGAGGTGGCATGGGCCGGCAGGCGGGCGCCCAGGTGCACGCCGTAGGCCAGCACCCGCGTGGGACCGCTGCGGGCGACAATGACAACCTCGTCGCCGTCGCGGATGGTGGCGGAAAAGGACTCGCCCGTCTGCGCGGCCAGCCGGTTCAGCGTGGGCTGCAGTGCCCGCGGCAGGCGCGCCGAGGCCAGGTAGCTGCCGGAGAACTTCAGGACCTTGGGCGAGAGCCAGAAGAAGCTGCCGTCCGTCTCCAGGTAGCCCAGGTGGGCCAGGGTGAGCAGGTGGCGGCGGGCCGCCGCGCGAGGAATGCCGGCCCGCTCGGCCGCCAGCGTCGCGTTGAGCCGCTGGCGCTCAGTGTCGAAGCTCTCGAGCACGGCCATCCCGCGGGCAATGCCCTCGATGTAATCGACCTTGGCAATCTCCATTCGCGAACCTCCCGGGCTGCACCCGCCGTTGCTGCGCGATGATCGTGCAACTTGCGCAATGATCGCACAACCGGGCGCGCGTGGCCGCGACTTTTGCTCGGGGGCTGCCTAAAGTCGTCCCATCCCAGAACACGGATCCCAGGAGACACATTCATGCGCACCCAGGTTGCCATCATCGGCGCCGGCCCGTCGGGCCTCATCCTCGGCCAGCTGCTGCACAAGGCCGGCATCGACAACATCATCCTCGAGCGCCAGACCGGCGAGTACGTGCTGGGTCGCATCCGCGCCGGCATCCTGGAGCAGGTGACCGTGGACCTGGTGCGCGAGGCCGGCGTGGCCACGCGCATGGACAAGGAAGGCATCGTCCACCACAGCATCGAGCTGGTGTTCGGCGGCCAGCGGCACCCGATCGACGTGCACGCCCTGACCGGCGGCAAGGTGGTGACGGCCTACGGCCAGACCGAGCTGACCCAGGACCTGATGGAGGCCCGCGCCGCCGCTGGCCTGACCACCGTGTACCAGGCCGAGGACGTGCAGCTGCACGACTTCGACGGCGCCAAGCCGCGCGTGACCTTCAGGCACAAGGGCGAGAACGTCACCCTGGACTGCGACTTCATCGCCGGCTGCGACGGCTTCCACGGCGTCTCCCGCGCCAGCGTGAAGGACCGTGTCACCGAGTACGAGAAGGTGTATCCCTTCGGCTGGCTGGGCGTGCTGGCGGACGTGCCGCCCGTCTCGCCCCATGCCATCGTCTACGGCAACAGCGAACGCGGCTTCTCCCTGTGCTCCATGCGCAGCATGACCCGCTCGCGTTATTACGTGCAGGTGCCGCTGACGGACAAGGTGGAGGACTGGAGCGACGAGCGCTTCTGGAACGAGCTGAAGTCCCGCGTCGATCCAGAGCTGGCCGAGCGGATCGTCACCGGCCCCAGCATCGAAAAGAGCATCGCCCCCCTGCGCAGCTTCGTGGCCGAGCCGATGCGCTTCGGCAAGCTGTTCCTGGCTGGCGATGCCGCCCACATCGTGCCGCCCACCGGCGCCAAGGGCCTGAACCTGGCCGCCACCGACGTGAAGTACCTGTCGGGCGCCTTCATCGAGTACTACAAGGACAAGAGCGCTGCCGGCATCGACACCTACTCCGAGCGCTGCCTCAAGCGCATCTGGAAGGCCGAGCGCTTCTCCTGGTGGCTGACCAGCCTGATGCACCGCTTCCCGGATACCGCGGGCATCGGCCAGAAGCTGCAGGAAGCGGAGCTGGAGTACCTGGTGAACTCCAAGGCGCTGTCCACCTCGCTGGCCGAGAACTACGTCGGCCTGCCGCTTTGAACGCGGCCCCGAGGGCCGCTATGTAAACGCGGCGACGGTCGGCGCGCGCGGGCTTTGGTAGCCTGCGGGGCATGACCGCTCCTGCCCTGCCCCTCGCGGGCGTTCGCATCCTCAGCCTCGCCCTCAACCTGCCCGGCCCCGCCGCCCTGATGCGGTGCCGGCAGCTGGGGGCGAGCTGCTTCAAGCTGGAACCGCCCGCCGGCGACCCGATGCGGCTGTACAGCGCCGTCGCGTATGACGAGATGCACGAGGGCATCGAAATCGCCACCGCCAACCTCAAGTCCCCCGAGGGCCAGGCCCTGCTGCACGAGCGGCTGGCGTACGCGGACGTCCTCCTGACCTCGTTCCGCCCCTCCGCCCTGCCCAAGCTGGGCCTGGCCTGGGACACCTTGCATGCGCGATACCCGAACCTGTACCAGGTCGCCATCGTCGGCGCGCCGGGCGAGCGCGCCGAGGAAGCCGGGCATGACCTGACCTACCAGGCCGACAGCGGGCTGGTGACGGGACTGGACCTGCCGCCCACGCTGGTCGCGGACATGGGCGGGGCGATGCAGGCCGTGGAGGCAATGCTGCTGGCGGCCCTGGGCCGCGCGGGCGGACAGGCAGGCCGGTTCGTCGAAGTGGCACTGTCGAAGGCCGCCGGCTTCGTGGCATTGCCCCGTCGCTGGGGCATCACGCGCGAAGGGGACATCCTGGGCGGGGCGCATCCCGGTTACCGGGTCTATGCCTGCGCCGACGGGCGCGTGGCGCTGGCGGCGCTGGAGCCGCACTTCGCGCAGGCGACCTGCGAGGCGGTGGGGATCACCGAGCTGGAACCTCAGGCGCTGGCAGCATTCTTCGCCGGGAAGACGCGCTCGGAACTGGACCGCCTGGCGCAGGAAAAAGACATTCCCCTGCACACCCTGGCGGACTGAGTCCCGACCTGGACGGCTGCGGGCGCCCGGGAGGCCGCTGAGGCCGTGGACGCCCGGCGTTGCGGTCGAAAGGCTGCAGGCTTCAGCGCGGCTTGCCCGGCCCGGCCGGTTTGCCCAGGGGGTTGGGGCGCGCCGCGCCCGTGACACGCGGCGGCAGGCCGGTGTGCTGGGTCAGCATCTGGCCCTTGCGCGGCTGGCCGCCCACGGCCGGCTTCTTCACCGCCACGGCCGACGGCGTGGAGTTCTTGCGCCGCGCGCTCTGGTAGCTGCCGTCCGTGGCCGGCTGGAAGGTCGGGATCAGGTGGTGCTTGCCATTGCCGATCAGGTCCGCCCGGCCCATGGCCTTGAGCGCATCGCGCAGCAGCGGCCAGTTGTTCGGATCGTGGTAGCGCAGGAAGGCCTTGTGCAAGCGGCGGCGCTTCTCGCCACGCACGATGTCCACCGCGTCCTCACCCGCCTCACGGTGGATCTTGCGCAGGGTGTTGCGGCCCGAGTGGTACATGGCCGTGGCCGTGGCCATGGGGCTGGGATAGAAGGTCTGCACCTGGTCGGCACGGAAACCGTTCTTCTTGAGCCACAGGGCGAGGTTCATCATGTCCTCATCGCTGGTGCCCGGGTGGGCGGCGATGAAGTACGGGATCAGGTACTGCTTCTTGCCCGCCTCGGCCGAGTACTTCTCGAACATGGACTTGAAGCGGTCGTAGCTGCCGATGCCCGGCTTCATCATCTTGGTCAGCGGGCCCTGCTCGGTGTGCTCCGGCGCGATCTTCAGGTAGCCGCCCACGTGGTGCTGCACCAGCTCCTTCACGTACTCCGGCGACTGCACGGCCAGGTCGTAGCGCAGGCCTGATCCGATCAGGATCTTCTTGACGCCCTTGAGCGCGCGGGCGCGCCGGTACATCCTGATGAGGGCGCTGTGGTCGGTGTTGAGGTTGGAGCAGATGCCCGGGTACACGCAGCTGGGCTTGCGGCAGGCGGCCTCGATCTCGGGCGACTTGCAGCCGATGCGGTACATGTTGGCCGTGGGGCCGCCCAGGTCGGAGATGACGCCGGTGAAGGCCGGGATCTTGTCGCGGATCTCCTCGATCTCGCGGATCACCGAGTCCTCGCTGCGGCTCTGGATGATGCGGCCCTCATGCTCCGTGATGGAGCAGAAGGTGCAGCCGCCGAAGCAGCCGCGCATGATGTTGACGCTGAAGCGGATCATCTCCCACGCGGGGATCTTGGTGGCACCGTCATGGCTGCCGTTCTCGTCCGCATAGACCGGGTGCGGGCTGCGGGCGTACGGCAGGTCGAACACATGGTCCATCTCCGCGGTGGTCAGCGGGATGGGCGGCGGGTTGATCCACACGTCACGCCCGTCATGGGCCTGGACCAGCGCGCGGGCATTGCCGGGGTTGGTCTCCAGGTGCAGCACGCGGTTGGCATGGGCGTAGAGGACCGGGTCGCTTTTCACCTGCTCGTAGGACGGCAGGCGGATGACGGTGCGGTCCCGCGGCGGCAGCCGGCGCTTGGTGGTCAGCGCGTGGTTCGGCATGAAGGTCAGGGGCTGGGCCTGGCTCGCCGGAGGCGCAACCACAGCGGCGGCAGCGACGTCCGCCGCCAGGGCCGGGGCACCCTCGCCTTCCTCCTTGGCGCAGGACTGCCCCTGCGCCTTCGCCTGGTCGGCGGTGGTCATGTAGGGGTTGATGTGCGCCTCGACGCGCCCCGGCTGGTCCACCTCGGTGGAGTCGATTTCGAACCAGCCCTCGGGGGTCTCGCGGCGCACGAAGGCCGTGCCGCGCACGTCGGTGATCTGCGACACGGGCTCGCGCGCGGCCAGGCGGTGGGAGATCTCGACGATGGCGCGCTCGGCGTTGCCGTACAGCAGCAGGTCGCACTTGGCGTCCACCACGATGGAGCGGCGCACCTTGTCCTGCCAGTAGTCGTAATGGGCGATGCGGCGCAGGCTGCCCTCGATGCCACCCAGGACGATGGGCACGTCGTTGTAGGCCTCGCGACAACGCTGCGAGTAGACGATGGCGGCCCGGTCGGGGCGCTTGCCGCCCACGTCGCCGGGGGTGTAGGCGTCGTCGCTGCGGATCTTCCGGTCGGCGGTGTACCGGTTGATCATGGAATCCATGTTGCCCGCCGTCACGCCGAAGTACAGGTTGGGCTTGCCCAGGGCCTTGAACGGCTCCGCGCTTTGCCAATCCGGCTGGGCGATGATGCCCACGCGGAAGCCCTGCGCCTCCAGCGCGCGGCCGATGACGGCCATGCCGAAGCTGGGGTGGTCCACATAGGCATCGCCGGTGACGATGATGATGTCGCAGCTGTCCCAGCCGAGCTTGTTCATCTCCTCGCGGGACATCGGCAGGAAGGGGGCCGTGCCGAAGCGCGCAGCCCAGTACTTCCGATACGAGGTGATCGGCTTGGCGGCGCGGGGAAACAGGGAGACGTCGAGGGGTGCGTTCATCAGGCAGGCGGGGCCGGGAGGTGTTCCCGAACCCGCCATTTTAGGGCTTCACCCCTTTTCCAGCCCGCAGGGGAAGCCCCACGGAATGGAAGGTTGCGCCCGCGGGGGCCAGCCGGCGCCGCGGCCAGCCCCGGGAACTCAGGGCTTGAGCCGCAACTGCCCGCGGATTTCGCCGCCGGGATGCGCCGCGGTGTGGATGTTGACGTAGTACAGGCCCGCCAGCAGGTCGCCGGCCTGGGTGGGATTGAGCTTGGCCTCGCCGGCGATGGGCGAGGCGGCGCTGGCAAAAGGCACCACCACCGGCGCGTTGGCCGTCGCGGCCGCCGGCCCGTGGATATGGGCGCCGGTGGCCGGCCCGCTCAGGCCCGCGTACGAGACCCGGTACTTCAGCTCCCCGGTGTCCTTGTTGAAGCTCACCTCCGCCTGGCCGGTGCCGGCCTTGTCATTGGGCGGCACCTCCTGCGCGCCGTTCAGGGTGGCGGTCAGGGTCACGACCTGGGAGGCGCGGGGCATCATGCCGCCCATTCCCCCCATGTGGGAGCAGGCGGCCAGAAGCCCGGCGGCTGCGCCCAGGACGGCAACACGGATCACGGTACGACGAGGGGACATGGCGGCACCTTTCTTGTGGTTGGAGGGGCAGCCATGATGCGCCGGACGCCGCAGGGGCGCAACCGGCTGTGACAAGGGGTAACGCCGCCCAGGGTCAACGGCGGCGGGCGATGCCCGCGGGCCAGCGGGACCGCGCTCAGGCGCCGGCCTGTGCGTGGTCGATGAGCTTGTCGACCAGCTTGCCCAGCTGGCGCTGCTCGGTGGCGCTGAGGCAGCCGAAGATGTCCTCGTTGCGCTGTGCGATGAGCTTCATGACCCGGTTCCAGGTGCGCCGGCCGGCCGGGGTGAGGGTCAGGACCACGCCCCGGGCGTCGGTGGGGCTGGGGACCTTGGATACCAGGCCGCGGTCGGCCAGGGCCTGGGCGGCGCGGCTGGCCGGGCCCTTGTGCAGGTTGGCGTGCGCGGCCAGCGCCACCACCGACAGCGGGGCGAATCGCCCGACCGCCGCCAGGCAGCGGGCCTCGCCATGCGGCAGGTCCAGCAGCTGGGCGACGGCGTCGGCCGTGTCGCGCTCGGTGAGCTTGCCCAGTCGGTGCAGGCGCCAGGACAGGAAGTTTTCCAGGGCGGGAGCGCCGGAATCGGTGGGGATGGCGGCAGCGGGCATGGGGTCTCCAATCAGGCGGCGAGTGGCGCCGGGCGCGGGGAATCGAGGGGCGCCAGCCAGGCCAGGTTCAGGCCGGCACCCTGGAATTTTTCGGTGACGACCGCCAGGCCCGGGCGGGCCTGCAGGTCCTCGCGCAGGAGGGCGTAGGCCTCGGGCGAGACGACGACCACGCCCGGCACGCCACCGGCCGTGGCCTCGCGGGCCAGCAAGGCCTCGTCGCCCAGCAAGGTACGCTCCCAGGCGCCCAGCCCGCGGAAGGAGGCGACCTCGCAGGCGCAGTGGTGCAGGCCCAGCTGCACCCGCTCGCCCGCCAGATCCCGCTGCAGGTCCAGGGCCGCCTGCATGGCGCGGGCCGGCTCGTCGAAGAACAGGGCCGTGTGGCCCCAGCCGTAGTGGTCCACACTGCCGCCATGCTGGCGCGCCAGGGTGTCCAGGCGGGCCACGAAGGCGTCGCGCTCGTCCGGTTCGCCCTGCAGCGCGGCGGCATGGATGGACAGGAGCGTCAGCTCGCAGTCCTCGAAGGCGATGGTGGCCGCGCCGGCGCCGTTGAACAGCTGGTGCCAGGCCTGCGGCAACAGGTGGCGCGACAGGCGCTCGCCCAGGGCCTCCAGGCGCCGAGCATGGGCGCGGGCGCGGGCATGGCCCTCCACCCGGCGCAACACTTCCTGCGGGTCGACCGGCTTGGTGAGGTAGTCCACCGCGCCCAGCTCCAGGCCGAGGCTACGCTCCTGGGAGGCGTCCAGGGAGGTGAGGAAGGCCACGGGGATGGCGGAGGTCACGGGCTGCTGGCGCAGGCGCCGCAGGACTTCGTAGCCGTCCATGTCGGGCATGAGGATGTCCAGAAGTACCAGGTCGGGCGCCGGCTCGGTTGCAGCCAGGGCCAGCGCCTGCTGGCCGCTGGCGGCCGACAGGACCTCGAAGCGCCCCTCGAACAGCCGCTCCATCAGCCACAGGTTGTCCTGCGCGTCATCGACGACGAGCAGGCGTGGCAGGCGGGCGGGGCGGGAAGACGGTTCTTGCACGGAAGGTATCTCACCACGCCCGGGCGCCCGCGGCTTAGGCGAATGCCACTTCACGCTTAAGGCGATTTCCTATACGGTTTCGCGCGCAACATCGCGCACCGGGCGCCGCCGGGTGCGCCTCAGCGGCCGGGGGCCGCCGCCGCCTGCGAGGGCGGGACGGCCGGGGACGCCTGGGGCATGTCCCATCCATCCACGCGCCACTGGCCGACCCGGTCCTCCAGGCTGACTGCGCCGCTGTGCGAGAGCACGTCCACCGCGACGCGCGCCTCGTCGGCGTCGCGGGCCTGCACCAGCAGCAGGCAGGTGCCGCGGCGCAGGGCCTCGGCGTAGATGCCCGACTCGTCGGTGTGGCTTTCCAGCAGGTGGGCGAAGAAGCCGCCCAGCGACTCCAGCACCCCCTGGTGGCGGTAGCCGGGCTTGCCGGGGCGGGGATGCTGGGGTCCGGCATGCGCGAGGAACTTGTCCCCGGGCCTGGGCTGGAAGTGGATCTGCCCGGGCGGGATCCCCGCCTGCCGCAGCCGCTCGCCCGCCAGCCGGGCGGAGGACGCGTGGTCGAAGGTGCCGACGATGTTCTGCATGATGTACCTCCACGCCCAACATAGGCGCCTTCGGCGCATCGCGCTGTCGGACGGCGCCGCATTCGCAGCCTCGGGCCCCCAAGCCGCGACCACCCCGCCCGGACCCGCCCGCTCACCGGCGATTGCGTGGGAAACGGCCTGATGCACCACCGGCGGGCTGCCCGTGGCCCAATGGCCGGCCGATCCCACCGATGCGAGAGGACTCCCCATGGGAAGCAGGAGCAAGATCGTCACCGAGGCCGACCGCCAGCGCACCCCGCCACCCCGCGCCGCCGAAGGGCGGTCGACCCGGCGCAGCGGCGGCGGCCAGCGCGTGAGCCTGGAACGCGGCACCGCCACCCGCAACAAGAAGCACCCGGACAAGCGCCCGCACCAGGGCGGCTGAGGCCGGGCGCACCGCAACTGACAGGACCACTGGACCCAGAGGAACCCCCGATGCAACTCGACATCTACTGCCGACCCGAGGCCGACCACAAGCGCTCCTACCTGGCGGTACCGGCCGGCCGCCGCATCCCGGCCGAGGCGATCAACACCGATTGGCAGCCGCACGCCCGCCTCGTGGAACTGGACGAGACCGCCCCACGCTTCGACGACTTCGGGATCGAGGCGCCGGCGCAGCAGCTGCGTGAGAAAGGCTACGCCATCACCAGCCTGGCGCTGCAGGTCGAGGCCACCGAGTAGCCGGCGCGGCCGGGGCCGCAGGGCCTGTGCTAGAAACCGGGGCGCCCTGCCCCGGTCTCCATGCCCACGCCCGCCTCCCCCTCCGCCACCCTGAGCGCCGCCCCGAGCGGCCCGGCAGCCACCTTGGCCGTGGCGGTGCGCGCGCTGTGCGAATTCACGGCCCGCAGCGGCGACCTGGACCTGCGTTTCACGCCCTCGCCCACCGCGCTGGAGGGCATCCTGGGCCACCAGCTGGTGGCGGGCCGGCGGCCGGCGGGCTACGAGACCGAGATCGCCCTGCAGACCACCTTCGAAAGCCTCACGGTGCGCGGCCGGGCCGATGGATTCGACCCCGCGCGCCAGCGGCTGGAGGAGATCAAGACCCACCGCGGCGACCTGGCCCGGCAACCCGCGAACCACCGCGCGCTTCACTGGGCGCAGCTGAAGGTGTACGGCTGGCTGCTGTGCGAGGCGCGCGGGTACGAGCACCTGGCGCTGGCGCTGGTGTATTTCGACCTGGGCACGCAGGCGGAGACCGTGTTCGAGGAGGACTGGCAGGCGGACGACCTGCGCGCGTTCTTCGAGGACCAGTGCCGGCGCTTCACCGGCTGGGCCCGGCAGGAAGCGGCGCACCGGGCCGCACGCGATGCAGCGCTGGCGCATCTGCCTTTCCCGCATCCCGACTTCCGGCCCGGCCAGCGGGCGCTGGCGCAGGCCGTGTGGCGCGCCGCGCGGCGCGGCTGCGAGCTGATGGCGCAGGCGCCCACCGGCATCGGCAAGACCGTGGGCACGCTGTTCCCGCTGCTGCGGGCCGCGCCGGGCGAGCGGCTGGACAAGCTGTTCTTCCTGGCCGCCCGCACCCCCGGGCGGCAGCTGGCGCTGGACGCACTGGCGCGGCTGCGGGAGGGCCTGCCCGCGCACCTGCGGGTGCTGGAGCTGACTGCACGTGACAAGGCCTGCGAGCACCCCGACAAGGCCTGCCACGGGGACAGCTGCCCGCTGGCGCGCGGCTTCTGGGACCGCCTGCCCGCCGCGCGCGCGCAGGCCCTGGCCGCCCCGTCGATGGACCAGGCCGGGGTGCGCGAGGCGGCGCTGGCACAGGGGGTGTGCCCGTACTGGCTGTCGCACGAGCTGGCCCTGTGGTCCGACGTGGTGGTGGGCGACTACAACTACTTCTTCGACACCAGCGCCCTGCTCCACGCCCTGGCCGCGGACCGGGAGTGGCGCTGCGCGGTGCTGGTGGACGAGGCGCACAACCTGGTCGAGCGGGGCCGGCAGATGTACACCGCCACCCTGCATGAGGTGCAGCTGCGCGGGCTGCGAAAGACGGCACCGGCCCCACTGAAAAAGCCGCTGGACCGGCTGGCCCGCGCCTGGCGCGAGGCCGTGCGCGGGCAGGCCACCGACTACGCGTGCCACGACGACCTGCCCGCCCGGCTGGTGCAGGCCCTGCAGCAAGCCGGCGCCGAGGTGGCGGACTGGCTGGCCGAGCACCCGGCGGGGCCGCCGGCCGACGCAGGCGCGGCCGCGGCCGGCGAGCTGCAGGCCTTCTACTTCGACCTGCTGGCCTTCACCCGGCTGGCCGATCGCTTCGGCGACCACTCGGTGTTCGACGTGACGCGTCGCCTGGCCCATGGCAAGCCGTCCACCGAGCTGTGCATCCGCAACCTGGTGCCCGCGCCGCACCTGGCGCCGCGCTTCGCCACGGCCCATGCCACCGTGCTGTTCTCGGCGACGCTGGGCCCGGCGGACTTCTACCGGGACACGCTGGGCCTGCCGGCGCAAACCCCCTGGGTGGAGGCCGACTCGCCCTTCGACGCGGGCCAGTTGGCGGTGCGGCTGGTGCCGGACATCTCCACCCGCTGGGCGGACCGCGCCCGCTCGGTGGGGCCCATCGCGGACCTCATCGCGGCGCAGTATGAACAGGCGCCGGGGAATTACCTGGCGTTCTTCAGCAGCTATGACTACCTCGACGCGGTGGCCAGCCGCCTGGCGCAGGCGCACCCGCAGGTGCCGCAGTGGCGGCAGACCGCGGGCATGCGCGAGCCCGAGCGGCACGAGTTCCTGGCCCGATTCACGCCCGGCGGCCAGGGCGTGGGCTTCGCGGTACTGGGCGGCAGCTTCGGCGAGGGCATCGACCTGCCCGGCGACCGGCTGGTGGGCGCCTTCATCGCGACGCTGGGCCTGCCGCAGGTCAACCCCGTGAACGAGAAAATGAAGCAGCGCCTGCAGGCCCGCTTCGGCGCAGGCTTCGACTACGCCTACCTCTACCCCGGCCTGCGCAAGGTGGTGCAGGCCGCCGGCCGCGTGATCCGCTCCCGGCAGGACCGCGGCGTGGTCTGGCTGATCGACGACCGCTTCTGCCGCCCGCAGGTGCGCGCCCTGCTGCCGGCCTGGTGGCACCCCCAGGTCCAGCCATGGGCCCAGTTCGCCGCAGGGCTTTCGGACCCAGCCCGGCAGCGCGAGGGACAATAGAGGGTTTTTTGACTGAAGAGACTGCGTGATGGGAGACCCGATCGTCCTGTTTTTCCTGCTGGGCCTGTTCGCCCGGCTCGTGAAGAGCGACCTGAAACTGCCGGACGGGCTGTACGACATCCTGTCGTTCTACCTGCTGCTGGCCATTGGCCTGAAGGGCGGCGTGGAACTGAGCCGCCAGCCGCTGGCCGACCTAGCGCCCCAGGTGGCGGCCTGCATCGCCCTGGGCCTGGCCATTCCCTTCGTGCTGGTGCCCATCCTGCGTGCCCTGGGCTTCAACCGGGCCGACAGTGCCTGCGTGGCAGGGCATTACGGCTCGGTGAGCGTTGTGACGTTTGCGGTGGCGCTGGCCTCGGTGCAGAAGGCCGGGCTGCCCGTGGAGTCCCATGCCGCGCTGTGGGTGGCGCTGATGGAGGCCCCCGGGCTGGTGACGGCGATCTTCCTGGCCCGCTGGCCGCGCCAAGGCAACGAGCGTACGCCCTGGAAGGACCTGGGCCATGACGTGTTCCTGGGCAAGTCCGTGCTGCTGCTGGTGGGTGGCCTGATCATCGGCGCGGTCGCGGGCGATGGCGTGGCGGTGGCGATGAAAGCCGTGTTCCTGGATCCGTTCAAGGGCATCCTGGCGCTGTTCCTGCTCGAGCTGGGCCTGGTCGTGGGCGAGCGCCTGCCGGAGGTGCGCCGCCATGGCCTGCGGCTGGTGGGCTTTGCCCTGCTGGCGCCCATCGGCCTGGCGCTGGCCGGCGCCGGCGTCGGCCTGGCCATGGGCCTGAGCACGGGCGGCGTCGCGGTGATGGCCACGCTGGCCGCCAGCGCCAGCTACATCGCTGCGCCCACGGCCATGCGCATCGCCGTGGCCGAGGCCGACGCGGCGCTGGCCATCACGGCGGCGCTGGCGATCACCTTCCCGTTCAACCTGCTGGTGGGGATCCCGCTGTACATGCGCATGGCGCAGTGGTTGGCCGGCTGACCCTGGCCAGGGTCCCGGCCGTGCGGTAACAGCCGCCAACGGTGGCAACAATCAGCGCGTTGCGGGCAGGACTACAGGCCAAGGGCGGCGGGCGCGAACTACACTGCCCGCACCCTACCCCACGGTGCGCCATGGACCCACCGCAACCCGCACCCGCTGCCGGCCCGTCCGCCCCCGGGGACCCGCTCGGATCGAGGACCACCGAGTTCCTGGCCACGCTCGCCCACGAGCTTCGCGGTCCGCTGGCGCCGATGAAGCAGGGCGTGCAGGCCTTGCGAATGCCGCACGACCGCCACCAGGAAGCCCGCACGCTGGACATGATGGAGCGCCAGCTGATGCACATGGGCCGCCTGGTGGAGGACCTGCTGGATGCGGCGCGCCTGAGCACCGGCAAGCTGGACCTGCGGCGGCGCGTGATGGACCTGCGCGAGGTGATCGACCATGCGCTGGAGATCAGCCGGCCCGAGATCGAATCGCGCCACCACCAGCTGACCCTGCGATTGCCGCCCGAGCCGCTGTGGGTGGACGGTGACGCCGTGCGCCTGTGCCAGGTGCTGGCGAACCTCCTGAACAACGCCGCCAAGTACACGCCACCGCACGGCCACATCACGCTGCACGCCCGACGAGACGGCAGCGAGGCCGTGGTGGCCGTGACCGACGACGGGCTGGGCATTGCACCGCAGATGCTGCCCCACATCTTCGAGATCTTCCAGCAGGCCGGGCAGGACGATGGCAGCCACTCGGCACAGGGCGGGCTGGGTATCGGGCTGGCGCTGGTGCGGGCCCTGGTGGGACTGCATGGCGGCAGCGTGACGGCGCACAGCGAGGGGCAGGACCGCGGCAGCACCTTCACCGTGCGCCTGCCACTGGCGGCGACGACGCAGCAGCCGCAAATGGCGCAAGCGACGCAGGCCAAGCCAGACACGCAGGAGCGCACGCGAGCCGCGCACGGCCAGGGCCTGCGTGTCCTGGTGGTCGACGACAACGAGGACGCCGCCGAGAGCCTGGCGCTGATCCTGCAGATGGACGGCCACATGGCGCGTGTGGCGCATGACGGCCCTCGCGCGATCGAGCTGGCCCGGCAACTGCAGCCGCAGGTGGCGATCCTGGACATCGGCATGCCGGGGATGGATGGCTACGAGCTGGCCCGCCAATTGCGCGCGCTGCCGGGGCCTGCGCCACTGCTGGTGGCACTGACGGGCTGGAACTCCGAAGACGACCTGCAGCGCGCGCAGTCCGCAGGCTTCGACCACCACCTGGCCAAGCCCGCCGATGTCGCGCGGGTCGAACAGTTGCTCACGCAACTGCGGGCGCCAGCCTGACCGAACACTGTCGGCCGGGCGGGCGCCCGCAGAGGGGATGGAGGCGTCAGCCGTGAGCCTGACGCCGAAGGGGCCGTCAGCTGTTGTTGCCGGATCCGCCCTGGTTCTGTTGCGCCGCCGCCGCAGCGGCCGCCGCGGCCATCATGCGCAACTGGTGGCGCTTCTTGCCGGCAGCGCGCGCCTCCTCGCTGGTGAAGCGGTGCGCGCGGCCATGCTCGTGGGCCGCCTTGCCGCCCATGCTGGCGATCTCGCGTTTCTTCTCGGGACTGAGGACCGCGAAGCCGCGCTTGGAGCGCGCGGGCGGTGGAATGAGGGCCTCGGCCACAGGCGCCGCGGGCACACTGCCGCTCGTGGCGGCCTCATTCAATTCGGATGGACGCAGGTTCTCGTTCTCACTGGTGTTGTCCATTTTGGTTTCTCCCTGATTTGGTTGGACATGGATGAGGCTTCGAATTCTGAAGAGTCATCCCCCAACTTGGGAAGCAGAAAACCAAAAATGGATGTTGTCCTACACCCCTGTTTCGCCTGCGAGCAACGACCTCAAACCTTGCTCATCCAACACTGGAATTCCGAGCTCGCGGGCCTTGTCCAGCTTGCTGCCAGCTTCGGCGCCGGCGATGAGGTAATGCGTCTTCTTGCTCACGGATCCCGCGACTTTCGCGCCCGCGGATTCGAGCATCTCCTTGGCCTCGTCGCGTGAGAGCGAGGGGAGCGTGCCGGTGAGGACCACGGTCTTGCCCGCCAGGGGCAAGGCGGCCTGCGGCGCGGGCTCGCCCTCGGGCCAGTGCACCCCGCAGGCACGCAACTGCTCCACCACCTCGCGGTTGTGAGGTTGCGCGAAGAACGTGTGCAGGCTCTCGGCGACGACGGGGCCCACATCGGGGACCTGCAGCAGCGCGTCGACATCGGCGGCCATGATCGCGTCGAGGTTGCCGAAGTGGCGCGCGAGGTCGCGGGCCGTGGCCTCGCCCACATGGCGGATGCCCAGGCCGAAGAGGAAGCGCGGCAGCGTGGTGGACTTGGACTGCTCCAGGCCCGCCAGCAGGTTCTGCGCGGACTTCTCGCCCATGCGGTCCAGTGCGACCAGGTTGCCCAGGCCCAGGCGGTACAGGTCCGCCAGGGTGCGGATGACGCCGGCATCGACCACCTGGTCCACCAGCTTCTCGCCCAGGCCCTCGATGTCCATGGCCCGGCGCTGCGCGAAGTGCAGCAGTGCCTGCTTGCGCTGCGCGCCGCAGAACAGGCCGCCGGTGCAGCGGTAGTCGGCCTCGCCCTCCTCCCGCACGGCCTCGCTGCCGCACACCGGGCACTGGCGCGGCATGGTGAAGGGCGGGTGGTCGTGCGTGCGCCGGTCGGGCACCACGGCGACGACCTCGGGGATCACGTCGCCCGCGCGGCGCACGATGACCTGGTCGCCCACGCGCACGTCCTTGCGGCGGGCTTCGTCCTCGTTGTGCAGCGTGGCGTTGGTGACGGTGACGCCGCCCACGAACACCGGCGCGAGCTTGGCCACCGGCGTGAGCTTGCCGGTGCGGCCCACCTGCACGTCGATGGCCTCGACCGTGGTGACCTGCTCCTGCGCCGGAAACTTGTGCGCCACGGCCCAGCGCGGCTCGCGGGTGACGAACCCCATCTGCTGCTGCAGCGCCAGGCTGTTGACCTTGTAGACCACGCCGTCGATGTCGAAGGGCAACTGGTCGCGCGCCTGGCCCACCGACCGGTGGTAGGCCACCAGGTCCTCGGCGCCGGTGCACACCTGCACCCGGCCCGAGACCGGGAAGCCCCAGGCCTTGAGCGCCTGCAGCACCTCGAAGTGCGTCTGCCACGCCGGGGCACCGACGATCTCGCCCCAGCCGTAGGCGTAGAAGGACAGCGGCCGCTGGCGGGCGATGGCCGGGTCGAGCTGGCGCACGGCGCCGGCGGCGGCGTTGCGCGGGTTGACGAAGGTCTTCTCGTTCTTCGCGCCCTGGGCGATCCTCGCACGTTGCCGCTCGTTGAGGGCCTCGAAGTCGTCGCGGCGCATGTAGACCTCGCCGCGGACCTCCAGCACCTCGGGCACGCCCGCCGGCAGGCGCAGCGGCACCTGGCCGATGGTGCGGATGTTCTGCGTGACGTCCTCGCCCACCTCGCCGTCACCGCGGGTGGCGGCACACACGAGAACGCCGCGCTCGTAGCGCAGGTTGATGGCCAGGCCGTCGAACTTCAGCTCGGCGACATATTCCACCGCGGGTGCGTCCTCGGCCAGGCCCAGCTCGCGGCGCACGCGGGCGTCGAAGTTGCGCGCGCCCGTGGCCTCGATGTCGGTCTCGGTGCGGATGGATAGCATCGGCACCTGGTGGCGCACCTTGGCAAAGCCCTCCAGCACCTTGCCCCCCACGCGCTGCGTGGGGGAGTCGGGCGTGAGCAGTTCGGGGTGCTGCGCTTCCAGCGACTGCAGTTCCTGGAACAGCTTGTCGTACTCGGCGTCGGGGATCTGGGGCGTGTCCAGCACGTAGTACTGGTGCGCGTGGTGGTGCAGCAGCTCGCGCAGCGCGTCGGCCCGCTCCTGGACGGACGGGGGGACGGACGAGGCAAATAGGTCCAGGGTCACAGTCAGCTGAAAAGGCGGCGGGCCTGCGGCGAGCCGGCGGACAGGTCGCGCGCGTCGAGGGTGTCGTACAGCGTCTCGAGGTCGGCGCCGATGGCGTCCAGGGCTTCGCTGCGGATCGGCTGGCCCCGGTCGTCGGTGAGCACGCCCTCCATGGACTGGCCCAGCGCCGCGGCGGCCTCGCGCATGCGCACGTAGGGCTGCTCGCTGCGCGGCACCTGGGGCACGTCGACGCTGAGCGTGAGGTCGTACAGCGCGGACTGCGTCGGGTCCTCCGCCAGTGCGGCCTGGGTGTCGAAGTTCAGCACCAGGATCGGGGGCGCGCCGGGCACCGGCGACGGCAGCACCATGCGGCCGGGGATGACGCCCGGAACGAACCCCAGGCGGGCGGCGTGCTGCTGGACGTAGCCAGGGCTCCATGCAGCGCGGGTGGCCCGCAGGGTGAAGCTCAGTTGGGCGTCGTGCGCGCTGGCGAACTGGTCCAGCTCGCGGGCGCGGGCGACCTCGTCGCGCATCTCGGGGAACTCGGGGGTGCCGCCGATGGCGTCGGCGAAGGCCTGGGCCTTGACCACGAACTCGGAGAACTCGATCTCGTTGAGCGCGCCATTGCGGTTGGCCATCTGCACGCCGGCCTGGAAGGCGCTGTAGCGGCGACCCGGCTGCGGCGGCTCCCAGTGGCCGGTGCGCTCGTCCAGGCCCTCCACGGCGAACGGCTTGCTGCCCACGCGGCGGGTCGGCGGGAAGGCCGCCAGCGCGGCGTCGCCCGAGGCGAAGTGGCCTTCGTCCAGGGCAATGGGCGCGATGATGTCGATCAGGGCGTCCAGGCCGGGCTTGCGCTCGGGCACCGGCACGGGGCCCAGGGGGGATTCGTCCTGCGCGCCCATCACGGGCTCGATGGGCTCGGGAACGGCGCCGGGCTCCAGGCCGGGCTCGCGCGGCTCCTCACCCGCGGTGGGGTCCAGGTGCTCGGGCTGGCGCGGGGTCAGGCGGCGGGTGGTCCAGGCATTCCAGGCCACCAGGGCCGCCAGGGTGCCACCGCCGAGGATCGCCAGGCCCACACTGAAACTCGTCATCGACTCAAACCTCCGACATGTTGATCGCGGACTCCATGTCCACCGCCACGATCCGCGAGACGCCCTGCTCCTGCATGGTCACGCCAATGAGTTGCTCGGCCATCTCCATCGCGATCTTGTTGTGGGAGATGAACAGGAACTGGGTGCCCTTGCTCATGGCCGCCACCAGCTTGGCATAGCGCTCGGTGTTGGCGTCGTCCAGCGGCGCATCCACCTCGTCCAGCAGGCAGAACGGCGCGGGGTTCAGCTGGAAGATGGCAAACACCAGCGCAATGGCCGTGAGCGCCTTCTCACCACCCGACAGCAGGTGGATGGTCTGGTTCTTCTTGCCCGGGGGCTGGGCCATCACCTGCACGCCGGCGTCCAGGATTTCCTCGCCCGTCATCACCAGCTTGGCATTGCCGCCGCCGAACAGCTCCGGGAACATGCGGCTGAAGTGCTCGTTGACGATCTTGAAGGTGCCACCCAGCAGCTCGCGGGTCTCGCCGTCGATCTTGCGGATCGCGTCTTCCAGCGTGGTGATGGCGTCGTTCAGGTCGGCCGACTGCGCGTCCAGGAACTGCTTGCGCTCGCGGGCCGTGGCCAGTTCCTCCAGCGCCGCCAGGTTGACGGCGCCCAGGGCGGCGATCTCGCGGTTGATGCGGTCGATCTCGCCCTGCAGGCCGGTCAGGCGCACGCTGCCCTGCTCGATGGAGGCCTTCACGGCCTCCAGGTCGGCCTGGGCATCCTCCAGCAGCTGGGTGTACTGCTCCAGGCCCAGGCGGGCGGCCTGCTCCTTGAGCTGCAGCTCGGTGATGCGCTGGCGCAGGGGGTCGAGCTCGCGCTCGAACTTCAGGCGCCGCTCGTCGCTGGCGCGCAGCTTGTTGGTCAGGTCGTCGTACTCGCTGCGCTTGGCGCCCAGCGCCTTCTCGCGCTCGAGCTTGAGGTCCAGCGCATCCTGCAGGCCGCCCTGGGCGGCGGCATCCGTCAGGCGGGACAGCTCGTCGTGGGCGCGCTGCTCCTCGGCGGCGATGGCGGTCGCCTGCTGCGTGGCGGTCTCGATGGCGCGCTGCAGCTCCGCGCGGCGCGCGTCCAGCGCGCGCTGCGAGAACTGCGCCTCCTGGGCCTGGCGCTCCAGGCTGCGTTGCTGCTCACGGCACTCGGCCAGCTTGCGCTCGGCCTCGATGACGCGCTCGTCGAGCTGGGCATGGCGCTCCTGGCTGTCGGCCAGTTGCATGTCCAGCTCCTCGAAGCGGGCCTCGGCGGTGACGCGGCGCTCCTGCAGCTCCTCCAGCAGCGCATCGACCTCGGCCAGGTCGCCGGCGATCTGCTGGCTGCGGGCGCGGGTCTGCTCGGCGAGCTGGGCCAGGCGCATGGTCTCCACCTGCAGCTCGTGGGCACGGCCCTGGCTCTCGCTGGCCTCGCGGCGCACGGTGACCAGGCGCTGGGAGGCATCGGTGTAGGCGGCCTCGGCGCGCACCAGGGCGCTGCGGGCCTCTTCCAGGATCAGGGTCTGGGCACGCAGCTGCTTGTCCAGGTTTTCGATCTCCTGCTGGCGCGCCAGCATGCCGGCCTGCTCGGAGTCCTGGGCGTAGAAGCTCACGCTGTGCGCGGTGACGGCGTGGCCGGCGGCGGTGTAGATCACCTCGCCGGCCTTGAGCTTGCCGCGCTGGGCCAGGGCCTCGTCGAAGCTGGCCGCGGTGTAGCAGCCATGCAGCCAGTCCGCCAGCAGGGCCTTCTGGCCGGCGTCGTTCAGGCGCAGCAGGTCGGACAGCCGCGGCAGCTCGCTGGCGCCCTCGGGCGCGGCGGCGGCCGGGGCGCTGTAGAAGGCCAGCTTGGCGGGCGGCGCGTCGCCGGCGAAGGCCCGCACCATCTCCAGGCGCGAGATCTCCAGCGAGGCCAGGCGCTCGCGCAGGGCGGCTTCCAGGGCGTTCTCCCAGCCCTGCTCCACATGGATGCGGCTCCACAGGCCCTGCAGGCCGTCCAGGCCGTGCTTGGCGAGCCAGGGCTGCAGCTTGCCGTCGGTGCGCACCTTTTCCTGCAGCGCCTTGAGCGCCTCCATGCGGGCCGACAGGTCGGCCTGGCGGGCGGTCTGGGCGTTCAGTTCCTGCTGCCGGTGGCGGCGGTCCTCGTCGAGCGCGGGCACCTGCTCCTGCAGCTCGTGCAGGCGGGCCTCGGCCGTCTCGGCGGCTTCCTGGGCGGCGGCCAGCTGCTCCTGCATCTGCGCCAGGCGGGCCTCGTCCGGGGCGGCCAGGGCGTTCTTGTCGGTGACCAGGCGCTCGCGGCGCAGGGTCAGCTGGCGGGATTGCTCCTCGATGTTGCGCTGGTCGGCGGCCAGCACCTGGATCTGCTGCTGCACCTGGGCCACGCTGCCGCGCTGCTCGGAGGACTTGGCCTGCGCCTGGCGCAGGGCCTCCTCCAGCTCGGGCAGCTGCAGGGCCTGGTCCTCGACCTGGGCAGCCAGCAGCATGGACTTTTCCTCGGCCTCCACGCCCTGCCCCGCCAGCGTCTCGAGTTCGGCGCCGGCATCGTCGCGGCGGGCGGCCCACTGCGCGGCCTGTTCCTTGAGCTGCTGCAGGCGCTGCTCGGCGCGCTGGCGGCCCTCGACCACGAAGCGGATCTCCGCCTCCAACCGGCCGACCTCGGCGCTGGCCTCGTACAGCGCGCCCTGGGCCTGGTTCACCTGGTCGCCCGCGGCGTAGTGGGCCTGGCGGATGGTCTCCAGCTCGGCCTCCACATGACGCAGGTCGGCCACACGGGACTCCAGGTCGTTGACGGCCTTGTCGGCGTCCTGCTTGATGCGGCCCTGGTCCACCTCGGCCTCGGCGCGCTTGAGGAACCACAGCTGGTGCTGCTTGAGGGTGGCATCGGCCTGCAGGCCGTTGTAGCGCTGCGCCACCTCGGCCTGCTTTTCGAGCTTGTCCAGGTTGGCATTGAGCTCGCGCAGGATGTCCTCCACGCGGGTGAGGTTCTCGCGGGTGTCGGACAGCCGGTTCTCGGTCTCGCGGCGGCGCTCCTTGTACTTGGACACGCCGGCGGCTTCCTCCAGGAACAGCCGCAGTTCCTCGGGCTTGGACTCGATGATGCGGCTGATGGTGCCCTGGCCGATGATGGCGTAGGCGCGCGGGCCCAGGCCGGTGCCCAGGAACACGTCCTGCACGTCGCGGCGGCGCACCGGCTGGTTGTTGATGTAGTAGCTGCTGGTGCCGTCGCGCGTGAGCACGCGCTTGACGGCGATCTCGGCGAACTGCGACCACTGGCCGCCGGCGCGGTGGTCGGCATTGTCGAACACCAGTTCCACCGAGGCGCGCGAGGCGGGCTTGCGGTGGTTGGTGCCGTTGAAGATCACGTCCTGCATGGACTCGCCGCGCAGCTCGCTGGCCTTGGACTCGCCCAGCACCCAGCGCACGGCGTCCATGATGTTGGACTTGCCGCAGCCGTTGGGGCCGACCACGCCCACCAGCTGCCCGGGCAGCATGAAGTTGGTGGGTTCGGCGAACGACTTGAAACCCGATAGCTTGATCGACGTGAGGCGCACGTGAAACCTGTCTGGAATGGCGGACCCGGCGCACGAGGCGCACAGGCAAACACCCGCGCACGGGCGCGCGCGGGAAACCGGGGGATGTTACCCGAGCGTGCGGCCCGCTCCGGGGATAATCCGGGCCATGAATCCCCTTCTGGCGAAACTGCAGCCCTACCCGTTCGAGCGGTTGCGGAAACTGTTCGCGGGCGTTGTACCGAATCCTTCTTACAGGCCGATCAGCCTGGGGATCGGCGAGCCCAAGCACCCCACCCCTGCGTTCATCATGGACGCGATGACCGCCGCCTTCTCGGGGCTGGCCGTCTACCCGCCCACGGCCGGCGAGCCGAAGCTGCGCGAAGCCTGCGCCGGCTGGATGCAGCGCCGCTACGGCCTGGCGCTGGACGCCGCCACCCAGGTGCTGCCGGTCAATGGCTCGCGCGAGGCGCTGTTCGCCTTCACGCAGACCGTCATCGACCCCACCCGGGACGCCGTGGTCGTCTGCCCCAACCCGTTCTACCAGATCTACGAGGGCGCAGCCCTGCTGGCCGGCGCCACGCCGTACTACGCGCCCAGCGACCCGGCCCGCAACTTCGCGGTGGACTGGGACAGCGTGCCGGAGGACGTGTGGCAACGTACCCAGCTGCTGTTCGTGTGCTCGCCAGGCAACCCCACGGGCGCGGTGATGCCGCTGGACGAGTGGAGGAAGCTGTTCGCGCTGTCCGACCGCCACGGCTTCGTGATCGCCTCCGACGAGTGCTACAGCGAGATCTACTTCCGTGACCAGCCGCCCCTGGGCGGCCTGGAGGCGGCCGCCAAGCTGGGACGCACGGGTTTCGAGCGCCTGGTGGCCTTCACCAGCCTGTCCAAGCGCTCCAACGTGCCGGGCCTGCGCTCGGGCTTCGTGGCGGGCGATGCCGCCATCCTCAAGCAGTTCCTGCTGTATCGCACCTACCACGGCAGCGCCATGAGCCCCATGGTGCAGGCCGCGAGCATCGCCGCCTGGGACGACGAGGCCCACGTGGTGGACAACCGCGCCATGTACCGCCGCAAGTTCGCCGAGGTGACGCCGGTGCTGGCGTGCGTGCTGGACGTGAAGCTGCCCGACGCCAGCTTCTACCTGTGGGGGGGCGTGGAAGGATCGGACGAGGACTTCGCCCGTGACCTCCTGGCCCAATACAATGTCACCGTCCTTCCCGGCAGCTACCTGGCGCGGGAAGCGCAAGGCTTCAATCCCGGCGCCGGCCGCATCCGCATGGCACTGGTGGCCGACACGGCCGAGTGCCTGGAAGCCGCGCAGCGCATCGAGCAGTTCGTGAAGAACCGCGCCAAGAACAACCCGTCGAAGTGAACCCCATGACCCAGCAACTCCAACAGATCATCGAAGCCGCGTGGGAAAACCGCGCCAACCTGTCGCCCAAGTCCGCCCCCGCCGAGGTGGCCGAGGCAGTCGAGACCGTCATCGCCGGCCTGAACAAGGGCGCGCTGCGCGTGGCCACCCGTGAAGGCGTGGGCCAGTGGACCGTGCACCAGTGGATCAAGAAGGCCGTGCTGCTGTCCTTCCGCCTGAAGGACAACGAGGTGGTCCGCGCCGGCGACCTGGGCTTCTACGACAAGGTCCAGACCAAGTTCGCCCACCTCACCCCCGAGCAGATGGCCGCCACCGGCGTGCGCGTGGTGCCCCCGGCCGTGGCCCGCCGCGGCAGCTTCATCGCCAAGGGCGCGATCCTGATGCCCTCCTACGTGAACATCGGCGCCTACGTCGACGAAGGCACCATGGTCGACACCTGGGCCACCGTGGGCTCCTGCGCGCAGGTCGGCAAGAACGTCCACCTGTCCGGCGGCGTGGGCCTGGGCGGCGTGCTCGAGCCCCTGCAGGCCAACCCCACCATCATCGAGGACAACTGCTTCATCGGCGCCCGCTCCGAGATCGTGGAAGGCGTGATCGTGGAGGAGAACGCCGTGATCTCCATGGGCGTGTACATCGGCCAGAGCACCCCCATCTACGACCGCGCCACCGGCGAGGTGAGCTACGGCCGCGTGCCGGCCGGCTCCGTGGTGATCTCCGGCAGCCTGCCCAAGGACGGCGGCAAGTACAGCCTGTATGCTGCAGTCATCGTCAAGCGCGTGGACGCCCAGACCCGGGCCAAGACCAGCCTGAACGACCTGCTGCGCGACTGATTTCCGCCCATCACCCGGGCAAACGAGGGCAAGGAGGCACGATGGGACCGATGGAACGCATCCTGCGCCTGATGGCGGAGAAAAAAGCCTCCGACGTCTACCTGACCGCCCATGCCCCGGCGCAGATCCGCATCGACGGCCAGTGCCTGCCGGTCAACTCGCAGCCGCTGCCGCCCGATGCGCCGCTGCGGCTGCTGGCCGAGGTCCTGCCCGCCGAGCGCGTGTCGGAACTCACCCGCACCGGCGAGCTGAACCTGGGCCACACCCTCGAAGGCCTGGGCAGCTTCCGCTTTTCCGCCCTGCGCCAGCGCGGCACCTATGCCGCCGTGGTGCGCTTCATCCCGGCCGAGATCCCCGCCCTGGACACGCTGAACGTGCCGCCGGTGCTGTCGGAGCTGGTGATGCACAAGCGCGGCCTGATCCTCATGGTAGGCGCCACGGGCTCGGGCAAGAGCACCACCCTGGCCGCCATGCTGGACCACCGCAACGAGCGCATGCCCGGCCACATCCTCACCATCGAGGACCCGATCGAGTACGTGTTCCGCAACAAGCGCTCGGTGGTGAACCAGCGCGAGATCGGCACCGACACCGAGTCGCTGCATGTGGCCCTGCGCAATGCGCTGCGCCAGGCGCCCGACGTGATCCTGATCGGCGAGATCCGCGACCAGGCCACCATGTCGGCCGCCCTGGCCTACGCCCAGTCGGGCCATCTGTGCCTGGCCACGCTGCATGCCAACAACAGCTACCAGGCGCTGAACCGCATCCTGTCGTTCTACCCGGTGGAGGTGCGTCCGACCATGCTCGGCGACCTGGCGGCCGCCCTGCGCGCCATCGTCTCGCAGCGGCTGCTGCGCACCACCTCGGGCGGGCGAACGCCGGCCGTGGAGGTGATGCTGAACACGCAGCTGGTGTCCGAGCTGATCGCGAAGGCCGACTTCAACGGTGTGAAGGACGCGATGGAAAAGTCCCTGGCCGAGGGCTCGCAGACCTTCGAGCAGGACATCGCCCGACTGATCCACGCCGGCCAGGTCCACCGCGACGAGGGCCTGGCCCACGCCGACTCCCCCAACAACCTGCTGTGGCGGCTGGCGAACGACTTCAGCGCCAAGGCCGCGCCGCGGGCCGACGACACCGATGACGACGGCCCCACCTTCACCGAGATCACGCTGGACGTGAAGCCGTCCTGAGTGCGCCCGGGCCCCGCCCCCCTGAACGAATGTCCAAGACCGTCTACCTCGCCGAGCAGCTGATCGCGCGCCGCTCCATCACGCCCGATGACGCGGGCTGCCAGCAGATCCTGGCCGACCGCCTCGCGCCCCTGGGCTTCGCCTGCGAAACCATCGCCAGCGGCCCCGACACCTTCCGCGTGACCAACCTGTGGGCCAGGCGCGCCGGCCGTTCGCCGCGCACCGTGGTGTTCGCCGGCCACACCGACGTGGTGCCCACCGGCCCGCTGGAGCAGTGGCACAGCAATCCCTTCGTGCCGCACCACCGGCACGGCAAGCTCTATGGCCGCGGCGCGGCCGACATGAAGACCTCCATCGCCGCCTTCACCGTGGCCGTGGAGGAGTTCCTGGCCGCCACCCCGGATCCGTCGCTGTCCATCGCCCTCCTCATCACCTCCGACGAGGAAGGCCCGAGCGTGGATGGCACGGTCGTCGTCTGCGAAAAGCTCAAGGAACGCAGCGAGCGCCTGGACTGGTGCATCGTCGGCGAGCCCACCTCGGTCGAGCGCCTGGGCGACATGATCAAGAACGGCCGGCGCGGCAGCCTCACCGGCAAGCTCACGGTCAAGGGCATCCAGGGCCATATCGCCTACCCGCAGCTGGCGCGCAACCCCATCCACCAGGCGGTGCCGGCGCTGGCCGAGCTGGCCGGGATCGAGTGGGACCGGGGCAACGAATTCTTCCCGCCGACCAGCTTCCAGGTGTCCAACATCCACGGCGGCACCGGCGCGGGCAACGTGATCCCGGGCGAGGTCGTGGTGGACTTCAACTTCCGCTTTTCCACCGAGTGCACGGCCGAGGGCCTGAAGGCGCGCGTGCAGGAGGTGCTGGACAAGCACGGCCTGGAATTCGACCTGGCCTGGACCCTGGGCGGCCAGCCCTTCATCACCCCGCCGGGCGAACTGGTGGGCGCCATCCAGCAGGCGATCCGCGCCGAGACCGGCGTGGAGACCGAGCTGTCCACCACCGGCGGCACCAGCGACGGCCGCTTCATCTCGCGCATCTGCCCGCAGGTGATCGAGTTCGGGCCGGTGAACGCCAGCATCCACAAGATCGACGAGCATGTGACCGTGGCCGACATCGAGCCGCTGAAGAACATCTACCGCCGCACCCTCGAGCAGCTCAACGCGCTCGGTTGAACATGACTGTCATTGAATTGATCGAGTCGGCCGCCGGCCGGCTCACCGCCGCTGGCGTGGCCTTCGGCCACGGTACCGCCAACGCCTTCGACGAGGCCGCCTGGCTGGTGCTGTGGCGCCTGGGCCTGCCGCTGGACGACCTGGACGGCGCGGCCGCCCGGTCCGTGGACGAGGCGCAGCGCGCTCAGGTGGACGCCCTGGTCGACCAGCGCATCGCCACCCGCAAGCCTGCCGCCTACCTCACGCAGGAGGCCTGGCTGCAGGGTGTGCCGTTCTACGTGGACGAGCGCGCCATCGTGCCGCGCAGCTTCATCGCGGAGCTGCTGGCCGATGGCAGCATCGATTCCTGGCTGGGCGAGCACACGCAGCGCGTGCGGGACCTGTGCACCGGCAACGGCAGCCTGGCCGTGCTGGCCGCGATGGCGTACCCCGAGGTGCGCGTCGATGGCGCGGACATCTCCGCCGACGCCCTGGCCGTGGCCCGCATCAACGTGGACAGGCACCAGCTGCAGGACCGCGTGCGCCTGCTCACCTCCGACGGCCTGTCGGCGGTGGACGGACCCTACGACCTGATCCTGTGCAACCCGCCCTATGTCAACGCCCGCAGCATGGGCGAGCTGCCCGCCGAATACCAGGCCGAGCCCGCGCTGGCCCTGGCCGGCGGGGAGGACGGCATGGACTTCGTCCGCCAGCTCCTGAAGGACGCGCCTGCGAAGATGACCGAACGCGCCGTGCTGGTGCTGGAGATCGGTAACGAGCGCGCGCACTTCGAGGCCGCCTTCCCCCACCTGCCCGCCGTCTGGCTGGAGACCAGCGCGGGCGACGACCAGGTGCTGCTGCTCACGCGCGAGGGCCTGCTCGCATGATCACCCTGCGCGACGTGATCCTGCGCCGCGGCACCAAGGTGCTGCTGGACAAGGTGTCGGTGACGATCAACCCCGGCGAGAAGGTGGGCCTGGTGGGCCGCAACGGGGCCGGCAAGTCCACCCTGTTCGCCCTGTTCAACGGCACGCTGCACGAGGACGGCGGGGATTATTCGATCCCCGCCCACTGGCAGATGGCCCAGGTGGCCCAGCACATGCCGGAGACCGACGAATCGGCCACCGACTTCGTGCTGGCCGGCGACACCCGGCTGGTGGCCGTGCGCGAGCGCCTGGCGCAGGCCGAGGCCGCGCACGAGGCCAACCCCGACGACATGGACGCCGGGATGGCCATTGCCCAGGCGCACTCCGACCTCCACGATGCGGGCGAGCATGACGCCGTGCCGCGCGCGCAGAGCCTGATCCTGGGCCTGGGCTTCAAGTCCGAGGAACTGGAGCGCCCCGTCAACAGCTTCTCCGGCGGCTGGCGCATGCGCCTGCAGCTGGCGCGCGCGCTGATGTGCCCCTCGGACCTGCTGCTGCTGGACGAACCCACCAACCACCTGGACCTGGACGCCCTGGTCTGGCTGGAAGCCTGGCTGCAGCGGTACGCGGGCACCATGATCGTCATCAGCCACGACCGCGAGTTCCTGGACGCGGTGACCGGGGTGACGCTGCACATCGAGAACCAGAAGCTCACGCGCTACGGCGGCAACTACAGCGCCTTCGAGACCATGCGCGCGCTGCAGCTGGAGCAGCAGCAGCAGGCCTTCGCCAAGCAGCAGGAGAAGGTGGCGCACCTGCAGAAGTTCATCGACCGCTTCAAGGCCAAGGCCTCCAAGGCCAAGCAGGCGCAGAGCCGCGTCAAGGCCCTGGAGCGCATGGAGAGGATCGCGCCGGTGCTGGCCGAAGCGGACTTCAGCTTCGAGTTCAAGGAGCCGGCCAACCTGCCCAACCCGATGCTCGCGATCAGCGACGCCAGCGTGGGTTACCGCACCGAAGGCGGCGACACGATCATCATGCGCGACATCAACCGATCGGTGCTCGCCGGCCAACGCATCGGCATCCTGGGCGCCAACGGCCAGGGCAAGTCCACGCTGGTCAAGACGATTGCGCGGGACATCCCGCTGATCGCCGGCACCGTCACCGAGGGCAAAGGCCTGAACATCGGCTACTTCGCGCAGCAGGAGCTGGACGTGCTGCGTCCCGCGGACAACCCGCTGGAGCACATGATCCGCCTGGCCCGCGAGGTGGGCCCGCAGGCGCGCGAGCAGGAGCTGCGCAACTTCCTGGGCACCTTCAACTTCTCCGGCGACATGGTGGGCCAGCCCGTGGGCACCATGAGCGGCGGCGAAAAGGCGCGCCTGGTGCTGGCCATGATGGTGTGGCAGCGCCCCAACCTGCTGCTGCTGGACGAGCCGACCAACCACCTGGACCTGGCCACCCGCGAGGCCCTGTCCATGGCGCTCAACGAGTTCGAGGGCACGGTGATGCTGGTCTCGCACGACCGGGCGCTGCTGCGGGCGGTGTGCGACGAGTTCTGGCTGGTGGGCCGCGGCGCGGTGTCGCCGTTCGACGGCGACCTGGACGACTACCAGCAGTACCTGCTGGAGGAGTCGCGCCGCCTGCGCGAGGAGGCCCGTGCCGCGGTCGTGGCCGCCGCCGCGCCCCCGGCGCCGGCCGTGGATCCCGCGAAGCAGCGGGCACAACTCCACGCGACGCTGCGCCCGCTGAAGAAGGAGCTGGAGAAGGTGGACGCCCGCATGGCCGCGCTCGGCGAAGAGAAGGCGCGCCTGGAGGCCCGCCTGTCCGCGCCGCTGCCCCCCGGGGACATGGCCGAGGCCGGCCGACGGCTCAAGGCCGTGGGCGAGGAACTGGAGTCGCTGGAGGAGCGCTGGCTGGTCCTGTCAGGCGAGATCGAGGCCGCCGAGGCCGCCGCCTGAGGCGCCGGGCCCGGGGACGCCGCCCTCAGGCCGGGCCGTCCTGCGGCTCGACGATGTTGGACAACAGCTTCGCGGCGTACTGCAGGACCTCCAGGTCGTGCTGCGTGGACGACGGGTTGACGCCGAAGCTGAAACAGCACAGGGTGCCGAAGACACGCCCGTCCGGCAGGACGATGGGCGTGCTGATGTGGGTGCCGATGGGAAACGGCGGTACCGGCAAGGCAGCGCTTTCGATCACTTCGGCCGCATCGGGAATGTACTGGGGGATGCGGCCGTCGACCACGCGTTGGCACCAGCTGTTTTCCAACGGGTCGCCCGCGCCTTCGGGCAGCAGCGTGCGGCCTTCGGGTTGCGCGACATGGCGGAACACGCGCTGGCCGTTGGTGAACTCGGAGACGAACACCACGTCCATGTCCATGCGCTGGCGGATCAGGCGGAGCATCTGGGGCACGGCCTCGTCGAGCGCCTGGTCGCCGCCATCGGCCGTGGCCACGAGCATGTCGTGCATCTGCACTTCGAGCGAACCTCGCTGGGGTACTGCGCGGGAGACCATGGTTCCACTATGCTAACAGCGCGCGACGGCGCACTTGACGTCGATCAACGAAGAAAGCCGGACCATGCACAAAGATCCTTCCATGCAACTCCAGTTCCTCGGCGCGACGGACACCGTCACCGGATCCAAGTACCTGCTGCAGCACGGCTCCTCCAGGGTCCTGGTCGACTGCGGCCTCTTCCAGGGCTTCAAGCAGCTGCGGCTTCGCAACTGGGCACATTTCCCGGTGCCGCCGGCGTCCATCGACTCGGTGGTCCTCACCCACGCTCACATCGACCACACCGGCTACCTGCCCCTGCTGGCGCGCAACGGCTTCACCGGGCCGGTGATCTGCACCCCGGCCACCTATGAGTTGTGTCGCATCCTGCTGCCCGACTGCGGCCACCTGCTGGAGGAGGAGGCCGAGTACAACAACCGCCACGGCACCAGCAAGCACCAGCCCGCCCTGCCCCTGTACACCCGCGACGATGCGGTGCGCTGCCTCAAACAGTTCAAGCCGGTCAAGCATGCCGGTGGCTGGGAGGCGGCGCCCGGCCTGCAGGGCAAGTTCTATCCCTCGGGCCACATGCCGGGCTCGTCCTTCGTGCGACTGGACGACGGCCACCGGTCCATCCTGTTCTCCGGAGACATCGGCCGGCCGCACGACCTGGTGCTCAAGCCGCCCTACACGCCCGACCCCGTGGACTACCTCGTGGTCGAGTCCACCTACGGCGATCGCGCCCACGTGAACTTCGACCCCTTGCAGCAGCTGGCCGACGTGATCAATCGCACCGCGGCGCGCGGCGGCGTGGTGGTGATCCCGGCCTTTGCGGTGGGCCGGGCGCAGAGCCTGCTTTATTGCATCCACCTGCTCAAGTCGCGGGGAATGATCCACCACCTGCCGGTCTACCTGAACAGCCCCATGGCGGCCAGCGCCACGGTGGTCTACCTGCGGCACCGGGAAGAGCTGAGGCTGTCCGCGCAGGAGTGCGACGCGGTGGCGGCGACGGCCCAGGTCGTGGAGTCGGCCGACGAATCGCGCCTGCTCAACGCTCGCAAGGGGCCCATGGTGATCATCGCCGCCAGCGGCATGGCCACCGGCGGCCGGGTGGTGCACCACCTGCAGGCCTTCGCGCCGGACAAGCGCAACACCATCCTGCTGGCCGGCTACCAGGCGGGCGGCACCCGCGGCGCGGCGCTGGCCGGCGGCGCCAAGACGCTGCGCATCTTCGGCGAAGAGGTGCCGGTACGCGCCGAGGTGGCGCAGATGGACAACCTCTCGGCCCACGCGGACGCCAACGAGATCCTGGGCTGGATGCGCGGCCTCACCCGTGACGGCGCGCGCGCCCCCCGCAAGACCTTCATCACCCACGGCGAGCCCGCGGCGGCCGATGCGCTGCGCCAGCGCATCGAGCGCGAGCTGGGCTGGGATTGCCACCTGCCGTTCTACACCGAGACCGTGAACCTGGCCTGAGGCACCCGCCCGAGGTACGGACGGGTGGACGGGCCGGCCGGTCACATCGGCTGACACCCGCAGGATGCCCACCCGCCTAGGATGCGGCGATGGACACGCCGGCCCTGCAGGAAGTCCTGTACGTCGAGGACGACCCGGACATCCGGGTGGTGGCCCGGATGGCACTGGAGACCCTGGGCGGGCTGCGCGTGTGCAGCTGCGCCAGTGGCACCGAGGCCCTGGCCGCGCTGGACCGGTGCCATCCCGACGCCGTGTTGCTGGACGTGATGATGCCGGACCTCGACGGCCCGGCCACACTCGCGCTGCTGCGCCAGCATCCCGCAGGGCGCGACCTGCCCGTGATTTTCATGACCGCCAAGGCACAGGCGCACGAGGTGCACCACTACCGCTCGCTGGGCGCCATCGGCGTCATCACCAAGCCCTTCGACCCCTGGACCCTGGCCGAGCAAGTGCGGGCGCTGTGGCGCGAGGCCTCATGACGGCCCCACCCCCGGCCACCCCGCCGCCGGGCATCCCGCCCGACCCGGGCCGCCACGCCCGCATGGCCCGCACGCTGGCCCGCGTGGCGGCGGACTTCCGCCGTGAATTGCCGGGACGGCTGGCGCAGGCGCAGGCGCTGAGGGACACTTTCCAGGAGGCATCCAGCGAACCGGCGCGCGCGCAGGCGCTGGAGGCCTTGCTGCTGTTGCTGCACGCCCTGGCCGGTACGGCCGGCACGCTGGGCCTGGATGCCGTGGGCGATGCGGCGCGCCGGGGGGAACATGCGGCCCAAGCGCTGCGCCAACTGCCAGGCGAGTCGGCGGACGGCGAGGCTGCGCTGGCGCGCTGCATCGAGGACCTGGGGGTACGCATCCGCGAGGCGCTCACCGCAACACCCTGACGCACTGGCGCCCGAATGTCCGGGTGCCCGGGTGCAGTGCCGCGTTGCGAGGCCCTGGCCCTGGCCGTGGCCGTGGCCGTGGCCGCTGCGAGGATCACCCCGCATCCACGGCCGGCAAGGCCAGCCAGAAGCAGGTGTGCCCCGGTGCCGACTCGAAGCCGACCCGCCCGCCCATGGCCTCGACCATCGCCTTCACGATCGACAAGCCCAGGCCCGAGCCGCCCTTTTGCCGCGTGGTGTTCATGTCGGCCTGGGCGAAGCGCTGGAAGATGCGGCCGGCAAAGGCCACGGGCACGCCCGGCCCCTGGTCCCGCACCTCGATGCGCACCCCGCCGCCCTCCCTCGCCAGCTCCCGCCGCCCCACCAGCCGCACGGGGGTGGCGGACGGCGCGTACTTCAGCGCGTTGGACACCAGGTTGCCCACCACCTGCGCGAGCCGCGCCGTATCCGCCCGCAACCACAGGCCCGCAGGCGCCTGCACCTGCAGCGCCACGCCGGACGGCGCACCCACCACGGCATAGGACTGCGCGATGCGCTGGAGCAACGGCGCGACCTCCACGGGCTGCACATCGAAGTCCATGCGGCCGCAGGCCGTCCGCTCCAGGTCGAGGATGTCGTCCACGATGTGGCGCAGCCGCTGCGTACTGTGCGCCGCCACCCCCACCAGTTGCACGGCCTGTGGCGGCAGCGGACCCGCCGCCCCGCCTTCGAGCAGGCGGACGGCACCGTGCACCGCCGTCAGGGGCGTGCGCAGCTCGTGGCTCACGATGGAGATGAATTCGTCCTTGACGCGCTCGACCTGCTTGCGGTCGCTGATGTCGTGGACCAGGGAGACGATCACGGGATCGTGCGAGCCCGGCAGGCGGTGCCAGCGCACCTCCACCGGTGTTTCCTCATCGGGCAGGCCGGCGCGGCGCACCCCCTCGAACACCACGGTCGCCGCACCGGATTCCAGCTGCGCCAGGAAGCCGGCCATCGCCTGCGGGGTGAGCGAGGGCGTGACCTCCAGCGGGGTCAGCGCAGCCAGTTGGTCCGCCTGCGCGCCCAGCGAGGCCAGGGCCGCGGCGTTGGCATGCAGGCAGCGCAGCGTCCTGGCGTCGAAGACGAAGACCGCATCCGGCAGGCGTTCGACCAGCGCCCCGAACCACTCGCGCCGGCGCGCCTCGCCGCCGGCCGATGCGTCCCCGGGTGCCTGCATGCGGCCTCCTAGCGCGGGATCCACCGGAACAGGAAGCGCGTCTTCACCATCACCCAGCAAAGCAGCAGCGCGCCCACCTGCACCGCCGTGTTGCCCCACGGCCCGCTGCGGTCCAGCCCGAGGTTGCTCACCAGCAGGATCAGGTACACATGGACGAAGAACACATACATGGACTCCTGCCCCAGCGGGACGAACAGCCAGGCCAGCGCGCGCTCGATGGGCCGCCAGGCCAGGGTGAGCACGGCGAACACGGCGGGCAGCAGCACGGCGTTGTTCAACAGCCGCCCCGGCCCCAGGTTGTACTTGCGGAACCAGTGCTCGTACCAGCCATTGAACCGAGCCGGCTCGATCCAGTGCAGTCGCGCCCAATCCGGGAGCTCGACCAGCGGGTGGTTCAGGGAGAACAGCATGAAGCCCAGCGAGGCGATGAAGCACAGCGCCAACAGGGCGCGTCCCCGCGGCGTGAGGAAGAACGCGAACACCTCGCGCCGCCAGTACCCCAGCGCCACCCCGCACACGAAGATGAACTGCCAGGCCACCAGCGGAAAGGCGTACTCGAACTGCGAGCCCGTCACCCGCCACTGGGCCGTCCCCCGGGTGGACTCCACCATCAGGAAGTTCAGCAGCCACAGGCCGAAGCTCAGCACCAGCAGCGAACCGGTGCGGCCCCGGTCCAGCGCCCAGAAGATGAGGGGTGTCAGCAGGAACAAGGCCACGTACAGCCCGATCACCTGGAACTGGTGCGGCCCGGCGCGCAGCATGACCACGTGCAGCAGGTTGGCCATGAAGCCCATGCTGGCGGGCGGGTACAGCGGGTACACCTCGCGCGTGACCGGGTTGGTGAACGTGGTGAGCTCCCGCAGGTCCAGCTCCGGTACCAGCCGCAACAGGGCCACCGAGGCGGTGACAAGGAAGGCGATCTTGTACAGCGTCCAGGCCCGGGCAAACAGCCGGGTGGCGACCGAGGACAGCCCCTCCTGCGCCAGGCGCTTGCTGTACACCGCGCCGGTGACGTAACCGGCCAGCCCGATGAAGGTCTCGGCCGAGGACACCACGCCAAAGCGCTCCCACCCCACCAGCGCCATCCAGGAAAAGCCGGGAAAGTGCGAGGTGAACAGCATCACGAACACGAACCCGCGCATGAAATCGATGCGCAGGTCGCGCGTGGCGCCGGTGTCGGGGTAACGCCAGGCTTGCGCGGGGACTGCACGGCGCCTGTTCATCGCCGCGACCGCTCCCACAGCCCCTCTCGCGGCGGCCCCCACTTGAGCAGCTTGCCCTGGGCCTTGTACAGGAGGGCTTCGAGGATGATGCCGTTGTTGTTGGCAGTGAAGGCGCGGATCGGGCCCTTGCCGTTTTCCAGCAGGCCCTCGTGGAAGCCGCGGCCTGCCACGCGCAGGTCGGCAGTCGCCGCGAACAGGCGGTCGGTGTACGGGGACTGCCACAGCGCCCACATGCCCAGGGCCGCCTTGGTGGACACGGCCGCGAACTGCGGCACCGACTGCCCACGCTCCGTGATGGTGTTCCAGGGCCGGCCGTTGGTGTAGACGGTGTCGTAGACGAAATGGGGCTCGTCGTCGAGCTGATGCTCGGAGCGCGCCGTGAGCACGCCGGTGGCCTGGAAGCGGTTCTCCTGCGCCTGGTAGACACGGTGCGCGAAGCCGGCCATGAAGGGGTGGGTGTGGCGGCGGTCGTCGCCGTCACGGTCCATGGTCTCGTCCCAGTTGAACTCCAGCCCGTCGAGCACATAGCTCTCGGCCACCACGTAGTCGTTCTGCTGCCAGCGGCGCGGGTCGCGGCCATCATGCGGCACGGGGACGCAATAGATCACGACGGTGGACAGTGGCTCTGCGCTCGCGGCGCTGGCCGTGCGCAGTCCCCACAGCTCGAAGCCCCGTGCGGCGTATTCCTCGTAGCCCAGTCGCCCCTCCTGCAGGTAGACAGTGCGCCCGCGCGGGTCGACCGTGGCGCCGTACAGGTCGCCATTTCGGGAGACGATGCGGTCGAACCGCCAGCGCAGGACGGCGCGGTCCACCGCATCGGCATGCTGGGGATAGCGCTCCTTCACGATACGCAGCCAGATGAGCAGCCGGCCGATGTCCAGCGCGGAAAAGCCGATCTCCCCTGGCTGGTTGGCGTAGTTGGCCTTGGCCAGGGTGGTCGTGTTGTAGACCTTGTTGGGCATTTCATCGCGGAACAACGCCAGCCGGCCCAGGGTCTCGACCATCCGCGCCATACGCTGGTCGGCGGCGCCCTGCGGGATCAGGCCCAGCTCGCGCGCGGCGACGATGGCCGCAAGGGTGGCGCTGGTGTCCCACATCGTCGTGGACGGGTAGCCCTCCACCGCATTGGCCAGGCCGGTCGGCTGGGTGTTGCGCTCGAAGTAGCTCCAGGCGGTGCGGGCCATGGACATCTCGCGCTCGGTCAGCGCGCCGCTGCGCTGGGGGTAGCGGGCGGCAGGCACCGGCTCCGCCGGGCAGGCGCCCGGGGGAGCCGCAGCCGCCGGAGGCGGGGCGGCAGGCACTGGCGTGGCCGCCGGTTGCGCCAGGACGGCGCCGCCGGCCAGGGCGGTCGCCAGCAGGAAGGCGGAAATCCGCAGGTTTGGGTGAGCCATCATCGTCCTTTCGTGTCCAGTGGCGCCGCGCCGCTTGCAGCCGCCGCCGGCGGGCGTGGACCGGCGGTGGGGGTGCCGGTGGCCACCGGGCAGGCGCTGCGGTCGATCAGCGTGCGGCTGGACGCGCGCTCGATCCACCACACCGCCGCGAAGGCCACCAGCACGGTGAGGATCCAGGCGATGGAACTGCGCGCATGGACCAGGTTCGATGACATGGCTTGCTCCTTGGATGCGGGCCGGCACCGGCCTCAGGCCGCCTCGGTCTCGGGGGGCGGCAGGGGCTGCCACAACGCCGCCCGCACCATGGGCAGCATGGCCAGCACGTTGTTCAGCCCCCAGGCCGTGTTGAGGACCAGGCTGGGCAACTCGTGCGCCGCGCCGCCGACGAACACCCGCCAGGCGGCCTGCAGCAGGCCCACCAGGGTGAGCACGATCACGCCCAGCTGCGGCAGCACCAGGCCCAGGTGGTTGCCCTCCTGGCGCTCCTTGGGCGTGACGTGGAACTTGATCTTCTGCCCGCGCAGCACCGTCCACAGCGCCCGCAGGTTGATGGAGAAGAAGGACAAGTAGGAGGACTTGCCTTCCCAGCTGCGGATGCCCCAGGTGCCGAACATGAAGGCCAGCTCGGTGGCGATGATGAAGGGGATGGCGTGCAGGTAGAAGGCGGTGGAGTACGCCGACAACGGCGGCACGCCGGTGAACAGGTAGATGATGGGCGCGGCCAGGAACACCGTGTTCCACAGGCAGCCCAGGTAGGACCAGAAGGTGCCCAGGTACATCAGCCGCTGCGCCGGCGTCATGCCCCCTTGCAGCAGCGGGTTGTCCCGCAGCGCGATGTCCAGCGTGCCGCCCGCGTACTTGAAGCGCTGGATCACCCAAGTGAGCAGGTCCTGCGGCGACAGCATGCGCGACTCCACGCCGGGGTGCAGCACCGACTTCCAGCGCCGCACCGGATCGTTGTGCAGGACGATGGAGGTGTAGATGTCCTCCGAGACATGGAACTTGTAGGGGGTGAGTTCCTCCGCCAGCGCCACCTGCCCGCGCAAGGTCTCGGCCAGGTCCTGCCGCAGGCGCGGGTCGCTGTGCTGGCGGACCTGGCTTTCCACCTGCCGGTCCACCGTCAGCGCGAAGCTGCGCAGCGCCGCCTGCATCACCGCCTCGCGGCGGTGGATGGAGCCGGCGCCGCAGCAGAAGGAGGCATGGCACCAGTTGCGCCGGCGCAGGATCACGTCATAGAACATCTTCGGGTCGTTGATGAACGGGTCCTCGCCCACGCGCACCGGCCCCACCAGCCGCTGCGCCAGCGCGCCGAGCCAGCGCCCCGGTGCGCCGTAGTGGCGCTGCAGCCAGTCCGGCAGGGCCTCGCCTTCCGGGATGTCGTAGAACCATTGGGGCGTCTGCACCCAGGCCACGTCGGGGTCGCGGAAATAGCCCAGGGTGTTTTCCAGGAAGCTGGGGAACAGGCGCGTGTCGGCATCGCAGATGACGATGAAGTCGCCGTGGGTCTGCTCCATCGCGTTGCGCAGGTTGCCGGCCTTGAAGCCGATGTTGTTGTGGCGCGTGAGGTACTGGACCCCCTCCTCCTGCGCCACCTGCCGCATCGCCGGGCGGCGGCCGTCGTCCAGCACGTGGATGCGCAGGTCGATGGCCTGCGGGCAGTGCAGCGCCTTGGCCTCGCGGATGGAGATGCGCACCAGTTCCTCTTCCTCGTTGTAGGTGGTGATGAACACGTCCACGCCCACTGGCCGCTGCGCCTGCGCCCCCTCCGGGCCCGGCCCCACCTCCCCTGTGGACTCCCCCGTGCACTCGCCGATGCGCGAGGGCGGCGGCTGCGCGGGCGGGTCGCGCTGCAGCCAGATGTTGAAGGCGAACAGGACCAGCCCCAGGTAGGCCAGCGTCTCGGCCACCACCAGCGGGATCGCGAACCACAACGCATTCCAGTTCAGGGACTCGGCCCAGCGCCAGCGGATGTAGTTGGCGCCCAGCACCAGCGCGAGGATGCCCAGGCACTGCCATGCCAGCTCGATGCGGGGGGCATGCGGCAGCGGCGGCGGTGGACGGCGGTGCTCGAACCGTTCGAAGTAGAAGCTCAAACGCGACTCCCGGTGGCCGAAGCATCTTGATCCGCGCGCGCGCCCACCGGCGCAACAGGACGAAACACCCGCAAGGCAACCCTGCGGCGCGGCGGCATCAACGCCTGGGGGGGTGCAGCAGCCGCTGCAGCCGCAACAGGTTGCGCCCGTCGGCCTGCTGGTAGTCCAGGTGGTGGAACAGGCACTTGACCAGGGCCAGGCCCATGCCATGGTCCGGCAACCGGTCCAGGTCGGCCGGGTCGAAGTCGAAGCAGGCGGGGCCGGCCTGCGCCAGCTGGTCGAAGGGAATCGGCCGGCCCGAATCGCGCACCAGGACCTCGACCGCACCCTCGCGGCGCAGGCACTCCAGTTCAATGGGTCCCTGCCCCTGGCCGTGCTGCACGATGTTGGTCAGCACCTCGGCGACGCCCAGCTCGATCGCCGCGCAGTCCTGCGGGGCATCGGGCGCGATCATCGCGTCCAGCCGGCGGCGCAGGTCCGCGACGGCGCGGGACACGGCCTCCAGCGTGCCCTCGACCTCGAGGCGGACGCCGGGCGGGGCCATCTCAGGGGCCGGTGGGCGCCGCCGCCATCAGGGCCACGGCCTCGTCGCGGGTGGGGACGATGCGAAAGACGCGGTCCATCCGCGTGAGTGTGAGCAGGCCCTGGACCGAGCCCCTGGCCTGGCACAGCGCCATGGCCCCCTGCGAGCCGGCCGCCTTGAGGATGGACACCAGGGCGCCCAGCCCGCTGGAGTCCATGAACTCCACGCGGCCCAGGTCCAGCACCAGCCGTCGTTCCCCGCGCTCCACGCGGTCCACCACGGCCTGCCGGAACGCCGGCGCAATGGCGGCGTCCAGGCGCGGCACCGCGGGCGCGACGACGGTGACGCCCGCGCGGTGTTCGACTTCGATCAGTTCCATGACGTTTTCCTCCCGGTTGGGGGAGGCCCTCACCAGGGCAGGTTCCAGGACACCGAGAGGCTGCCGTTGCGGAAGGTTCCCTGGCGGGGCGCCCGCGCCCGACCCGGCCAGCGGTTGCCCGAGTAATTGTTGTACTGGACGGAGATGCCGCCCGGCCGCCAGTTGAAATAGCCGAAACCATAGGTGAAGTCCGGGTCCCAGGGCTGCTGCTGCGCCCCCTCGGGCCAGTTGATCGCCGTGAAGCGGACGAACCAGCCGCTCTCCAGCGCGTAGCGGCAGCCCAGCGCCAGGGATTTCTTCCAGTTCCTCTGCGCCGAATCCGACGCCTGCGTGTAGCGGGGCGTGAGGTTCAGGCCCGCGCTGCAGCCGAACTGGTCCCCCGCATCGCGCTTCCAGGCCTCGGGCAGGCTGAACTTGTAGGCCGCCGTCCAGGTCCCGCGCTCGAAGTTCCATCGGTGCTCGCCGTTGGCGCGGTCGGGGTCCAGGCGGTTGCCGTTGTAGTTGGCGTAGGTGAAGCTCCAGGTGAACGGGTGCCAGTCGTCATAGCCAAAGCCGTAGGTGAACTCGGGGTTCCAGGGCCGCTTGAGGCTGGGCCGCAGGTAGCGCAGGAAGGTGGCATGGGCGAACCAGTGGTCTCCTGCGATGGGCGTCCAGCGCAAGCCTGCCTGCGCGGTCGGCGACACGGCGGGTGCGCCCTGGGCGCCGGCGCCAATGGAGGCGTCGGGCGTGTCCTCGTTGGCGCGCAGCGGGTAGTCAAGCCCCAGGCGGACGGACACGGGCCGCTGGCGCTCGCCGGGAGATTCGTCGCGTGGCGCATCGCGTGGCTCGTCGGGGACCGCCCGGCGGTCCTGCGCCCCGGCCGGTGGCAGGGCCAATGCGGCCAACGCGGCGATCAGGCACGCGGGCGTCCGTGCGGCGAACCGGTTGACACAACGAATGTGCACGCGTCGCAGTCTCATGCAGCCTCCAGGGTGAGAAAGGTGATGTCGTCGTCCAGGCCGGTGTCGTGCCAGCCGGCCAGCGCGCGGTCGAGCGCCTGCGCCGTACCGGCCAGCGGGGTGCGGCGCTCCTGCGCCAGCAGGGCCCGCAGCCGCTCCGTGCCGAAGGCCTGCCCGGCAAGGTTGCGGCATTCAGTCACGCCATCGGAGTACAGGGCCAGCCGGGCACCGGGCGCGAGCGCGATGTCCCGCGCTTCGAAACCGGCGTCGTCCACGATGCCCAGGGGCAGCCCGCCCTCGCCCACCGGCAGGAAATCCTCGCTGTCCGCAGCGGCCAGCAGGGCCGGCGGGTGCCCTGCCTGCACCAGCGCGGCCTGCCCGGCGCGCAGGTCGGCCAGGCCATAGAGCAAGGTGAGGTAGTGGCTGGGGTCGCGGGTGGACTGCAGCACGCGCCGGTTGTAGTCGCTGACCACGTGGACCGCGGTCTGGGACAGGCTGCGGCCCTGTGCCAGCAGCGTGCGCGCGACGTGTTGTGACAGCGCGCGCAACTGGTGCTGGGCGTTGAACGCCATCATGGCCGCCGCCACGCCATGGCCCGCCACATCCACGACGTGGAAGCACAGCTGCGTGGGGCCCACCTGGAAATAGTCGAAGGTGTCCCCACCGACGAAGCTGGAAGCCTGGAACAGCCAGTCGAAGCGCGCCCCGGCGAACTGCGCGGGCGCGGGCAGGAGGCCGCGCTGCAGGGCACGCGCCATCTCCAGCTCGCGCCGCACGCGGGCATAGGCCTGCGCAAGCTCGCGGTTGCGGTGCGCGAGCCCGGCCTCCAGGGCGAGCACGCGCTCGGCGGCATGCAGGCGGGCGCCGAGCTCGGCCTCGCGCAGGGGCTTGCCCAGGAAGTCGTCGACGCCTGCCTCCATGGCCGAGACCAGGGTGGCCTCGTCGTCGGCAGCGGTGAGCATGATGCAGTACACGTAGGGCCGCCCCCGGGCGCGCTCGCGCAGCGCGCGGCACAAGGCCAGGCCGTCCATCACCGGCATGTAATGGTCCGTGACCACGAGGTTGTGGTCACCGGCCCCCAGCAGGCCCAGCGCGGTGTGGCCGTCGGCCGCGGTGTCCACGGCATAGCCGCGGTCCGCCAGGATGGCGGCCAACAGCTCGCGCATCGCCGGGTCGTCGTCCACCAGCAGGGCCTTGATCGCAGGGGCGTCCATGGCGGGCCATCGTGGACGCGGCGGTGCCTGCCCGGCGTCGGACTTGCGCCCGACTTGGATGGCGCTGCGGGCGCAAGTTCCTGCGCCGCCTTGTCCGGCAGGACATGCGCCGGGTAAAAGAAAAAGGGCCTGCGTCTTGCGAGGCAGGCCCTGGAATGGGTGGTGGGTCGTGCAGGATTCGAACCTGCGACCAACGGATTAAAAGTCCGCTGCTCTACCAACTGAGCTAACGACCCACGACGGTTTGATCACCGTTCGTGTCACTGCAGTTATCACTGCAGCGCAGCCCATGAGTATAACTCAGTTTTTAGGCTTCTTGCGAGTGCTGTGCTTGTTTCTGGCCAACTGGTCGAGGACCCAGCCCGCGGCACACTGGCCGAAGGAGGCCGTGACGCTCACCACGGACCCGTAGCCATGGCAATTGAGCGAGCCGTCGCCCTCGATGGCGCAGGATGCATCGGGCGGCGCCACGGCCTCGCGGCTGAAGACGCAGGGTACGCCGATGGACTTGCCCTCGCGCGGTGCACCATGGAACTTGCGCAGGCGGTAACGAAGTTGCGACAGCAGCGGATCGTGCGTGATACGGGACAGGTCGTCGATGTCCACGAGGTGCGCCAGGCGCTTGCCGCCGGCCGCACCGACGCTGATGAACAAGGTGCCGCTCTCGCGCGCCCATTGCGCCATCGCCTGCTTGGCCTTGACGGCGTCGCACGCGTCGATGACCGCATCCACGCCGAAAGGCAGCAGGCCCGGCCAGTTGCCCGGCTCCACGAATTCCTCGACGCCATGCACCGTGCAGCGCGGGTGGATCAGGCCGATGCGGTTTCGCATGGCCTGCACCTTGGCCATGCCCACGGTGTCGGTCAGCGCGTGGACCTGCCGGTTGATGTTGGACTCGGCCACATGGTCCAGGTCGATGAGGGTGATCTCCCCCACCCCGCTGCGGGCCAGCGCCTCCGCGGCCCAGGAGCCCACACCGCCCACCCCCACCACGGCCACGTGGGCCTCGCGGATCAGGGCGGCGCCCAGTATGCCGTACAGGCGCTCCAGCCCGCCGAAGCGGCGCTGGAGGTCGGCCTCCTCGTCGAGCGCGCTCACCGGTTCACAGCCTCTCAGCGCAGCTTGGGCAGGCGCTCGCGCGCCGCGGCCGCGGCCTCGGACTGCGGGTAGGCCTTGACCAGGTCGTTCAGCGTGGCGCGGGCACCCGCCATGTCCTTGAGCTCGACCTGGCAGTTGGCGATGGACAGCACCGCCTCGGGCGCACGTGCATGGTCCGGCGCCGCCTGCAGCATGGCGCGGAAGTTGGCGATGGCGCCGCGGTAGTCGCGGTTGGCGTATTGCGCATTGCCGAGCCAGAACAGTGCCGTGGGCCGGTAGCCGGTCTGGGCATAGCGACCCAGGAAGCTGGTGAAGGCGGCCTGCGCCGCCGGGAATTCGCCCTTGCGGAAGATGGCCAGCGCGGCGTCGTAGTCACGCTGCTCGGCGGGTTCGGCGGTGAACTCGCGGCCGTCGAGGGTGACCTTCACCGGCTCGAAGCGACGCAGGCGCTCGTCCACCCCCTGGGCAACGTCCTTCTGCCGGCGCTGGAGATCGGCAAGTTGCCGCGCGATCTCCTCGTCCTGCCCGCGCAGGCGCGAGATCTCGGCGCGCAGCGCCTCGATCTGCTGCTGCAGCTCCAGCAGGCTGCGGCGCAACTGTGTGTTCTCCTCGACGGCGCGGCGCAGGGCCTCGGCCTGTTCCTCGGTCTGGCGTTCGGCCTGCAGGCGCTGGGCCTCGACCTTCTGGCGCAGGTCCAGGATGGCGCGGCGAGCCTCGTCGTCCGAGAACAGTGCGTGGGCGGGCGTGGCCGCCAGGGCGGCCGCTGCCAGCGCCGTGGCAGCCGCCAGGGAGTGCAGGACGCGAGCCATCAGCGGTACGTGATCTCGGCGCGGCGGTTCTTGGACCAGGCCGCTTCATCGCTGCCCGGGGTGGCCGGCTTTTCCTCGCCGAAGCTCACGGCTTCGGCCTGGTTGTCGGCCACGCCCAGCAGGCCCAGCGAACGGCGCACGGCCTCGGCGCGCTTCTGGCCCAGGGCCAGGTTGTACTCGCGGCCGCCGCGCTCGTCGGTGTGGCCTTCGATGGCGATGCGGCGCGCGGGGTTGGCCTTGAGGAAACGCGCATGCGCCTCGACCAGCGGCTGGAACTCGGGCTTGATGACGAAGCTGTCGTAGTCGAAGTAGATCAGGCGGGCCACGCCCACCGGGCCGGCGGCCTGGGCCGCGGCATTGTCGGTGGACACTGGCGCCACGCGGCTTTGCGTGGCGGCGCCCGGGGTCGCGGCACCCTGGCCACCCGCGCCGGGCTGGGCCGCCGTGGCCGCCGTCCGGTCCTCCACCGGGACGGAGTCGTCCAGCTTGACGCTGGAGCAGCCCGCAAGTGCGGCGGCAAACACACAGCAGGTCCAGATACGCATCTTCATTCGCATTATTTGTACTCCTTGTAAAACCTTGTTATCGCGGAAAAGGGCCCCAATCGGGCTCACGGATGTCACCACCCTGCCCCGCCAGCCGTGCCTTGATCTTGCCATCGAGCGTAGTCGTCATCAGCGCCTCCCGGCCACCCTGGCGGGTGGCATAGACGATCAGCTTGCCATTGGGAGCGAAGCTGGGGCTCTCGTCCGTGGTGGTGTCGGTGATGCTGGTCACGGTCCCGGAGGCCAGCTCCATGACCTGCAGCTTGAAGTTGCCACCGACGCGCGAAATGTAGGCCAGCCACCGGCCGTCATGGCTGAGCGCGGGCGAGATGTTGTAACTCCCGGTAAAGGTCACGCGCTCGGCGCTGCCTCCAGTTGCAGGCACGCGGTAGATCTGGGGCGCGCCGCCGCGGTCGCTGACGAAGTAGACGAAGCGGCCGTCGGCTGAATACACGGGCTCGGTGTCGATGCCGCTGGACTGCGTGAGGCGGCGCGGCTCGCCGCCGTTGGCGTCGATGGTGTACACCTGCGAGCCGCCTTCGTAGCTGAGGGTGACGGCCAGGGTGCGGCCGTCGGGCGCCCAGGCGGGGGCGCTGTTGGAGCCTCGGAAATTGGCCAGCAGGCGGCGGCGGCCGCTGGCCACGTCGTGCACGTAGACCACCGGCTTGCGCGACTCGAAGGACACGTAGGCTAGTTGCGCGCCGTTGGCGGACCAGGCGGGGGAGATGATCGGCTCCGGGCTGGACAGGGCTGACTGGCTGTTCTCGCCGTCGGCGTCGGCCACCCACAGGTTGAATCGGTTGCCGGCCTTGGTCACGTAGGCGATGCGGGTGGAGAACACGCCGCGTTCGCCGGTGAGCTTCTCGTAGATGAAATCGGCCACGCGGTGGGCGGCCAGGCGCAGGTCCCCGGCGGTGACGGCGTAGCTCTGGCCGCCCAGGTCGGCCCCCTTGACCACGTCCCACAAGCGAAAGCGTACGTCCCAGCGGCCATCGGCCAGGCGGGTGACGCTGCCGGCGGCCAGCGCGTCGGCGGCGCGCTGGCGCAGGCTGCCCAGGTCGGGGCGCGCGTTCTCGTCCAGGGCGGTGGTGCCGGCGTCCACGCCGCGGAACCGGCCGCTGCGCTCGAGGTCGGCCATCACGATCGCGGAGACTTTCTGGGGGGCCTCGGCCTCGCCGCGGAAAGGGGCGATGGCGATGGGGAGCTGGGTCAGGCCCACGCCGGACACCTCGACGCGGAACTGGGCCAGCGCCGGGACGGCGCCGAAAGCGGCCAGGGCGCCCATCACGGCGCGGCGCGGCCAGTTGGCGGATTCACTCATGTGCTTGTTTCTCCAGGGATCCATTGCCGTCGCGCAAGCGCGTCACCACCACTGAGGTATCACCACGGGCATCGGCCAGGCCGCGGGCCGCGCGATGGATGCCCGACTGCATGCGGGCTGCCACCCGGGCGCGGTTGGCGGATTCGTTGGCGCGGCTGTTTTCGCGGTGCCAGAGGTGGAAGACCTCGGTGGCCAGGTGACCGTTCTTGCGTACGAGGCCGTGATTGTGCAGCCGCAGGACGAGGTCTGCATCCTCGTGGCCCCAGCCGCTGAAGGTTTCGTCGCAACCATCAACAGCCACGTAGTCGGCCGCCCACATCGCCATGTTGCAGCCACGGATGCCCCGCCACTCGAACCGCCGCTTGTAGCGCCCTGGGATACGGAACCAGCGCACCAGGTGGGCCAGCTTGTTGACATCGCCGCCGCGCAGCAGGCCAAGCCACTGCTTGAGCGGCAGCGTATCCAGCCGCACCTGCTGCGCCATCACCTGGCGGCTGAGCCGGTCGCTCAGGAGCACCCGGCTTCCGGTGATGAAGCAGCCGGCTTCGGCCAGGGCCTGGTGGCCTTGACGGAAATGCGGCGCAGGTACGCAATCGCCATCCATGAAGATCAGGTAGTCGGCGCCAGCGTCGATCGCTGCGGTCGCGCCCAGGTTGCGTGAGCGCGCCAGCGTGAAGCCCACGTCCGGATGCCACACGTGCAGGACCTGGCATGGCATCGCGGGAAGCCCGTCGCGCAGGGCCTGGACGTGCTGCGGGTTGGAGCCGTCGTCGGCGATGACGACGATATCCTGCGGCTGGCACTGTCCGGCCAGCCCGCGCAGGACCGCCAGGAGCGCATCCGAGCGGTTGTAGGTCATGACGATGAAGGCCGTCTTCATACGCGCGGATCCTCGGGCACAGGCGGCTGCTGCATGAGCCACAGCTTGAGGTAGCGGTAGTAGGTTCCCTCGGCATTGGACACCGCCAGCATGAAACCCCAGCGGCCATCCAGGAATCCGCGCTGGAAGACGTAGGTCCTGACGAAAGCCCACAGGCCATGAGCGACTGCCTTGCCGAACGAACCCCTCTTGCCTCGACGGTCCATGTCCACGGCCCCCGCGGCGGAATAGCGGTTGACCTTGTCCAGCACCGAATCGAGCGTGGGGAAGCTGTAGTGCACGATGGATTCACGCAGGGTGCCCGCACGCCCCTCGATCTGCAGGTGCGCATGCATCAGGGTCTCGGTGTACCGGGCACGGCCCCGGCGGGCCAGGCGCCAGACATGGTCCGGCCGCCAGCCGGCGTGGTAGATAAATCGCCCCGCGTACATGGACACGCGCGGCACGCGGTAGCCCTCGAACGCGTCGCTCTCGATGGCAGCGCGGATCTCGGCGGCGAGCGCCGGCGTGATCCGCTCGTCGGCATCCAGGCTGAAGAACCAGTCGCCCGTAGCCCGGTCGATGGCCCGGTTTTTCTGCGGGCCGTCGCCGGCCCAATCCATCTCGTACACGATGGCACCGGCGGCCCGGGCCAGTTCGACCGTGGCGTCGGTACTGCCGCAGTCCACCACCACCACCTCGTCGGCAAATTGCGCGCTGCGGACACAGTCTGCAATGTTTTGCGCTTCGTTCTTGGTGATGATGGTGATGGACAGTCGCTTCATGTCGGTGGGAAGCCGCCGCGGCGGGGGCGCCACGGTATCATCCCGCAATCTCTTGATCATTTGATTATTGCACCCCAACCCATGAACCACGCCACCAGCGTCATCGTGGCCGGCGGGGCCGGCTACATCGGCTTGCACATGGTGCGCATGCTGCGCGACAGCGGCTTCGCGCCGGTGGTGGTGGACAACCTGGCCACCGGCCACGCCGATGCGGTCCACGGCACGCCGCTGCGCGTGGGCGACATCGGCGACCGGGACTTCATGGCCAGTGTGTTCCATGAGTTCAAGCCTGCCTGCGTGATGCACTTCGCCGCCTCCAGCCTGGTGGGCGAGTCCATGCAGAACCCGGGCAAGTACTGGCGCAACAACCTGATCCAGACGCTCTCGCTGCTGGACGCCATGATCGGCCACGGCGTCCGCCAGTTCATCTTCTCGTCCACCGCGGCCGTTTATGGCAACCCGGTGGAGGTGCCTATCCCCGAGCAGCACCCGACGAACCCCATCAACCCCTACGGCCACAGCAAGCTGGCCGTGGAGCACCTGCTGCAGGACTACGACGCGGCCCATGGCCTGCGTTCCATCACCCTGCGCTATTTCAATGCGGCCGGCGCCCACCCCGATGGCTCCATCGGCGAGCGCCACGACCCCGAGACGCACCTGATCCCGCTGGTGCTGCAGGTCGCCTCCGGCCGCCGCCCGCAGATCGCCCGCTTCGGCCTTCAGCACGGCACGCCCGACGGCTCCTGCATCCGGGACTACATCCACGTGCAGGACCTGTGCGACGCCCACCTGCTGGCCCTGAAGGCCCTGCAGGCGGGCGCCACGACCACGGTCTACAACCTGGGCAACGGCCAGGGCCACTCGGTCACCGAGGTGATCGATGCCGCCCGCCGCGTGACCGGCCACCCCATCCCCGTGCGCGACGACCCGCCGCGCGCAGGCGACCCGCCGGTGCTGGTGGCCGACGCCGCCCGCGCCCGCGCCGAGCTGGGCTGGACGCCCCGCTTCGCCGGCATCGACACCATCATTGCCCACGCATGGCAATGGGAGCAGCGGATGGCGCAAACCGCCGGCCGAACCGCCACGTGATCCGCGTCGACCTGAAGGCGGTACGCTGGCTGCTGCCGTATTTCCGCGGCTCGCGCCGTTATTGGGTGGTCGCTGCCCTGGCCACCATCCTCACTTCCGCCACCGAGCCGCTGGTGCCGGCCATGCTCAAGCCGTTGCTCGATCGCGGATTCACCGGGCCGGGCATCCCGCTGTGGATGGTGCCTGCCGCCCTGCTCCTGGTCTTTGCCGTGCGTGGCGCCGCAGGGTTCCTGTCCGACCTGGCGCTGGCGCGCATCACCCAGGACGGCCTGCTGGCCATGCGCAAGGCCATGTTCGGCCGGGTGCTGGATGCCCGCCTGTCGCTGTTCGGCAAGGAAAGCGCGACCTCGCTGTCCAACACCGTCGTCTTCGAGGTGCAGAACGGCGCCACCATGCTGGTCAACGCAGTCATGGGGCTGGTGAAGGACATCGTGGCCCTGGTCGCCTTGCTGGGGTATTTGCTGTACCTGAACTGGCAGCTCACGCTGGCGGCGCTCCTGGTGGTGCCGGCGGTGGGATGGATCATCCGCGTGCTGTCCCGGCGCCTGTACCGGCTGGCCCGCAGCACGCAGACCGCCGTGAACGACCTGGCCTATGTGGTGGAAGAAAACGTGCTCGCCGCCCGCGTGGTGAGGCTGCATGGCGCGCAGGAGGGACAGGCGCAGCGGTTCGCCTTCCTCAGCGGCGCGCTGCGCCGCCTGGCGCTCAAGTCCGCTGCCGCCAACGCCGCCATCACCCCGCTGACGCACCTGCTGTCCGCGATGGCCCTGTCCATCGTGATCAGCATCGGCCTGTGGCAGTCGCAAAGCGGCATCACGGTGGGCACCTTTGCTGCCTTCATCACCGGCATGCTGATGCTGCTGGCGCCGATCAAGCGGTTGTCCGAAGCCGCCAGCCCGATCTCGCGCGGGCTGGCCGCGGTTCAGAGGGGCATCGACCTGATCGAGGGCGCCACACCCGAGGACAGCGGCACGCATGCGCCCGCGGGACGCGCAGCCGGACGGATCCAGCTGCGGGGCGTGACCGTGCAGTACCGCGACGACGCCCGCCCGGCCCTGGACGCCCTGGACCTGGACATCGCACCAGGGCAGGTCGTGGCCCTGGTCGGCCCCTCGGGTTCCGGCAAGACCACCCTGGCCAACCTGCTGCCTCGCTTCGTGGGTCCTGATAGCGGTACGGTGTCGTTGGACGGCATTGACCTTGCGCAATGGGACCTTTGCGCCCTTCGCCGCCAGTTCGCACTGGTGAGCCAGGACGTGGTGATGTTCAACGACACGCTGGCGCGCAACGTGGCCCTGGAGGACGCGCCCGACATGGCACGCGTTCGTCAGTGCATGGAAGCAGCCAACCTCGGCGACCTGCTGGCGAGCCTGCCCGAGGGCCTGGACACCGTCACTGGCCACAACGCCACCGAGTTGTCGGGCGGCCAGCGCCAGCGCCTGGCGATCGCCCGTGCGCTGTACAAGGATGCCCCCATCCTGATCCTGGATGAGGCCACATCAGCGCTGGATGCGGCCTCCGAACGGCTGGTGCAGGAAGCCCTGACCCGCCTGATGGCAGGTCGCACCACGGTCATCATCGCACACCGCCTGTCCACCATCGAGCATGCGGACCGCGTGGTGGTGCTGGACCAGGGACGGGTGGCTGAATCCGGATCCCACGCCGAGCTGCTCGCCCAGGGCGGCCTGTACGCGCGCCTGCATGCGCTGCAGGGTGGCGCCACACTCGCAACGGACGCGGCGTGAGGCGCGTCCTTGTCATCGCCACGCGCCAGATCGGCGACGTGCTCCTGACCACGCCCCTGATGCGCGCCGCTCGGGAGCGCTGGCCCGACGCCCGGATCGACGTCCTCGGCTTCCAGGGGACCCTGGGCATGCTGGCCGGCAACGCCGACATCAACGATTGCATCGAGGCGCCCGCCCGCCTGGGATGGAGAGGCTTCTGGCGGCTGGTACGTCAGTTGTGGCGGCGCTACGACCTGGCCCTGGTCACACAGCCCGGAGACCGGGCGCACCTCCTCGGGTTCATCGCGGCGCCCGTGCGCAGCGGGCTGCTCGACGAGACGGGCGGCAGCAACTGGTGGAAGCGCCGCTTGCTGGCCCACACCGTGAAGGTTGCAGGTGACCGGGGTGAAGTCCACGTGACGGTCGAGAAGTTGGCCCTGATGGATCCCTGGTTACCGGTGGATGGGTGCGTTCCGTCCGTCGTGCCCCCCGCGGGGCTGCCCCTGCCCGAAGGACTTCCCCTGGCGCCGGGCTATGTGGTGGTGCATGCCCCCTCCATGTGGGCCTACAAGCAATGGCCCCTGGACCATTACGCCCAGGTCATCACGGGTCTGCTGGCCCAGGGCCGGCAGGTGGCCCTCACGGGCAGTGGCAGTGACCGTGACCAGGCCTGCGTGGCGCCGTTGCGCGCGCTGGGCGAGGCGCCCGCGCTGCTGGACCTGTCCGGCAAACTGAACTTCCGGCAGTTGCGCACCCTGCTGGATGGCGCGGCGCTCTACATCGGCCCCGACACCTCGGTGTCGCACCTCGCCGCCGCCACGGGCGTGCCGACGATTGCCGTCTTCGGACCGACGAATCCGTTGCGATGGGCGCCTTGGCCGGCCAAGGCCCATGCCCGCGAATTGTTCCTTCGATCCGCAGGCCGGCAGGTAGCTGGCAATGTGACCGTCCTGCAAGGCCCACAGGCCTGTGTGCCGTGCGGGCGGGCCGGTTGCGAGGACCACCACCACAGTCGAAGCGATTGCCTGGTGGCGATCCAGCCCGGGCAGGTGCTGGCGCGCGCCAAAGAACTCCTGGTGTCTGCCCGTTAAACTGGCGGCTGGTCATCCAGGAGCCCCATTGAAGGCAGACGAATACATCGCCAGCCACGGCGTGAACGACTGCGTGGACGCTGTTTACGTCCTCACGGTCAGGACTTTTGCACAGCGCATCGCCCACATCCGCCAGGAAATGCAGCGGAACGGCATCCGTTTCCAGTTCATGTTCGAGCACGATGCCGCTGAACTCGACGATACGCTGATCGCCGCCACTTTCGCCCCCTCGGACATGAAGAAGGCACACCAGTCCCTGGTGCTGAAGAACATCGCCGTCTGGCGAGACGCACTGGACAAGGGGTACCAGCGGATCCTCGTGTTCGAGGATGATGCCGTCCTGGTGCCGGAGTTCGCTCCCCGGTTCGCGCAGGCCATGACGGCGGCCGGCAAGCTTCCACCCGGATGGCTGGTTTTCCTTGGAGGCATGGACACCAAGGTTCCGGACCGGTACTTCCTCAGCGCGGGTCCGCTGGTCGAAATGCCTATTGCCACGGCCGAAGGCTACGCCTGTGACGCTACCGCCATGGCGCGCCGGCTGGATTGGCTGGCTGCGAACAAGGCCCACCTGGCCGCGGATCACCTGATCCGCCATATCGACAAGCAGACGGGCACGGCCCAATACTGGCTGCGCCATCCCATCGTCGAACAAGGCAGCGTGCTAGGCGTCTTCAAGAGCGAGCTCGATGGCCACCGGCAAAAGCACAGCACCGCGTACAACATTCTGAGAAACCGATGGAACAAGTTTCAACGCCGACGACTTCGCGAATGGATCGTCCAATGGAAGGCCAGGCTGGGCCTGGTGGCGCAGCCCTGATGAACGTCCCGCCCGCGCGCGCCCTGACCTGGGCGCGGGTACTGGTCGTGGCGAGCTTCGTCACGGTCATGTTCTCGCCGCCCGTGACGAACCTCCTGCAGGTGGTACTGGTGCTGCTGATCATCGCCTCCTGCGACCTCAGGCGCCGGCTCTGGAGCGCCATGCGCCAGCCCATGGTGCTGGGGGCGCTCGCCTTCTTTGCCGTGCTAACGATCGGCGCGCTGTACACCCAAGCGCCCGCGGCCGAGGGCTGGGGTATGGTGTGGGGCTGGCGAAAACTGCTGCTCTTGCCGATTGCCGCTTCCCTGTTCGACGAACCTGCCTGGAAGGTCCGCCTGCTCAAGGTGCTGGCTGCTGTGGCGGGCCTGCTGGCGATCGGGTCCATTGTGATGTTCCTGGCGCAGGTGGGCCCACCTCCTTTCATCCAGGGCCGAGGCCCTGGCGTGCTGGTGCGCAACCACGCGACCCAGGGGATCATCTTCTCGATGGCGGCAATCTCTGCCGCGGGGCTCGTGATCTTCGGGCTGGAGCAGCGACGGTCCATGCAACTCGCCTGGGCCGCCGCAGTCGTGGCGCTGGTGGCCAGCGTGACTCTGGTGACCACCGGGCGCACGGGCTATGTGGCCATCGTGGTGGCTTTTTCGGGCCTCGCGCTAGGCTGGTCGATCACACGCAGCCTTCACTGGTGGAAGACGGCCCTCGTGACGGGCACGGTATTCGCCGTCCTGGCCACGATCCTGACCTTCTCACCCGTCGCACAACAGCGAATCCAGCAGGCGACCTCCGAGATGGAAACCTACACGCAGGCCACCACCGAGACCTCGATGGGCGTGCGGATGTACTTCTGGCAGAACGCGCTCGTCCTGGTCCAGCAACGGCCGCTCATCGGCTGGGGCACGGGAGGCTTCGAGACAGGCTACGGACAACTGGTGGCCGGTCGCACGGGCAACGCCGGCCTGGTGACCAACGACCCGCACAATCAGTTCCTGAAGATCGCTGCCGAGCATGGGGTGCTTGGGTTCGCGGTCTTTGCCGGCTTCCTCCTCATGGCTTTGCGCCAGAAACCTTCGCCGGCTTACCGGACACTGGGACTTAGCGCCCTGGCCGTGTGGTGCGCCACCAGCATGGCCAATTCGCACTTCTCCACCTACGCCGAAGGTACCTTCATCTACCTATGGCTGGGGGCCATGCTGGCCTTCAAGCCGCCCGGCGGCGCGCCGCCGGGCCAGAGCGCCTGACCGCGCCTCCCCCGCCCGGTCGGAGCCCGGCCTTAAAGCAGCACGATGTCGTACTGCTCCGGCCCCATCCCCGAATCACTCTGCAGCGAAATCGGCTTGCCGATGAAGTCCGACAGCCCCGCCAGGTGCTGGCTCTCCTCGTCGAGGAACAATTCCACCACCCGCGGTGACGCCACCACCCGGTACTCGCGCGGATTGAACTGCCTCGCCTCGCGCAGGATCTCGCGCAGCACGTCGTAGCACACCGTCCGCGCCGTCTTCACCTGCCCCGACCCCTGGCACGCCGGGCATGGCTCGCACAGCGCGTGGGCCAGCGACTCCCGGGTGCGCTTGCGCGTCATCTCCACCAGCCCCAGTTGCGAGAAGCTGCCCGCCATCGTCTTGACCCGGTCGCGCCCCAGCTGCTTCTTCAGCTCCGCCAGCACCTGCTCGCGGTGGTCCGGCCGCTGCATGTCGATGAAGTCGACGATGATGATCCCGCCCAGGTTCCGCAGCCGCAGCTGGCGCGCAATCGCCTGCGCCGCCTCCAGGTTGGTCTTGAAGATCGTCTCGTCGAAGTTGCGCGCGCCCACATACCCGCCGGTGTTCACGTCCACCGTCGTCAGCGCCTCCGTCTGGTCGACGATCAGGTACCCGCCGGACTTGAGCTCCACCCGCCGCCCCAACGCCTTCGCAATCTCGTCGTCGATGGAATACAGGTCGAAGATCGGCCGCTCGCCCTTGTACAACTGCAGCTTGGCCGCCGCCGCCGGCATGAACTCCTTGCCGAAGGCCTGCAGCACGGCGAACTGCTCCCTGGAGTCAATGCGGATGGTCTGCGTCTCGTCGCTCACCAGGTCCCGCAGCACCCGCTGCAGCAGGCTCAGGTCCTGGTGCAGCAGCGAGGCCGGCGGCAACGTGCTGGCGCCCTGGCGGATGCGCGCCCAGGTCTTGCGCAGGTAGGCGATGTCGTCGGCCAGCTCCGCGTCCGCGGCGTCCTCCGCGTTGGTGCGCAGGATGAAGCCCCCTCCCCCACCCGTGGCCGCCGTACCCACCAGGGCCACCAGCCGCTGGCGCAAGGCCTCGCGCTGCTGCACCGGGATCTTCTGCGACACACCCACATGGTCGTCCTGCGGCAGGAACACCAGCAGCCGCCCGGCGATGGAGATCTGCGTGGACAGGCGCGCGCCCTTGGTGCCAATGGGATCCTTGATCACCTGCACCAGCAGGGCCTGCCCCTCGAACACCTGCTTCTCGATCGGCACCAGGGGTGCCGTCGGCCGCCCATGCGCTTCACCGTCCGGTGTCTTCTGCCACACATCGCCCACGTGCAGGAAGGCGGCCCGCTCCAGCCCGATGTCGATGAAGGCCGACTGCATGCCGGGCAGCACCCGCGCCACCTTGCCCAGGTAGATGTTACCCACCAGCCCGCGCTCCAGCGTGCGCTCGACGTGCAGTTCCTGCACCGCGCCGCTCTCGACGATCGCCACCCGCGTCTCCTGCGGGGACCAGTTGATCAGGATGTCTTGTTGTAGGCCCATGGGGGCTCCGCGTTGAGGATTACGGGATGACGCGCAAGGCCCGCAGCAAGGCCGCCGTCTCGTGCATCGGCAAACCCATGATGCCCGAATAGCTGCCGCTGATGTGCGTGACGTGCATGGCGGCGCGGCCCTGGATGGCATAGGCGCCTGCCTTGCCCAGGGGCTCGCCGGTGGCCACGTAGGCCGCGATCTGCGCACGGGTCAGGGGCTCGAAGCTCACCTTCGATTCGCTCACCGCAGCCTCCCGCCGGCGCTGCGTGCCCACGGCCACGGCCGTCAGGACGCGGTGCGTGTGGCCCGCCAGTTCACCCAGCATCCGCTTCGCATCGGCGGCGTCCACCGGCTTGCCATAGATCACGCGCCCCAGGGCCACGGTGGTGTCCGAGCACAGCACGGGCGCCGGCGGCAGCCCCCGGCGTTTCAGGCGCGCCAGCGCGGCATCGAGCTTGAGGCCAGTCACGCGGCGCACATAGGCCAGCGGCGCCTCCCCGGGGCGCACGGCCTCCAGGGCCTCCGCATCCTCACCCGCATCGGGCAGCAGCAATTCATAGGCCACACCCAGTTGCTCCAGCAACTGCCGGCGGCGGGGACTCTGGGAAGCCAGGTAGATGAAGGGAGCACTCATGCGGGTGTTTCAGTCGGTGTGGGAGCCGGCAGGCAGGCCGGCCCGGGTGTCACAGGCCCGGGCATCACTCCCGGTGGTAGGGATGCCCCGCGTTGATCGACCAGGCCCGGTACAACTGCTCCACCAGCAGCACCCGCACCATCGCATGGGGCAGCGTCAGGTCGGACAGGCGGATGCGCTCGTGCGCCGCCTGCCGGAAGGCCGGTTGCAACCCGTCGGGCCCGCCGATCACCAGCGCCACATCGTCGCCGCCCAGCTGCCATTCCTTGAGCTTGCCGGCCAGGGCCTGGGTGGTCAGTTGCGTGCCCCGCTCGTCCAGGGCCACGATGCGGGCCCCACGCGGGATCTGCGCCTCGATGCGCTCGCGCTCGGCGGCGTAGATGGACTCGACGGTCTTCGAGGCGCGCGGCTCCGTCTTGACCGCGCGCAGCTCCAGCTTGAGCTCCGGCGGGAAGCGCTTGGCGTAGTCGTCCCAGGCCGTCTGGGCCCAGTCGGGCACCCGCTGGCCCACGGCCACGACGACCAGCTTCATGCCTTGGGGGCGGCCTTTTTACTGGCAGTCTTTGCAGGAGCCTTCTTCGCGGGAGCCTTCTTGGCCGCAGGCGCCTTGGCGGCCACGGACTTGGCCGCGGCCTTCTTCACCGGCACAGCCTTTTTGGCAGCCGGAACCTTCGCAGCCGGCGCCTTGGCGGGCGCGGTCCTGCCAGCGGTGGACTTCGCGGCCGGCTTGGCTGCGGACTTCTTCGCCGCCGGCTTCTTCTCGGCGGCTTCCTTCTCGGCCTTCGCTGCACGCTCGGCGGTCTTCACCGCGCTGCTGCGGCGCAGCGAGATGGGCTCCTTCTTGGGGGCGGCCTTCGAGGAAGAGGCGGCCGGCTGGGCCGGCTTGGGCGCGCCCAGCTTCAGGCGCACCGGCTTCTCGCCCCAGATCTCCTCGAGGTGGTAATAGGTGCGGATCGTCGGCTGCATGATGTGTGCCACGGCGGCGCCGCAGTCCACGATGATCCACTCGCCGTTTTCCTCGCCCTCGATGCGCGGCTTGGCAAAGCCCGCGTCACGCACCGCATCGCGCACGCTGGCCGCCAGCGCCTTGGTCTGGCGGTTGGACGTGCCCGAGGCCACGATCACCCGCTCGAACAGCGGCGACAGGTGTTCGGTGTTGAACACCTGGATGTCCTGCGCCTTCACATCCTCCAGGCCGTCGATGATGGCGCGCTGCAGGCGTTGGGTGTCTTTCTTGGCGGCGGTTTCTTGGGTCATCAGCTCGGCGGGTAAAGATGGTGTTGTTCAATATAACGTGCGACCGGCTCGGGAACCAAATGGGTGATTCCCTGCCCGGCGGCCAGGCGCTGCCGGATCTCGGTGGCACTGAAGGGCATGGGGGGCAGCGCGATGCGCTCCCAGCGTCCTCCCGGCACGCGGGAGGCATCGAGCGTGCCCGCCGGCTCCTGCGGCGTGGCGCGATCAGCTATAGAGATTGTAGCAATGCGGGCAATCTCGGCGCTTTCGCGCCAACTGTCCAGCGCCTGCGCCTGGTCGGCGCCGATGACGAGGAACAGGTCCGCCCCGGGGTGCTCGGCCCGCAGCTCCCGCAGGGTGTCGATGGTGTAGGTCGGCCCTTGCCGCTCGAGCTCACGGCCATCGACCACGGCGCCGGCCACCGGCGCAAAGGCCAGCAGGGCCATCGCCAGCCGGTGGCCGGCGGGTGTCAGGTCCCGGGCCTTGTGCCAGGCCAGGCCGGTGGGAAACACGCGCAACTCGTCCAGCCCCAGCTGCGCGATGGCGCACTGCGCCAAGGCCACGTGCGCCAGGTGCGGCGGATCGAAGGCCCCGCCGAACATCCCCAGCCGGGTACGCCGCGCAGGGGACGGGGTCAAGCCCACTCCCGCGGCACGATGAAGTCGGTGTACAGCGCATGCTCGGGCGAGCCGGGCTCGGGCTGCCACTGGTAGGCCCAGGTCGCATGCGGCGGCATGGACAGCAGGATGGACTCGGTGCGGCCGCCCGATTGCAGGCCGAAGTGCGTGCCCCGGTCCCACACCAGGTTGAACTCCACGTAGCGGCCGCGGCGATACAGCTGGAAATCGCGCTCGCGCTGGCCATACGCCATGCCCTGGCGCCGCTGCACGATAGGCAGGTAGGCGCCCAGGAAGGCGTCACCCACCGAGCGCATCATGCCGAAGCTGCGCTCAGGCCCCAGCTCCGAGAAGTCGTCGTAGAAGATCCCGCCCACGCCGCGCTGCTCACCGCGGTGCTTCAGGGTGAAGTACTCGTCACACCACGCCTTGAAGCGCGGGTACTTGTCCTCGCCAAAGCCCGCCAGCGACTGCTTGCAGGCCTGGTGGAAATGCCGCGCGTCCTCCTCGAAGCCGTAGAAGGGCGTGAGGTCCATCCCGCCGCCGAACCAGCACACCGGGGGCCCGCCAGCCGGCTTGGCGGCGATCATGCGCACGTTCATGTGCACCGTGGGCACATAGGGGTTGCGCGGATGGAACACCAGCGACACGCCCATGGCCTCGAACGGCGCGCCCGCCAGTTCCGGCCGGTGCTGCGTGGCCGAGGGCGGCAGTTGCGGCCCGGTCACGTGCGAGAAACCGCAGCCCGCGCGCTCGAACACCGCGCCGTCCTCCAGGATCTTCGTCAGCCCGTCGCCCTGCAGGCGCTCGCCCTCGGGCTTGCGCCAGGCGTCGGCCAGGAAGCGGGCCTGGCTGCCGGCCTCCCCTTCCACCTGCTCGATGGCCGCGGTGATGCGCGCCTGCAGGTCCAGCAAATAGGCGCGGACGTTGTCGGTCGTGGGTTGCATGGCAGGGGGCCGGTCAGCCGCGCGCGGCCCGGAAGCCGATGTCGTTGCGCCACTGGGCGCCATCGAAGTGGATGCCCTTGACGACGTCATACACACGCGCCTGGGCCAGCTTCACCGAATCGGCCAGCGCGGTCACGCACAGCACCCGGCCGCCGGAGGTGACGACCTGGCCGTCCTGCATCGCCGTGCCGGCGTGGAACACCATGGCATCGGCCGCCTCGGCGGGCAGCCCGGTCACCACGTCACCCTTGCGCGGGCTCAGCGGGTAGCCGGCCGCGGCCATGACCACGCCCAGCGCCACGCGGCGGTCCCATTCCAGTTCCACCTGGTCCAGCTGGCCCGAGGTGGCAGCCAGCATCACCTCCACCAGGTCGGACTTCAGGCGCATCATGATCGGCTGGGTCTCGGGGTCGCCCATGCGGCAGTTGAACTCCAGCGTCTTCACATGCCCCTGGGCGTCGATCATCAGGCCGGCATACAGGAAGCCCGTGTAGGGGATGCCGTCCTTCTCCATGCCCTTGATGGTGGGCAGGATCACCTCGCGCATGGCGCGGGCGTGCACGTCGGGCGTCACCACCGGGGCGGGCGAGTAGGCACCCATGCCGCCGGTGTTGGGGCCCTGGTCGGCGTCCAGCAGGCGCTTGTGGTCCTGGCTGGTGGCCAGGGCCGTCACGTTCTTGCCGTCGCACAGGACGATGAAGCTGGCTTCCTCGCCCTGCAGGAACTCCTCGATCACCACGCGGGCGCCGCCCTCGTTGTGCGTCACGCCCAGCTTGTTGTCCAGGAGCATGAAGTCGATGGCCTCGTGCGCCTCGGCCAGTGTCATGGCCACGACCACGCCCTTGCCGGCGGCCAGGCCGTCGGCCTTGACCACGATGGGCGCGCCCATGCGGTCCACGTAGGCATGGGCCTGCACGGGGTCGGTGAAGGCCTCGTAGGCCGCCGTGGGGATGCCGTGGCGCTTCATGAACGCCTTGGAGAAGGCCTTGGAGCTTTCCAGCTGCGCGGCCGCCTGGGTGGGGCCGAAGATGCGCAGGCCGGCGGCGCGGAAGGCGTCCACCACGCCCGCGGCCAGCGGCGCCTCGGGGCCGACCACGGTCAGCTCCACCTTCTGCGCCAGGGCCCAGTCACGCAGCTGCGCCACGTCGGTCAGGGGCAGGTTGACCAACCGGTCGTCCAGCGCCGTGCCGCCGTTGCCCGGCGCCACGAAGACCTGCTGCACCCGGGGGGACTGCGCCAGCTTCCAGGCCAGCGCGTGCTCGCGGCCGCCGCCGCCAATGACCAGGACCTTCATTCAGAGATTTCCGCGTTGTGGAACACATCCTGGACGTCATCCAGGTCCTCCAGCATGTCCAGGAGCTTTTGCATCTTCTGGGCGTCTTCACCCGCCAGCTCGATGGTGTTTTCCGGGCGCATGGTGACCTCGGCCACCTCGGGCTTGAGGCCGGCGGCCTCCAGCGCGTTCTTCACGGCCTCGAAGGTGGCCGGCGAGGTGATCACCTCCACCGACTCGTCCTCGCCCACCACCACGTCCTCGGCGCCGGCGTCCAGGGCCACTTCCATGACCCTGTCCTCGTCGGTGCCCGGCGCCAGCAGCAGCTGGCCGCAGTGCTTGAACTGGAAGGCCACCGAGCCTTCGGTGCCCATGTTGCCGCCGTATTTGCTGAACATGTGGCGCACCTCGGCCACCGTGCGCACGCGGTTGTCCGTCATGGTGTCCACGATGATGGCCGCACCGCCGATGCCGTAGCCCTCGTAGCGGATTTCCTCGTAGGTCACGCCCTCGAGGTTGCCGGTGGCCTTGTCGATGTTGCGCTTGATGGTGTCGGCTGGCATGTTGGCCGCCTTGGCCTTGTCCACCGCCAGGCGCAGGCGCGGGTTGGCGGACAGGTCGCCGCCGCCCTGGCGGGCCGCCACCATGATCTCGCGGATCACGCGCGTCCAGATCTTGCCGCGCTTTTCATCCTGCCGGCCCTTGCGGTGCTGAATGTTGGCCCATTTACTGTGTCCAGCCATGGGGGAGTCCTTTAAGAGTCTTGTTCGTTTTTGGCACGCATGCGCTACGCTTGCGTTCCATCGCCCTCCATTCTACTTTTCACCCCATGGCACACCCCCTGCTCGTCGCACGCAATGCCCAGGCCGACTGCCAGCTGCTGCCCGCCCTGGCCAACCGTCACGGACTCATCACTGGGGCCACCGGCACCGGCAAGACCGTCACCCTCCAGGCCCTCGCCGAGCAGTTCAGCCGCATCGGCGTGCCCGTCTTCATGGCAGACATCAAGGGGGACCTGACCGGCATCAGCCAGGTGGGGCAGCCCTCGCCCAAGCTGGCCCAGGCCATCGCCGAGCGCGGCCTGCCCACACCCGAGCCCCTGGCCTGCCCGGCCACGCTGTGGGACGTCTTCGGCGAACAGGGCCACCCGGTGCGCGCCACCGTCTCGGACCTGGGCCCCCTGCTGCTGGCCCGCATGCTCAACCTCAACGAGACCCAGGCCGGCGTGCTGAACATCGTCTTCCGCATCGCCGACGCCCAGGGCCTGCTGCTGCTGGACCTGAAGGACCTGCGCACCATGCTGCAGTTCGTGGGGGACAACGCCAAGCAGTTCACCACCGAGTTCGGCAACATCAGCGCCGCCAGCGTGGGCGCCATCCAGCGCGGCCTGCTGCAGATCGAGTCCCAGGGCGGCGACCGCTTCTTCGGCGAGCCCATGCTGGACATCCAGGATTTCCTGCAGACGGATGCCGGCGGCCATGGCGTGGTCAACATCCTGGCGGCGGACAAGCTGCTCAATGCCCCGCGCCTGTACGCCACCTTCCTGCTGTGGCTGCTGTCCGAGCTGTTCGAGCAGCTGCCCGAGGTGGGCGACCTGGACAAGCCCAAGCTGGTGTTCTTCTTCGACGAGGCCCACCTGCTGTTCGACGAGGCGCCCAAGGCGCTGGTCGAGCGCATCGAGCTGGTGGTCCGCCTGGTGCGATCCAAGGGCGTGGGGGTGTACTTCGTCACCCAGAACCCGCTGGACATTCCCGACAGCGTGCTGGCCCAGCTGGGCAACCGGGTGCAGCACGCGCTGCGCGCCTTCACACCGCGGGACCAGAAGGCCGTCAAGGCCACGGCCGAGACCATGCGCCCCAAGGCCGGCCTGGACATCCAGGCCGCCATCACCGAGCTGGCGGTGGGCGAGGCCCTGGTCAGCTTCCTGGATGCCAAGGGCCGCCCCTGCGAGACCGAGCGCGCCTATGTCATTCCGCCGGGCAGCCAGATCGGCCCCATCACCCCGGCGCAGCGCCAGGCCCTGCTGCAAGGCTCGCTGGTGGCGGGTGTGTACGAAAAACGGGTGGACCGCGAATCGGCCCATGAAATTCTCCGCAGCCGCGCCTCGCAGGCCCCGGAGGCTCCTTCAGCCGGCGTTGGTGGCGTTGGCGGTGCGAGCCCAGGGGCCGAATCCGGCGGCGGCATGCTCGGCGGCCTGGGCGACCTCCTCATGGGCTCCACCGGCCCGCGCGGTGGCCGCCGGGAGGGCCTGGTCGAGATGATGGCCAAGTCGGCGGTGCGCACGATCGGCAGCAGCGTCGGCCGGGAGATCATGCGCGGCGTGCTGGGCAGCCTGGTGGGCGGCCGGCGACGCTGAGCGATCCGCTCCGGCATCCCCCCATTGCGGCCCCCGGGCTGTTACATTGGGTGTGGGATGAACCTGACGGACTTCTCCAGCAACTTCCTCGACGAGCGGGCCGAGGCGGAGATCGCCGTCGCCGAGTTGCGCACCACCCAGGCCATTCGCCTGCGCTGCGGCCTGCTGCTCGAACGCGCGCGCCGGGGAGAGTCCGGCTGGTTCGAGGTGAACGATGCCGCACTGGACACCTGCGCCCAGCAGGTCGTCCACACGCTGCGCCAGCGCTACCCGCACCTGCGCGTGCCGCTCCACAGCCACTGGCGCCATCTCCAGGCCGGCCGCGTCGACCGCAAGGGCCAGCTGGAGCGCCTGCTGGCCGGGCTGCCCCAGCCCACCCGGTTCCACGCGCTGCTGGACCTCGCCGTGGCCGGCGTGGTGCTCGGCACCAGCGCCGGCCCGCAATGGAAGTACGCCGAAACGGCCACTGGCCAGACCTTCACCCGATCCGAGGGCCTGGCCGTCGCCACCTTCCACGCCTTCAGCGCCGGCCTGTTCTCCAGCGACAGGGACCGTCCATTCCAGGTCGATGCCCGGGGCCTGCGCGGCCTGTCCACCGACCACCTGGCGCGGGCCTTCCAGTCCACGCCCGCCAACCCCCTGGTGGGCCTGGAGGGCCGGGCCATCCTCCTGCGCCGGCTGGGAGAGCTCCTGGCCGAGCAGCCCGAGGTCTTCGGCGAGGACGGGCGGCCGGCAGGCCTGTTCGACATGATCATCAGCCCCTTCGGCCACGGCGTGCCGCACACGGCCGATGTCGACGCGCACGACATCCTGTCGCAGGTGCTCGCCTCGTTGTCGGTGATCTGCCCTGTCGACCAGCACCTGGGCGGCCTGCCCCTGGGGGACTGCTGGCAGCACGCCGCCGTGGGGGGCGACGGCCTCACCGAGGGCTGGGTGCCGTTCCACCAGGACGCCCAATGGCTCACGATGTCGCTGCTCGAGCCGTTCCAGTGGGCGGGCGTGCGGGTGGGCGGGCTGGACAAGCTCACCGCCCTGCCGGAGTACCGCAACGGCGGCCTGTTGATCGACACCGGGGTGCTGCGCCTTCGCAACGCGCAGGCGGCGGCCAACCCCTGGCGGCCGGGCGACGAGGTCATCGTGGAGTGGCGGGCGCTCACCGTGTCCCTGATGGACGCACTGGCACCCCGGGTGCGGCGGCTCCTGTCCCTGGACGCGGCCAGCCTGCCGCTTGGGTGCATACTCGAAGGCGGCACCTGGGCCTGCGGCCGCGAACTGGCGCAGCGCCTGCGCGGCGGCCTGCCGCCGCTGCGCATCTCCAGTGACGCCGCCGCCTTCTGAGCGGCGGGCGGCTGGCCGGCGCCAGGCCAGGCCACCACGAACACACGAAGATAGAGGGATTGAAACTTGAGCAACGTGCACGTCGTCGACCATCCGCTGGTGCAGCACAAGCTCACGCTGATACGCAAGAAGGAGGCCTCCACCAACAGCTTCCGCCGCCTGCTCAATGAGCTGGCCACGCTCATGACCTATGAGGTCACGCGCGACATGCCCCTGCACGATGTCGAGATCGAGACCCCGCTGGAGACCA
>JACCDR011252165.1_pt1 | contig 119222 bp, 111 predicted proteins | sample 7446431 | NCBI WGS metagenome assembly JACCDR01 (sample SAMN15323443, study PRJNA562643) | freshwater metagenome | isolation source: river surface water | place: USA:Blue River Watershed | collected 2017-08-17
TATCTGCTCTTTTTGTAACTCCACTTCACATACTTGTAGCTCGGAAAAGCCTAATAAAACTTCTATTGTTTGATTGTCCATCTCTGTATTATATCTTTTTTTGCGCTAAAGGTACGGAAGAACCAAAAATCTTCTTTGGCTTTCCCTCTACAATAGAGGCTAATCTAAACAGAAGTCCTCTTGATTTATCTCCTCCAATCCCTCTATTTTTAACATTACCAAATAATTCTGTCACGTTAAACATTTCTGTCAAACTATTTCCAATAAAAACAATATCATCAGACTGAATAGGGAATTTAGAATAGTATTCATTACGCTCTTTAAAATATGCCTCTAACGACTCTCGTGTAGGTGAATCATTTTTTCTAGATACCTCTTTACTAACCTCTATATAAGTGTAATAGGCTCTTCTCCCGATATACGCCAAACTCAGCAAGTTAAAACAAATCGATACTATAAGGCAATATTTTATAATTTTTGGAGTAAAAAATGACATATTTTTTATTTAATTTACGGGTCGTTTTTCAAAATGCACGATGGTTTTATATTCTGATTATCAATGGTTTACCTTTATAATGATTTCCTGTCTTTCCTGTAGGAACTTTGTGCAAGAACAGTGACCATCGTTTTTGCGCAAAGCTCCTACAGGAAAGACAAAACAAAGGGTTTTTGACCATCATATTTTTTGAAGCACAGCCAATTTATGTATGTAATAGTATTCTATCTTTTGATTTATACTTAAAATGGTTGTCTGACAATTTTTGTGGTAAGTAAAATTTTTGGCACATCAAAATTAATCAATACGCTCATTATTAAATAAATACACATTAAAATTCTGGCTCTTCCGACTTTTTAGCGCAAAAACAGGATTTTAATTCTTAAATTATTATAAACACCTATTAATCAAGCATTTAAAAATATATTATTCAACTTAAATACTCCTTTGCGCTAAAAAGTCGGAAGAGCCAAGAATATTTTATTGAATGCATCTTGATTATTCCTTTTCCGAAATTGTTTCATTTTAAGACGCAACTGCCTCTCTGAGGTGTTTTACTACTTTAGCCGGATTGCCTGCTACAACTACCCAATCTGGTACATCTTTAGTTACTACACTCCCTGCGGCCACAATACTCCCCTCTCCTATTGTTATGCCTTTTAAGATAATACTATTAAAACTTATCCAGGCTTTATCTTTAATCCGTATACCTGCTCGTTGTACATGGGTCCAGTCTTTATATTGTCCCATTACACCTTCATCAACGCCTCTTTTCCAATCTCTTACATCGTTTTTTCTTTCTTCCCAGTTCAGCGAATGCGAATTATTGTCTACTAAAGTACACCCCCATGACACCATTACATCATTGCCTATGATGATTTCTTCTATACATATAAAAGTACTACCACCAATAAATGTATTGTTGCCAATAGTTACTTTACCAGTTCCTGCATCAAAAACAAAGGTCCCCGTGATCAAAGAGTCATTTCCAATCTCTACAAATATTTTATCTGCAGGCGCATTCCGAACTGCTACCTGAAAGCCTGAAGCACTGGTATTTTTGCCAACAATATAGTGCTTAGCTGGAACTCCTGCGGTGTGAGGTAGCGAGTAAAGCTTATTTTTGATTTTTCTTAACAAACGAATCAACATAAGAGACAAAAACTACTGACCGAATAAGTAAACAATTTTTACACCTGCTCCCACTCACAGGCGAGTACCACATCCCCAAAATTATACCCTTCGTAGGCAAAGAATTTAGTACCTGAATCTATAATTTTGATCTGACACTTTTCTTCGTGTATATCGTATACCTTGCCACTTTGTACAAACAGCGCAAAATGAAAAGAATACGTATTTGGGGCAATAATGGAATCAGGAATAGTAAGTTTTACACGAATAAAGGACTGCTGCGTATAGAATTTCTCTAGTTCTACAAATTCGGTAAACACCCGGTTTCCAAATTTGTCCAATAAAGCCGCACTTAACAATATACCTGGTACATATTGATTAATCTGAACGCCTAATACGAGTTCAATAGAATCTGTAAAAAGGAATTCACTGGTAGGCTCATGATTCTGATTCAGTGTATAAGCCTCTGTAAAACAAAGATCCCGTTTCTGACCATTAGCCTGTACAAATTTCTGCGCTGCCGCTGCTGCATTCTCATTCATATACCGCTGTACAATGGCATCCGGATTACCTGCAGCCATTACGGTGCCATGCTTCATAAACAAACAGGAGGTACACAATTGGGCAATAGCTCCCATATTATGGCTCACAAACAACACTGTACGTCCTTCTTTCTCACTTACATCTTTCATTTTTCCCAGACACTTTTTCTGGAATTCAGCATCCCCTACGGCCAACACTTCATCTATCACCAAAATTTCCGGCTCCAAATGAGCTGCTACTGCAAAGGCTAACCGCACATACATCCCTGATGAATACCTTTTTACAGGTGTATCAATGTATCGTTCTACTCCTGAGAAAGCAATAATTTCATCCAGCTTCCGGTAAATCTCCGCTTTAGTCATACCCAAAATAGCACCATTCAGGAATATATTTTCCCGCCCGGTTAGTTCCGGATGAAAACCTGTTCCTACTTCCAGCAAAGAGGCTATCCGACCTTTAATTTTGATGCTTCCCTCTGTGGGCTTGGTTACGCGTGACAATATCTTAAGAAGCGTAGATTTACCTGCACCGTTCTTTCCGATCACTCCTAGAACTTCGCCACGTTTTACTTCAAAATTTACATCTTTCAGAGCCCAAACCAGATTAGATTCACTTTTGGTCGTCCGATCATTGGTTTCTCCAACTTTCTTAAACGGATCTTCTTTTCCTCTTATCTTATACCACCAACGATGCAGATCACGGGCAAGGGTGCCTGTGGATATTTCACCCAACTGATATAATTTGGATATATTTTCTGCTTTGATAACAATCTCTGACATACAAGCTTATACAGTATCCATGAAGGTTTTTTCTACCTTATTAAAAAACAATATGCTAATCACCAAGCCTACCACCATAAAAGTGAAGCTATACAACAATCCTGGCAAACTCAGTACACCGTGTCCAGTAAACGAATACCGAAAACCTTCTATCACACTCGACATCGGATTAATCCATGCTACCCAACTGTACTCTGCAGGAAGTTTCTCAAACACTTTTGTGACAGGGTACACAACTGGTGTAGCAAACATAGCCAATTGAATACCAAACTGAACCAGAAACCGCAAATCACGATACTTGGTGGTAAGGGAAGAAATCAGTACCCCAAAACTCAGGCCTAACCCAGACATAATCAGAATATACAACGGCAAAAACAATAAAGTTGAATTGGGTTGTATATCATGCGACCCTGCAAAATAATAGAGCCAGACAACTAAGAATAAAATAAACTGAATAAAAAACTTTATAAGATTTGATAATACAATCGAAAGCGGTACAGCCAAACGTGGGAAATATACTTTGCCGAAAAGATTCTGATTGGTAATAAATGTTTCTGAAGTTTTCATCACACATTCCTGAAAATAATTCCAAAATGTGACTCCACTCAGGTAAAAAAGTAGTTTGGGAACACCCCCCGTGGAAATACCTGCTATATTACCAAATATCAACGTGTACGTAAGGGTAGTTAAAATAGGCTGAATAAAAAACCATAGAGGTCCTAGGATAGTCTGTTTATAGGTAGCAACAATATCTCTTTTGACAAACAGATAAATCAAATCTTTGTATTGCCAGAGTTCTTTCCATTCAATGTCAAGAAAACGTGTTGAAGCCGTTATTTCTAAATTCCACTCTTCTTTTTTCATGTATTCGTTTTATTGATACTCAGAAACATACGTATACTTTAATTCTGTCGGTCAGTCAGGGCATAGTCTGTTTCTCGCTGGTTAAAAGGTATACAAATGTTTCGCTTTATTCTCATTTTCAAGGTAAGATACTCCAAACTCTTTCCAATGCAGGCGTGAAGGTAATTAAAAATCTCACTAAAAAAATGGTTGAAACCCTTTTATCATGCCTCATTTACAGTTGCTTCCCTATTTTCTTTTATCCTGCGATAAATATAGTATAAACCCTCCTAGTTGCCAATCCTTACGCATGGAAGTCATCCTACATTTATCATCTGATTATCATAGGTGTGTCCTTTCACAATAACTACCATTTTCTTAGACCTTTACTAATTAGGTACGTGTACGAAAAAGATCGTCTTCTGGTTTATTTGAAATGTGTTTCTATTATATACTTTTTGCCTATCCGTCTCATAAGCAGAATTTTTCATCAGATAGAGGCCTCTTTTAACGTTTGTATAAAACCTATACACTTCTATTCTATGCGAGCAAAGATAGAACAAGCTTTAGGATTGACAAATACTGATGAAACTTTTTAATCAAGATTTTATCTGATTATATCTTCTTTAAATTACTGTAGGTGGGTATAAAACACAAAAGGCTGCCAAAGCAGCCTTTTGTAAGGAAGAAAATTCAAAATCTAGTGCTGTTTGATTATCCGAACAAATCTAATACTGCCATCTTCGCTTGTAATCTTAACAGTATAGACACCTACAGGAAGGTTCTTACCCATGTACAATGGCTTGGAAGATGAAACCTGCACAGATTCCAAGACCTGACCTAGATGAGAAATTACCTGAATAGAGGTATTCTTAGATTTCGTTGGTAGTTCTACCAAAATCTGATCTGTGAATGGATTCGGGTAGGCTCGCAGGGCTTCTGTATCTAGACTCATAGCCGCTGCATTCACCTGTGTACGTCCGCCAGAGGCACTGATGCTATAGTTCACCCATGCAGACCATGCTCCTGTAAAGGAAGAAGAAATAGCCCTAGCACGAACACGGTAGTTGTTACCTGGTTTCAAGAATCCATTAAAGAAGGTATATGCGGCAACTGTCGAATTACTACTCGTAGTACTATTGGTTAGGTTTTCAATTTCCCAATCGTAACCCGTTGCATCCACTACACCTAGTGTATAGTGTGCAAAGGTTGTATCTGATGAGCTAAATGTCTGACCAGCAGTCGGGATGTATATGTACGTATAAGGAGCTGCAATTGTGGTGAAGCTTCCCTGCGTCCATGCACTAGGGTTTGTAGGCCCACCAAGGTCATTGGTCGCATACGAACGAAGTCTCATGTAATACGTTTTGCCATATTGTAGATTGGCTATATCCACACGAACACTTCCGAACCGTGCCACTGAAATATTGGCATAATCATAAATAGGACTAGAGAAATCTGCAAACTCACTCAACTGAAAATCTACAGCTGTATATCTATACTGCTGAGAGATATCCGGATTGGCAATCATCTGAAAGGATGTAGGTATACTAGTAGCTCCATTTGTTGGATACGTGAAGCTTGCCACACGCACCGCCCCCTGAATAGAGAATGAACCTATCGTATTCCAATATCCCTCTTGCAGGTAGGTGCCACCTTGATTTTTACGCACACCCTTTGAACGGATATAGTACGTTTGTCCAGGTGTAAGAGCATCTAGGAATCCATAGACGGCCTGTACTACCTGTGGTGCAAATCCATCATAGTTAAGTTCATCTTCAAATGCACTTCCCGTATGCCGACGATACTTGGTATTTGGATAAACCACTCCACCACTGACAGGGTCTGTACTTACAGGACAGTAGCTACAGTTGGCATCCGTTACTAATGTAGCAAAACTTGGGTCTGTCGAAATCTGGAACAAAGTCTCTGTAGACTTCTTCGTATGCCACGCAACAATAGCCGTAGATGAATTAGGCCAATTTACACCACCTGTCGGTCTGACAATCACAACAGGATGCAGGGAATTGTATACCACTTTCACATTGGAGCCAGAAGTCCATGGGCCATTGGTCGGTGTGCCACTATTATTGTATTGTACCCGTACACGAATGAAATACCGTTCACCAGATTCTAGTTGCTGTGCATCCGCATTAAATGTAAACACATTCGTAGCTGAAGTAGCTGTGTAATGAATATTACTGGCAAAAGTCTGATCCTTGCTTAACTCAATCTCATACGCTGTCACACGTGGGTCAGATACGGACGTTACCTGAAATACTTGTGAGTAACTATTTAGATAAATGGTATCATTTACCGTTTTAGAAGCACTGGTTACAAGTTCAAGCGTGGTTTCCAGTACAGAAGCTGCTGTAGTAAAGGTATACGAACCATCAAAATAATTGGCACCATATGAATCCTTGCCATTCAGGGCAATCACAGTATTGATACGTATTTTGTATTGTACGCTTGGTGACAATGCCTGGGCTGGTGTTAGGGTAATACTTGGACTAGCAGACGTAATATACCGACGTTCCAAGCTTGGATTCAAGTCAAAGTCTTCTGCTACAGGTACAATTGTAAGAATATACTGGCTTATACTGCCGCAATTTCCCGCAAAGGATGCAATGGTAAAGGTAGGCGTAAGCGACACCCCTGTAGCTCCATTTGCCACTGAAGGTGTAGTAAAGTCTGGCGTAAGTGTACCTCCAATGTTTCCTGTACCAAAATTAGCCAGGGTTGTAGAAGAATTATTAGACACAAACTGACCTCCCGATATAGTACCTGCCGTAAATCGTATCTCATAATCCTCACTGGGTTGTAACTGTGTGTTATCAAATGTAAACGTATAGTTTCCAGTGGTAACATCACTATACAACACCTGACTAAGTCCTGAAACAGGATAGAAGGAATTGCCTAAGATTGCCCCAAAGGCTGGATCTGAAACTTTTCGGTACTCCACACGTATGATCGTAGCACTAGGATAAGCAGCCACTGTTGACGAAAAACCACAAGGATTCAGATTTGTTAATGGGCTAGGAGTAATAATGGTGACCAACGGATTGGTTACTGTAAAACTAACTACAGTAGAAGTAAAATTAGCCACTACTCCATTATCCAGCGTCTGGAATATTACCCGCGTCTCATAGGTAGTATTCGGAATCAGGAAACTGGGAACCTGCCAGCTATAGGTAGCCGAACCGAATGTTTCTGTCTGGAAGCCTGAACCTGTCCAGTCTGCTGGTGAAATATCAATCTCATATTTCACACTCAACAATGTACCACAGCCATTAAACGGATTAACTGCTACAACTGGATTGACACTAGTAATGGAACTTCCATTGGTAGGACTGGTAATGACAGGCACAGAACTTAAACTTGGTCCAGAGAAAAGGGTATAATATACCTGCCCAACTTGCGTACCTGCCCCATTGGTGCCTGTATACGAAGAAAGTTCTACATTGTATTGGGCATTAGGCGCAAATGCTGATTTGAGAACGGTTACATCAAAAGGGGTAGTTGCTATCGTACCATTCGCAAAATCATATGTTTGTGAGAAAACTGCACTGGGTGGTGAACCTACATCAAACACCTTCACAACCAGACTTCTAGCAGCTGTACTGTTGGCATTCACATTCATTACCAAGTCGTTACAAAGCGTAAATGTAGAGTTGTCTGCCGGCGAATTCATTACTGGAGGAGTCGTTGTCAAGACCTCTGTAGTAAAGGTGATAGTAGTCGTTCCTACCACTGTAGCACCTACCAAAAACTGAACCCGTGCCTGATAAGAAGTATTATAATCTAACGCCACAGGGACAGGCCAACTGAATGGACCATTCGAGTTATTAAAGATGGTAGACTGAAAATCAGGATTTAAGAAATCTGCAGGAGAACCTGTAGATCCCTTGTCTACTTCAATAGTAGTAGATGTCAGGGTTCCGCATCCAGCATAGGCTGCTACCTGAATGGTAGGTGTAATAGAAACGCCAGTAGCTCCATTTAAAGGAGACGTAATAGAAGGCGTTGCATCAGCAGCACTGCCTGTATTGACTACAATAGCTGTAGGCTGTGTACCCAGTAGTATCCAGTTGCCATCATCCTCATCAAATACCTCATAACGAGCCTGTACGTTGTAGGCAGTATTGGGCAAGAGAGAACCACTGGCAGGTACCTGCACAGCATAGGGGCCAAAGTCAGTATCCGAGCCATCCACTGGCTGGAAAATATTGATATACAGAGCGGCACTTTGGCTTACAAGCTTGTAGCGAACCCGTATCCGGTATAATCTGCCATCACTAGGTGTAGGACTGATAGCTCCCACATTTACCGTAAACCCACATACAGAGACAGAAGCTCCATTTGTAGGTGCAGTAATGGTTGCTGTTTGCCCATTGGAGATTAAATTCGTAACCAAAAGTAAAAAAGTGGTCACAAATAGTTGGGTAATTTTTTTCATAGGCGGTATAATGTAGTAAAGATAGTAAATTGATTTCGCATATATAATATAGGTTAATACGTAAAAACACTCCGAAAGGAAGCTTGTCGTAGAAACAAAATTACAACAAAACTTACATAAAAGTCTGTCTGGAGAATTATACCCTTGGTAAACAGATAGATAAAGGTATATATTTTATTTCTTGGTAAATATTAAACACCTTTTGGAAGAAAACAAATTTAAAAGTACTGGTGATACAAAAAAAAACCAAAGAGGCATATCCAGAGTATATCTACAAAATGCCAATATTGCATAATTAATCGAATACGAAGTTGGTTAGGTGGATTTATATTATAAATAAAACTATCAATATAGGACGTATGACGTAAAGCTTGTACCAATAAAATACTCAATAATATGATTCCAATCCCTACATGTAATAGATGTAAACCTGAAATGATGTATAAAAATGCTCCAGCTATACTTTTATTCATCACAATTCCTTCGTGTGCCATGTGCTGCCAGCCCATAAACTGAGTCATACCAAATCCTAGTCCTAATAGAATTATACCTGCGAGTAAACCCTTATAAGTAGTAAATGCATCTTTTACTAATGCTTGTTGGGCAAAATAAAGAACGAGACTGCTGAGAAGAATAATTCCTGTACTTATCCAGAAAACAATAGGCAAATGAAACCTGACCCATTGGGAAGTGTCTTTAAAAAGTGAATATAGCACAACAAGTATAAGAAAAAGTAGACTACTACCTCCAAATCCCAGATAAAGCCTCAGTTGAGAGGGTTCTCTTGTTTGGGCAAAAAGACTTGAGGTAAGAATTTTGGTTTCTGAACGTTGCTCGGATCTATACGCCATGACTCCAACTAGAATTTTTTCTTATGTTATGATATACACTCAAAACATTACATAAAGGAAGAATGTTTCTATAGGATTAAAAATATAAAGCCGGAAAATATACAGTAGTAATCTTCCGGCTTTATATCAAGTTATGTAAGAGCTGTTTCTAGAATCAAAACACCGATTCTTATTTCTTAGGCGCAGTGGGTGCAGGAGTTTTAGGTGCAGGAGCCTTAGGAGGCACAGGAGTAGTGGCTGCCTGAGGTTTGCTTGCTTGTAGTTTTTTCACCACTTCATCTGACAAGTCATCGCCCGCAGGAAAATGGAAAAGTACCTGCTTGTCTAATACGTAGGTATAGCCCGCATCTGTTGCAATTTGTTTGATGGCCTCCTGAATACGCTTCTGGATAGGCTCAAACAATTGTTTTTCTTTGTTGCTTATCTCCGTCTGAGCTGTTTGACGCTTGATTTCTATTTTCTCTTGAAGGGCTTGCAATTCTTTTTCTGTAGCAGCTTTTAATGCATCACTCATGGTTCCTTTTTGAGCTTCCTGCATAGCTTGGTCGTATTTTTGCTTGAATGCATCATTTTCTCTTTGCAATTCTTTGTCCTTCACACTGGCAAACTCACGAAGCTGGGTATTAGCAGCTTTTACTTCATCCAGTTTTTCCAGAACAGCCTGTGAATCTACATATCCAATTTTAAGATTTTGAGCGAAGGTAGACGTTCCTACCAAAACCAGTACCATTGTAACAATACTAAAAAACGTTTTTTTCATTGTAATCGAATTAAATTGAGTGAAAGGTAATTTATTAAGTTTATGGATAAAAGAAAACAGAATAGCTGATCTCGAACAAAGTATCAAACGCCTGTTTCATTTTAATAGTCATATTTGCCAAACGCTTATGCAGCTAAGCAGACCAAGCGTCTGGGTTATTTTTTTCCTGGGTTATCATCTTTATCACCTAACCCTAGCTCTTCCAGTACATAATCTGAATAATCGTGTCGTGGATCGGCATAAATCATGACAAAATCGGATGCTTTGTCAAACATAAAATCAAGTTTTCGGGTTTTGACTACCTTATTGACAGCTGCATAGATTTTATCTCGTAGCGGAGTCATCAGCTCTTTCTTCTTCAAATATAACATTCCTTCTGGGCCATATACTTTTTTATTAAACTCCAAGGCCTCTTTACGTTTGGCTTCAATAGCCTGTTTACGTTCCTGCCGCATGGCATCTGTCAGTAGTATTTCTTCTGCCCGGTAGTCCTGCTCCATCTTATCAATCTCCATTTGCCTGGCCTGAATGTCTTTTTCCCATTTGGCAGAGGCTGCATCCAGTTCGCCTTGTATCTTTTTAGCGTCTGGCATTTTGTTCAGAATATAATCGGTATCAATGTATCCGAATTTCTGAGCGAAGGCAGTCTGTATCAGAAGAACTGCAAATATGAGACCAAATATTTTCTTTTGCATACGAATTAGACAAGTAAATACGTGAGTTTGTGGGTTAGATGTATGTAACGCACGATACGTATTTTTAGTCTGTTTTACTACGATTGAAAACAGGTTATCTGGGTTAGGATGGATATTATTTATTTTTTCATTCCCAATATAGACATCTCTTTTATCGAATTTGTTGTCCTATTGAGAAAATAAATGTTTTAAGTCCCTGATTCGGCACACCAGGAATAGGATCAAGCCCTTTACCAATATCAATACCGATCAATCCAAAGGCAGGCATAAAGATACGAGCCCCTACTCCTACTGAACGCTGAAGGTTAAACGGATTGAATTCTTTATATGAACCCCAGTTATTACCCGCTTCCATAAATCCTAACAAATAGATTGTAGCCGTCTGACTGGTAGTAACCGGATACCGTAGTTCTGTGACAAATTTATTGTACACAATTCCTCCTGTTCCCTGGTTTCCATTATAAGGACCCACTACTTGCTCATCATAACCACGCAAAGGAATGATATCTCTACCCAAGAAAGCAGCATTTCCTGCTACCCCAATCATACCAGAACCACCCAGTACAAACCGCTCAAAAGGTGTATAAGGCACATCTTTACGATAACGGCCTATGAAACCCATATGTGCTCGTGTATGCAACACCAATTTGCCAATCAGGCTTACATTCCACTGTGAATCAAACATCCATTTGTGGTATTCTACCAACTGGTTGGTCTCGCTGGCAATACCCAGAGAACGCCATGGCGGAGTAAAGGACAAGCTTAGGGAGATTGAAGAACCACTGCGTGGATAGGTAAAATCACTGATACTACTTCGAGACAGGGTTGTATTAAATGCCAAGTTCTGCGAAATCCCAGGGGGGAAAGTATTCCCATAGTTATTATTATTATAGATCAGGTATGACATGGATGTACTCAATGAAAAGAAATCATCCGGTACCTGCAAACGTTTAGCTAGTCCAACAGTAAAAGAAGTAATTTTTAAAGATCTGCTAATACTATCAAACCCGCTGCCATACAACCGATTGTAGTAATCACTTAAAACTCTGCCATAATTATTACTGGTAATGGAATGGGAGACACTGAAGCTAAAGGTATTGGGTTTACGTCCACCAAACCAGGGTTCACTAAACGAAAACGAATAATTTTGGAAGGCAGGTCCATTGGCTTGGGCCTGTAAAGATACCCGCTGTCCATCTCCTTTAGGTACTGGCCGCCACGAATGTATGTCAAATAATTTCCGGGTAGAAAAATTATTAAACACGAGTCCGACTGTTCCTACAAATCCTACAGAGCCGCCCCAACCACCAGATAACTGAATTTGGTCACTAGGTTTTTCTTCTACCTGCCACTCAATATCTACCGTTCCATCAGACGGGTTGGGTTGTACATTAGGGGTAATTTTTTGCGGATCAAAGTATTGCAAAGCTCCTAGTTCCTGTTGGGTACGCAGCAGATTCCGACGGCTAAACTTCTGACCAGGTACCGTACGTAGCTCTCGCAGAATCACATAATCACTGGTTGCAGTATTACCCGAAATCGAAACTCGGTTAATAGTGGCTTGTTCTCCTTCATTGATGCGTAGCACGATATCCACAGAGTCGCCTTCTACGGCTACTTCTTCAGGTTGAATATTGAAAAACAAGTATCCATAGTCCATATAAAGAGCGGTAATGTCCTCTCCTGTAGGGTTGAAAGTCAGTCTCTTTTCGAGTTCCTCTACATTATAGATATCTCCTTTTTTTATTTTTAACACGCCAGCCAATTGTTTGTCTGTATACAGGTAGTTTCCTTCCCAGTAAATATTTCTGTAGTAGTATTTTTTTCCTTCTTCTATAGTCAGGTGTACATTGACACTCTTCTCGTCGTGGGTAAATATGGTATCAGAGATAATCCGAAAGTCACGGTATCCTTTCGAATTATAAAAACGAGTCAGTTTTTCTTTATCTTCTGCATATAGGGAAGCTATGTATTTGGAAGGAGTAAAGATATGGTAGATCTCCCGTTGTTTGGTCTTTTTAAATTTTTTACGAAGTTTGGCATCAGAAAATTCGGTATTTCCGTCAAATACAAGTTCATTGATTTTAACCTTGTGTTTCTTATCTACGACAAAGATCAAAGCAACTGAATTGCCTGGCAGTGTAGTATCCCGTACCTGATTTACTTTAACGGCTGTATTCTTAAATCCTTTGTCTACAAAATACTTACGTACAGCCAGTTGTGTATTTTTTATGAGGGCATCTGTGACAATTTTACCTTTAATCAGTTTAATTTTATCTGTAAGGGCATCACTTTCTCCTTTGCGTATTCCTTTAAATACAAACTTTGCCAGCCGAGACCTTTCAGTCATATGGATGTTGAGCCAGATTTTCTCTCCTTCAATTTTTGAAGCCTGAATGTCTACATCACCCACAATACTAAGAGCCCATATCTTTCGGATAGCTGTACTGATTTCATCGCCTGGAATAGTAATCCGATCCCCAATTTTCAGTCCAGAAACCGAAATCATGGAATTAGGATCCAGAAATTGAATTCCGCTTACCGTAATATCTGCAATTACATACTGTTTGGGACGAGTATAATTCACATCACCCAAGATCTGTGCCTGTGTGGTAAGAACCAGAAAACAAAAAGAAAATACACTTAAAATGTTACGCATACAGTATGTGATAATCGTGCTACGTCGATGCTTTACTTATTTGGGGAAGTTTTGTATAATTAATTACTAACATATATAGGCTAGATGGATTTTCGGTTTCGATTACCACCCAAATACACACGATTAGAAATAGTTATGCTATCCTTCTTTTTGAGGAAAACAAGCAGTAGGCTTCCCTTAAATCTTTTAAATTTTTATTTGCTCACTAATTTTTCCAAACCGGCGTTCCCGTTGCTGATAGGAATAAATAGCTTCATATAAATGCTCTTTCCTGAAATCTGGCCATAACGTCTCACAAATATACAATTCTGTGTAGGCAATTTGCCAGAGCAGGAAATTACTGATACGCATCTCTCCACTGGTACGCACCAGCAATTCAGGGTCTGGTATACCTTTGGTTGTCATATACTCACTCACCAACTGGTCAGTGATCTGCTCATTTTGCAGCGTACCCGCCTGTATATCTGCGGTAATTTTCCGAATAGCTTCTGTGATTTCCCACCGTCCACTATAACTTAAGGCTAACACCAAGGATAATCCAGTATTGGCACGGGTAATCTCCATAGCCTCTGCCAATTCTCGTTGGCAGTTTTCTGGTAGATTTTTCAGGTCGCCAATAGCTAGTAGGCGTACATTGTTTTTCATCAATGTACTGGTTTCCGAACGTATGGTAGAAACGAGTAATTCCATCAATGCAAAGACTTCTGCCTTGGGTCGTGACCAGTTTTCGGTTGAAAATGCATACAGTGTCAGGTATTTTATTCCTAATTCTGCACAGGCTTCTGTGGTATCTCGTACCGCCTTAATAGCATTCCGGTGACCAAATACACGCATGGCACCTTGTTTCTTTGCCCAGCGACCATTCCCATCCATAATAATGGCAATATGCTGTGGTAGTTTGTCTGTATATAGCTTTTCTTTCACTGATAAAAGTACTGCGATGCTCCGTTCAAACACGGAAAGTTGCATAAGGGTAAAGAACCTGCTTGCAAGGTACGAAAATCTCCTAACTTACTCTTTTTTTTAAGAATTTTTAACAATTAGATGCAGGGGAAATCAGAAAGGAAGGTTTACTTTTCAGTAAACGTATCAATCATAACCTCTAGCAGGATATTACGACTAAAAAAGTATACATTGCCGACCATTTGCTGTCAGTTATCTATCCGTCAACTTTTCTGACTAGCGTATATCTCCCTGACACGCAGCATTTCTCAGTTTTTCGTTTAATAAAACTCCGGACAATGTATCTTATAGAATGTATAGCTGAGGGAGATGCCTGTATAAAAATACATATCCTTATTTTTAGGGTTTCCATTCTGAAATAGATTGGCACTATCCATACCACTTAGGTCGTCCAGATAGTCCGTAAACGTTTTTCGGGCTCCAAATTCTAGATTCAGGTTCCAGTTTTTATAGACTACATACTTTAATCCAATGCCAAATGGAATACTGATGCCCGAAAGATTATAGGTAGGCTTAAAATTATTCTGAGGTTCGAATCGAAACAAAGCCAATCCACCAAACAGATACGGTGACAGCGGCATACGCTTGAGTTCACTCCGATAATCTAGAAAATTATATTCGGCACAGACAGATATTTCCTGCAAGCTACTTCGAAAGCTACGTTTGCGGGTCTGGGCAAAGGGGTCATTGGTACGTTTTTCATCAGACCCGGCAAAACTGCCCGCCAAGATACCATATTTGAGACTAACTGCTTTTCCAGGTGTATGACGTAAGAATATTTGTCCAGCCAGACGGGAGTTACGTGGGTCTATATTGGGAGAAATGTCTCCTTTGTAGAGTCCGGCACCTATGCCTCCACCAATTTCCAGATGCTGAGCTTGTAGGTGGGAACTCAACAAGCAACTAACAACACAAAAAAACGAAAGAATGATATTACGATTAACAGGCATGAGAAAGGTAAAAAGGGTACACAACAAAAAAGGTGGTATGTAAAAACATACGCACCTTACGATGATTTTATTGTGCAAAGCTACACAATTATATGCTTACCGACCAAATTTCGGACAACGAACTCCTTTAACAAGGATATAGTTGAAGTGAAATCCAGTAACCAGATACCAGTCTTTTTCATTCGGACTACCACGCTTTGCACCTAGATCATACCCCTGAACAGTGTTACCTACTTGTATATAACCAATATCATCTAATACTCTAGGTAGATCTCTAAACTTACCAGAAGCCGAATTAAGTTCTAACGTTCTATTAGCCATTGCACGAGCTAAATCACTTGATAAAGTAGCAGGATCAGCATAATCCTTACTTACATCATCCAGATAATCAGTAAATAAATAACGAAAGCCTACTTCAAAAGAAACATCCCAACGTGGACTGGCTTTGTATCGGAAACCAACGCCAAAAGGAACAGCAACCTGCCATAACGAATAAGACACACCTTCAGTACGCAGGGGTTGCAAGGCTACCCATTTATTAGGCCCACCAAATCCTTCAGGAGCCTGAGCTTTGGGTGTATAGTAAAATCCTGCGACTCCTAAAAACAGGTATGGAACAAAATCAGGGCGACGCAAGTAGCTTTGTCGGTTTTCAATCAAGTCCATCATCACTACACCTGACAGTTCATAGATAGTAGAACGAAAAGAGGCATTACGCAAATACCGAAATCGGGCATTGTCATCTGTAGGATTCTGGCTATCATAATCATCCCCTTTAACTTTTCCATAATTGAATGAAAGGCGGCCGCTAAACCGGGGAGCCCAACGACGGGTCACATGGATACCGAAGTTATACCGGGTAAATTGCAAGTCTGTACTGGCAAAAGATTCGGCAGGTGTGATGTCGCCAAAGTAGTTCATGGCGTTTATACTAGCACCAATACTGGTGTATCGTTTGCTACGGGTAAAACGTTGTGCCGTCACCTCAGTGAAAACAAGGCTACAAAGTAACAAACAGAGGAGTAGAACTTTTCTTTGCATATGATTGTGATGTTCAGTGTCGGGATTGTGAACGTTACACGATTGATAATCAGATTAGAAATTAATTTTGATGCGCAATTTATAAATATAATTATTGAAAAACTCAAATAAAATCTTAATTTCTTACATCATACCCCCAATTCAATTTATTCCTTAATGTATATAAAAAATTCTCTCCTTCCATCTTTACCAAACGAGCCTTAAAATTTTCTTTTCGCACTGCCAACTGCACACCAGCGTCTACAGAGCGGGATCGGGAGTCTAAAGAGACCAGGTAGTGACGGCTTCGTCCTTCTATTTCGAATGAGATCACACTGGTGTCAGAAACGACCAGCGGACGTACATTTAGGTTATGTGGACTAACAGGTGTGATAATAAAATTACCTGACTGCGGTAATACTACTGGTCCACCACAACTCAATGAATAGCCTGTAGAACCCGTAGGAGTAGCCACTATTACTCCATCAGCCCAGTATGAGTTCAGATATTCTCCATCTATATAAGTATGTACAATGATCATAGATGAAGTGTCTCTGCGTGTGATTGTAAACTCATTCAGTCCGAAAGACAGTCCTTCGAATAGATTCCGATCTGATTCCAGATGTACCAATGTACGGTCATCCAGTGTGTAGGTCTTATCTAACAGATGCTTCAGTGCACTAGTCACTTTTGCTGGTGCAGTAGTAGCCAGAAATCCTAACCGACCTGTATTGATTCCTAAAATAGGAATTTCCCGAGCACCTACATGTGTTACTGTTTCCAACAAAGTGCCATCCCCGCCAATGCTAAGTATAAAATCTGCATCAAAAATCTGGCTTCTGCTACTGTAAATAGCATTTTCTTTTTTAGAAATCCCAATTTTTCTTAAAAAAACTTCAAAAGGTTCTGAAATCTGAATCTCTATTCCACAGTCAGCCAGTTCATCAAAAAGCTGCTGAATATAGGGCTGTGTTTCGTCTTTAAATATTCTTCCGTGAATGGCTATTTTCATACTGGCTTGGCACTACACTAGTTCTCTCTCTTAAAAAAACTTCCACAATTTCAAATGACTGCTATTCTCACATTTTGATTATCAAGTATTTATATCTTAAAAGAGTGGTCAATTTATACTTTTTAGATGGGAGTACAAGGAACTGGGAGAGAAAAAAACAAAAAAGTGGGTAAAGATTTTTATTTGTCTTTACCCACTTCTCTCTACCAAAATAGTTTACTTGCCTATAACCCGCCTATACCTATGTATTTTGGAGTCTACTTTTCTCAGATACTGTTTTAACTCTTTACTAGCTCATGCCCAATTCTTGGTTTGTGCTTATACCTAGTGGCTACCACAACAACTAACCTCCCAATCTCGTTTTAAAATAGTTTTTCAGATACTGAGGTATTTCAGCAACATATCCAGCCGTTCCTTGTCCTCGTCGTGTGCTGTTTCGTGTTGATACTTAGCAATTACCTGGTATTCAAATCGTTCGAAAGTAGCAATAATTCGGGAAATGTCTGTACGATTGATTTTAATAGTCAGCTGTAGTTTAGACTTGTCGTAGGCATAGGTATTGATATAGCTACTCAGAATTTTGGCGTCGTTAGACTCAACCAATCGGCTCACTTCGGTCAGTGAATAGTCGCGTTCTGTGAGCAGCAATACCAAGGTGCTTCCCGGACTTTGTTCGGTAGATTGCGCATAAAAAGCCAGCGTTTCGTCTATGGCAATAGCTCCCGCATACATATCATTGGCATTTAACACTGCGATTACCTGCAACTGATATTGCTGAGCCATACGCAAAACATCCAGGTAAGGCTCATGACGATAACTGTATATATCCTTAGCAGTTAAGTTCACTTCCGATAACAGGGATGAAGGTTTTTCTAGCAACTCTGCCTGCGTGACCATTCCCACATATTCGTTCTCTTCTACCACTGGCAGTTGGGATAGGTGCAGTTCCTGCATCCAGTCAAGTGCCACAGCGGCCGTATCCGTAAGCTTCAACGGCGGAATCATTTGATTGATGAATTCTTCGGCTATCATAGTTTGGGTCGTCCCTTCTGTTATATAGGTTAGCATGGATTATGGATTACTATATTGCCAATATTACCCAAATAATATATATTTTTCCCAGACTTTATTCTACATATGGTTCACTTGTAAGTTTTTTTACTATTCTGTAAACCAGACTTTTATAGATCGTTCAATCAGCATTCTATAGGCAAGCACGTCACAGTCCTGTTATCGGTTATCTTTTGTGTGCCAGTTTCTCCACTTTGTGTTCGGCAGTAAGCCACTGCAATAGAAGTTTATTGAATTTTACGGGTTGTTCCATCATTGGAGCATGACAACATTTGTCAATAAAATGAAGTTCTGAATTTGGAATGAGTCTGTTAAATTCATGGGCTACATGTGGTGGTGTAATGGTATCGTTTAGCCCCCAAATCAGTAATGTAGGCACTTGAATGTGCTTTATCTCTTCGGCCATGTTGTGGCGTTGAGCAGATTTGGCAATAGCTACAATATTCATACATTTTGAGATACTGTTGGTAATCTCAAAAACCTCATCTACCAGTACTTTAGTAGCGGTTTCTGGATTATAGAAAGTATACTGCACACGTTCTTTGATATAATCATAGCTTCCTCTTTTGGGAAATGAACCACCCATTGAGTTCTCAAACAATCCCGAGCTACCCGTCAGTAACAGCCGTTTTACATTGTGTGGATTGTTTAAGGTATATATCAATGCGATATGTCCGCCCAGTGAGTTACCGAGTAAGGTTACATCTTTCAGATTTGTCTCTTTGATAAAACCTTCCACAAATTCAGATAACCCATCTATGGTTGCCTCCTTATAGGGCATTTCATAAATAGGCATCAATGGAATAACAACCCGGTACTGGGTCGAGAAGGTCCGAATAACTCCTTCCCAGTTGCTTAAAGCTCCAAAAAGACCATGTAACAACAGAAGAACTTCTCCTTTGCCTTCGTCTATATACTGGTAGCCGTTTCCATGTTTGATAACAAAATCCATGTCTGTCAGGTTTAGAATAAAAGATGCCTATGTAGCTAAATTTTAGCAAAGATACATAGAGCTTTTACGCACAAATGGTAGTAGGTGAACAAATTTTGGCGAAGTTTAACCAATTATTTATCATTTTCAAACCGTATTGAGTTAAAGCTGCTTCTGGATGAAACTGCATTCCTCTGACAGGCAGACTTTTATGACGAAAAGCCATTATTTCTTTTTCTACAGTCCAAGCCAGAATTTCCAAAGAAGCAGGCATATTTCTTAAAATCAATGAATGATACCGTACTACTTCGACTTCAGTAGGCATATCTTCAAAAAGAACATCCGGCTGACAATGCATATACGAGAGTTTGCCATGTTTAGGTTTGTCTGCCCTTCCCAATTCGGCACCAAAATATTCTCCCAATGCCTGATGCCCCAGACAAATGCCTAAGACAGGAAGTGTGTGTACATATCTATCAATAATCTGCATCAAGTTACCTGCTTTGTGAGGGGTTTCTGGTCCTGGAGAAAGAATCAGTCCCTGATAGGTTTGTTGCTGAATTTCATCCAGAGATGTATCATTCCGGACAATACAACATTCTACCCCACACTGTAAAATATAGTCGGCCAAATTATAGGTAAATGAATCAAAATTATCAATCATCAAAAAAGCCATATACTGTTGTTGGAGTAGTGCAATAAGTCAGGCATTTCATCTATCAATGAATCAGTAGAAAAACCACCTTTGGAGTCGGATGGTTCAATATACATGTAATAGATTGATTATTAACCTATTAGCATACAATATAACACCTTTCTAGACTTAATCATTACACAAACGTTGCAAAGAATATGGCAAAAGGATAGGGAATTTTCTCCAAAAAATACTATAAACAAGCACCTTTCTGACATTATTCTACTAAACCTTACAGGTCACATAGATTTAAAGTTAAGATAATACAAATGTGCAACTACTATCTTAGCTTTGCGATGAGTAAGTTTTCTTCATATACTTTTGTTTGGTTAGAGGAATAGGTTGTTCGTTTCGGGCAACCTATTTTGTTTCCATACCTTTCAGAAAGCAGCAAAATCAATCTTCCAACAGGTTATTCATGAAAGTACACTTGACGGCCATCCAGGTGATCAAGCAGACAAGAGCCCAACGAAGGTAGACCTGATAAAAGTCTTCGGTATCTTTATACCGGGTTTCAGTGATAGGTGCTTTCTCATATTTATCTATTTGGGCAAAAATATTTTTCAGTGTTTGTACACTAGAAGCCCGATAAAAAAGACCGTCTCCGATCTGGGCTATCTGCCGCATAATACTCTCATCTACTGTATTATTTTGCTGAACAATTTTTCCCTGGTCGTTGAATGCCTGCACCAATCCTTCTCTACCCACTAGAATGGTATATAGCTTAATCTGATTAGCTTTTGCCAATCGAGCGGCTGTTAGGGGATCAATGTTTCCGGCTGCACTCTCTCCGTCACTAATAATAATAGCCACCTTAGACTTTGACTTAGATTCCCGCATCCGATTGATAGTCACTGCAACGGCAATGCCAAGGGCAGTTTCAGGATTTTGAATAATTCCATATTTTACCTCTTTCAGCAAGTCATTGAGTAGGTTGTAATCGGTGGTGAGGGGAGCCAGTGAATAGGCCTCACCGGCAAAAACTACCACTCCAATTCGATCCTGAAACCGATTATTGATAAAGTTACGGGCCAATTGTTTGGCTACTTCCAGGCGATTGGGTTGCAAATCCATTGCCAACATAGAACGTGATACATCCAGTACCAGCATAATATCAATCCCACTTGATGATAGTTCAACTCGCTGATTGACGCGTTGTGGACGGGCCAGGGCTATTAGTAGCATCCCAATAGCAAACGTGACAGCCAAATCAGGCACAAACCGCAACAGACTTACCAGTGACCATCTCATACGCCTTCCGGCAAAAGAAAGCGGAAGTTTCTGGCGAAAGCGGACAAACAGCAGCCAGCGTATCAGAAAAAGAACTGGGATAAGTGGAATTCCAAACAAAAATAACCGCTGCCCCCAGATAAAGCTACGTAGCGTATCTGCTTCAAACCATGAAAAAGAATACCATTCAGGTGTCAAATGTGTAAAATGGTTAATGGCTGCATGGTTGATTGTGTGGAATGGTTGGATAATACAGGTTCAGGCGTTTTCTATCAGGTTAGCTAAACTATTCAGCTATGAAATCCATTCTGCCTCTTGTAGAAGGCGTATAAATTTTTGACTATCTGTCAGAAAAACAACTTACAGCCTGCAACTTTTAACACGAAAACCCAATCTCCAAGCACAATCATTGTTCAAATATCCGTTAAAGCCGTATATTTGAAGCAAAAATATACTTTTTGTTTGAAACACAGAGAAAATATCGGCATGAATCTGTTTGAACTAAAACTGTAAGCCTAAACTTCTGCTCTGTACGGCCCACTATCCTATGCTTTTTCAGGAAATGTATCAGCTTATACGCAAAGAAATCCTCATGGAATGGCGGCAACGCTATGCCCTAAATGGAATGCTGCTGTATGTAGTGAGTACGGTACTGATCTGTTATCTAAGTTTTAACCTGAAAAACGAGACGCTTAGTCCACCAGCTTGGAATGCTTTGTTTTGGATCATTCTGATGTTTACCTCAGTCAATGCCATTGCCAAAAGCTTTATGCAAGAACGAGCTGGCAGGCAACTGTACTATTATTTACTGGCAAGTCCACAGGCTATCATTTTAGCTAAGATTATATACAATTCCTTGCTCATGACCTTTTTAGCTCTGACCGGATACTTTTTTTATTCGGTGGTCTTGGGAAACCCCATTGAAGACCAAGGATTATTTATAGCTACGATCCTTCTGGGCGGACTAGGCTTCTCCTCTACCCTGACTATGGTGGCAGGTATAGCATCTAAAGCAGGCAATAACAGTGTATTAATGGCTATTCTAAGTTTCCCCATTCTACTGCCCATGCTTTTGATGCTTATTAAAGTTTCACGCAATGCCATGGATGGGCTAGACCGCAGTGTGAGTGTGGATGCCTTACTCACACTAGGGGCTTTGAACATCATTGTAGGAGCCTTATCTTACCTGCTGTTTCCATATCTTTGGAAAAGTTAAACTTTTTGATACAATGATGGTGTTTTGATCGTAAATTTGCAAAAAGTTACCGCAGACTAGAGATAGTAAAGCTTTCTAAAAACCTTTTTCTGTCCAGCTGTGGGTATTTATTCGTCCATTTGCCTCGATCATATGTCCATTCTTCATCAATCCTGGTGGAAAATAGTAGCCGTTGGGCTGCTCTTATATACTATTATAGGTGGCTTGCTGCTGCCTGTCCCTCATTTGCCTATTTTGCACGAAACTATTCGTGTGCTGTATTTTCATGTACCCATGTGGTTTGGAATGATCATTTTGTTTACCATCTCACTGGTACAGTCTATCCGTTATCTGAGAAATCCTCGTTTTCTCTACGATACAGTAGCCGTTGAAATGACCAATGCGGGGATTCTAATGGGAATTCTGGGGTTGTTGACGGGTAGTCTTTGGGCTAAATTTACTTGGGGCGACTGGTGGACCAATGACCCAAAACTGAATAGTGCTGCTGTAGCTATGCTTATCTACCTGGCATACAGTATCTTGCGTGGCTCCTTAGAAGATCCTCAGCAACGTGCCCGTATCAGTGCCATTTACAATATTTTTGCCTACGCCGTCATGATTCCGCTGCTATTTATCCTGCCCCGGCTCAAAGGTGCAGATTCTCTGCATCCAGGCAATGGAGGCAATCCCGGATTCAATATTTATGACCAAGCCAAACATTTACGACTGATTTTCTATCCGGCTGTGGCAGGCTGGACATTGGCAGGAGTATGGATGGCTTCGCTGCGTATACGACTCCGCGTCTTGGAACATACCCTAGAAGAAAAAGTCACTGCCACTAAATAATGCTGTTTTATAACTTATCTATCAGACAATTATATGATCAAACGCATCGTTCTTCTCATACAGGCTTTCTTTCTTGCAACGGCTCTTTTTGCCCAGCAACCCACCAATGAATCCATAGAAATGGCCGATGTGATGCGGTCTAATGGTAAAATCTATGTAGTAGTTGCCATTATAGCCATTATAATGATCGGTTTTGTACTATATCTGACCTTGTTAGATAAAAAAATATCCAGACTAGAAAAAGAAGTACATAACCGTTAAGACAGGAAGTATGAGAAACCTGAATGGCTTTTGAAAGAGTCCACACATGATCATTCTTTTGTTCATCTGTTACGTATCCTTTTATTTGTATACCCATGAAACTGACCCATATTATTGCAATTGTAGCTATTGCGGTGGCAGTAGGCGTAATTATCTCTACCACAGGCGATGCTAGCACCTATGTATCATTCAAAGAAGCCAGCCAGTTGGCTAGTGAAGGAAAATCCAAAAAGGTGCATGTCGTAGGCACATTGAAAAAAGATCCGGCTGGACATATTCTGGAAATGAGCTATCAGCCCGAAATAGATCCCAATCACTTTACGTTTTCGCTGGTAGACAAAAATCACGAAAGCCGTACTGTGGTGTATCACAATCCCAAACCACAGGATTTTGAACGATCTGAACAGGTAGTAGTAGTAGGATCTATTCAAGACAATGCATTTGTGGCAGAGAAGATTCTGATGAAATGCCCATCCAAATACCAAGATACCAAAATCAAAGGTGCTGATAAAAATAGACCTCAAGCAAGTTTATAAATACATTTTGTTGTTGATACGCTGAAAGTACCCGTGCCACAAACATCTTATTTTCCTTTAAAATAACGATAGAACTTATCACATGATCCATGAAAGTATAGGGAATATTGGGCATTTTGCCGTTATTCTTTCGTTTGTCACAGCATTGATTGCAGCCTATGGCTATTATCAGATGAGCCGCCAGACACTTGCCGCAAACATTCATACCTGGCGTATTTTTTCCCGTAGTACCTTCTTTATCCATCTGGCTGCTGTGGTATCAGTAGTGATGACACTGTATGTGATCATTTACAATCACTATTTTGAATTTTACTATGCTTGGGACCACTCCTCGCGTAGCTTGCCTGTAGAGTATATCCTGGCTAGTTTCTGGGAAGGTCAGGAGGGAAGTTTTTTACTTTGGATATTCTGGCATGTATGTCTGGGTTTGGTCTTTATTTTTGCCAATAAGCAGTGGGAAGCCCCAGCCATGACCGTTTTTATGTTGGTACAGGCCTTTCTGGCTTCGATGATTCTAGGAGTAGTCATTCCAGGTCTGGAAAGTAAGATTGGTTCGTCACCCTTTATTCTGCTTCGTGATGCCCGTCCGGATGTACCTATTTTTCAAATGCAACCCAACTTTATTCCGGAAGATGGTACAGGTCTGAATGCCTTGCTCCAAAACTACTGGATGGTCATTCACCCACCTGTTATATTTCTGGGCTTTGCAGCAACGCTGGTTCCGTTTGTGTTTTGTATGGCTGGTTTATGGTATAAGAAATATTCTGAATGGATTCGCCCTGCCATGCCCTGGATGCTTTTTGCGGTAATGATTCTGGGTACAGGTATTATTATGGGAGGAATCTGGGCCTATGAAACGCTTAACTTTGGGGGCTACTGGAACTGGGATCCTGTCGAAAACGCCGTCTATATTCCTTGGTTGACACTCGTAGCGGGTATGCATACCCTCCTGCTAGCCCGCAAAAACAGCACGGCTCTAATTGCCTCTATCTTACTGATTATCACCTCATTTCTACTGGTTCTGTATTCTACGTTTTTGACCAGAAGTGGGATTCTCGGTAATGCGTCTGTGCATTCGTTCACAGATTTAGGCTTGTCCGGACAATTATTAATCTATCTGCTTTTCTTTGTTGCATTGGCCGTTTTATTGTTAGTTAGAGAGTGGAAGCATCTGCCTAAATCGTCTGAGGCAATGGTAGTGTATTCGAGTGAATTCTGGATCGTGCTAGGTATTACGGTTTTGTCACTGGCGGCATTTCAGGTACTGGTGCCTACGTCTATTCCTGTCTGGAATAAAATAGTGGAGCTGTTTGGGGCTGTCTCCAATGCCGCTGTACCTGCCGATCAAGTAGGGTTTTATACAAAATTTCAATTGTGGTTTTTTATCGTCATAGCTATTCTTTCGGCCATTGGCCAGTTTTTCTGGTGGAAACGATATGAGTCTGTAAAATCTCTGAACTGGCTGGTCATGCCTGCCTTGATCGCCTTGCTGGTAGCTGCAGTTATAGCCAGTGTGCTTCGGATTTCGCAAATTCCATATATTATTTTGCTGTATGCAGCGGCGTTTTCACTGATTGTCAATGGACGTATTCTGTTCATGATTGTACGGCGTGGCTATAAGATTTCTGGTGGAGCTATCTCGCACATGGGCGTGGCCTTGATGCTGATTGGCATTCTGTTTTCTTCGGGCTATTCAAAGGTAGTTTCACTGAATATGACGGGTCTGATGTACTCCCGCGACGACGATTTTACGAAAGAAGACAATAAAGAAAACAAAGAAAATACCCTGCTTTGGCTCAACGAACCTACCCGAATGGATGCCTATACGGTGACCTATCGGGGCAAACGGATTGAGGTAAAAGGTGTGCCTGGCTATGTTGCACCCCAATCTCTGAAACCCGCAGATCTGCCGTATCGGGCAGTAGCATCTGAAGCCTTACAAAAAAATGGCAAGACGTATTTTCAGGCAGGTGATACGGTGCGGATTTATCCCGAAAATACGTACTACGAAGTAGAATACCGAGATCCAAGCGGACGTATCTTTAGCTTGTTTCCACGGTTGCAGCAGAATGGAGAAATGGGTGGAGTAGCTATTTCTCCTGACATTAAAAAAGAGTTTGGTCGAGATTTGTATACCTTTGTCAACTATGCCCCAGGTATTGCTGGCGAGAAAAAAGAATGGAGCAAACCCGAAGAATATACGGTTCAAATCGGCGATACCCTGTATATGAATGATTATGTAGCTATCCTACAAGATGTACACAAACTGACTCAAGTACCTGATGTAACTCTAGGCCCAGATGATGCGGCCGTACAAGCCACGATTCAGATTCAAGGAAAAACCCGAAACTACACAGCTACACCTGTTTTTATTATCAAAGACAGAACTGTAGGTCAAATTCCAGAAACGATAGATGAACTCGGACTAAAAATTTCCTTCCTGAATGTAGACCCCCGAACAGGACAATTTACGTTTAGTGTGAGCCGGACGCAGAAAGATTATATTATCCTCAAAGCCATTGAGAAACCCTATATTAATATCCTTTGGATTGGTTCTTTGGTTATGCTAGGTGGCTTGTGCCTGTCTATTGTACAGTGGGGAAAACGTAGCAAAGCCTAATTGGCTAGCAATCAATTTACTTTTATCTTTCTTTTTGGTAAAAAGAAAGATAAAAGTAAAAGATGCCTATACTAAAAAAATAGAAATCCTCGTTTATCTAGGTGTACACCTTCTACAAACGTGTAGATTTACTACTTACGCCTAGTCAGTTATGAACTATTTTTTAAGGATTTTCCTCTATTGTATAGTAGGAATAACCACTGCTTATGCTCAAAACCCGAATCGTGTTACCATTCAGGGAAGTATTCAGGATACAACTGAAACTCCCTTGCCAGCAGCAACGATCTTACTCTTACAGCCCAAAGACTCTGCACTAGTTGACTTTAGCCGTTCAGACGAAAAAGGGTTCTTTTCATTTAAAAATGTTAAAAACACAGGTTATCTGCTCAAGATCTCGTATGTCAGCTACCTGCCTTTTCAACGTTCCATTCCCATATCCACTACACAAATTATCGATTTGGGGGTATTACGCATCAAACCCGTTACCAAGGAATTACAGGAAGTAGTCATTCAGGGTGAAAAAAATCCGTTAAGCATCCAAGGAGATACCCTTACTTATGATGCGACCACCTTTAAGGTACAGCTAGGATCTGCCGTAGAAGAACTCTTACGTCGCATACCTGGTGTAGAGATCGATGCTCAAGGCAATGTCAAGACGCATGGGAAAGATATTAATAAGATCCTTGTCAATGGAAAATCCTTTTTTGGAAACAATCCCAAAACCGCTACCAAAAATCTGGACGCTGACATGGTTTCAAAAATACAGATTTTCAACGAGAAATCGGAGCAGTCCAGAATAACTGGAATAGATGATGGCAATGATCAAAAAGTTATGAACCTAGTATTGAAATCCAAAACAGGAGTATTCGGAAAAGCAAGCATAGGGGGTGGTACACAGTCAAGATGGATGACCCGTGGTAACTACAATATTTTTAATCAAAAACACCAATTCTCAATCCTTGGCTATGGCAATAATATAAATAATTCTGATATGAGAAACGAAGATGGTATGGGTGGATTAGCCGGCCTTTCCATGAACGCCCCTCCTCAAAATTTGCAAGGAGGCTTTATTAAAAACTTTGGTGGCGGTGTTAGTTATGCCTATATACATAAGAAAACCAATCTGAGTGCAAATTATATGTATATTCAATCTAACCAGACATTGGATAAGGTAGAACTAAAACAGACGTTTCAGCCTACAAGCTCTTTTTTTACTATAGATACTACTTCCCAGACTAGCCGTAGCAACAATCATAACCTGAATCTGCATCTGGAACAAAAAATTGATTCCAGTAATATCCTGACCTTCAATACAAGTCTTCAAGTAGGAATTTCCGACAAGCAATTTGCACAAATACAGAACTTCCAGACAGAAGAAGGTGTAAACAAAAATACTTTGGCGAATCAAAATGGCAATCATGAGACTACCTTTAGGCTGAATACAACCGTTGATTTTCGTCACAATTTTAATAAGAAAGGACGGGTAATGTCTTTGGGTGGAAGCTACTGGGTAAATACTTCCGATGATAAGGAAAATAGCTCTTCACTGAATCGTTTTTTTGAAGCAACTGGTCCCGAAAATCAGACCAAATCCATTCGTCAATTCAATACCAATACCAGCCAACAACATGATCTGAAAGGAAATGCATCCTTTGTAGAACCTTTGTCTGATCGCATATACCTGGAAACCACTTATAACCTCGGCCATATGAACCGAGTTCTAGACCGGAATGTGTTTAATGCCATGCAAGGTAATATCCGTTTAGACAGCCTAAGCACTTATTACACTAATCAGGTTGTATCTAATAAGCTGGGTTCTGGTCTGCGATATACCTCTAAGAAAGTAAATATCAGTGCAGGCATAGCAGGATTGCACTATGATTTGAGTGGAAACATAGGTTCTTTTGTTAATAATCCGCACAATGATAGACTCAGCCGGACTTTTACAGCCATTGCTCCTTCCCTTTCAGCCACCATTAATATTACCAATAATACTGGTATTATTGGTAATATTATTACCAGATATAACCTGAATGTACAGATTCCTCAACTGAGAGATCTACAGCCTGTTATTCAAAACAACAACCCATATTTTATCTCAAGTGGCAATCCAGATTTAAGTCCTCAAAGATCTCATCAATTGACCGTTGATTATCAGAAATTCAACTTACATAAATCCATCAATCTGTCTACAAGTGTAGTATTCGACTATTACCTCAACCAGATTATATACACTCAAACGATTGATGAAAAGTTTGTTACCCGTACACGACCAGAAAATATCTCAGGTGGCAAAAGCCTCCGTATGAATACAAGTATTAGCTTTCCGCTGATTAAAAACAAACTTACCATGAGTGCAAATGGTACAATGAATGTCAGTATCAGTCCTACATATATTAATAAGACACAAAACGAAACCGATAACCGTATATATACCCTAAACACAGGTTTAACGATTATCCCTTCCAGCAAACTGTACTTTACGACCAATGTATCTATAAGCTTTAACACAATTACCTATTCTATTGAAAAACAACAAAATCAAAAAATTCAGACCTATGGACTGAACAATTCTTTACAATGGAATTTTGCCAAAAAGTTTTTCTTCGAAAGCAATCTGAATTATACAAACTATAGCAATGACCGATTCGGCTTCAACCAGAACATTCCTATTATGAATGCATCTGTACGCAAGCGGTTCCTAAAAAGCAATAAATTGGAAATGAAACTAGCGGCTTTTGATATCTTTAACCAGAATGTAAACATCACGCAACAAGGAGTACAAAATTCTGTTGTTCAGCAAACAACCCAAACACTAGCCAGGTATTTTATGCTTAGCTTGTCATACAAGTTGGGAACGCTTAAGATTTTGCAAAAATTAAGTCATTAGTAATTTGACAATCAATCAATTACATATTGAATTCCAAACACACAGGAAAAGGACCAAATGGTCTATATGTTTGGAAATAAAGACGACTGGAAAGTCTACACAGTTTTGGCATTTACGGCTAATGAAAGCCTGTATACAAACTCTGACAATAAATAGTCTCTCGACTTGTTCTTTGTTCAACCCTGTAGCTGCTTTATATTGACGTTCTGTACAGAGGTATGGTAAATGCTTTACATGGATATAAAATATATTATTCATAATTTAAAGATAAAAAGTAAAGGATTCCTATACTAAAAAAATAAAAGTTCTCGTTTATCTATGTGTACACCTTCTATGAATGTGTAGAGTTACTACTTACACCTAGCCAATTATGAACTATTCTTTAAGAGTTTTCTTCTATGATATAGAAGGAATGACTGTATATGGTCAAAACACCAATCGTATCTCTATTCAGAGAAGTATGACCCATACGACAGTACTGCCTATAACTCCATTTCCTCCCTAAGACCCTCCCTCTATCATAATTTACTGAGCGTTAAAAAAGTATAACAATAGTCGTTTTTACAAAAAAGTGGCTATTGTTATACTACACTATTTAAGATAGATGGTCCAAAGAAATTTTTCTTTTCTTTGGACATATTTGTTATACAAGTTACCAGTTCTACAATCTATATTCATTTTAACAGAAACTATGAAACACTTACTACTACTTTCCCTTCTTTTAGGAGGAATGGTCACTCTCTATGCCCAAAATCCTGCCCGCATCACTATTCAGGGTATTATTCAAGACACTACAAGTACTACATTGCCCGCAGCCACAGTCATGCTGCTGCAACCCAAAGACTCAGCCTTAGTCAACTTTACACGTACGGATGAAAATGGTTTTTTTTCGTTCAAAAATGTAAAAAATACAGGATATCTACTTAAAGTTTCCTATGTCAGCTACCTGCCTTTTCAACAATCTATTCCTGTCTCTGCCACCGAACTGGTAGATCTTGGACATCTGCGGATCAAACCCATAGCCAAAGAACTGCTGGAAGTAGTCATCCGGGCTGCCAAAGCTCCGCTTAGCATCCGGGGCGATACCATTGAATACGATGCCACTACATTTAAAGTACCACCTGGCTCAAGTGTAGAAGATCTATTACGACGTTTGCCTGGTATTGACGTAGATGAAGACGGAAACATCAAGGCACAGGGAAAAGACATCAACAAAGTACTGGTAGATGGAAAAACATTTTTCGGGAATGACCCCAAAGCGGCAACCAAAAATCTTGGTGCTGAAATTATTTCTAAAGTGCAGGTTTTCAATGACAAATCTGAACAAGCCAAGCTCACAGGTGTTGATGATGGCAAACGGGAAAAAGCCATGAACCTAGAGCTAAAAGATGAATTTAAGAAAGGAGCATTTGGCAAAATAACCGTGGCTAGTGGTACCCTGGCACGATGGGCTGCGCGTGGCAACTACAACCGATTCAGCAAAAAAGAACAGTTTTCTATTATTAGTTACGGCAACAATATCAACGAAACGGGTGTCAACTGGAATGATTACGAGGAATTTAAAGGGAACAATTCATTTACTTCTGACAATGCCGATTTTGGCTTTGGTTATACAAGTGGCAGCTCCTTTTTTTTCAGAAACAATGAATTTACAAATAATTTTGATGGAAGAGGTTTTACAAAAAACTTTGGTGGTGGAGTCAATTATAACTATACACACAAGAAAACCCAACTGAGTACCAGCTATTTTTACAACCAGACCCGTCTGACACTAGACGAGATTGAACGCAAACAAACTTTTCAGTCTACAGGGTCTTTTTTCACCCTAGATACCACTCAGCAAGTTAATTTTCGGGGCAATCATAGTATAGGATTTCGACTGGAACAGATGCTTGACTCTAGTAATACACTGATCATCAAGACCAATCTCAAGTTCGGACTCTCAGATGATCTGAATAAAAAAGCACAAAACTACCAAAATTCTGAGAAGGTAAGCAAAAATGAATTGGATATAGACAACACCAACCTGCTAAATACCTTTTCCCTTAATACATCCTTTATCTTCCGTCATAAGTTTCAGAAAAAGGGACGTGTAGTGACCCTAAGTGGCACCTATAAGACCAGTACCTCTGATGGAAGTGCCAACCTCTCATCTCTGAATCGTTTTCTGGAAGCTACTGATCCTAATACTCAGATACGGACTATTCGTCAGTCTAATACCGATGCCAATCAGCAACATGAACTAAAAAGTAGTGTGTTTTTTCTAGAACCCCTGTCCAAACGAATCTATTGGGAAAGTTTTTATAATTTCAGCCACCACACCCAAACTGTAGACCGAAATGCGTACAATATCTTACAAGCAAACAGCCGTCTGGACAGTCTCAGCACCTATTACACCAGTCAAATTCTGTACAATCGGCTGGGTTCTAGCATACGATACTCACACCAAGGCATCAATATCACAACTGGGATGGCTGGGCTACGATATGACCTGAATGGACGCATCACTCCTTCTTCCAATGAATCTATCTCTATTAATCGCCAGTTTATAACTTGGACACCCTATCTTTCCATAGAGACAGAACTAAAAAACAACACCCATCTGAGTGGGAACTACAGTATGGATGTACAGGCACCTCAACTATCAGATCTACAGCCTGTTATTCAAAACAACAACCCATATTTTATCTCAAGTGGCAATCCAGACCTGCTGCCAGAAAAAAAGCATTCCTTCAGTGGCAATTTATATAAGTTTAACCCCAATACATTTATGAATCTGTGGGCAGGACTAGATTTTAATTATTATCTGAGTCAAATTATATACACACAGGCTATTGATAAACAATTCGTTACTCGTACCAGACCTGAAAATATTTCAGGTGGCAAAGATTTGAGTATGTACTTGGGCATCCGCTTTCCTGTTGTTAAAACCAAACTTACCATGAATATTAATAGCAATGTGAATGGAAGTATTAGCCCAACCTATATTAATGGTATTGAGAATGAAACAGATAACCGCACCTATAGCCTCCGGACAGGACTTACTCTTACGCCCCATGAGAAACTTATTCTTAACGCCAATGCATCTGCCAAACTGACAACCATTGCCTACTCTATTGAAAGTCAGCAAAATCAGCGGATTCGCAAGTATGGTGTGGAAGGTACCATCAAATGGAATTTTGCCAAAAAGTTTTTCTTCGAAAGCAATCTGAATTATACAAACTATAGCAATGACCGATTCGGCTTCAACCAGAACATTCCTATTATGAATGCATCTGTACGCAAGCTGTTCCTGAAAGACAATAAAATAGAAATGAGACTGGCAGCCTTTGATTTATTCAATCAAAGGGTAAACATTAACCAATACGGGTCGCAAAATTTTGTTGTCCAGCAAACAGCCCAGACATTAGCTCGGTATTTTATGCTTAGTTTATCCTATAACATCAAAGGACATAGCAACAAATTACAAGAAAGAGGCTACTAGTAGCCTCTTTCTGACAAGCACACTCATTTACAACATTCTACAACCCTGATTACGAATCTTTTATGAAAAAAATATTTTGTCTTTTTATAGCTGGACTGAGCCTTATACGGATAAGTCAGGCACAGCCCTCAGAAGGAATTGTACACTATACACGCACCATATACTGGACCAAGCTTCTCAACCAGCTTACTTACATGAGCCCACAGGAAAAGGAAAAAGCGGTCTATATGTTTGGCAACAGAGACGACTGGAAAGTCTACGCAGTACTGGCATTTACGGCTCATGAAAGCCTGTATACAGACTCTGACGAAAAATCACCTGACTCAGAAGGCTATTCGTGGCGAAAAGAACAATACTTTGTCAAGCGGAATTTCCAGACAAATACCCTGACAGACATTATTGAAATGGCAGGCAAAACCTATATCATTGAAGATAGTCTTCGCCCCCTCAACTGGAAGATACTTAATGACATCAAGGAAGTAGCTGGACACATCTGTATGAAGGCCATAGTAGAAGATACCGTAAAGAAACAGAAAATTGTAGCTTGGTTTGCACAAGATATTCCTTCGAATGCAGGTCCAGAACGTTTCTATGGTTTACCTGGGCTGATTCTAGAACTAGATATCAACGATGGTACACTACAGATAGAAGCCACCCAAATTGAAGCAAAAAAACCAGTACAAGAACTGGTCTTGCCAAAGAAAATGAAAGGAACACGAATCAATGACCCAGCTTATCAAAAACTGGTTTATACCTTTATTCAGGAAAAAATCAAAGAACAACGAAATCCCTATTGGATCATCCGATATTGACAGGATTGGCAAAAAGTAGAGGCAGCAAATCTTTTAGATGCAAAAAATACATTTTGCCTGGTAGCTGTTTGGTTCAGTTGGTAGGAAACGGTTTCTATTCCGTATCTTGCCAACTGAACCAAACAGCTACCTATAACCCTTTTCTACCTTGTCTATTATTACATTCATTGGAGCGGGAAATGTGGCCTGGCACCTGGCTCAGGCTCTGGAGGATGTCGGGCACCGGATTGCAGAAGTCTATAGCCGAAATGTGAGCCATGCCCAAGAACTTTGTCGCCACTTATATGATACCCAAGCCACTCACACACTGGATTTTTCGGAAAGTCCTTCAGATGTATTTGTGATAGCTGTTAAAGATGATGCGGTAGCAGAAGTAACAGACAGTCTGATACTTCCACCATCGGCAACGGTGTACCATACTTCCGGAACTTTGCCCTTGGCCATGCTGAGAAGATTTCCTAACCGAGGTGTATTTTATCCATTGCAGACCTTTAGCAAAAGCCGACACATAGACATAGAACGAGTGCCGTTCTGCCTAGAGGCCAGCAATCCAACTACCGAACAGGAACTGGTAGCTTTAGCCCAAAGCATCAGCAAAACTGTTTATCTGGTTAGCTCAGACGAACGCAAGGTGCTGCATATCGGAGCTGTTTTTGCTTGTAACTTTACCAATCACCTGCTAAGTATGGCCAAACAAGTGGTGGAAAATGAAGAATTGGAGTTTGACCTGCTGAAACCATTGATTGAAGAAACCATAGCCAAAGCCTTAGCCACCCACGACCCGGCAACCGTACAGACAGGCCCAGCCATCCGAGGCGACAGCCAAACCATTCAAAAACACCTACTATACCTGAAAGATCAGCCACTGACACAGAAAATCTATAAGCTACTAACCGAAAGCATTCAATCAGGCTCCGAATAGTTGCAGGTATTCTTTCCGAGCCTCTTCCAATAGCTGATGAATTTCTTTTCTATCTTGCAAAAGTCTGTCTATCAAATGTTTGTAGTTTTCTGATAACCGTCTGAATGCCCAGCTTTCGTAGGCTTCCTCCAGCAACAGCCAGTAATACCACGCAAATACACCACTCACTGCCAGACTCAATCCGAAGACGGCAGTGAGCCAGCTATTGTGAAGCCATTGCTGAAACTGGTATAGATACACACTATAAAATAGGGAAAATGTAAACAATCCAATAGACATCATCAGTGGGGCACGATACGTTACATCCTTGCTAATCAGTGGAGCTATCCGGGAAGGCAAAGTATATGGCAAGTAATTAAAAGCCAGTCCATAGACATACAACGGAAATCCAACAATTAGTTTAGCTCCACGTATAACTCTGTTTATCAGCCGATTGGTACGAGAAATCGTTTCATCATCCAGCCCCAGTTTATCCAGCTCGTGTACATACTTCTGTACTTTCAGTTTGGCCTGATGCAACCGTGCAGGCTGGGTATCTTCAAAATAACGAACCGCTTTGACAATGCTTTTGGTAATGATAAAATCAGCATTTCCCAGTTCGGTATTGCCTTGGCGAACAGCCTCGTTGAGTTCGTTTCGCAGGTGTGTTTTGTAGAGCCGTTCAATATTGTGCACAAACAAGTCCTGTTCGGCATCTGAGGTTACTATGGTCTGGTATTCAATCCGTTTCCGAATTTCTTCGGTCAGCTCATCTACAGCCTCAACAGCATCAGCTATGTATTTTTCTTGAAAAGTCTGTACGTCAATGGGTTTACCAAAATGTAGGAATACATCACTTTGGAAATGCTTCGGGCTGGAATATGTAAGCCCAACTGGAAGAATCTTTACTTCTACCTGAAAGGCGTGTTTTTCTTCTGCCCCTAATGCAATACGAGCGGTACCTGTCTTCAATGGCCGTAGCCGACGTTCGTGTTCACTACTGCCTTCGGGGAAGATTAGCAGGGTTCCCTTTTTGGCCAGAAAATCAAAGCATTTCTCAAAAGTAGCCCGGTTATCAGCCTTTTGCCCTTCTGCAACATCTTTTTTCCGATAGACAGGAATCAGATGCAACTGTTTGAGTATCCATGCCACCACAGGATTGCGAAATACAGAGCCGTTGGCCAGAAAATAGATTTCCTGCCGCACAAAAGCCGCAATCAGCAAGGGATCCATAAAGGTGTTGGGATGATTGGCAGCAATAATCAACGGCCCTTTGGCAGGAATATGCTCACGCCCCTGAATGTACATTTTCCGAAAAAATATACGCAACGCAATCCGGACGATGAACTTGAGAATGAGGTACATAGATATATAATATCCGGCCTGTCCTTGTGGGACAGGCCGGAATACTTTGCGTTTATTTAAGAATTGCCAAAGGTAGTCTTATACAATTCAATCGCTTCATCAATGATAACCAGAGCTGCTTTCCGATCCAGAAAATCTTCTACCACTACGGCCTTCTGTTCCAGCTTTTTGTAATCTTCAAAGAAACGACGCATTTCTACAATGGTATGCGGCGGCAATTGATTAATGTCCTCAATGTGATTGACCGACATATCGTTTTTAGCTACCGCAATGATCTTATCATCTGCTTCACCTTGGTCTCTCATCCGCATTACGCCAATCACTTTGGCTTCTACCAGACACAGAGAAGGAAAGTCAATCTGCGAAATCACCAAGATATCCAGCGGATCTTTGTCTTCACAATAGGTTTGTGGAATAAATCCATAATTAGCCGGATAATGAACCGCAGAAAACAACACCCGATCCAGTAACAGCAGTCCAGATTCTTTGTCGAGTTCATACTTGGCTTTACTGCCTTTGGGAATTTCAATAATAGCCGAAACAAAATCAGGTGCGTTGTCTCCGTATGATACGTTGTGCCAGGGATTATTAGTTTTTGTCATGTATGGTAAAAAATAAAGTAAATAGATGCCTGTTTAGTGGACATTTCCCTGAAAAGGAAGCATAAAAATAGTGGAAAGATTCGATGCGACGTCTATTTTTTCCATATCTTTTTCCAATAGCTTGTACTCTTTTTTTCCTAGGGTTTGATTGACAGGCTATTCCATGCTGGCGTCGCTGACACGCCTAGGTAAACGGGCAAAGAGCAGAAACACCAATCCACAGATAAAGAAGATACCCATCGTCAAGGCACTTAGCCGCACATTGGCGGTTACTTCCAGCACCCGACCATAGGTAAACGTACCGATTACAATAGCCAGCTTTTCGGTGACATCATACAAGCTGAAGAATGATGCAGTGTCTGTGGTACTTTGTGGTATCAGCTGGGCATAGGTACTACGAGACACCGACTGAATAGCCCCCATCACCACCCCAACAAAGCCTGCCAATATATAAAACTCTGTCTTAGTTTCGATAAAATAAGAAGCTATACAAATGCCTATCCATAGCACAATAGCAATACTTAGTGAAGCTGTGTTACTGACACGTGCGGCCAGTCGGGCAAATAAAATAGCACCTGGCACGGCTACTAACTGTAGAGCTAATACCGTAGCTATCAATTCTAAATCATTTAATTTAATAGTCTTTGCTCCAAAAAATGGAGCCATTATCATAATACTTTGTACCCCCATAGACCAGAAAAAGAATCCTAGCAGATAACGAAAAGCTTGGGAAGATTGGCGAATCTTTGCTAGTACTTTTTTCAATTCCTGAAATCCTTTGGTCAGCACGTCTTTGTTAATCGGATGATTGGTAGGTGTATCACGCAAATAGTAAAAAGCAATTTGGGCAAAACCTATCCACCAAAGTCCTACCGCAACAAATGAAAACCGTGTAGCAGAACCTTCATCTGCAAAACCAAATAGCTTGTGAAAGAAGATCATTACCAGATTGATAGCCAGCAAAAGTACACTGCCAATATACCCCATTGAGTAGCCTTTGGCAGAGATTTTGTCCATGCGGTCTGGGGTAGAAATTTGTGGCAGAAATCCATTGTAAAACACCAGTGAGCCTGCATACCCAATACTAGCTAGAAAGGCACATAAAATGCCATATCCAACATTTTGTTCCGTAAAAAACCAAAGCCCTAAGCAGGCCAGTGAGCCCAGATAGGTAAAGAATTGCATGAATCTTTTCTTATTTCCACTGTAATCAGCAATGCCTGACAATACGGGCGAAAGTAGCACAATCACCAGAAACGAGGCAGAAATGGCATAGGAATATAATACCTGACTGTCGAAATGCAGACCTAGAAAATCTACTTTAGCTTTTTTTGCGGTTACTGCACTATAGTATACTGGAAAAATAGCAGAAGTAATTGTCAGGTTGTAGGCAGAATTGGCCCAGTCATAACTACACCAGGCATTGAGTACTTTGGGATTATTTTTTTCGGCAATCACCGGCTCAGACATAAATCAACAGATTAGGAGTGTGCAAGAGGCCATTCCGGCAGTTTGAAAACCGGAATGGCAAAACAAGGCGTTAAATACTATTTTTTAAGGAAAATTCATATTTCCTCATTACATTTTATCCGTTTCTCCATCTTTGGGAAGTGTGTGGTTGTCACGGGTGTTTTTCTGCACAGTAATGGCAGCAAACAAACTCAGCAAAAAGGCAAACGCATAAAATCCCTTTTCACTACGTGTCATGGTTGCATTCCATAGACCCACCACCAACAACAACACACTCAGAATTGTAGCAAACCAGCTTATTCCGTAGTAAAGATCCGTTACAGCAATCCCTTCCATTCGGTCACGGACAGACTTTTGTACCGAAATAGCCGCAAATAAACCAAACATGAGTACGGTAAAATAATATCCTTTTTCATTGAGTAGCATGTCTGCATTCCAAAGACCAATGATAAATCCGGTCATGCCGCTCAGAAGGGCAACCCATGAAGCTAAAACAAAAGCAGTGGATGGTTTTTGTGTCATGATAGTAAATACAAATGAGTGAAAAAAATAGTTAGAATTCTAAAGTTTGAAATGTACATATTATTTAATGTATAGACTAATCATAGGTAGTAGTAGCAAGGTATTTGGCATTGCATGGAAAAAACAAGTGTTGTCATACGTTCAGAGAGTTTTGGTTTTTGAATGAGACAAAGGTACGTTCATTGTAGCTATGAAATCAAACGAACAAATTCAAAAAACAAACGTTTAAAAATTATTATATTTATTTTTAACTATTGATAATCAAATGATTAAAAATACTAAAACAAACTTTTAATTTCTTACAGAATCAATCTTCATTACACTTATTTATTCCAATGGATCACCTAGAAAGTATTGCCACCGCCTTGTCAGCAGAGCATCGGAAAGAATTTGTACAGTATTTGCACCAGCTTCCATCCCGACAGAAACGCAAAGATGTGGAGCTGTTTCAATTATTGACTGAGCCTAAATCGTCCCGAAAAAATACGGTTCAAATACAAACAGCTTTGTATGGAAAGACGGCCAACGCTGCGGCTTATCACACCCTCCGTCAGCGGCTGCTCCAAAAACTAGCAGGTTTTCTGGTCTTGAAAATGCGAGAAAATGACCCATTTGCCACGGTCTGGGTTACTGAGTCGCTGGCCGTTTCGAGGTATCTCTTTGAACAAGGAGTCGAAAAAACGGCCTGGGCCATGCTCCGAAAAGCTGAAAAAATAGCTCAAATCCACGAACAATACGATTTACTGAACACGATTTATCATTTTCAGCTGGAAAAGTCAGACAGTGACTATGCCGACGACTTACAGGAAATCATCCGCAAACGTAATACAAACAAGCCTCTCTGCGACGAAGAAGAACGTACCATCATTGCCTTGGCTCTCATTACTGACCAGCTCAACAAAGCCAAACAAGCTGGCCATACGCCTGATTTTGAGGCTATTATTCAAGATATTCTCCAACAAAACCAACTCCAGGAAGTAGCCACTCAACGCCCTACGATGCTCTACAAGCTAGTAATGATAGCCCGAAGTACGGTAGTTGTTCGCAAAGAGTACCATACCTTTGAGCCGTACGTCATTCAACAATACGAACAAATGCAGCAAAACAATCGTTTTGCACCACGCCACCAATTTATCCAGCTTCAGTTGCTGTATATTATTGCCCAAACCTTGTTCCGAACCAGAAAATTTCAGCAGTCACTAGCCTATCTGGCACAACTCAAAGCAAACCTCATCCCATCCCAGCAACGAGCCTATCAGCAGTTTTACCCGAAATATGTATTGCTGTCAGCCGCCAACAACATCTACGACAATCGTAGGGAAGAAGCTATTGCGGCACTGGAAGATTTGTTAGAGTCGCAACGTAATCAGCTGACAATCAAAGATGCCCTGAATGCACAGATGAATCTGGCATTTTATTATTTCCAACAAGAAAACTACAGCAAAGCCAGTCGCCTGCTGCTCACCATTCCACATTCGGATCAGTGGTGTCAGAAAAAAATGGGAAAAGAATGGGTCTTGAAAAAAAACCTAAGTGAAGTTATTATTCAGTATGAATTTGGAAATATAGATTTGGTACTGAACAAGATACGAAGCATCGAATCCCAGTTTACCCGATTATTGCAAGGCTCCCGAAATCTGCGATCTTACCTAGAATTTGTGAAACAACTCGTAGAAAATCCGGAAAAGCTGACCCCTCAGCAGTTCAACTTTCGCATCAATGCTACCTTTGAGTTTCTGCCCGTAGAACAGGAAAATCTACAGGCAATGCATTTTTATGCCTGGCTCAAAGCCAAAATGCTCCAACAAAACTATTATGATGTATTATTGGAACTGGTGCATACAGAATAGGCTGCTCTACATGCAGTTGCGGCTGCGTTTGGTTAAAGCTGAGGCTATCCTTCCACCTGTACAGACAGAAACGTCAGCTTTTCTTTGATTTCAGTGTATAGTTTTTTCCGGATAGAAATGGTCATCTGACAGTCGGTATGGAAGTTTTGGGAAATAACCTCCAGCTCATAGTCTTTGACCAGTTTCATGACTGTATTCATTTGAAGATAGTCAAAATACAGTATCAGAGGCAACGTAATGATCTTTTCGACAACCTCTGCCTCAGCCAATGCCTCAGCAGTAGCCGTTCGGTATGCATGAATCAATCCACTGACTCCCAGCTTAGTACCCCCAAAATACCGTACTACTACAACCAATACCTGCGTTAGGTTACGGGAACGAATTTGCCCTAGAATCGGGTCACCAGCCGAATGGTTAGGTTCGCCATCATCATTGGCTCGGTATACGACTTGGTTTGCTCCCAGCATATAGGCATAGCAATGATGGCGGGCATCGTAATAGGTCTTGCGAAGGTTAGTCAAATGGACTTTACAGGCTTCTTCATCCTGTACTGGATACGCAAAGGCCATAAACTTACTCCCTTTCTCTTTATATAAGCCTTCAGCAGGAGCAGCAATGGTTAGGTAGGTATCAGACATGGGGCAAAACAGGTGTGATTTAATCTTTCTTTAAAACAGATGCTTGTTGGGTTTGTTCGTAGTATTTTTATTGTAGAATTATGTGTAAACATTTTGAGAATATTCTCTGGCAGAAGGTCATTCAAATCTCATTCTACTAATTTCCTATATATCGTTCTTTATAATCTCGTCTGCGGTCTCAATCAGATATTTATCCAGAATATTGCTATACATAGTATAAATTTCACTGCATTTTTAGAGGCTAATCCAACACTATTAAACCACACACACATCCGTCAATTCTTTTTCAGATATGTTTTAGCCTCTAGCACAGTAGACTCATACTCAGCTATTTCCAAACATTTTTTATAGTAGCTTTTGGCAGTTTCTGGCTTGTTTTCAATGGCAGCCATCCGGGCTAATCCAGCATAGGCCATGCCAATAAAGTCGTTATTATATCGTTTATTAATCGTATTCATTGTGATAGCCTGTGTGTAATATACTTTTGCCTGCGCATAGTTTTTCTTTTGTTTTTCCTGTATAATCCCATAAAAGACGGCAGCAGAACTTTGAAAAACCTTGTCTGGATTGGTGGCTACCTGTTTGATATACGGTACAGCTTCATCGTAGCGACCATTGGCAATAAGAAGTTCGGCATGTCGCATGGCAAACACAATATTTGCGGGATATCGGGTTACAAGCTGGAGGGTGCAAGCCAATGCTTTAGTTATCTGGTTTTCGTGTTTGGTATAGATATGCAGTAGATAATACAAGGCTTCCACCTTTGTAAACATCCCTTTCTGACTTCCCAACTCCAACTGCTTTAATCCCAACACCTTATCTCCGCTTTCAAAGAAAAACATAAAAGGTCTGACCACAGAATGATCTTCCGGATATTTTTCTACATAGTAATTATACACGCCTACTGGTGGATAGAAATCAGCATACTGACCGAGCATTTTCATGCCATCTTTCAGGTACGCATAGGTTTTTCGGGCTTCGCCTACGGCTGCCATCATATCGTCACTTTCTGCAAAACTCAGAGCCAGAAACCCATGGGCTGACATATTGAAAAATATACCTTCTGCATTCTTTTCATTTTTCTTCAGCAGTACCTCTGCTTTCTTTACCACCTCGTTCAGATACGCTCGGTGCAACTGAATGGCGGGCTTATTTTTACCAATAGGAAGGCTTTTCCAGGATACTTCCATGGCTTTCAACATCGGATAGACCGGATGAGTGGGATACCTCAGCCGTACCTTTTCAAAAATAGGTTCTGCCTCCTTAAACTCTAGGTTGTACATCTTATCCAGCCCCTCGTGTATCCACTGCTGAACTTCTGCATCTTTCAGAATCTGTGCCTGAACCGATCCTAAACCTAGGATCAATACTAAAAAAAAAGTAACAAATGTATGCATAACTATTCTCTCATCTAGTATCTTTGCTTATTCTGTATAGATACTAGAGTCTCTTTGTAACAAGCTTTATTTTTTTAACGAAGTTATTTTCAATATATTCTGCCAAACATACAACTATTATACTATCTTTTTCTGTTTTTTCTCTCATGACAAAATCCAGACTCTACCCTCAATCTCCTCTACAGGTCAATCCACTCTTGACCAAACCTTCAGCTGCGTATCTGACGCACATTGGGAAGGTAACCGGTTCTATTATCTTGTTCATTCTGTTGTACCTGTTACTATTACTGGTTTCAGTGCTGATGCTTTACTATGGAGTCATTGCTGGCATTTTCATTATTTCTCTTCGGGTACACTGGATTACGGTAGCCATTGGAGGTGGAATAGTTGCCTTGACTGCTATGTTTTGCTGGTTTTTAGTCAAATTTATCTTCAAAACATACAAAAACGAAAATCCTCAACGTATTCAGATTATCGAAAGCCAGCATCCAGAACTGTTTGCGTTTATTCGTCAGGTAGCCTCAGAAGTAAAAGCACCGTTCCCTAAGAAAATATTTATCAGTCCGGATGTCAATGCGTGTGTCTTTTACAACTCCAGTTTTCTGAGCTTGTTCCTCCCTGTTCCTAAAAACCTAGAAATTGGCCTTGCCCTAGTCAATTCACTGAATATGAGTGAGTTTAAGGCTGTATTGGCCCACGAGTTTGGACATTTCTCTCAACGTAGCATGAAACTGGGCAGTTATACGTACACAGTAAATCACATTTTATATAACTTGGTGTATGAGCAAGACAGCTGGGATCACACATTGGTCAAATGGGCAGAGATTGGAGGCGTATTCGGTATGTTTGCTTGGGTGACAGCTAAATTGGTAGCCTTGGTGCGGTGGCTTCTTCGCAAAGCCTATGAACTCATTAATTTGTCATATATGGGTCTTTCTCGCGAAATGGAGTATCATGCCGACTCAATAGCTGTCAGTCTGTCTGGTTCTGAGTCTATGAAACATGCCTTGCGAAGAGTAGAATTCTGCGATTCAGCCTACCAAAACACCTTGCAGGACATTCAGAAACTAGCCGAACAAAACATTGCCACTGACAATATCCTGCTGCATCATCAGGCAAGCATCCGTTTTCTGGCCCAAGAGTTTGAGTTGGTCTGCGAAAATGGATACTTGCCTCTGATTACGGATTCGGATCTGAAAAAAAGAAAAAACCAGTCTCGGATTTATATCAAAAATCAATGGGCATCCCATCCCACACAGGCAGAACGGGAGTCTAATATAATGAAGATCGTTGTAGAAGCCTCCATCAGTCAAGAGTCGCCGTGGCTTCTGTTTACAAATCCAGTTGAGATGCAGCAATTGCTTACCCAACAGTTGTATACACTCATGTACCCAAACAAGACCGACTGGGAAAAGAAATCCTTTGCCGAATGCCAGGCGCAAATCCTTGCATTCCAAACAGAAGAAAAACTATTTGATCCTTCATACAAAGGTTACTACGAAGGCCGCTATCTGGAAGTATTTGATGTAGAACAGGCTGCATTACGCCCTTCATTGTCACTAGAATCAGAACTATTCAGTGAGTCTATTAAAGACAAAATAGATGCCTATTTGATCAATACCCAGGACTTAGACACACTAAACGACCTGAAAAACGATCAGATACGTGTGCGTTCCTTTGATTTTGACGGGGTAAAATATAAAACCACCGATGCAGCCCACCTCTTTTACCAGATACAGGAGGAAATAGAAACGCAACACCAATGGCTTCAGCAACAAGACGAGAAAGTATTTGTATACCACTATCAAAAGGCATACATACAAAATCCTGAACTGGCTACCTCCTATAAGCAGCAGATGAAAAATTACCTGGAGCTACAGGAACTCGTCAAAAAATATATGCAGCTGCATGGACAACTCAATGTTCTTCACTATAAGGTTATGATGCAAACACACTGGACAGAAGAAATTCTGGAAGAACTCAGGCAAGAAACATTTTCGTTGCGGAGTACACTGGCTAACCTGCTGCAAGATGCTGAAGTTATTACGCTTCCAACTGCCGAAGATGAGCCAAAATCATTAAAAGAACATATCTTTTCGGAGGAATTAATCCTAATCCATCATATCAATACAGAAGTGTACAACCAATTTATCACCCAGGCGTATGGTGCCGTAGAAAAAACTAGTGACGTATTTCGCCACTCACTAAAAAAACTGCTCCATACGCAAATACAGATCCAACAACTGTCTGAACCCTGATTCAAAGGATTTAAAGATGACCATACCATGATTACAAAGAAATAGTCCTTTAAGTACGAAAATCAGGGTTCAAACAGATTTTATTCCCATTCAATGGTTGCCGGAGGCTTGGACGAAATATCAAACACTACCCGATTGACTCCTTTGACACGATTAATGATTTCGTTGGAGATTTCAGCCAGAAAATCATACGGCAACCGTGCCCAGTCGGCAGTCATGCCATCAATGCTGGTCACTGCCCGTAGAGCTACGGCATTTTCATAGGTACGTTCGTCGCCCATTACCCCTACTGACTGTACAGGCAGCAGAATAGCTCCAGCCTGCCACACTTCATCGTATAGGTTATGTTTCTTTAATCCATTGATAAAAATAGCGTCCACATCCTGAAGTACCTGTACTTTTTCAGGTGTAATTGTACCCAGAATCCGGATACCTAGCCCCGGCCCTGGAAAGGGATGACGGTTTAGAATATTGGCAGGAATGGAAATTTTGCGTCCCACTTCTCGTACTTCATCCTTAAACAAAGCCTGCAGTGGCTCTACAACCTTCATCTTCATGGTTTCGGGCAGTCCACCTACATTGTGGTGCGATTTAATGGTAACCGAAGGACCTTTCACAGATACAGACTCAATGACATCCGGATAAATAGTTCCTTGCCCGAGCCATTTTACGTCCTGAATTTTGTGGGCTTCGGCATCGAATATATCAATAAACGTTTTGCCAATAGCTTTCCGTTTAGCCTCTGGATCTGATAGACCTTCCAAGGCCGTATAAAACTCCTGTTTCGCATTCACACCTACTACATTCAGACCCATGTCTTGGTATGAATGCAACACCTCTTCAAATTCGTTTTTACGCAGCAATCCATTGTCTACAAAGATACAATACAGATTTTTGCCAATAGCCTTGTGAATCAGCGTAGCAGCCACACTGGAATCTACCCCACCAGAAAGCCCCATCACGACTTTATCTGTTCCTAGCTTGTCACGGAGTTGTTGCACGGTACTTTCCACAAACGCCTCCGAAGTCCAGTCCTGCGAGCAGCCACAAATATCTACGATAAAGTTTTTGAGCAACATTTTCCCTTCCAGTGAATGTGTCACTTCCGGATGAAACTGAATGCCATAGGTTTGTTGGTTTTCCACTTGAAAAGCAGCCACCCGAACCGTATCTGTGCTGGCAATCAGCTTAAAATGATCAGGTACTTTCGTAATGGTATCACCATGGCTCATCCACACCTGCGAATGTTCCGAAATACCTTTAAACAATGGAGATTCGGTATGATTGGCCAAACGGGCACGTCCGTATTCGCGGGTGCCAGATGCTTCTACATTACCACCCTGTTGCCAAGCCATCAGTTGTGCCCCATAACAGACCCCTAGTACAGGTATTTTTCCAAGAAATGCCTGTAGATCAGGATTAGGAGCATCTGCTTCACGTACCGAACAAGGGCTACCTGATAAGATCACACCTTTCATATTTGGAGAGAGAGCAGGTAGATGATGGAATGGGTGAATTTCGCAGTACACATTCAGCTCACGTACACGACGGGCTATCAATTGGGTATATTGAGAGCCGAAGTCAAGAATAAGTATTTGTTCCATGTGCGAAATTATACCAAAATTAGTATCAAAAAAAATTAATTCGCATCTTCACGTATATACAATGGCACTAAATTTGTCAACCTCCTTAGCATCATATACCTAATTGTCTCTATACTCATGAAAAAAATTCTTCTGACCAGCTTTTTACTTTTATTCGTTGGGGTCATTACGCCTAGCCTAGCCCAACAACGACGCACCACACCTACGTATAAACGTACCGAACGTACCCGTACTTCTACGCTTACAACAGAGACCCCCAATCTAATTAAAATCAATCCATTGAGTATGTTTGTACGCACAGCCAGTTTGTCCTATGAACGAGTACTGAGTGATTATACATCTATTCAACTGGGCGTACAATATACTATTCCTCGCAAGGCTCGTATATTCGGACAAGATATTCTAGGCGAAAATGGACAGTTAAACCGATTTTCTATTACCCCTGAGTTCAGGTACTTTCCAAATGGTGCCGCTCCTACAGGTTTCTATATAGCTCCATTTTTACGTTATGCACATTCTTCCATCTCTGGAGATATTGAAAAAACGATTAATGGCGAACTAATGAAAGTTGCAGGAAAAATTAGTCAGAATGTCTATAGTCTAGGTGGAGTGGTAGGCGGACAGTGGATTGTTGGTAGCAATTTATCCATGGAGGCCTATATTGGTCCTTATTTCAGTGCCAGTAATCTGACAACCTCCTCCAATTTGGCAGAAGAAGACTACAAGATTCCTGTATCAGCTTCACTTCCCTTCTGGATTCGTACAGGTTTTACCATAGGATATACTTTTTAAACATTTTGTATTTGTTTGCTAGTAGACCCACACAAAATGTTATCTTAGAAACGGTTTTAAAAATGAGCCAATAAAAACTACTCCTCTTTATTGGTTCATTTTTAAAACTTAGTTTGGTCTATACGTAGTTACTAGTAACCACCCCATCCCATTTTAAAACAGTTTCTTAGTTATTTTAATTTTCAGCGATAGACTTTTGCCCGATGAAAAAAAAGATCCTTATTCTTTCGTTCCTTTGGACTTATTGGAGTGTACAGGCTCAGACACCCCAGCCTAATAAACCAATACCTGCTACCAGTCAATCGTCTGCCATCACTACGCTTTCAGCAGACCAAGTACTGGCAAACTATGTAAAAGCCATAGGAGGCAAAGAAAACCTGATGAAGATCAGAGATCTTACGTTCCGAATGACCGCAACTGCACAAGGTGTAGAAGTGATTCATACACAACAACAAAAAATACCAAATAAAATCCGGATCCGCCGGACAGTACCCAGCATGAACATGGACGTAATGACAGCCGTTTTTGATGGAGTCACCATGCAGGTGACTTATATGGGACAGAAGCAGCCGATTGAAGGCAAACTGCTTCAGGATTCCAAAATACGTTCTACCTTGTTTCCAGAACTCCACTATGATCAATTAGGCGTGAAACGTACGCTGGCGGGTATAGAAAAAGTAGGTTCAGCAGATGCCTATAAAGTAGTATTAGAAACACCTTCAGGTTCGCAGGCAACTGAATTTTATGATACAAACACGTTTTTAAAACTAAAGCAAGTGATGAGTGGAGAAATGGGCAGTACCACTGTCACACAAACTACCCTTTTTAGCGACTATCGAGACATCAACAGCATCAAGTTTCCATACAAGTTACAAACCTTGATTGGTTCTCAGGACATTCCGTGGACAGTCACCTCCGTAGAAACCAACACCAATCTTTCTGATGAAAGCTTTGAAGTAAAATAAAGAAACGACAAAAGCGTAAAGAAGGCTTTATTCATTGCCTGTCCCATTCTCATCTTCCATTTTTTTATTGAGATCGGGCGGCTGAGGAGTGGGGAGTTTAGCACCTATCTTTTTCCACCACGCTTCAATATCGGCAACCAATTCGTCACGTTTGGTTGTATTTTGGTTGACTAGATTGATTCGTTCGCCTTCGTCTTCTTTCAAATTATACAACTCAGCGGCATTATTAGTAGCCAGCTTACTTTTTCCTCCATCTAATAACCATTCTTCGTGGTAAAGCAGCATTTTCCAGTCACCTTTGCGAATCACTGTTACAGGTCGTGTCCGAAATACCGAGTCACGTCCACGTATAACCGGGTTATCTAGATACCCTGGAAAATGCCAGAATACCGCCTGACGCTTCAATGAAGCTTTGCTGCTCATGACAGGCACAAGGCTTTCGCCATCCAGTACAGCCTTTGCAGGTACAGGGGTTTTGGTAGCCTCTAGAAATGTAGGATACAAATCCTGATTAATAATCGGAACGGCTGAAATACTACCCGGTTTTACAACGCCAGGCCACCGCATAAGCATAGGTTCTTTGATACCACCTTCATAATACCCGCCTTTGTTTCCACGGAGAGGCTCCTGCGGACTCTGGTCGGTAGCCCCATTGTCAGACGTAAAAACTACCAGAGTATTTTTATCCAGTCCCAATGATTTCAAATGTTCTAATAAAATACCGACACTCGCATCTAGATCATATAGACAAGCTGCATACATAAAACTTTTGTGGTACTTTCCTGGCGTCTTCTGCTTGAATTTTTCTATCGAAGCCGGTCTGGCTTCCAAACTCGAATGAATGGCGTGGTGTGAAAGATAGAGAAAAAAAGGCTTGTCTTTATGTTGGGTAATAAAATCGCACGATGCTTTGGTCAGCGAAAACATGCCCTTCGGATCATCTGGCTCGTTTCGTTTTTTATTGGCATTCTCTTTGCGAGAATCAAAATACACATCAAATCCTTGGGCTGTAGGTTGTGTGGTAGGCGTTTCGCCTAGGTGCCATTTTCCAAAAATGGCGGTTGCATAACCTGCCGATTTCAGGGCCTCTGCCACTGTCACCACAGAAGGGTTCAGCGACTGCGTGTTTGGTACAGGAGTGGTACGCATCAGGTTGCGAGGACCACGAGTAGTAGATCCCACTGCATAGACTCCATGACGCGGATTGTACGAACCAGACATAAGCGAGGCCCGGCTAGGGGCACAGTTTCCAGCCGCAGCATAGGCTTGTGTAAAAATCATTCCTTCTCTAGCTAGTTTATCCACATTAGGAGTCTCATAATAATCAGAACCCATATAACCTGCATCTTTATAGCCCATATCGTCTACAAAAACAAAGACAACATTAGGCTTTGCAACGGTATTAGTGCGGGTAGCTGTTGAGAGAGTAGACGATTTTTTTTGCTGAGCAACTCCCAACGATACTGTTAGGCTCATAAAAATGAGGCTCCCTGTTATTGTAAATAATCTTTGTACTAACTTTTTTCTAGAACACATAGTAAATTTAAAAATACTTTAACTTTATAAATCTTTATTTGCTAGCTATAGACAAGCATTAGATTGTCTGATTCTCATTTGGTTTAGCTAAAAGTATGTATTTTAGCTTTAAAAGCTACTCCTTGTCGTACATACACTTTTTATCTCTGTGTGGTTATTGATTAGATACAATGACGTTCTATTTTATCAAATAAGACTACTCAAAGAAACAAAGCCTATATGCAATCACCTGATAATCAACAAATAAAACTCGTCATACCTATTGAACCATAACCAAAAAAATAACTACTTTGCCCCCCACGATATTGTTTGCTATCTTTAACCCAGTTTTTTAGTAACAGTTATTTTTATGAATCCTTTTACATGTATCGTTTGTCTACTGGTTCTGAACCTAGTGGGCTGTAGCTCCCCAAAAAACGAAAATACAGAAACAGATCCGGCTAAAATCAGAATCACCAAACGTACCGCCAAAGAAGTCCTGTCTGCTTATGCCAACCAACATGCTGACTCACTGGTCCGTATAGAAACTTCTTATGGCACCATCAAACTACGACTGTATACAGGCACACCCCTACACCGAGCCAGCTTTGTTCGTCTGATTCACAAAGGTTATTTTGACTCAGCAGACTTTTATCGAATTGTGCCAAACATGGTCATTCAAGGCGGACGTGCCGATAAACGAGGCATGGGTTTAGAAAACTATGAAATTCCACATGAAATAAGTCCTCGGTGGTTTCACAAGCGAGGAGCTTTGGCAATGGCCCATCAGGATGAGTCCAAAGGATCTTCTCCCTATGACTTTTATATTGTACAAGGCACAGTACTGACAGGTGATAGTGTCCGGGCTGTGAATCGGGACACTGGCTATCCGTTGATGCCCGAACAAGAACAGGCCTATACAACCATTGGTGGCGTACCACACTTAGATTACCGCTATACTGTATTTGGAGAGGTTATAGAAGGAATGAATATTGTGGATAGTATTGCAAGAGCCTATCTTGCCCCTAACACGGAACGTCCACAGAAACAAATCCCACTGAAAATCAGTTTACAAGAATAAGTCAGGCAATGCCTACAAACTATGCACCATCGAAACAATGCAAAAAATGGATGAACTATACGATATATTGATTATTGGAGGAGGTCCTTGTGGGTCATCGGTGGCTATTGAAGCAACTAAAAGTAAGCTAACCCATTTGATCCTTGAAAAAGGTAACCTTACAGAATCTATTCGAAATTATCCACGCCGGATGCGATTCTTTTCTACAGCAGAAAACATCGAAATTGGAGGTATTCCTTTCCCAGTTTCTGATGTAAAAGCTACTCGTACTGAAGCTTTGCAGTATTACCGCAAGGTAGCTGGTTTTTATAAGCTCAGTTTCAGGTTGTTTTCGGAAGTAAGTAGTATCCGTTCCTTATCAGCCGCCTCCCAGACCCTAGATACTCGTTTTGAAGTAACTACGACCAATGGCACAGTCTATTCGGCCAGAAAAGTAGTGATTGCGACTGGTTATTTTGATGTAGCCCGCCGTCTGAACATACCCGGCGAAGACCTACCACAAGTGTCTCATTACTACGACGAACCCTTTAAGTATTCATTCACTAAAGTAATTATTATTGGTGGTGGAAATTCAGCTATTGAAGCCGCATTGGAACTGTACCGCCATGATGTAGACGTAACCATCATCCACCGGGGCGAAGAGTTGCGACAAACCGTTAAATACTGGCTTATTCCTGATATTAAAAATCGGATTAAAGAAGGCAAGATAAAAGCTATTTTTCAGACCATTATAAAAGAGGTGACACCAACGGAGGCTGTGGTCGAAAATATCGTAACTGGCGAAGAAACCCGGTTTCCAGCAAACTTTGTCTTCTTTCTGACAGGATATCTTCCTGACTCACAATTGCTTTTGAAAGCTGGAATTTTCCTAAACGAAGAATTGGTTCCACAGTATGATACCCGCACCTTTGAAACCAATGTCAAAGGATTATATCTGGCAGGCACTGTACTGGCAGGGATTCATACTGAGAAAGTATTCATAGAGAATGGCCGACACCATGCACAAGCCATTATAGACCATATAACAAACCGCCCAGTACGCCCAGTCAAAGACTTGATTATGCGAATCTGACAGGAATTTTCATACGAGCCTCTACATACTTCCAAATATGTTTTTATCTTGCAGATCATTTATTTTCATCTAAACATTCTATGCGTACATACGTCTACTTACTTTCTCTACTGCTTGCAGGCCTAAGTATACGCTGCACTCCTGACCATTCTCAGCAGGTTACAGAGGAAGTAACCCAGGAGTCCGACTTACCTGCCCCAACCTTTGTAAAACCGACCTTTGTGATACCTGATGCATTTGCCATTCAGTTAGATACCCTCTTGAGTAAATACATGACGCTAAAAGATGGGTTTGTAAAAACAGATACCATTTCTGTGGATCAGTATACAGAGGCAATGGTGGCACATGTAGAAAAAATCGATTCTGTCAATCTTCCAACAGATGCTCAGAGCAAATGGCGAGAATACAAAAAAATGCTGATACGCTCCGCTCAAACGCTAAAAGCTAGTTCAAAAATGGAAGAAAAACGAATTAGTTTTGAAAATATCTCTCAGGAAATGTACGCCATTATTAATGATTTTGGTGCAAAAACTACGCTTTACAAACAGTATTGTCCTATGGCTCATCATTCCAAAGGTGGCTACTGGCTGAGTCTCCAACAGGAAATTCGTAATCCTTATTTTGGGGATCAAATGCTGGAATGCGGTGAGGTACAACAGATACTCACATTCGACGAATAGTCTGTTCTGTTTACAACTTTACAATTTCCTAAAAAAATGGTCGGTATCAGTGACTTCTCAAAAGTACATCTGATACCGACCATTCATTTTACACCTCTATAAGCTATCGTTGCTCCTTATTAGTTTTGCATCAATGAGATAAAATCTTCAAACAGGTAGTGTGAATCATGTGGCCCAGGAGATGACTCTGGATGGTATTGTACAGAAAACGCAGGCTTGTCTGTTCGGCGAATGCCTTCAATTGTATCATCATTCAGGTTCATATGCGTCACTTTTATGTTGGCAAAATCCCGAACGCTATCATTCCGAACAGCAAAACCGTGGTTCTGAGAGGTAATCTCCCCTTTTCCAGTAATCAGATTCTTCACAGGATGGTTCAGGCCTCTGTGTCCATGATGCATCTTATAGGTTTCCACACCACTAGCCAAAGCCAAAATCTGATGACCCAGACATATACCAAATAAAGGTTGTTCTGCATCCAATACCTCCTTGACAGTTTGTACTGCATAAGGCATGGCAGCGGGATCGCCAGGACCATTAGAGATAAAGTATCCATTTGGCTTCCATGACTGCATTTCCTGAAAAGATGTTTTGGCGGGAAAAACCTTGCAATAAATCCCACGTGCAGCCATATTTTTCAGAATACTGTTTTTGATTCCTAAATCCAACACGGCTACCTTCCAAGGAGAATTCTCATCTCCTACAAAATAGGATTGTTGTGTACTCACTTGTGAAGCAAGCTCCAATCCATTCATGTCAGGTACTTCTTCAAGTTTTTGTTTTAATTGAGCCTCATCCAGAATTTCAGAAGAAATAATAGCATTCATAGCTCCTTTGCTCCGAATATGACGCACAATCTGCCGGGTATCTATGCCATGTACACCCACAATTCCAGCTTTTTCCAAGTAATTCTGAAGAGAGGCTTCTGCAGTATTTCGTGAATAAATACCTGAAAATGAATTACAGACCAGTCCACTTATTTTTACGGATGTAGACTCTTGTTCTTCTTCCAACGTTCCATAATTTCCGATGTGAGAGGTAGTATTTACAATTACCTGTCCAAAGTAGGACGGATCTGTGTAAATTTCCTGATAGCCAGTCATACCAGTATTGAAACAAACTTCGCCGCCCATTGTACCAATTTTACCAAGGGCAAATCCTCGGTAAAGCGTTCCATCTTGTAATAAAAGTAAAGCTTCCGTGCGGGTAGGGTACTTCATGTCAGATAATTGGATTTTTTAAGAATGAAAAGATACGATTGAATTATAAGTAGCTAGTGTATTGGAGTCATAAGAGAAACAATACTTTTGCTGTATTTTGTTCTATGATTGCATAAAAAAAGGATTAGAAGCAAGTTCTAATCCTTTTTAATATATTTTAGCGTTAACATCATTCGTTAGTCTCGTCCGTAGCTTCCGTAACAAGCGTAGCAGATGGTTGTTCCTGTGTTTCCACAGATGTTTCTTTACCTTTTCCACCTCTGCGACTACGGCGTGTCTTTGTTTTAGCTTCAGACTCCGTACGCAACAGTGTTTCATTATAGTCTACCAGCTCAATCAGACACATTTCAGCATTATCACCAGCCCGGTTACCTAGCTTGATGATACGCGTATACCCTCCTGGGCGACTAGCAATTTTCTCTGCGATATCTCCAAAAAGTATCTTGACAGACTCTTTGTTTTGCAGGTAGGAAAAAACCACACGACGGGAATGAGTAGTATCACTCTTAGCTTTGGTAATCAGAGGCTCCACATATTTACGGAGTTCACGTGCCTTGGCAACCGTTGTTTTGATACGTTTGTGCAAAATCAGAGATGAAGCCAAATTGGACAACAATGCCCGACGATGACCTAGTGTACGACCTAAATGATTATCTGTTTTTCCGTGTCTCATTTCTATTAACTGTTATGCCTAAGCTGTGGCGTACCAATATACGTTTATACGTTGTATTAGCTTATGTATTTTTTAATCTTCGTCTAATTTATATTTGGCAACATCCATACCGAAGGATAGACCTTTATCAGATACGAGTTGCTCAAGTTCGGTAAGTGATTTTTTACCAAAATTCCGAAACTTCATCATTTCAGAAATATCCAGTTTTACCAGATCGCCTAAGGTACGTACATCCGCTGATTTCAGACAGTTATAAGCACGCACAGACAGATCAAGATCAGCCAGTGGTGTTTTAAGAAGTTTCCGCATATGCAGATATTCTTCGTCTACCGTGTTTTCTTCTTCCGGCTTCATGGTATCAAACGTCATAGTTTGATCAGAGAAGAGCATAAAATGCTGGATCAGAATTTTTGCTGCGCCCTTTAAGGCTTCTTCCGGATGAATAGAACCGTCAGTTTCAATATCAATCAATAACCGCTCATAGTCGGTTTTTTGTTCTACACGAGTATTTTCAATGCTATATTTTACATTTTTAATAGGTGTAAAAGTAGCATCAATAGATATATAACCAATGGTCTGCTCTGCTTGCTTATTTTCTTCTGCAGGCACATAGCCTCTTCCTTTTTCTACAACCAATTCAACTTCGAGGTTAATAGAATCATCCATAGTACAGATGACTAGCTCGGGGTTGAGTACTTGATAGGATGATGAAAATTTGCTTATATCTCCAGCTGTGAAAACCTTACTGTTTTTTATATTGACAATAATCTTATTATCAGTTACATCAGAGATTTTCTTTAAACGAACCATTTTCAGGTTCAGAATAATTTCTTCGACATCCTCTACTACGCCTTCAATAGAAGAAAACTCATGTAGTACAGTCGGAACTTTAACCGATGTGATGGCATATCCTTCTAAAGATGAAAGTAAGATCCGACGAAGAGCATTACCTATTGTTACACCATATCCCTTCTCCAATGGCTTGAACTCAAAAAAACCGTGAAAGTCATCGGCTTTCTCCATAACCACCTTGTCAGGCATTTGAAAAGCTAATATTGACATACGTTGGGGATTTACTTTTGTTAGAAAAATAACTCTAAAGTAATAATCAAATAGATTATTTTGAGTAGAGTTCGACGATGAGTTGTTCCTGAATATTTTCAGGAATTTGGTCTCGTTCAGGATAACTAACAAATTTGCCGACCATACTGCTACCATCCCACTCCAACCAACTAAATCGTTTTACACTTCTGGCAGATAAGCTAACAGTAATGGTTTCTAATGATTTAGATTTTTCACGAACACCTACAACATCTCCTGGACGTAAAGAATACGAAGGTATGTTGACGATCTGTCCGTTTACTGTGATATGTTTATGCGATACCAATTGCCGGGCTGCACGACGAGTAGGTGCTACTCCGAGTCTATAAATTGTATTATCTAAGCGTGCTTCCAGTAAACGTAGCAGGTTTTCACCTGTAATACCTTGTAAGCGAGCAGCTTTCTGGAATGTATTGGCAAATTGTCTTTCCAATACACCATAGGTATACTTTGCCTTCTGCTTTTCCTGTAACTGTACCGCATACTCTGATTGCTTCCGCTTACGTCCACGGCCATGTTGACCAGGAGCATAATTTTTCTTAGCTAATGTTTTACTTGCTCCCAGAATAGGCTCACCAAATTTACGTGATATTCTTGCTTTAGGACCTGTGTATCTTGCCATTGTTATATAACTAATTCTGACTCTGTACTAAATAGATGATAGATAAAATAAACCCATCAACTACATTTTGCAGATTGATGGTGAGTATTAAAATTATACTCTTCTACGTTTAGGTGGTCTGCAACCATTGTGAGGAAGCGGGGTCACGTCTTTTATAGAAGAAACTTCAATACCTGCACTTTGAATAGTACGAATAGCAGATTCACGTCCGGCACCAGGTCCTTTTACAAATACTTCTGCTTTACGCATACCCAAATCATAGGCTACCTGTGCACAGTTAGATGCAGCCATTTGAGCTGCATAGGGTGTGTTTTTCTTAGAGCCTTTGAATCCCATTTTACCAGCAGAAGCCCAGGATATAACCTGTCCACTGGAATTGGTGATTGACACAATGATATTGTTAAAAGAAGCTTTGATATGAACCTGACCGACAGGTTCTACCACTACTACTCTTTTCTTGGCTTTATCTTTTCTCTTTGCTTGCGCCATTGTTACAATTTTTTATTAAGGCAATAAGCCTTAGGAATATGTATATTAAAAGACTATGGATTATTTGGTCGCTTTTTTCTTATTAGCAACTGTTTTCCGTTTTCCTTTACGAGTCCGGGCGTTGTTCTTAGTCGTTTGACCACGAACAGGTAGCCCTTTCCGGTGGCGTAATCCTCTATAACAGCCAATATCCATCAGTCGCTTAATGCTCAGCTGAACCTCTGATTTCAGAGCTCCCTCTACTTTAAATTCTGCATTGATCACACCGCGAATAGCATTCGCTTCAACATCAGTCCATTGATTCACTTTCTTGTTGAAGTCTACACCTGCTTTTGTCAGGATAACCTGAGCCGAACGACGACCAATACCAAAAATATAGGTAAGAGAAATCTCACCACGTTTTTTATCGGGAATATCTACGCCTGCAATACGTGCCATAATGAATTAACCTTGTCTTTGTTTATATTTAGGATTCTTTTTGTTAATAACGTAAAGCTTACCCTTACGACGGATAATCTTACAATCAACACTGCGTTTCTTGATGGAAGCCTTGACTTTCATTGTATTAAGCTATTATGTTATGTTACTATTTATACCGATAAACAATACGCCCTTTGCTCAAATCATAGGGAGACATTTCAATCTTAACTTTATCTCCTGGAAGAATTTTAATATAATTCATACGCATTTTTCCAGAGATGTGAGCGATTACTTGATGCCCATTTTGCAACTCTACCCGAAACATTGCGTTTGAGAGAGCTTCTACGATTGTACCATCCTGTTCAATGGACGACTGTTTTGCCATATTTACTTGTTAATACTTCTTCAATATATTGAAATGTTGTAAGTACATCTACTTTTCCTTCATTAATTGCCACCGTGTGTTCAAAATGTGCAGAAGGCTTATGATCTGCCGTACGAATAGTCCAGTTGTCTCTTTCCTGAACCACGTTACGTGTACCCATGTTAATCATAGGTTCGATGGCAAACACCATTCCTTCTTCTAACCTCATTCCCTGCCCTCTTTTCCCATAATTAGGAACATCTGGCTCTTCGTGCAAGTGTCTTCCTACTCCATGACCTACTAATTCTCGAACAATTGAATAACCATGTCTGGAAATAAACTGCTGAATAGCAAATCCAATATCTCCTACTCTTCCAGTCGCTGTAATGGCATCTATTCCTATTTGCAGAGATTCTTTAGTAACATTAACCAGATCTACAATTTTTGGATCTACTTGTCCTACAAGGTAGGTATAGGCACTATCGCTGTGAAACTCATTCAAAAAAACACCGCAATCAATAGATACAATATCACCATTTCGAAGTTCGTATGCACCAGGAATTCCATGAACTACTTTTTCATTGACTGAAATGCATAAACCTGCTGGAAATCCATTGTAATCTTTAAAAGATGGCCATCCTCCGTGATCTTGTATAAATTCTTCGGCTATCTTATTCAGAAAATTTGTTTTTACACCTATTTCTACATGCTTAGCCACCTCTGCATGAGTCTTTCCTAAGAGCTGTCCGCTTTGGCGAATCAACTCAATTTCGTCTTTAGTCTTAAGAAATAAGCTCTTCTTTTTCAATGTATATACTTAAGCTGTCGCTATAGTTTCAGATCTTCCTTTTACCCTACCTGACTTCATTAATCCCTCATAGTGGCGCATTAGTAGATAACTTTCTATTTGCTGAAGTGTGTCTAAAATAACTCCTACCATGATTAATAATGAGGTTCCACCATAAAATCTTGCTAGATCAGAAGTAATCCCAAGTAAACTAGCAATAGCTGGAAGTATAGCCAGAAGAGCTAGAAAAACAGCACCAGGCAATGTAATACGAGACAATACGGTATCAATATACTCAGAAGTTTGTATACCTGGTTTTATACCCGGAATAAAACCTCCATTCCGCTTCATTTCTTCTGCAATCTGTGATGGATTAACAGTGATAGCTGTATAGAAAAAGCTAAACAGAATGATCAGGAAGGCAAAAAGAATATTATATGCTGGATGCGTAAATTCAGAAAAAGCACTCAGAACACTGGCTGCAGCTGGGTTGCTTTCTGTTAGATAAGGAACGAGCAATCCAGGCAAAAACATCAAAGACTGAGCAAAAATAATAGGCATGACACCTGCTGCATTCAATTTTAAAGGGAGATACTGCCGCTGCCCTCCGTACACACGATTTCCAATTACTTGCTTGGCATATTGAATAGGTATACGTCTTGTAGCTTGCAAAATCAGCACTACACCTATAACAATAAAGAATAGAGCTACAATTTCTAGAATAAAGAATAAAATTCCACCAGGGCCTTGGCTAACCGATTCTGCTACGAATGCATGAGGTAAGCGAGAAATAATACCAATCATGATAAGCATAGAGGTACCATTACCGATTCCTTTTTCCGTAATACGTTCTCCCAGCCACATACAAAACATTGTACCAGTTGTAAGGATAATTACAGAAGTGACCGTAAACGCAATCTTATCCACTTGAATCATAGAATCTGAAATAGTTCCTAGCACATAGGTATAAGACTGAGGTATTGTAACCAATACTGTAAGAATCCGTGTAATACGGTTAATTTTTTGCCGCCCTGACTCACCTTCTTTTTGCATTTTCTGAAAAGATGGCACGGCAACTGTAAGCAACTGCACAATGATAGATGCCGTAATATATGGCATAATACCTAAAGCAAAAATGGAGGCGTTGCTAAATGCCCCTCCTAAAAAAGTATCTAATAAACCAAGAACACCTTTTGTATTATGATCCACTTTCGTTGGGTCTATACCTGGTAAGGCAATAAAGGAACCCAAACGAAAAATCAGTAAAAACCAGAGTGTATTTAAAATCCGGGTTCTCAGATCTTCTATCGAGAAGATGTTCTTGATTGTATCTATGATCTTTTTCATATCTTATAAAACAGTAGCTTTTCCACCAGCTTTTTCAATTGCAGCCACAGCTGAATCAGAAAAAGCATGAGATTTTATTTCGGCAGCTGTCTTGATTTCTCCTCTACCCAATATTTTCACCCTGTCATTCTTGGAAACCAAGCCATGTTGTTGAAGGAAGTCTATATCCAGCACCTGTACGTTATACGTATCAAGAAGGCTTTGAATAGCATCCAAGTTAATAGGTTTATAGGTTATCCGGCTTATAGGCTTAAATCCAAATTTAGGGAGCCGACGCTGCAAAGGCATCTGACCACCTTCAAAACCTCTTTTGGCACTATATCCAGAACGAGAACCTGCACCTTTGTGACCTCTTGTGGATGTGCCGCCCATACCAGAACCCGATCCACGTCCGATTCTTTTTCTGCTAAAGACAGACTTTGCGGCAGGTTTTAAGCTATGTAATTTCATAATCAATTACAACTCTGTTACTGTAACTAAATGATTTATTTTCTTTACCATTCCGGCAATCTGAGGCGTGTATTCAACCTCAATTGTACGGTTAATTTTCCCCAAGCCTAACGCCTTTACAGTCGCTTTCTGATCTTTTGGCTTTTTAATAGCACTCTTTACCTGAGTAATTTGAACTTTTGCCATAACTTTATTAGCCGTTAAATACTTTAGCAAGTGAAATTCTTCTCTGTATTGCTACCTGATGTGGAGCACGCATTCTTAACAATGCATCAAAAGTCGCCTTTACTACATTGTGTGGATTGGAAGATCCTTTGGATTTAGCCAGTACGTCTTTAATACCAGCACTTTCCAGTACTGCACGCATAGCACCACCCGCAATAACTCCTGTTCCAGCAGCGGCAGGCTTTAAGAATACATATCCGCCACTATATTTTCCATGCATTTCATGGGGTACAGTAGATTTAAGAATAGGTATTTTAATCAAGTTCTTTTTCGCATCCTCTACACCTTTCGTAATCGCATCGGTTACTTCATTTGCCTTCCCCAAACCATATCCTACTACACCATGACCATCTCCGACTACTACAATAGCGGAAAAACTAAAACGACGACCACCTTTTACCACTTTAGCAACACGTTTAATTGCTACTACCCGTTCTTTCAGTTCAAGCTCGCCAGCTCTGACAATAGGTTTATTAATTTGTCCCATAATAACGTTTAAAATTTAAGACCTGCTTCGCGTGCGCCGTCGGCTAACGCCTTTACTTTGCCATGATATAAATAACCACCCCGATCAAAGACTACTGCAGATATACCTGTTGAAATGGCTTTTTCTGCTACTTTTTTACCAACTTCCTTGGCAAGTTCGATAGTGGCATTTTTACCTGCACCTACTTCTTTAGATGAGGCACTTACCAGTGTTTTACCAGCGGCATCATCAATAAGTTGTGCATAAATAGCAGTATTGGAACGAAATACTGAGAGGCGTGGTCTATCAGAAGTGCCAGCCACTTTAGAACGGATAATTCTTCTAATGCGTAATCTCCGTGATTCTTTTTGTGTAGCCATAATTTATTATTTCTTAGCAGCAGTTTTACCCGCTTTTCTACGAACTGCTTGTCCTAATGTTCTGATACCTTTACCTTTGTAAGGCTCTACTTTACGCAGAGACTTAATTTTAGCAGCTACTTGACCAATCAACTCTTTATCAATCCCTTCCAAGGTCACTACTGGGTTTTTTCCTTTTTCTGTCACAGCAGATGCTTTTATTTCCGTAGGAAGAGCCACATACACACCGTGAGAATACCCTAAACTAAGCTCAAGTACATTGTTGTTAACAGTAGCTTTGTAACCTACACCAACGATTTCAAGTTCATGCTTAAAACCATTCGTTACACCTACTACCATATTACTCAACAATGTTCTATAAAGTCCATGCAAAGCTTTGTGACGCTTTTGATCAGTAGGTCTTTCTACAACCATCTGCCCATCTTCTTGCTTGACCATCATATCCGCATCTAACTTGCGACTAAGCGTCCCTTTAGGCCCTTTAATGGTAACTACATTACCCGATCCTACAGACAGCGTTACAGTTGAAGGAAGATCTATTGGCTTTTTACCTATTCTAGACATATGATTACTCCGTTAATAAACATAACATAATACTTCTCCACCAACGTTCAGAGACTTTGCTTCTTTATCTGTCATCACTCCTTTAGGAGTAGAAAGAATTGCAATCCCCAATCCGCTCAATACACGTGGCATATTCCGCACAGCGGCGTACTTGCGCAAGCCAGGCTTACTAATTCTCTGCAACCGAACAATAGCAGGATCTTTAGTAACTGGGTCGTACTTCAAGGCTATTTTTATATTTCCCTGAATCTCGCTATCTTCAAACTTATAGTTCTGAATATATCCTTTATCAAACAGCACTTTCGTCAGTTCTTTTTTGATGTTCGATGCTGGAATTTCCACTATCCGGTGTCTAGCCTTGATAGCGTTTCTCAGACGTGTTAGGTAATCTGCTATTGGATCTGTCATTTTGACACTTGTTTTTCGACAAAAATCCCGTTCTCAAAACGGGAGTGCAAAGATATAAAAAGAAATATAAAAACAAAACAAATATTACATTTTACCAGCTTGATTTGGTAACTCCAGGGATTTTACCATCTGAAGCCATTTGACGGAACATATTCCGGCAAATACCAAATTTCCTCATATATCCTCTGGGGCGTCCTGTGAGCTTACACCGATTACGGAGGCGTACAGGGGATGCATTTCTGGGAAGCTTATCTAACCCTTCATAATCACCAGCAGCTTTCAATGCAGCTCTTTTTGCGGCATATTTTTCTACTAGTTTTTCTCTTTTTAATTCACGAGCTTTTATTGATTCCTTTGCCATGTGTATTATATATTATTATGGGTTATTTTTTTTGATTTGCAAATGGCATTCCCAATGCTTTCAGCAATTCCAAACTTTCTTCATCTGTAGATGCTGTAGTCACAAAAGTGATATCCATACCAGATATTTTAGACACTTTATCAATACTAATCTCAGGGAAGATAATTTGCTCTTTTACCCCCAGGGTATAATTGCCCCGACCATCAAATCCTTTATCACTAATACCTTTAAAATCACGCACACGGGGAAGAGCTACAGTTATCAACCGATCCATAAACTCATACATTCTAGTGCCACGTAAGGTTACTTTAGCTCCAATAGGCATATTTTCCCGCAATTTAAAGTTAGAAATAGCCTTTTTGGAGTAAGTAGCGACTGCTTTCTGTCCAGTGATGGTCGTCAATTCGTCTACCCCTATGTCAATCAGTTTTTTATCAGCTACAGCAGCTCCTATACCTTTGTTAACTACAATTTTTGTAATTTTAGGTACCTGCATAACAGAATCATAATTGAACTTCTCCTTCATAAAGGAGACTACATCATTCAAATATTTCTCCTTTACCCGAGGGATATTTTCGCTAGCTTTGGAAGTATTATTAGCCATTTTCTTAACGGACTTTATTTATATATATCTAAACCGTATATTATAACTCTGCTTTAATCAGAGTTCCGGTCTTCTTGGAATATCTCTGAATTTTGCCTTTCTCATCTACCTTACGACTAACTTTCGTTGGTTTACCCGTAGAAGAATCCACAATCATCAGGTTGCTTACATGAATAGGAGCTTCTTTCTCTACAAAACCTCCTTGAGGATGTTCTGCAGAAGGTTTTACACTTTTCTTAATCATGTTAAGTCCTTCAACAACTGCTTTAGACTTTTCGCGGTCAACAGATACAATTTTACCTGTTTTTCCTTTATTGTCACCGGCTATTACCATTACTGTATCGCCTCTGCGAATGTGTAACTTAACCGTTTTTTTTGATTTCGCTTTCATCTTTTAATATAAGAAAAAACTGAGCCGGATTATAATACCTCTGGTGCTAATGAGACAATTTTCATGAATTGTTTTTCACGCAGTTCACGGGCAACAGGTCCGAAAATACGTGTGCCACGAGGTTCGTCGTTATTGTTAAGCAATACTGCCGCATTGTCTTCAAAACGAATGTAGGAACCATCTTTGCGACGTACTTCTTTCGTTGTACGCACAACTACTGCTTTAGAGATCGCACCTTTTTTCAGGTTGCTGGAGGACAAAGCAGATTTTATAGTTACTACAATTTTATCTCCAAGTGTAGCATATCTCTTACCAGTACCGCCGAGTACCCGAATAACTAGTACTTCTTTAGCACCACTATTGTCAGCTACTGTAAGCCGAGATTCTTGTTGTACCATGATTATTTTGCTTTTTCGATAATTTCAATAAGCCTCCACCGCTTATTTTTGCTCAGAGGACGTGTTTCCATGATTTTTACTGTATCACCGATACCACACTCATTTTTGTCGTCGTGGGCCATAAGTGTGGTTGTTTTTTTCATAAACTTACCATACTTTGGATGCTTCACTTTACGCTCAATAGCGACTGTGATGGATTTCTCCATTTTGTTACTTACCACACGCCCGACTCTTTCTTTTCTGGCGTTTCTTTGTAGTGACTGTTGCTCCATTGGTTCATTTAGTTAACGTTTGCAATTTCTCTTGCTCTTAATTCAGTCAAGAGTCGAGCAATCATCCTCCGTGATGTGCGAACACGCAGAGGGTTTTCAATAGGGGTAATCGCATGAGCAAATTCGAGTTTTTGAAGAGTAGCTCTTTCAATAGCCAACTTTTCCTGAACTTCATCAACGCTCAATGAGGAAAGGTTTATATTATTTTTCATTGTCCTTCAATATAATCTCTGCGTACAACAAATTTAGTCTTGATAGGAAGTTTCTGAGCAGCCAAGCGTAAAGCTTCTTGACCCACCTCATGATTAACTCCTGCTACTTCAAATAAGATTGTTCCAGGTTTTATCACAGCTACCCAATATTCAGGAGCTCCTTTTCCTTTACCCATACGAACCTCTGCAGGTTTCTTTGTAATAGGTTTATCTGGAAAAATACGAATCCAAACTTGACCTTCCCGTTTCATGGTACGTGTCATGGCAATCCGAGCCGCCTCAATCTGGCGAGAAGTGATCCAGCCAGGCTCTAGTGATTTTACGGCAAATGATCCGAAGGCTATTTCGTGTCCGCGGGTAGCAAGACCCCGTACACGGCCTTTTTGCATTTTTCTATATTTGGTTCTCTTCGGCTGTAACATCTTCTATTACTATTTATGTAGCCAGATTTTCTAACAGGCCAACTCTTTTCGATGAAAACTTAATTCTTGTGTCTACTATTGTTATTGTTATTACTCTTCTTCTTCTTCCGTCTGTTGCCGTCTCTGTCTTTACGATCTCCTCTTTCTGCATTGTCAGGACGCTGACGACCACCACCACTGGTATTTCCAGAAGCTGCTGAAGCTCCACCATAGATACTGTTCGGAGAAAGATCTTGTTTTCCAAAAACTTCACCTTTGAATATCCATACTTTGATACCAATCTTTCCGTAAACGGTCAATGCTTCAGAAATAGCATAATCAATATCGGCACGAAGTGTATGAAGAGGAATTCTACCTTCTTTGTATTCTTCTGTACGAGCCATCTCCGCTCCTGCTAACCGACCAGACAGACGAACTTTGATTCCTTGAGCCCCTACACGCATTGAAAGCGTGATAGCTTGCTTCATAGCACGACGGTAAGAGATCCGAGCTTCTAATTGTTGAGCAATAGACTCCCCAACCAATTTAGCATCTAGTTCTGGGCGTTTGATCTCGAATATATTAATCTGAACGTCTTTGCTAGTCAATTTCTTGAGCTCTTCTTTTACACGTTCTACTTCGATACCATTTTTACCAATAACTACACCTGGACGGGCAGTATTAATAGTCAGGATAATGCGTTTTAGTGTACGTTCGATGATCACTTTAGCAATGCCTCCCTTTGGAAAACGAGCTAATACATATTTCCGTATTTTCTCATCCTCAACCAGTTTCTCAGCGAAGTTTTTTCCGCCATACCAGTTGGAGTCCCAACCTTTAACAATGCCTAAACGCAGGCCTATCGGATTAACTTTTTGTCCCATGCGTATTATTCAGTTTCTTGATTTTCTGTATTAACAATAGTACCTGAAGTAGGGTATGATAATGAATCAATCACAAGTGTAATGTGATTGGAACGCTTACGAACCCGATAGCCACGTCCTTGAGGAGCGGGGCGTAAACGTTTCAGCATACGACCTTCATCTACGAATATAGTTTTAACATACAACTCAGCTTCTTCCAATCTCTCTCCCTCAAATTTCTGTTCCCAGTTGGCAACGGCTGACAGTAGTAGTTGTTCTATCTTTTTTGCACCTGATTTAGAATCAAAACGTAGAATATTAAGTGCATCATTTACCCGCTTTCCTCTAACCATGTCAGCTACTAGCCGCATTTTGCGAGGAGAAGTAGGCACATTTCTTAATTTAGCTATCGCTTCCATTATTTTTTACCTTTATCTTTATTACCAGCGTGACCTCTGAAATTACGTGTAGGCGAGAATTCACCTAATTTGTGACCTACCATGTTTTCGGTCACGTATACAGGGATAAATTTATTTCCATTATGCACCGCAAATGTATGACCTACAAAATCCGGTGATATAGTAGAACGGCGCGACCATGTCTTGATAACTGTTTTTTTACCAGACTTCGCCATAATTTCGATTTTGGTTACCAACCGAAAGTCAATATAAGGTCCTTTTTTAATTGAACGTCCCATCTATTTTTAGATACTAATCAGTGGAGTTATTATTTTTTACGACCAAGAATTAAACGATTTGAATACTTCTTCGGTCTTCTGGTTTTCTTACCTTTAGTATACAAACCATTGCGAGAACGTGGGTGACCACCAGAGGCTCTACCTTCGCCACCACCCATCGGGTGATCTACTGGGTTCATTGCAACACCCCGTACACGAGGACGTCTACCTAACCAACGTCTACGACCTGCTTTACCATAGCTAACGTTCATGTGATCTGCATTAGAGACAGAACCAACTGTAGCCAAGCAAACTGTTAATACCAGACGCATTTCACCAGAAGGCAGTTTCAACGTTGCATACTTTCCTTCACGAGCAACTAGCTGAGCATAGGTTCCTGCACTACGAGCCATAGAACCACCTTTACCAGGCTGTAATTCTATATTATGCACAACAGTACCCAGTGGTATCGATCCTAGCGGAAGTGTATTTCCTACTTCAGGAGCTACAGTTGCACCTGAGATGATTGTTTGTCCAACCTTTAGCCCAGAAGGAGCGATAATGTATCGTTTTTCGCCATCTTCATAAGTCACCAAGGCAATACGTGCTGAACGGTTAGGATCGTATTCGATCGTATCAACGGTAGCAGTCATATCGAATTTATTGCGTTTGAAGTCAATAATACGATATCTGCGTTTGTGTCCACCGCCAATATAACGTGTAGCCCGATGTCCATTGTCATTACGACCGCCAGACTTTTTTAGGGCAACAGTCAATGATTTCTCAGGCTTGCTTGCAGTAATTTCCTCAAATGTAGGAGCTACTCTGAATCGCTGGCCTGGCGTTATCGGTTTTAATTTTCTAACAGCCATTGCTTACTTAACTTTTAGCGTACGGATTATCGTGCCGCACCACATAATTCTGATATAGATTAAATATCTCCGTAGAAATCAATTACTTCCCCTTCTACCAGGGTCACAATTGCTTTTTTGAAAGAAGGTGTACGACCTACCATAACTTTGGACTGACTGTAGCGGCTCTTTTCCTTCCCGCCATAACGGATTGTTCGTACGCCTTCTACATTCACACCGTACATTTTTTCGATCGTATTCTTGATCTCTATCTTGTTCGCTTTTTTATCTACCACAAACGTATACACTCCTTTTTCAGTCTGTGCATTCGCTTTCTCAGTGATTAGGGGTCTCTTAATAATGCTCATCTTTTGGGCTATTTAAGAAGTTCTTCAATCTTAGCCAATGAACCTTCGCTAATTAGCAAATGATCGGCATTCATTAATTCATATGTACTGAGCTGATTCGCCAAAACTACCTTTGCTTTAGGTAAATTACGGCTAGACAACACAACATTGGCATTTACTTCAGGCAACACCAGCAAAGTCTTTTTATTCAATGCAGCAAATGCTTCAAGTATTTTTATATATTCTTTTGTTTTAGGCTGAGTCATAGCAAAATCTTCTACTACTGTAATACTAGATTCTGTTGCTTTGTAGCTCAGAGCAGACTTACGCGCCAACTCTTTTACCTTTTTATTTAATTTAAATCCGTAATCACGAGGTACAGGACCGAAGATGCGTCCACCATGGCGATATAAAGGGTTTTTAATACTTCCTTTACGTGAACCACCTGTTCCTTTTTGCTTATGCAATTTCCGGGTAGAACCATGTACTTCATTACGTTCTTTCGCCTTATGCGTTCCCTGACGTTGATTGGCTAAATACTGTTTTACATCCAGATAGATAGCATGATCATTGGGAGTCAGACCGAAAATCTCGTCCGATAAGGTAGCTTTTCTACCTGTTTCTTTTCCGGAGATAGTATGTATTGCGATTTCCATTTTTTATTGTCGTTAGTACTTGCCTTGCGACAGGTATTACATAATTTCTCTGTGATTATCGATAACAACAAAGGAGTTCTTTGCACCAGGCACAGAGCCACTTATCAGAACCAGATTTCTTTCAGGTATAACCTTTAGAATCCGAAGGTTTTGAACCGTAACACGATTCCCACCTGTACGACCTGCCATGCGCAATCCTTTAAAAACGCGTGCAGGAAACGAACAAGCACCAATGGAACCTGGGTGTCTTTGACGGTTGTGCTGACCATGGGTAGCACCACCAACCCCACTAAAACCATGTCTTTTTACAACACCTTGAAAACCTTTTCCTTTAGAAGTCCCGACAACATCCACATACTCGCCTTCCTGACATACCCTACCTACAGTGATTTCCTCACCAAGAGAGAGCACTTCTGTAAAATCTTTAAATTCTACCAGCTTGCGCTTAGGGGTGGTGCTTGCCTTTTTAAAATGACCCAAAAGAGGCTGAGATGTATTTTTTTCTTTCTTTTCGCCAAATCCCAACTGAACGGCTTCGTAACCATCCTTTGCATTGGTTTTTACTTGTGTAACCACACAAGGACCGGCTTCGATTACGGTACAAGCAAGATTTTCACCTTCTTCGGTAAAAATGCTAGTCATTCCTATTTTCTTTCCTATGATTCCTGACATGATTGCTTAAAAACTTACGTGAATGTTTTAAAGCTAATGACTTGATTTTGACAATCAGCGGTCAGCTTTTGTAAAACGGACTGCAAAGGTAGCATTTTGAAATAACAAAGCAAATTATTGCTACTCTTTTTTTAAATTATTTTTGAAGAAGTATACTGTTTGTATAAAAATCTTCGTTTTATGAGACTATGCTTTATCTCCAGCTATTAGAGAAAAATCAAAAGAAACAAAAAACCTGCATCCGACTATTCGGCCGCAGGTTAAATAAAGGCATGTATGAGCCGTCAGACTTTGATTTCTACATCTACGCCACTAGGGAGCTCCAATTTCATCAATGCATCTACTGTCTTAGCACTAGAAGAGTGAATATCAATCAGTCGCTTGTAGGTACAGAGTTGAAACTGCTCACGTGATTTCTTATTCACATGTGGAGAACGTAATACAGTAAATTTCTCTTTTTCTGTAGGCAATGGAATAGGACCGCTTACTACAGCTCCTGTTGATTTCACAGCCTTTACAATTCTCTCACAAGATTTATCTACTAAGTTGTGATCGAAAGACTTTAATTTGATTCGAATTTTTTGAGTCATCTTTGTCTCTGTTCATTGCTGCACTGTATCAGGCAGCAGGTTTTGTGTCTTATAAACGATATTATCTTATCGTCAGACACTCAGCAAATCTAAATGCCTGACGATATATATACTTCTTATACTTTGGCTCCTTTTTCTTTCGCAATTACTGCTTCTGCCAAGTTATCAGGCAGTTTTTCGTAGTGAGAGAAAGTCAAACTAGCCGCTGCACGACCGGATGTAAGGGTACGTAAGGAAGTCACATAGCCAAACAACTCAGACAAAGGCACATCCGCTTTAATTACCTGCGCACCTGCTTTTGTATCCATCCCTTTCATCAAACCCCGACGACGGTTCAAGTCACCTGTTACAGGACCTGTATATTCGTCTGGTGTGACTACTTCTACACTCATAATCGGCTCCAGTAATTTTGGACCTGCTTGTCTAGCAGCTTCACGGAAACCAGCACGAGCCGCAAGTTCAAATGACAGTGAGTCGGAGTCAACAGCGTGGAATGATCCATGGAATATTCTTACTTTCATGCTATCCAGTGGATAACCTGCCAATGGGCCATTTTTCATGGATTCTTCAAAGCCTTTTTGTATGGCTGGGATAAATTCTCTTGGAATAGCCCCACCTACAATGGCATTTACAAACTCCAGACCTGGTTTTTCATCTTCGCGTGGACTCAGTTCAAATACAATATCAGCAAATTTACCACGTCCCCCTGTTTGCTTCTTGAATACCTCACGGTGTTCAATAGACTTGGTCAACGCTTCTTTATAGGCTACCAATGGCGCACCTTGGTTTAGTTCTACGTTGAATTCGCGTCTCAGACGATCGATGATGATTTCCAAGTGAAGCTCGCCCATTCCTCTCAACACCGTTTGACCCGTTTCTTGGTCACTTTCTACACGAAGGGTTGGATCTTCTTCTACTAGTTTAGAAATGGCATTACTCATTTTATCTGCATCTGCCTGTTTTTTAGGCTCAATTGCATATCCGATAACTGGATCAGGGAAAGACATAGACTCCAGTATCAGCGGATGAGATTCAGAGGTTAATGTATCCCCTGTTTTAATATCTTTAAAACCCACTGCAGCAGCAATATCTCCTGCTTCTACTTTATCTATCGGATTTTGTTTATTGGCGTGCATTTGCATCAACCGGGAAATCCGCTCTTTTTTACCTGTCCGTGCATTGAGCACATATGAACCTGCATCAAGCGTACCAGAATAGACCCGTAAGAAACACAAACGACCCACATATGGATCAGTAGCAATCTTGAACGCCAGTCCAGCAAATGGGGCAGTAGAGCTAGGTTTTCTTTCTTCTTCCTGTTCAGTATCTGGATTGATACCCATAATTGGAGGAACATCTAGCGGAGATGGCAGGTATGCCATTACGGCATCCAGCATGGTTTGTACGCCTTTGTTCTTGAAGGCGGACCCACAAAGCATGGGAGTGATTTTAATATCAATCGTAGCTTTACGGATAGCTGCCATCAGTTCTTCACGTGTGATGGAATTAGGATCTTCGAAGAATTTTTCTAGTAACCGATCATCATATTCAGCCACAGACTCAACCAAGTGTTGTCTCCACTCAGCTACAGTTTCAATCAGATCTGCAGGAATTTCCGCAATTTTATACGTTTTCCCTTTGTCTTCTTCGTTCCAGATAATAGCCTTCATAATCAGAAGATCTACTACACCTGTAAACGTCTCTTCTGCTCCGATAGGAACTTGCAGAGGAACTGGGTTACCGAACAGCTTTTCTTTTACTTCTTTTACGGCATGAAAGAAATCTGCTCCAGCACGATCCATTTTATTGACAAAGCCAATACGCGGAACATTGTATTTGTTTGCCTGACGCCATACAGTTTCAGACTGAGGTTCTACGCCTGATACAGCACAAAATAAAGCTACAGCTCCATCTAATACACGCAATGAACGTTCTACCTCTACCGTAAAGTCTACGTGTCCAGGTGTATCAATCAGGTTTACTTCATAGGTTTTGGTTACCCCGGGGATAGACTCACCTTGTTCGGTAGGATAGTTCCACTGAGCATGTGTGGCAGCAGAGGTAATGGTGATACCCCGCTCCTGTTCCTGCACCATCCAGTCCATTGTAGCGGCACCTTCATGTACCTCACCAATTTTATGTGTTTTTCCAGTGTAATACAGAATACGTTCACTGGTAGTTGTTTTTCCGGCATCAATGTGAGCCATGATACCTATATTCCGTAAATAATTTAAATCTGCCATAGGTTTACCTTTCGGTAATTGGATTGGATGAAATTGATTACATTTCTACTGGGAATAGCGGACTGGGTGGCCCGCTATTATTTATAATCAGAAACCTCTCTTTTGATCTAAAATTCCCAATTAAAACTTAAAGTGAGAGAATGCGCGGTTGGCATCTGCCATACGATGCGTATCATCTTTCTTTTTCACGGCTGCACCTTCACCTTTTGCCGCAGCAATTACTTCACCAGCCAGCCGCTCAGTCATGGTTTTTTCACCACGTCTACGAGCATACATGATTAACCACTTGATACCCAGAGCCTGCTTACGATCTGGACGTACTTCTGTAGGCACCTGAAAAGTAGCTCCACCTACCCGGCGGCTACGTACTTCTACACTAGGCATGATGTTGTTCAATGCCTTTCTCCATATATCCAGTCCATTTTCATTGGTACGGGTTGAGATCAGTGCTACTGCATCGTAGAAGATACTATACGCCGTACTTTTCTTTCCGTCGTACATCAGGGAGTTCACAAACTTGGTTACCAGTACATCCTTAAACTTAGGATCAGGCAATACATACCGTTTTTTGGGTTTCGACTTTCTCATGATAATATTTCGTGTGTCTTAGCAACGCTTCTCCAGTACTGCTACTGAATACTCACGATTGTTTTAGTGAATAAATGAAAAACTTAAAAGATTAAAACAGGAAAGTCATTTATCCTTCCTGTTTTAATCTTTCATTACCTATTCTATTAGGCATGAAATCTTATTTCTTACCGCCTTTTCCTTTTACTGGTGCAGCAACCTGACCTGGCTTCGGACGTTTTGCCCCATATTTGGAACGTCCCTGCTTACGATTTTGCACACCTGAAGTATCCAATGCGCCACGTACAATGTGGTAACGCACCCCTGGAAGATCTTTTACCCGTCCGCCGCGAATCAACACGATAGAGTGTTCTTGTAGATTGTGACCTTCACCTGGAATGTATGCATTGACCTCTTTCTGATTGGACAAACGTACACGAGCTACTTTACGCAACGCAGAGTTTGGCTTCTTAGGTGTAGTTGTATACACACGTGTACATACACCACGACGCTGCGGACAAGAATCTAACGCCGGAGATTTTGATTTGAACTCTAACTTAGTTCTTCCTTTACGTACTAACTGCTGAATAGTAGGCATTTATATTAAGTATTTTAAACGTTTCCTTACAACCCTATTTATTTTGGGAACGCAAAAGTAGAAGAATGTTTGTTTAAAACAAAATTTCTACTAAAAATTATTACAACTTACTTCACATTCCTTATTTATTGCTGGAAGTTTTCCAGCCACCTTTGCTCACTAGAAATGAGGCTGACTCAATTTTTCATTCATTTTATCTACCTTTCTCTTCAATTCTTCCTTATATTTGGCCAGTCTGCCAGCAATGGCTTCGTCTGCAATACCCAACATCTGAGCAGCTAGAATACCTGCATTCTTAGCACCATCCAATGCCACAGTAGCCACTGGAACTCCGCCTGGCATTTGCAAAATTGAAAGAATAGAATCCCAGCCATCAATAGAATTGGATGACTTCACAGGCACGCCAATGACTGGAACGGTCGTTATGGATGCAACCATACCTGGCAAATGCGCCGCTCCACCAGCTCCGGCTATGATTACTTTGACACCTCTGCCACGGGCATTTTGTGCATACTCGATCATTCGTAGGGGGGTGCGGTGTGCAGATACGACTGAGATCTCAAAAGGCACAGAAAGTTCTTCCAATACATTGGCAGCTTCTGACATCACCCGAAAATCAGACTCACTACCCATAATAATACCTACCATATAGTTGTGTAAAATAGTAAAATAGATTATTTTTATGCTAATTAGCATATTTCAAGTAAATATAAAATTTTATTTGCAAAATAAGCACACTAGGCGAACACTATTTCGCAAACAAAGCTATTTTCAAACGAAATTACTTACTCATGTAAACTGACTACCCGTAATTTTCCCCGCACAAAAGCCACTTTCTCCTGCAAAGTGGCTAGGTCAAAACCCAGAATGGTTACATGTCCCATTTTCCGAAAAGGCTTCGTAATCTTTTTACCATATAAGTGGGGATATACACCAGAGACAGCCAGTACCTCGTTCATTCCTTCATAATACACATCCCCCTGATAACCTGCTTCACCCAATAGATTAACCATCGCAGCATGAGACTTAGTCTGTGTGTCACCGAGTGGTAAGTCAAGGATGGTTCGCAGGTGTTGTTCAAATTGAGAAGTATAGTTGGCTTTGATGGTATGGTGTCCGCTGTTGTGAGGCCTGGGAGCCACTTCGTTTACCAGTACTTGTCCATCTTTGGTAAGGAACATTTCTACGGCTAGCAAACCTACAATTTGGAGCTTTTCAGCCACAGTACGAGCAATGGTATCTGCCTGACTGGCTATGGTAGCTGATATGTCAGCTGGGGCAAATAGGTATTCGACCAGGTTGTGTTCGGGATGAAAAACCAGCTCGACTACTGGGAAGGTTTTTACTTCACCAGAAACCGAACGACCCACAATCACGGATATTTCCTTTTCAAAATCTACCGCTTTTTCAAGCAAGCTGGGGTCTGTAAAGGCTTTGACCAGGTCTGTTTCTGAACCCAGACGTTGTACACCTCTGCCATCATAGCCTGATTTTCCCAGTTTTTGAAAAGCTGGCAAAAATGCTGCATGGGCATATACGTCTTCTAGGGTATCGGTCAGTACAAACGCAGCAGTTGGAATGCCGTGGTCTACATAAAACTGTTTTTGTAGCCGTTTGTCCTGAATGATCTCAATGACATGGGGTTGTGGATATATGCGTACCCCTTCCTGCTCCAACTTTTTCAGAGCCTCAACATTGACATGTTCGATCTCAATAGTGAGTACATCTACTCCTTTCCCAAACTGATATACTGAGTCAAAGTCTGTCAGTGATCCGTGTACAAACTCATGGGCTAGATGTTTACAAGGAGCTTCTGCGTCGCCGTCCATCACACAGATATGTGTATTGAGGTCAATAGCTGCCTGAATCAGCATTCTACCCAGCTGACCGCCACCCAGAACTCCTACTTTGAAGGTTCTGGAAAAAGGATTATAGTCAGCCGAAGGAAGAGAAGAAGACCTAGAATTACCGAGCATGACACAATAGGATAAAAGATACGACAGACAAATAGTTTTTCAATAAAATGCAGATTTTCAGGCACTTATGCAACAGTTTTGTATTTTTCAGAAGCCTTCTGCACTAAAAATAAAGGTTGTCTGCACAAATGCGGGTGCAAAAGTATGGATTCTACTCCATATTGTCAGAATCTTTTGGTTATATTTTATTAGGTAATCTGTTATTTTTTTCAAAAGGAAACTAAGTCTCCTGTCATTAGTAGCTGTCTGGAGAAGGTCGCAATTTCAAAAAAAGAAATGAAATTTGATAATACCAAAGCCTAATGAGATATTTAAGGCTGATTTTAATCATATATTCAACAGGGAATATGCCCTATATTTGCCTTTCATGAAGCCATCTTTTGTATCTGATCAGCCTGTTATAGCATCTGTACTGGATGCATTGGATAGCTTTGTAGCTATATATGATCCTGTCAAACATCAGTATACGTATATTAATGCAGCGGGACTAGCTATGTTTGAACTCAAAAATCTCAACGAAGCCGAAAATCAGAAAGACCATTTTCGGAAAACCCCTTATACTGCTGAACAATATACACATCTATGCGAGATAGTATGGGCACAAAATCACTGGAAAGAGGAAGCTTTGTATGTGACACAAACAGGAAAGGAATTTTGGGGACACACGCAGATAACCTTACTCCTAGATGCAGATAAAACCTGGTTTCTGTTTCAGATCCGGGATATTGAGTATCGAAAGAAAACAGAACAACAGGTTCTATACAATGAAGAAAGGCTCAGGGCTGTGTTTGAATATGCGGCTATTGGGATAGTGGTTGCCGATAAACAGGGGACGATTCTGACAGCTAATAAGTTTATGGAGTCTATTTTTCAGTATACAGTTACCGAATTGACTGGCAAAAAAGTAGAGATTCTATTGCCAGGTAATCTTCGTAGCCATCATGTGCACGACCGCGAAGCCTATGTAAAACATCCAAAAGTGCGTCCGATGGGAGTAGGCATGCAACTGGAAGGCTGCCGTAAAGATGGATCACTGTTTCCGGTAGAGGTGAGTCTAGGATATTTTTACGAAGATAAGGATCTGTTTGCGGTTGCCTTTATTCAGGATACGACCCTACAGGTTCGTACTACGCAGGAGCTCAAAAAGCAAAAAGCAGTGATGGAGGAGTTGAATACCAACCTAGAAACGCAGGTAGTAAACCGTACACAGGCTTTGCTGGAAACATTGCAGCACCTGGAAGAGGCAAATAATGAACTGGAAAAGGCCCTTATGAAGGAGAAAGAACTCAGTGAACTGAAGTCGAGGTTTGTGTCTATGGCCTCACATGAGTTTCGGACTCCACTGAGCACCATTTTGTCATCGGCTACGCTGGTAGGAAAGTATGTTCGCAGCGAAGAGCAGCCCAAACGGGAAAAACATGTGCATCGGATTCAGGCTTCTGTGGGGTATCTGACGGATATTCTGGAAGAATTCCTGTCTGCTGGAAAGTTAGAAGAAGGACGTATTAAGGCTCATTTTACTTCATTTGTCTGGCAGGAATTTATGAATGGAATACTGGCCGATCTTGTTCATATACTCAAGGAGGGCCAAACGATTGTTTTTCAGCATCAAGGGGACTCATCGTTGTATCTGGATTCATCCCTACTACGGAAAATACTAATAAACCTTATTTCCAATGCCAGCAAATTTTCGGGTGAACATACGCAGATTTTCCTAACCAGTTCCCTGACAGCAAACCACTTTACAATCCAAGTAAAAGACCAGGGAATTGGAATTTCGAAAGAAGATATGCACCACTTGTTTGAACGATTTTTCCGGGGTTCTAATGTGACCAACATACAGGGAACAGGTCTGGGATTACATATTGTATCCAATTATGTAGCACTGATGAACGGAGAAGTACAGATTCAGAGTACTTTAGGCGAAGGAACAGCTATTCAGATCATTTTTCAGTTGATTCATCCGCCAGTGGAAGTATGAGTAGATTGGTATTATTTGCCTTAAAAACAGCTGCCAGATTTTATTCTATAATATAGCTATTAACCTTTCTCTATCACCCATGAAGACCATTTTAATCATCGAAGATAACGATACGATTCGTGAAAATACCGCTGAAATTCTAGAACTAGCCAACTACCAGGTATTGACAGCAGAGAACGGCAAACGAGGCGTTGAAATAGCCTTGAAAACCAAACCTGATCTGGTGATCTGTGACATTATGATGCCTGTTATGGATGGATATGGGGTACTTCATGTTTTTACCAAACATACCGAATTGGCCACAGTGCCTTTTATTTTCCTGTCAGCCAAAACTGATCGGGCGGATATTCGGAAAGGCATGCAGGAAGGTGCTGATGACTATATTACCAAACCTTTTCTGGAAAGTGAACTGCTTAGTGCCATCGAAAGCAGATTACGCAAGGCTGAATTACTAAAGAAGGACTTTCATCCGTCAGATGAAGGGCTTAACGACCTGATACAGAACGCCCGGCAATACAAAGAATTGGAATCACTGGCTGACGATCGGAAAACCTATACCTATAAAAAGAAACAGTTGATTTACCTGGAAGGGAACGATCCAACTAAACTGTTTTTTATCAAAAAAGGAAAGATTAAAACCTTCCGATCTACGGCTGATGGAAAGGAGTTTATTACGGACTTACACACAGAAGGTGCCTTTTTTGGCTATCGGGCTTTGCTCGAAAACACTGAATACCAGGAAACAGCCGAGGCAATGGAAGAATCAGAGCTTGTGCTGATTCCCAAAGAAGATTTCTCAGCCCTGATCAATCAGAATCCCTACGTGGCAAACCGGCTTATCAAATTATTGGCTAATAATGTCACAGAAAAAGAAAAACAGCTTTCCAGCATGGCGTATAACTCATTACGTAAACGCACAGCGGAGTCATTGCTGTTTTTGCAGAAGAAATATGAAAAAGGTTCTCAGCCTACAGCTATTCAAATCAGCCGGGATGATATTGCTTCTATTGTTGGTGCCTCTACTGAGTCTCTGATCCGGACACTGAGTGACTTTAAGAGTGAAAAGTTGATTGATATTGTCGAAGGAAAAATTGTCCTATTGAACGAAAAAAAGCTTCAAACCTTGCGAAATTAGGAGTCCAAAAGAGGTGACAGGTTTCAAGTAGCTAGGCAAGACATACGATCACTCTGACACCTGTCACTTCTTTTGGACTTGAAAAGCATCTCTTGCCAGCCTCTAGCTCCTCAATGACTTCTCACATTCAAACTTTTCATTTTCAATAAGTTATCACATACATCTTCTTCGGAAAAATGTTCTCCTTCTCTCCAGACTTCTTTGCCATTGATTAGAATCAGGGCTTGTGGTGTATAGTGTATGTCAAAACTTTTGCCTACTTCAGGATTAGCTGAGACATTGATCTTAAAAAAACTAATCGTTGTCACTTTGTCCCTGATACGCCTTTCTATATCCTTGATTTCCAGCAATGAATATTCATCTGCATGAAAAAACAGAACAGCAATCTGTTGTTCTTTGATTGTATGTGTGAGTTCATTACTCATAGATATAAAGAAAACAAAATAATTGTGTAGTCGTACAAATTTCTACAAATCTCCCTTCAAAATCTATGACTCTTGCTAGCTACATACCTGATTATTCACCACAAAGACGCAAAAAGACTAGCTAAACTTGGAATCACAGGATTGTAGGAAGCTTGATCGTTGCTCCAAAAAGAGGAGATGAGCTATATTTTCTTTGCGTCCTTGAAGTGAATAAAACTACTGCGGTTTCTTGCAACAGCTCATGGTTTCTTTTTCAGTATGAGGACTGATGTAGGCAATGCCCAGATTCAGTCCTCGTACAATTAACAGAAGTCCGACACAGACGGCAAAGACGGGTAACAGTTTATTCAGATGCAGACGAAAAGAAGGGGTAAACATTCTTTTGGAAAGACTTACTGTTACCATCATCGGAAGAGTTCCCAAACCAAACAGACTCATATACAAGGCTCCATCTAGCGGATGAGCCATTGAAATGGCTCCCATCAAGGCTAAATATACCATGCCACACGGCAACAAGCCATTCAGTACGCCAATCATAAACAAGGCGGTCAGGTTTTTCTTCTGGAAAAACGGTACAAACCATTTCCGCAGATATACTGTACCAGTGTTGACCCATGCTGGACGCACCATAGGCAAAAAAGCTACAATCAGAATCAGTAGTCCCAGTACAATAGACAAGTTTTGCTGCAAGCCCATCAGAGACAAACCTTTGCCAAAAAAGCCAAAGACTGCTCCCAACACAACATACGTACTGATACGCCCCAGGTTGTATATACCAACCCGACCCATGTTTTGGACAGGCAATGCCAAAGCTATCGGTCCGCACATGCCCAAGCAATGCAGACTACTTACCAGACCCGTAATAAATGCAAGGTACATATATGTTTCTGTTAAATTATTCGACAGGCCCCAAGAATGCCGTCTGGGTTTCACTCACCAATTTACCGCCTGAAAAGGCCTGTACATCCAGTTTGAGATTATTTTCCTTAATAGCCTTTTTGGGAATGTCTATGAAAAACACGGCTTTGGTTACTTCCTGTGCAGGTACATGGATGATAGGGCCAGAACCTACCATTCGGATACGACCAGAACTGTTTTTCAGTCGGAGTTCCAGAGGCATGTCTGTAAATTTTTTGTTGGCCAGTTCCAGGTTGTACAGATTACTGACGGTTTGGGCATCTGTTTGCTGGTATAGAGTACCTGGTGTACGCATAATGGTGATTTCCAGATTTTTACGAGTCACTAGCAATCCAATCACGACAGAAAGCAACAAGACTAGTATGCCTGAGTAGGCAGCTATACGTACCGTAAATTTGAATTTCTTTCCTTCCTGGATGTTCGTCATAGATGCATAGCGGATGAGTCCTTTGGGGCGACTGGTTTTTACCATTACTTCATCACACACATCTATGCAAGCCGTACAGTTGATACATTCGAGTTGGGTTCCATTCCGGATGTCTATTCCTGTAGGGCATACTTGTACACATAAGCTGCAATCTACACAGTCGCCGTGGGCCTGTGTTTCGTTTTTACGGATTTTCCCACGAGGTTCGCCACGTACAAAATCATAGGCTACTACCGTTGAGTTATTGTCCAGCAATACCCCTTGCAAACGTCCATAGGGGCAGATGACCACACAGACAATTTCCCGTAAAAAGGCAAATACTACATAAAAGACCCCTGTAAAGATCACCAAGGCGATGAACGTGCCCATATGCTGGGCAGGGGTATCTTCCATGAGTTTTTTAAGGGCATCTATGCCAATCAGATAGGCCAAAAAGGTGTTGGCTATCCAGAAGGAAATGACAAAGAACAGGCTATGCTTGGCTGATTTTTTCATTATTTTTTCGGTAGTCCAGCCCTGAGCATCCAGGCGACGGCGTTGGTTGGCATCGCCTTCAATCCAGTATTCGATCCGACGAAAAACCATTTCCATAAACACCGTTTGCGGGCACGTCCAGCCGCAAAATGCCCGTCCAAATACCACCGTAAACAGCACCACAAATACCACGAAGGTGAGCATACAGAGGGCAAACAGGTAAAAATCTTCTGGAAAAAAAGCCACACCAAACAAAATAAACCGTCGTTCGAGTACATTCAGCAACAGCAATGGATGTCCGTTGATGGTTAGAAATGGCCCTGCAAATAACCCAATCAGCAGCAACACACCTACAATGGTGCGGGCTTTATAATACTTTCCATGTACAGCTTTGGGGTACATCCATTCCCGGTGCCCTTTTCTGTCCAGTATGCCTACTTTCTCCCGAAAGGTAGGGGTAAACGTGTGCTCCGAATCTATACCTGGCTCCATAGTTTTGTTTCAAAAAGAGTTCACAGGGCTACACCCTGTGCTAACAGATTATGCCCCTTCAGGGCTTGAAATAGACTATTTTGTTTAAGTTCTATTTATTCATAGAGAGTTTATCTGTGGATACTTTCTCACCTTGAGGTGCTTTGCCGTTTGCAGGCTTTGTGCCTTTCAAACTGAAAATATAGCCTATCACTTGTTGCATCTGCAAGGGATTCAATTTTTTATCCCACGCAATCATTCCTTTTTCTTGTACCCCATATTTAATGGTTTTAAATACCTCTCCTACGTTTCCGCCATGCAGCCAGTATTCGTCCGTCAGGTTGGGGCCTACAGTGCCTTCGCCCGCCTGTCCGTGGCAGGCAGCACAATTGGATAGGTAAATTTCCTTTCCTTTGGCAAGTTCTTCTACTTGTGTGACTAGTTTGACAGAATTTTCGTCAATGCTGCTGGCAACGGTTTTCAGGTAGGCTTCTTTCTGAGCTTCTGCTAGCTGTGTTTCCTTGGCAAATTCCACATCCTGCAAGTCGGCCACTTTCCAAACGTGAAACACAAGCAAATAGACAATTCCTGTAGCAATGGTTCCATAAAATAAGGCATTGAACCAGCCAGGAACGGGATTATTCAGTTCGGAGATACCATCAAAATCTTCCTCCATCAGGAGAGATTTTTCCTGTGCCAAAGGTTTTAATCCTGCTACTTTCTCCCACAAACTTAGGGGCTCGGCAACAACCTCGGAGGCTACTTTTTTAGGCATCCAGAGATAGGTTAACTGAAACATAATCAGGATGATGAGTAGCAGAAAGAAAACAACAATTCCGAATATCAATACGAGCAGGTAGTGAGACAGTTGCTCGGAGGTTCCTGAGGGTGGCACAGAACCTGTCTGTGCCAGAACAGGACTCCAACTGGCCAATCCAACGCCTGAAAGGGTAACGAGTTTGCGTAACATGCTTGATGTGTTTGAGTAGAATAAGTGTTTACAGAATAGGGGTTAGGTTGCTCGTATCTGACGAAGTGGTATCTGTTTTGTTCGCTTCTACGGGCAAGTTTTGCATGTGGTGGATATATTTTTTATCTACGAAAATCAACCAGATGGCCATTCCAATAAAAAATACCACAAAAATGAGTAGTGATACCGCCAAGTAAATTTCTGATCCTGACAAGGTATGAATGAATTGTTTAAACATAATAGACTCCTTTTACTCCTTCCTCAGGATTGCCCCCGGACTCTGGTTTGGGGGCAATTCCGAGAAGAGGAAGATGAATAATTATTGATTAGCAGTCATTTCTGGCATTTTTTTTATATCTGTCCCCAAACGTTGCATGTAGGCAATTAGGGCTATGATTTCCTTGTCAGGGTCGGTTTTTATGCCTTCTTTTTTCAGATTGGCGACAATCCCTGCAGCCTGTGTACGCATAGAAGCTTCTGCACCAGCAATTTCTTCATCACTATAGGCAACGCCTACTTTGCGTAAGGCTATCATTTTGCGTTGGGTCAATTCGGTAGACAGTTTGTTTTCCAGCAACCACTCATAGCGAGGCATAATAGAACCTGGTGACATAGACTGAGGCTCACGCATGTGGTAGTAATGCCAGCTATCAGGGTATTTCTGTCCGATGCGTTGCAAGTCTGGCCCGGTACGTTTAGAACCCCACAGAAACGGATGGTCATAGATATATTCTCCCGAGCGGGAAATGGCTCCATAACGTTCGGTTTCGTTGCGAAAGGGTCGTACCAATTGGGTATGGCAGTTATTGCAACCTTCCCGGATGTATAAGTCTCGGCCTTCCATTTCCAGGGCCGTGTAGGGCTTCACACTTACAATGACAGGTATATTTTCAGGGACGGTCAGCATTGGTACAATCTGAATCAGCCCGCCAATAGACACCACGACCAATGATAAAACGGTGAGCAAAAGTGGCTTGCGTTCAAATAGTTTGTGCCAGTGATGATCGTGTACAGGTGTATTTTTAACCAATGCTGGAGCCGAAGTAGGTTCGTTTGCGAGGAAGACACCACGGTTAGCGGTGGCTATCAGGTTATAGACCATCACCAAAGCACCGAGTAAATACATTACTCCACCGATTCCACGCAGGGCATAGAAAGGAATCAGCTTGGTAGTGGTAGCTAGAAAGTTGGGGTGTGTCAGGGTACCATCTGGATTGAATTCTTTCCACATCGAACCGACCATAAAACCAGCCCAGTACATCGGAATGGCATAAAATAGAATCCCTAATGTTCCCAGCCAGAAGTGTACATTCATTAGTTTTTTGGAATAGATTTCTGTCTGCCACATTTTGGGAATCAAGTAATAGAGCATCGCAAAAACCATAAAACCATTCCAGCCCAAGCCGCCTACGTGTACGTGTGCCACCACCCAATCTGTAAAGTGTGCAATGGCATTGACACTTTTGAGTGACAAAACGGGGCCTTCGAAAGTAGCCATCAGATAGGCCGTAATAGCGACCACCATGAATTTCAATGTGGCATCTTCCCGAACTTTGTCCCAAGCACCTCGCAAGGTCAGCAAACCGTTGATTCCTCCGCCCCAAGATGGGGCAATGAGCATCACCGAAAACACCACACCCAGCGACTGCACCCAGTCTGGCAATGTCGAATACAACAAGTGATGCGGCCCGGCCCAGATGTAAATGAATATCAGTGTCCAGAAGTGTAGAATAGACAGTTTGTAGGAATAAACCGGACGATTGGCCAGTTTAGGTAAATAGTAGTACATGAGTCCCAGAAACGGTGTGGTGAGAAAGAAAGCTACCGCATTGTGTCCATACCACCACTGCACCAGAGCATCCTGCACCCCTGCATACGCCGAATAGCTTTTGAAAAAAGAAACGGGCATTTCCATGGAGTTGACAATGTGCAAAACGGCCACAGTCACCCAGGTTGCAATATAAAACCAGATGGCTACATAAATGTGCCGTTCACGGCGTTTCAGAATAGTACCCAGCATGTTGAGTCCAAACACTACCCACACCAGCGTAATAGCTATGTCAATCGGCCATTCCAGCTCGGCATATTCTTTTGAGGTAGTCATACCGAGTGGTAGTGTAATGGCAGCTGCCACAATGATCAACTGCCACCCCCAGAAGTGAATCCGACTCAGCAGATCACTGTACAGCCGGGCTTTACAGAGACGTTGCATGGAATGATAAATACCCATAAAAATGGAATTTCCTACAAAAGCAAAAATGACAGCATTGGTATGTAATGGGCGAATACGTCCAAACGACAGATATGGAATTCCTTGGTTAAGGTTAGGAAACACCAGTTCAAACGCCACAATGACCCCAACCAGCATCCCGACAATCGCAAAGACTACAGTAGCTATCCCAAAGTCACGGACAATCCTGTTGTCGTATGAAAACTGTTCTACTGCTCCGTGCGAGGCAGATTGAACGTCAACTATGTGTATCGAATCTTTCATTATATAAACGGCAAAAAGAGTGTAGATTAATTTTTAAAGGAATGAGAATTTTTAAGTTTCTGATTTTGTTTCTGGTATTATTTTCTTGTCTGTTTTAGTTGGAATATCATCAAATAAAATCCGGATGGCAGGTGTATAATCATCGTCAAACTGTCCATTTCTTAGATTCCAGAGAAAAATCCCCAGAAAAATGCTCGCCATACCCAAGCTAATGGTTAACAACACATAGATGATACTCATAAGACAGACGCAGTTAATTTTTGAGAAGATGGGTAGGCCAAAGCAGGTTCTGCCAATGGGTGGATAGCAGCCAGTGTACGGGCTACTTTGCGTCCCCGCCAGTTTACAGCCACACTCGTAAAGACAATGACACTGATCGAACTGACAGGCATTAGAATAGCAGCAATAAGGGGAGAAAGGGTTCCTTGCACCGCAAAACTCAGTCCGACCGCATTATAGACTACTGCCAGTACCAGAGCCGCCCGAACCACCTGCATACTTTGCTGGCAAAACTGAATAAAAACAGGCAACGCAGACAAAACCGAAGCCTCGGCAATTACGTCTGAAGCGGGTGTAAAATGCACCACACTGTCACTTACTGCTACACCGACATGGCTTTGCTGCAAGGCTCCGGCATCGTTGAGGCCGTCGCCAACCATCATGACCCGGCTGGCTGTTTGCTGTAATTCCTGAATCACCCGGCGTTTGTCGTGCGGGGTTTGACGAAAATGCATGTGTTGCGCATCATGAAAATACGGTTTCAGTGTAAATGCTTCACTTTCACCGTCTCCTGAAAGCAAATGCAGCGAATACGATGCCCCTAGTTCGGTTAATGCGTCCCACATGCCATAGCGGTAGTGATTGCTAAACTCAAAATAGCCCAGAAAAGTATAGTTGATGACCACCCACACACGTGTAGAAGAGGCAAGAGCATCGGAATCAATCCAGAGACTCGGCTTCTGACCAATCTCTTCCTGCATAAAAGCCGCAGAACCTACCCGAATCTGGTTTCCGAGTACCACTCCAGATAAACCTTTGCCTACACATTCTTGAAAATCTTGTACTACAAACCCTGCTTTTCCTGAAGCCTTCAGGTGATTTGCTAAATGTCGGGACAAGGGGTGATTGGAGTGATCTACCAATGCTGCAATACAAGCTTTTTCGTTCGTAGTCAGGGCATGTCGGTAAGCTACAAAGGTTATTTCTACCTGTTCTGTTTCAGTCAGTGTGCCTGTTTTATCAAAAACAATGGTATCAATGGTTGCTATTTCTTCAATAGTCTGCGTATTTTTTACATAAAACTTATTGCTACCTAATATCCGCATCGCATGACCCAAGGCAAACGAAGATCCCAGCACCAAAGCACACGGACAAGCCACAATCAGCACAGAAGTAAAGGCATTCAGGGCACGGCTATATTCTCCCTGTATCAGCCAATAACTACTCGATATCAGGGCAATACCAAGTAATACCCATGTAAAATAGGTATTAAATGCCGTCTGGATTCCTTGCGAAGACAATCCAGTTTTGGTATTTTTTGGAAGGGTTGTGTCTGTAACACAGGTTTGGCAGGTGGCAGATTCATCGTTCCAGAGTTGGGTTAAGTAGCTTTGGGATACGGGTTTCAGCACCTCCAGTTCAATCATCCCTCCTACCTGTCGGCCTCCGGCATACAACACGTCCCCTGTATCTTTCCGCACAGGCAAGGCTTCGCCAGTTACGAAGCTATAGTCTATATAGGCTTGTCCTGCTCGTAGAATGCTATCGGCAGGAATGAGTTCCTGGTTGCGTATGAGCATACAATCTCCTACTTCCAGGTTACGGACAGGTACTTGTGTGCGTATACCATTCATCTGGATGGTTACGGCTACAGGAAAATAAGATTTAAAATCCCGGTCATACCGCAACGTGTCGTAGGTTTTTTGCTGAAACCATTTGCCTACCAGTGAAAAAAATACAAACCCAGACAGGGTATCCATGTATCCAGGGCCATAGCCCATGAAAATATCCCCTAGACTACGTAAAAAGATGACAATCATCCCCAATGCTAAAGGAGTATCTACTGTCAGAACACCGTGGCGAATATTCCGGTAAGCTGACTGTATATACCCCCAACCACTAAAGAAAAATACAGGTAAAGCCAGTACGATATTGAGAAAATTAAACAAATAACCAAAGGAGTGTTCAGAAGCTGTATCCAGACCAAAATATTCTGGAAAGCTCAGCAGCATACTATTACCAAAGGCAAAGCCTGCCACTGCCATCCGGGCAATGAGTTTTTTATGGGCTGTAAAAGTTTGTGGAATATCCGCTGTGGCACCTGGTGGTTGGGTGACTTCGTCTAGTGTGAGCTGGGGTTCATAGCCTAGATCTGTTAACAGTTCTACGATTTGGCGCAGAGATATTTCGGTTTCTATATAAGTAATAGAAAGATGTTTTTTCAGAAAATCGGTTCGTGAAAAAAGAATAGCTGGTTGAAGCCGATGTAGGTTTTCCAGTAGCCAGATACAGGAACTGCAATGAATAGCTGGAACAAAAAAATTCACTTTAGCTGTTTTGCCATCCGAAAAGGATAGTAGTTGGGTCTGTATTTCTGGCAAATCCAAGTACGCAAAGCTGTCAGACTCTCTGTTTTTAGCTCGGATGCCTGCTTTGGTATTCAGGGCATAATAGGTATCCAGTTGACTTTCACGCAAAATCTGATAGACAGTCTGGCAACCGACACAGCAAAATGCCTTATTTTCAAGTATATAGCTATCATCTCTACATACATCACCACAGTGATAGCAGTTTTGTTTTTGTTCTGTTTCTGTTGGCGGTACTGTCATAGCATATGGTGTTTCAATGTCCAAAACTAGGCAGCCATCACAACATTATGTATGAGCCTTACTACATAAAATTCTGATATTAGGTAGATACAAAACTGAGGAAGATCAGGAAAGTAAAAGGGGAAATGAAAAAAGTACAACCTTTATTATTGACTACTAGCAAGTTGGCACTTTCAAACAAAAAAATCCCCTAAATCAGGGGATTTAGGGGATGCAAATAAAAGTGGAGCATATCGGAGTCGAACCGATGACCTCTACAATGCCATTGTAGCACTCTAGCCAGCTGAGCTAATGCCCCAAATGGAGTGCAAATATACAATCGTTCCTTAGAAATTATCAAATCTCTGGAAATATTTTTTTTCTTTTTTTCAAAACCTCTGAAAAAGCCACTACCAGTCTGGCTTCTTTTCTATAGACTACTTATACTTGTTCTACGTAATTCAAGTCCTTATGAAAGGTTTCTTTCAAACCCGATAAGGCAATGACAGAAGTCAGAATGATTAAGCCACCGACTGCCAGAGCTGCATAAATACGGGCAGGATCAGCCTCTACGCCTGAATCTTCCCAAGTATGTCTCAAAAAATTAAATAACAGGATCAGTAGCGGCAATGACCCACGGATAAAATTGGGTGTGGTAGTAGTCACGGTGGCCCGTAGGTTGGTTCCAAACTGTTCAGCAGAAATGGTTACAAAAATTACCCAGAACCCTGTCACAAAACCTAATAGTCCACACAGAAAATACAACATGCTAGCAGAAACCCCATAGGCATTCAGGTAAATCAGGATACTTACGCCACTCATAGCCAAGAAGATATACATTACTTTTAGCCGACTTTTCAGGAGTTGGCTCAACGCCCCAGTGGCCAAGTCTCCGAGCACAATACCTGTGTAAGCATACATAATAGCATCGCCGCCTTTGATGACACCCTCTACGCCTAGGGCTTTGGCAAATTCAGGCGAGAAAGTGACCAGAATACCAATCACAAACCAAGTGGGCAAACCAATCAGAATGCACCGCAGGTATTTTACCAGTCGTTTTTTATCCAGAAAAAGAGCTCCAAAGTTTCCGTGTGATACCTTTTCCTTTTTAGCTACCTTAAACATGCCCGATTCAGTCACGCCAATACGTAGCAGCAGCAAGGCAAGTCCTAGCCCACCACCAATGAAATAACACAGCCGCCAGTCTTGAAACCATCGAAATGTCAGATTGGCAATCACAGCTCCCGTTAGTCCTACAGAAGCTACAATCATGGTTCCAACGCCTCGTTTTTCTTTGGGCAGTACCTCTGCTACCAGTGTGATTCCCGCACCCAGTTCACCAGCCAAGCCAATACCCGCTACAAACCGCCAGAACGCATACGTCTCTACTGTATTGACCAAACCATTGGCAATATTAGCCACTGAATATAAGAAAATAGATCCAAACAATACCGAAAGCCTTCCCTTCTTATCTCCCAGTACTCCCCACAAAATTCCTCCAATCAACATCCCGATCATCTGCATGTTAATCAAAAACTCACCTTTGGCTGTAAGTAAGGCACTTCCTTCTACATATCCTAGCTCTATCAGGCTTGGCACTCGGACAATTCCAAACAGAAGCAGATCATAAATATCTACAAAGTATCCCAAGGCAGCTACCAGTACAATGGCATTTACTGAACGGGACGAATGAGCAGCTGAAATATCAGACATATAAGAGAGAGAATATAACTATAAAAAAATAAAGATTGTCACAAAGATTACCCAGTAACCTAAATTGTCCAAATTTTTACCAGAGAAAGTAAAGAATTCCAGTAAGGATGCATAGTATTTAGAAATCTCTGTCTCTATTTAGAAACAGGAATTTCTAGGTTTTGGCTTTGCTTGTTCAAAATAGGAAATATATTTGCATTCATACATACGCATACAAACGATCTCAGACTCTATGACTCCAGCACAATTAGGCTATTATTTTCCGGCAGAGTGGGCAAAACATACCGCAACTTGGCTTAGTTGGCCTCATAAAGAGGAATCATGGCCCGGCAAGATACAGAGTATTTATCCCATCTACGCACAATTTATCAAAGAACTAACAGCTGGGGAAAAAGTCTGTATCAATGTCTGCGATGAGGCTATGCAACGCCAAGCTACCCACTGGCTCCAGACTATTGACACAGACCTGTCAAGAGTTTCTTTTTATATTCATCCCACCAACGATGCCTGGTGTCGTGACCATGGCCCTGCCTTTCTGATTAATCCACAGGCGGCTATGAAAAAAGTGGTTGTCAAGTGGAAATACAATGCATGGGGTGAAAAATATCCGCCACATGACCTAGATAATCAGATTCCATTTCAGATAGCAGAAGCCTGCCAGTTACCCGTTTTTCAGGCAGGTATTGTCATGGAAGGCGGCTCAGTAGACTTTAATGGCAAAGGCACCGTTCTGACTACAACTGCCTGTTTACTCAACCCCAACCGCAACCCACATCTGAATCAAAGCCAGATTGAAACCTATCTGCATCAGTATTACGGTGTTACGAATATTCTCTGGCTGGGAGACGGTATTGTAGGAGATGATACCGACGGACATATTGATGATATTACCCGTTTTGTAAACGAAGATACGGTGGTGACTGTGGTAGAAACAGACAAAAGTGACGACAATTACGAACTTCTTCAGGAAAATCTACAAACGTTGCACAAACTCCGTCTGGAAAATGGTAAACAATTGAATATCATCGAATTGCCTATGCCTTCTGCGGTTGTCTATGAAGGACAGCGGCTGCCAGCCTCATATGCCAATTTTTATATTGGCAATGCAGCAGTAGTAGTACCTACTTATCAAGACAGCAATGATGAAATAGCTTTGGGTATACTGGAAAAATGTTTTCCGGATCGTAAAGTGATAGGACTGGATTCAACAGATATTATCTGGGGGCTAGGTAGTTTTCACTGCCTGAGCCAACAGGAACCCGAATGTTTATAAGCAGTGTTGGCTTATATTAGGCAAAAAATAATGCTATCTATACACAGAAACAGACACACGAGAGAGAAGCTATGAACCGATGGAGTATTCTGATGCTAGTAAGCATTCTTGGCCTATGGACAGGCTGTGTATCTACTCAAAAGTATACACAGCTACAAAGCAGCTACACACAGCTCAGTCAAAAGCTGACCTCTGATTCTATACAATCTGTACAGCACATCGCACGTCTGACTACACAGAAAGATAGTCTGGCCAATACCTATGACCGTCTGACTAATCTGTACCTAGAGCTTAAGAATGATAGTGTGCTATTAAATAGGAATTATCAGCGAAACAAAAGTCTACTAGATGATTTGTTTGAAAAATATGACCGATTAGACAAAGCGTACAAACAAGTGACAGACAGTATAGGTACAGAAACCGCTACAAAAGCACAGGATTTATCTCAAAAAGAAAAGGATTTGCAGATATTAGAACAAAAGCTACTCGCTCAGCAGGCTCAGAATGAAAAAACAATGATTCAACTTCACGAGCGAGAAATTCCTATCGAAGCTGCCGAAAGAAAACGTCAGAAGATGAAAAATATGCTTACAGACTGGAAAAACCAGTTGGTCAAAGCAGGTTTCCCGCCCAGTGATTCGGTGTTTCAACTGATGAACGAGAAAGAAGGGCTTATCTTGCGTATACCAGAATCAGCCCTATTAGATACTAACTTAATTCAACTGACTTCTATAGGCAAAATACGATTAAAGCCTATTGCCTCGCTTGTGAAAAACTCACCCGAGGTAAGACTTGTCTGTATGCTAACCACCTCGTCTACAACCTCACGTCAGACACAGACACACAATTCCTTTAGAAAAATAGAAAAAATTGCAGAATTTCTTAAAAAAGAAGGCGTTACTTTAGACAAAGTCAACACGTTTGTACGCTATGTGCCAGAAACATTTTTCAATACTAAAAATGCCTATTACTCTACAAAAACACTTTTCTACGAAATTATTATTGCATGGAAAGAAGATGATAACTTTTCTACTTTACAAAAAAAATAGAAAAATTGAGTGCTATATGTATAATCTATACAAAGTATTGTCTTGGAAAATCAATAAAAACCGTTATTTTTCAAGTTTATGTATGGTTATACATTTTTTTTAATAAACTTTACAAGAGAATTTAAAAACTTAAGCTGATTGGAAAATTCTTCCCACATAAATGAATTTAGTTATTTTTATCATTAAATTGACAATCAGTTGATTATCCATAAACTTTCTGTCAATTTTGTAGAATATTACCTAAAAAAGCTCGCTATGTTTATTTTTCAAAAAAAATTGCCACATTTTTTTGATTTCAGGAATGGTTTAGTCTATTTTCGTAGCTACAAAATTGTCATGTTTTTTGCATGGACTCACTAAGTGTTTCTATAAGTCACGTTTATCAACTTACACACACGCATGGGGAGAATTAATACTGTATTATTGATTGATGATGATGAAATCAATAATCTTATATGTACAAAGATTATAAAGAAGAGTGATTTTGCCGAAAACATTGTCACATGTCTGGGAGCAAGGCAGGCTCTTATTTATTTACAAGAAGCCTTGCAAGAAAATAGCGACAAAGAAATCCCTGAGCTTATTCTCCTTGATATTAACATGCCTGCAATGAATGGATGGGATTTCCTGAACCATTATGAGCAGATAGGCGGATTACAAGACAAAAATATTGTACTGATTATGCTTTCGTCGTCTATGTATATAGATGACATCAATCGAGCCAAAACATACATCTCTGTAGCAGACTATATTACGAAGCCTCTGACAGCCGCTCATCTACAGCAGATTCGTGACAAATTCTTTCACAATCATGATGCCTAAAAAATGAAATATTCGGCAGACTATTGGATAGAAAAGCTAAACTTACAGCCTCACCCAGAAGGAGGATTTTATGCAGAAACCTATCGTAGCTCTGAGACTATTGCACAAGCCGATTTGCCTACGCGATACGCTGGAAACCGCAGTTTTTCCACAGGTATTTACTTTCTGGTCAAAGGAGGGCAATTCTCTGCATTACACCGTATTCAGTCAGACGAGATGTGGCATTTCTATGCGGGCACTCGTCTGACAGTTTATAGCATTGATAATCAAGGGCAACTACATACGATCCACCTAGGTACACAGCCAGAACAAGGTGAAGTATTTCAGGCTGTGGTTTCGGCAGGTTGCTGGTTTGGCTCTACTGTAGAAGATCCCGAAAGCTATGCACTTGTCGGCTGCACGGTAGCTCCTGGCTTTGATTTTGCAGATTTTGAACTGGCCCATCGCAATACCCTACAGGCAACCTATCCACAGCATCAGGCACTGATTGCACGCCTCACACGTCACTAAAATGAGTAACTGAGTAAGTTAGCAAATGAGTAAATAAAGAACATCCCGTCTTTATTTACTCATACCCAAGGCTTGGTTTGTCTCTATATGTCGTTGGGGACATCAGCAACTGCTAGTATCCCCAATCCTGTTTTAAAACAGTTTCTGAGGAAATTTCGCCCTCTTTCTCTACAACTCCTGTATCCACTCCGATACATGTGGTTCCCGGATGACAGACACATGGTCGCCACGTGACGAGATGGCACGTACAGCATCAAAATAGCTATCCCAGGACTCTTCAGAACCAGGCGCAACAGCCAGCAGGCTTGACCGTTTGTCTGAAATGACAATATCTACTGTATATGGAAGTTTTTCGGTGAGTTGGTAGGTAACAGACACCGATTTATCCAAGAAAGTGATCATGTTCTGAAGAATCGTTTTGTTGAACTGCATTTCACTGTCCAACAGAATAGCCAGCAGCAAATCCTTCCATTGGTCTTTTGGTTGGGAAAATATACCATCTACACGTTCGTAAAATATGGTCGGGTTGATGCCCAGATAGGACACAATTGCATCACAAAAAATGGTAATACTCTCTTTGGTAACCGTGGTAATGGCTACCCGTGTGGAACATTCGATCAGTACAGCCCGATGAATGATAAGTTCTTGGCCTACCAACTGACGAAGCATCTCATATACCACTGCCCCCCCGTAACTATGTGTATACAAGCTTATTTTCCCTTTTGGATGCATGGAACGGATCAGAGCTATGTTGTGCTGGGCCATTTCTTCGATGGTTTCCAGCGGCACTTCTCCCATAAAACCTTTCATTTGCAGCCCATACACCGGATCATTGTCAGGCACAACGGCGGCTAGTTCATGGTAGCCATCAGCCAGACCAGGCATGCCGGGTACAATAAACGTCAGGTTGTCGCCATCTTTGCCTTTCCGCAGCCGGATGATATAGGGATCTGCTTTCAGGGTGTCACCTTCTTTCAGATTGTCTTCAAGTACATGGCATAAACCTTCAATGGTTGGATTCTTCAGAATATCTACCACCTGAATGTTGGCATTCCGAAAACGTGTCAGGGTTTTATTGACTAGCTGAATAGACAATAACGAATGCCCACCTAGTTCAAAAAAGTTATCATGAACCCCTACGTCTGTCACACCCAGAATTTCTTCCCAAACATCTTTCAGGTAGGATTCGAGCATGGTACGAGGAGCCACATAGGCCGCCCGGCTCACCACCTCTACTTTTCTGGCTTGTAAGGTTTTACGATCTGCTTTTCCGCTGGAGGTGAGTGGAAAATTTTCCAGCTGTACAAACGCCGAAGGAACCATATAATCGGGTAGTTTTTCCAGCAGCCAGGCTCGTAAATCTGCATCGGACAAGATTGTCTCTGTCTCTTGTGTGGCAGCTATCCAGTAGGCAATGAGGCGGTTGCCTTGTGACTGTTTCTGCGAGACCACCACCGCATTGGCAACAGATGGGTGGCTAGCCAACACCGTTTCTATCTCCCCTACTTCAACCCGAAATCCACGAATTTTCACCTGGTCGTCTAGCCGTCCGATGTATTCCAACGTACCATCCGGTAGCCACCGCACCAAATCCCCTGTTTTATACAGCCAACCTTCACCAAAGGGATTGTCAATAAATTTTTCAGCCGTCAGTTCGTCCCTGTTCAGGTAGCCGCGGGCTAGTCCGTCGCCGGCAATGTGTAGTTCCCCTGTAACACCCATTGGTTGCAGGCTCAGGCCATGTCCCAGCACATACAATTGCGTGTTGTTCAGTGGCTTACCAATGACAGCAGTGGGTCTGTGCGTGACATCCGCCAGGGCAGCATTGACTGTATATTCGGTAGGACCATAGGCATTGAAAAGTTGAATCCCTTGGGTTTGTGCCGAAGCAAGTATGGTATCTGGCAAGGCTTCACCTCCTAAAGACATCAGACGTACCTGGGCAAACAAAACAGTTTTTTCTTCTTCTGGCAATTGATCTATCACGGTATAAAACAAGGGAGGAAGATTCAGAATGGTTACCCCGGTCTGGGTCACGAGTCGGTAAAACCGATCAGATTGTGTATCCTCTTGCTGCCGAATCACGATGCCCGCCCCAGCCATCAGGTAGGGAAAGATTTCTTCGACCGACATATCAAAACTCAGCGAAGCAAACTGCAACACCCGATCATGGGTAGTAATTGCATAGGTCTGAATCAAAGCCTGTGAAAGGTTGACCAGTGACCGATGGGTAATCATGACACCTTTGGGTTTTCCCGTTGAGCCTGAAGTATAAATTACATACGCCAGATTTTCAGGAGTAGCTGCGGGATGCAGGGAGCCTGTTACCTGCGTAATATCTGTCCAATTATCGTCTATGTATACCACTGGAAAAGCATTTTCTGCACACAATGGCGTTAAGACAGAGGCAAGTCTGGCTTGTGTGAGTAGCACCGATATCTCACTGTCTTTGAGCATGTAACGGATTCGTTCGGGAGCATAGGTTGGATCAATGGGTATGTAGGCTCCACCTGCCCGTAAAATGCCTAGCACAGCTACCACCATATCCGACGAACGTTCCATACAAATCCCCACCCGGCTATCGGGCTGAATACCTTGCTCTTGCAGATACACAGCCAGCAGGCGGCTTTTTTCTTCCAGTTCCAAGTAAGTCATCTGCTGACCCTCACATACCAAAGCTATCTGATCAGGATTGATACAAGCCTGGCTTTCAAAGAGTTGATGAATACATTTTTCCTGTGGATAGTCTGCCTGTGTTTTATTAAAGGCTAGTAACTGGTGTTTTTCTGTGTCTGGCAGGAGTGTATAGTCTTTGATTTCTCTGCGGGGATTGGTCAGAATATTGTGCAGCAAAGTCTGAAAATAGGTCAGATGGCGGGCAATGGTAGCAGCATCAAAGAGGCTACGTTTGTATTTCAGATGCAGTTGCAGGGCATGACGAAAATCGTAGACTTCTAGGGTATATTGGTCGGTGGTTTCCTGATAAGCTGTATACAAGGTCTTGATGCCCAGAGCTGCTTGCTGGTCTTCTTCGAGACCATCAAAAATATTCTGATAGCTATAGGAAATAGGCAGCGGAACTTCTGCCGAACCCTGCGTCAAGCCTAATGAAGATAGAAGTTTGGAACAGGGGTAATACGAATGATCCATACCACTGCTAAACCGCTGGCGGGTCTGGGCTACCAGTTCGTCAAAGGTTTTATCAAACGCCACATAGCTTCGCGTTACCATCAGGTTAATGTAGCAACCAATGCTGTTTTCATGGTTTTGTTTGGGTCGTCCCTGTACTGGGCTTGTCACGGCAATGTCTTCTTCGCGGGTCAGCTTGTGCAGAAATACTGTAAACACCGTCAGCAGTAGCACCGATACATTGACATTCAAGGATTTAGCTAGATTTCTTACCACCTCCCACTCATCGGTAGTAAGTGTGAAGGTTTCGCAACCTACACCTAGGTCAGGAAGGGAAGGTTGAGGCAGACGGTCATAGGGCAGCGGAAGGCATGGAGCCACACCTGTCAGCTGGGCTTTCCACCAGTTCAGGTCTTCTTCGGCCTGTACACTTTCCAGATAGGCTTTTTCCCAATCCAGAAAATCGAAGAATGCCCAGTCCTGTTCAGCAACAATAATGGGTTTTCCGGCATATAATTTCTGGTACATTTCCCAAAACGACCGCAGCAGAAACACCCCAGAAATACCGTCCATCACACTGTGGTGAATGACAAATACGACATGAGAATCCTGGTTGTCAATTCCTTGCAGCACATACAATCGCACCAGCGGCTCTGTGTCTAAACGAAACGGTTGTCGCAGCAGGGCAAATACGGTTTGGGTAACCTCTTGCTCTGCTGTTAGTGGCAGCCAGTGAATGTCCGGACAGTCTGTAGTGGGTTGGATCACCTGCATGACTTCACCTGTGTCAGCATCAGCGATGAAATTGACCCGTAGGGCCGGATATGTAGCCAGTAGCCAGTGAAATGCCTGCCGCAATGCCTCTGGCTGAATGGATTCTGTACAACGGCACACGAGTGGCACATTAAAACTGGTAGACTTAGGGGTGGTTTGTTGAATGTACCAAAGTCCTTTTTGCAGTTCAGATAATGGATAAAAAGCTTTTTCTTCAACAGGTTCACAAACTGTATCTATCTGAGAAACAGGCTCAGCCAATTCTAGAATCCGAACAAAAGCAGCCAATGTATCTGCTGCCAGAACTTGTCCGATCCGGAGATTAATCCCTAGTTTTTCATTGAGCCGCCTGACCAGTTGCACCAGTTGAATGGAATCAAATCCATAGTGTATCGGCGATAGAGACCCATCCAGATCAGCCCACTTCCGACCCAGTACCTCTTCTACCAAAGCATCTAATACAGACTGGTATTCCAGACGTAGGGTTATAGGTTTAGGAACAGACGGAGGCTCAGGCAGATGTGGAGAATTATTTTTTTCATTTGTAGGTTTCTGCGTATCTCTTAGGCCGTCTGTGCGGTATTCTTCCAGAATCAGGTGGGCATTGACCCCGCCAATGGCATAGCTGTTTAGGGCTACACGTCGCAAGGTTGGGCTATTTTTCCAGAAAACAGGTTTGGGTGACAGAAGCAAAGCTGGGTAGGGATCAAGTTCGGGATTGGGTTGATCTAGTCCTGCCAAACCGGGAATGGTCTGGTGTTGCAGGGCTTGTACGGCTTTGAGCAATGAAGCCATGCCTGCTGCTACTTCTGGATGTCCTACGGTAGGTTTGACACTACTCAGGTGCCAGTGTTTGTCGGGCTGTGAACCCAGTTCTCGGTAGGCATCGTGGATGGCACTGATTTCCAGCGTATCGGCCAGTAGATTTCCGATACCGTGGGCTTCAATGTAGTCAATCGTATCTGGGCTGATGCCTGCTTTGCGAAAACACATCCGAATGGTTTCTTTCATGCCTTGTACATTGGGAGCTTCGGGAGAAAAGCCACGACCTCCATGATGCACAGCACTGCTTTTAATCACAGCCAAAATCTGGTTTCCATCTTTTTCAGCAGCATTGAGAGGCTTCAGCATCACCAAACCAGCTCCTTCACTGCGGACAAATCCAGAAGCTTGGGCACAAAAACTTTGGGTTTGATTGGTAGGACTCAGTAAGCCAGAATAGAGTCCTTTTTGAGCTACAGCAGAAAAATTTTGGGCCGAGATCAGGTTGATGCCTCCGATCAATGCATGCGTGCATTCGCCCGCATGCATACTCTGAATAGCCCGGTGCAGGGCCACATACACACTGGTACAAAAGGTATGTACACTTTCGCTGGGGCCTTGCCAATTTAACTGAAACGATACTTGATTAGACAGTGGAATCTGATAAGCAGTAGTTTGTGCCTCTACAGGCAACGGGTTCGTTGCTAGAAATACACCCGTTTTTTGGGCAGATAATTCATGGGCAGAAAGTCCATAGGTCTGAAAAATAACTGCTAGCAGTTGATAGACCAGTTGCTGTGAACGATCCAGAGAAGCATAGGTTTCGGCAGACAGTCCCAAAAGAGACAAATCTAGGTTTGGCTGATGAGCATCAATAGTTCCAAACTGTAGCCCAGGAATGGAATCAGCATGGGCAAAATCTGCATAGGTTCCTTCTAACACCCGGTTCCACAGATCAGTAGCTGTCGGAGCTGTGGGGAATATGCCTGCCATGCCTACGATGGCAATATCGGTTTCAAGAGAGGGTTGTGCTGAAGGTGGGGTTGTTTTTCTAATTTCTTCGGGTTCAGGTTCTTCGGCAGGTATCCACAAAGCTTGGGCATCTAGTTGGAGTACATCTTTGAGCAGATAGTCAGCCAGTATGTCCAGCCGGGGGTAGTCAAAGACCAGTGTGGTGCGCAATGAGCAGTTGAGCTGGGATTCAAGACGGCTTTTAAAATCAACGGCCTGCATCGAATCAGTACCCAGTTCGACAAATGCCTGGGTATCTGCAATTTCCTCTACTGAGTCAAGTTCCAGCAAATCAGCTAGTTGCTGACGGATAAAATCAACCAATACCTGTGATCGTTCCGCAGGGTTATTTTGTTGTAAAGTGGTCAGAATAGCAACAGACATAATAAAATGAGTAAGTGAGTGAGTGATTCTATGAGTAAATAAAAAAATAGGCTCTAGTGGCTATTTGTTCACTTACTCATGGAATCACTTAAAAATTGTTTTAAAAGGGTAGAGGTAGATTTGGCTTTAGCCAAATTAGGCAACCAATGATAGATGCTAGCCGACTATCTGTTTGTCGCACCATTCGGCTAAAGCCGAATCTACCTTTTTGCAGCTAGTCCTTTATAGGATTGCTGCACCCAAAACAGGGTTTTACAACCGTTTCTAAGAAATTGTTTGCGACTTGATAGAAAATGTTTAGTATGCTGGAAATAATGGAATGAGGAGGGTCTCTTTTTTTATATTCACTCATGCACTCATCCCATCATTCACTCATTGAAGTACCTACGGATTCAGCACTGCCAGGGTCACTTCTCCTGTAGACTTTCCCTTCTCACCATCGTTGAAATGGCAATACGTATTAATAAAAGTACAACGAGCCGTTTTTTTGAGAGAACTGATGCCAAAAGTGCCATAAAAACGTCTGGCATTCAACTGACTCTGGTAACTGGATGTGAGACGGGCAATCAGAAAATGGGAGAGTTGCTTCTGAAAAAACGTTTCTTCTGTAAAACCATCCAGTTCAGGAATCAGCCCATTTTTGATGCAGTGCCCCAAATGTAAATACGCAATCTGGTTGTAACAGATGTTGTATTCAACAGCGTTAAAATGGCCTGTATCATCAATGTAGCATGAATCGGCAATGCCAAACTCTCCTTTCATCAACAATCCTTGCACCCCTTCTTCTACCTGATGAAACGAAGCCCGTTTCAGGTAGCAGCAATGCTCACGATAGGGACTCAGCACTTTTTTCAAAAAGTCCGGTGCCACATCAGAAAGAATTTCTCTTTCTGGCGAAAGTAGTTTTTCAGCTTCCATAATCATTATTTTTCAAGTCCAACATAAAATGGTTGATCATCGTAAATGCCAATGCGATAACTTTTGCTGGTTTCGCCTTTAGGTACTGAAGAGGCTTTGTGCAGCAGGTAGCGATTGTCCCAAATAAGCATGTCTCCTTCTTCCCAGATGTGGGTGTGCACGTGTTCCGGCTTTTCAATAAAATCAAATAAAGCTTTGATCACTTTTTCGTTTTCTTCATAGGTCAAGCCGACGATTTTGGTGGTAAATCCACTATTCATATACAAAATTTTATCGTGTGTGACCGGATGCTCAATGACAGCCGGATGCAGTACCGGAGGTACTTCGTTGTGGATGCGTTCGAGCAGTTCCAGCAGCGAACGATCAATGTCTGAGGCCTGTACTTTGTAGCGGAGCTTGCCTTCATGCATACAGGTAGCTCCGTCTACATAGGTACGCAACTCATTAGGAAGGGTATTGTAAACCTTCTGCATGTCAATGTAGTAGGTTTCCCGGATGGATTTGGGAAAAATCTGTGGCAAAATGGAAGTCCAAGACAGGGGTTTGGTTTCAAACGAACAGTCTGTATGCCAGTAGCGGCCTGTACCTGATACGCCTACTTTTTTTCCATCTTCTTCGACATTGGACGAGACAAAAATTTCTGGATAATCAGGGTGGTGGTAATTGGTCTGAAAATACACCTGAGGCCGCCCTAGCTTGCGGGTAAAATCTACATATTCAGCGGCTGAGAGTTGTTGTCCACGAAGAGCCACCAGTTTATTGCGGTAAATCAGGTCACGGATGGTTTGCAGTTCGGCATCCCCTGCCTGAAGTGTTTTGACATCGAGTCCAATAATTTCGGCACCGATTTGTCCAGCTTGGGCTTCGTTGATTTCAATGGCTTGTGTTTGCATTGGGGTAAGAGGTTTAGTTGGGTTAAAAAAAATAAGACATAGACACACAAGCCTCTCTGAAAAGGCTTTTAGCCTAGCCAAAGAGAAAGCATATCTACCTGTGTGTCAGGCAGAAAATGGTATTTATTTGTATTATTTTAAATTAAATGGCACAAATACCTATAGATGATAAGGTATGTGCGCTGCTCAGAGGTATGCAACCAGACAGGCTGGAAATTCAGATAAAAATATTCGTAAACAGTGGAATACCTTCAAAAATCACTGCTTTCTTCACCTTCACGCCCATTCAGTTCACCAATCTGTCTTTGCCTTCCCAATACGGAGCTTTCAGTACTCGTTTGAGTAGCTTCCCACTCGGATTACGAGGCAGCGACTCTACAAACGACACCGACTTAGGAAGCTTAAAATCAGCAATCTGGCCACGCATGAAGCCAATCAACTCCCGTGATTTGACCGTCATATCTGGCTTGAGCACCACAAATGCCTTTACCGTTTCACCCCATCGTTCGTCGGGAATTCCGATCACAGCTACTTCGGCTACGGCTTGGTGTGCACTGAGTACAGCCTCCACTTCGGCTGGAAAAATATTTTCTCCAGCATAGATAATCATGTCTTTCATTCGATCGCAGACATAGACATAGCCATCTTCATCCAGATAACCACCATCACCAGTACGTATCCAGCCATCGTGCAAAGTTTCGGCAGTGGCCTGTTCTTTTTTCCAGTAGCCAATCATAGCTGCCGCCGATTTCAGGTAAATTTCTCCAGTCTGATGGGGTTTCAGCAGGTTTCCGTTCGAGTCTTTCACACATACCTCTACTCCTGCCACAGGTTTTCCGGCAGCTTTCATCCGTGGATTTCCCTCCAGGCTATGATCGGATGGGCGGAGGCAAACAGCCATGTTTCCGGTTTCGGTCATGCCATAAATCTGAAAGAAGTCACAGGCAAATGTTTCCATGGCCGTTCGCATCAAAGCCGGAGCAATAGGCGAGCCTCCATACAAAAATCCTGTTACCGACGAAAAATCGGTTTCTGCACAACCTGGCTCAGCCAATACAAACTGAATCATGGCAGGCACCATCGCCACTTTGGTAATACGTTGTTGCTCAATTAGTTTCAGGGCTTTCCAAGCTACAAATGCATCGAGAATAATGCCTTTGGCTCCTGCTACAAACCCTTGTATAGCCCACCAGAGTCCACCAATATGGAAAACAGGCAGTGAAAGCAGGAGTGTATCGTTCGCCGTAAGCGACATCCACGGGTCTCCCTGCTGACACATGGCTTGCATAAGGGCAAAAAAACTCCGATGCGGCAATTGGACACCTTTCGGATGGCCAGTGGTGCCAGAGGTATACATCTGCACCACTCCATCTGAAGGGTGATAGTTGCGGTCAGGAGCTATTTCGCTTTGGGCTATTCGCCAGTGCAGGTAGGATTTCCAGCGGGTATGGCTACCCGAAACGGTAAAAATGGCTCGGATGGCAGGTAGTTCAGCTTCAATCTGTTCGATAAGAGGAAAACATTCTTCTCCCACAAACAAAACTTCGACGTCTCCATCCTGGAGCATATAGAAAATTTCTTGGGCTGCCAGTCGCCAGTTAAGGCTGACCAGAACAGCCTGGGCTTTGGCCGAGCCGAATAGAATTTCATAGCTAGAGTCACTGTCTTTGCTGAGCAAGGCGACTCTAGCCTGTGGACGAATACCATAGGCCAGCAATCCATTGGCAACCTGGTTGGAATGTAGCTCTAGTTGACCAAAGGTGGTTTCACGGTCATCACACACAAAGGCTACCGCCTGTCCACGATTCTGGGCCTGCCAGTGAGAAGCTTCAGGGAGGGTTTGGAAAAAGGGTGTGTCCATAAAACATTTTTGTAGTTGGTTAGAATTCACACATAAAATGTAACTTATGGATCAAAAAAACTTAGTCTAATCCCTTAACAAAGATGGCAGACATAGGCATACAACTTCACTTGTTTGTCTTGTCAAAATTATAATTATCCCTCAAAGGTAACAAACGTATTTAAAAGACATTTCCACTAATGATTCAGTGATGTGTTTGGGAGGACGAATTTCAACCTTGATCTATTATCAATAGATTTGCTTTATTTTTTCAATAAAAAAACAAAAAATTCAGAAAAAATTAAATATCTCGACAAATACTTATCTTTTTTATTGAAAACTAAAATATAATTATTGCCAACAACTTCTTCTCGCATCCCAACCGATTAAAATATATTTCATCAAAAAAACCAATTTATTCCATTAGACACTATTTTAGAATAACTGTACTCAAATGTAGGCATTACAACTCTAAATAGACTGAATGAATGATGGATGGAATTACAACAGACATACACGTTTTTCAATGCATATCCTATATACACTTTATCATGAGGAACTGCCACGGAATTAGTAGGGTAAAAAAATACAGCATAGATTGGACAAGTAATGAGAATCATATACTTTTGACTGCTACTTGTGCCTATTGATTTCTGCATAGGTGTTTTTCTCTACTAACCAGAATCAGGTTAAAACACTTACAGGATAGAAGATAGGTATAGGCACAAACCAAGCATTGAAAATGAGGCAATAAGTGAGAGGTGTTTTTGAGTTGCTGATTTACTAATTAGGACTTACGCAACATACACAGGGCTTTACCCTGTGCTGATGGATGTCGCCCCTTCAGGGCTTGAAGTAGAGTAGGTTGCGTAAGTCCTACTATTTTTAAAACAGTTTCTTAGATCTACCATTCAGAGACCGTTGTGTGTCAGCAACTATTGTTTGCATACCTTATCGTTTTTTACTTTGACTATCCATCTGTTGCTATGAGCTTTTACTCATCCACTCCACAAACGTTTTCACTACTCAATGCAGATATTCTGAAGAAAGCCTATTATCTGTTGTGTCTGAGCATGGAAATGAACCAATTGTACGAGAAAAATCCAGACAAACTTGCCTCAGTACTCAGCACAGCACGCGGACACGAAGCCCTTCAAATTGCCACTGTCATGCATCTGAAACCGCACGACTACCTGTTTCCCTGTTATCGTGACGATGCTATGTTTCTGGCTGCAGGTATCTCCCCCTATGAATTGTTTCTGGAAGCCTTGGGCAACAGTGATGCCCCAGTATCAGGTGGCCGCCGTTCGTATCTGAAAGGCTTTTTATACCGAGAAGATATGCCATCCATACCCTTGGCAGGGTCGGCAGGTGGAGCACATATTATTACTGCCACGGCTGTGGCTCAGGGACTGATGTATCTGATTTCCCAAAATCTGAAAGCTAATTATGACAGGCCTATCGTTTTGTGCTCGCTCGATGACAGTTCCATGACCGAAGGTGATATAACGGAGGCTTTTCATATAGCTATTGCTAAAAAACTGCCCATTGTGTACCTGCTTCAGGACAATGACTGGACTACAGGCATAAAATCAGAAGAGATCCGGGCTATTGATGGCTACGAACTGGCAGGTGGCTTTAAAGGTATGAAACGCATGCGGATCAACGGAGCGGATTTTGTAGATGCCTACGACAAGTTTCAGGTAGCTACTGACTATGCCCGGCTCGAACGGATGCCTGTAGTTGTACACGCCAAATGCCCACTGCTAGGTCACTATAGTACACAGCTCCTCCGCCAAGCCTATCGTACAGATGATAACATTGGCCTTCATCTGCGCGACGAACCACAGGAACGATTGCGACGGTATCTACTGATTGAAGGCGAAAGTGAAGATACTATTGCACAACTAGCTGAGGATGCCCGTATCTTAGTAAAAGATGACTTTGAATCGGTACTGGCTATACCCCTTACCACCACGCAGACAATTGTACCCGCCCCCTCCACCAAACCCAACCAGGCTGAGCAGGGAAATCGGAATGAAAACGGAACAAACCCTGTTTCTATACGAGAAGCTGCCATTCATGCCCTGGCAGAAATGCTTTTGGCTCATCCAGAAGCCTTGTACTATGGCATGGATGCTGCCAGTAAACCGGGAGGCCGCTACAAAGAAACCGAAGGACTAGCCCAAACGATTGGTAGTGAACGCATTATTAACATGCCTGACACAGGAGCATATCTGGCTGGATCTGTAGTTGGATTGGCTCTGGCAGGTTGTAAACCGATGGTGGGTTTGTCAGCGTCTGAGATGATGGCAGGAATCCATCAGTTGCAGCACGTAGCAGCCCATGTGGCTCTTTTGGCGGGAGAAAAACCTGTATCTGCCCTGATTCGGCTGTGTACAGAACAGGTCTCTCTGGAGAATTTGCTGCTTCAGATGCCAGGTTTACCGATCGTCTATCCGTCTAATGCCGCTGATATGAAAGGATTGCTCAAGGCTGCATGGGCGGAAACCGTTCCTGTGCTGGTTGTTGAACATACGTCTTTGTACACCTGCGAACAGGCACATGCCCCAGAACCCGATGCAGACTATGTGCTTCCGTTAGGCAAAGCCCGTGTGGCTCTGGCAGCTGATCCGGAGCGTCAGCAAGAAGGCTATTCCATGCTTGTTATTACCTACGGGCCAGGGGTACACTGGGCCATTTCTGCCGCTGAAACATATCCAGGCTCAGTAGAAGTGCTGGATCTTCGCACCCTGCACCCACTTGACTGGGACAGTATTACCGCAGCTACTCGTACACATAACAAAGTCCTGATTCTCACCCCGGCTCTGAAAAATTATTCATTTGCCGAGGCCCTAGCCGCACAGATTACCACACGATGTTTTTCGTTTCTGGATGCTCCTGTGCAGGTTTGTGGCAGTGACTCTTCTGGTATGTATCCGTCTGTAGAAACCATAGCAGCCCAAATAGAGAAAATACTGAATGACTAAGTCTATCTGGTTCGAGCTGATTCGGCTCGACTTTCCACTGAATTGGTGCAAGTTTGTCTCTGCATGGTACAAACTTGCACCAATTCGGTACGCATTTCCTTTACAAGAGTAGTCCTAACTATATTCTCAATGTAGTTTACCCATAATTCACGTTAATAATGTCAATGCGGAAAATACAACGAACAATAGTATAGTTTACCACCAACGAGACGATACCGTTTTTCAACTGATAGAAAAGCGACTGGAAGACAACGACAAACTCATAGCCAGTCAAGAACAACAAATAGCTTTGCTCATCCAACAAATCAGTCAGTTAAACGCTGAAAATGAAGCCTTGACTGGAAAAAAACAAAGTAAAGCAGGTTTGATGCCAAGTGTCTTTACAACAACGGAATCTGTATAAAAAACGTCGTACCCTTTCCTTCTTCGGTCTCAAACCAAATGGTGCCACCTGCATGTTCAATGCCCCGTTTGGCAACAGCCAAGCCAATGCCTGAGCCGGAAGATTTGGTACTGAAATGGGGAACAAATACTTTGGCACGAATAGAATCTGATATACCCCGCCCGTTGTCCTGCACACTCACCGTCACATGTCCATTCTGGCGGGCCAAGGTCACCTGCACATGTGGCTGCCTGTCTTCGGGAACAGCTTGGATACTATTGATGATCAGGTTAGTAAAAATACGTCCAATGAGTTGGGCATCCCCTTTTACCCAGAATTCTTTTTCTGGAATACTTGTCTCAAAACAGATGGTAGGATCAGAGGTATAGAGTTCGGTGGTTTTGCGAAGTACCCCAGCTACGTCAAACTGTTCTTCTTTGGGAATAGGCATTTTGGCAAACGCAGAAAAAGACGTAGCTATATCACTCAGAATTTCCACCTGTATCAGTAGCGTAGCAATAGATTTTCCAGCTCGATCCAGGGTTTGCTCATCAGGGTATTGTAGGGTTCGTTGCAGATGTTGCAACGTAAGTTTCATGGGAGTCAGTGGGTTTTTGATTTCGTGAGCCACCTGCTGGGCCATTTCTCGCCATGCAGATTCTTTTTCACTCTGGGCCAAGGCTTGTTTACTTTTTTCAAGGTTGTGCAGCATTTGGTTGTACTGCCCCACCAACAGCCCGATTTCATCGTTAGACTGCCAGTACAACGGTTCATTCTCACCTTGCAGAGACGTTTTTCCCAGTTTCTGGGTAATCATCTGCAAGGGTACAGTCAGGATTTTAGAGGCCAAGTACGAGAGCAATAGAAAGCCTGTAAAAATAACTGTAAAGATATTGAGGATCGTAGATAAAATCTCGATGATCTGCTTGTCTAGTTCAGTCTTGGAATCAAAAAATGGAATACTAATAATACCCAGCAGTCCTTTGCCTCCTGAATCTCGAATACCCACATATACCGAATTATACTGCAAGGTTCCCACAGATTCGGCCAGTTGACTATTCAGGTCGTTTTCGGTTACAATCAGGTGCCAAGCTTCACGGTTGATGTACGGCGAAAGCAATCCATCTTCATAAATCTGACTCTGGCTGGTGAGCAGTAGTTTGCCGCTATTACTAAAAATATTAATGTCTGATTTGGTATGACGAGCCATTTCGTTGAGTTCCTCTTGTGCATATTCCAGGTTATCTCTGTTATGCAAATCCTTATCAAAACGAAACCTGAGCTCTGTAGCAATATTCTGAGCAATATCAAAGTACGATTGGGTAAGATTTTCCCGATAGGTAGCCCCCAGCAAACTGACAGTCACTACACTTACGGCAATCAGCGGCAGAAAAAAAGCTAGGTTCAGATAGATCTGTATACGTGTGGCAAAACCTGTCCGGCGAGAGGCAGGCTGGAAAAACAGCGTAAAAATGCTGATATAAATTCCGACAACCAAAATCAGAATCAGAAACAAAAAAGAAAAGTTGCTGAACCAGTTCTGAAGCTTGTAGGTAGGTGACGATACAATGACAGACCGACCTTCCGTGTTTTGCATGCCTACATGCTGGTAGTCTCCAATGACAAGGCTGGTTTGGAGCAAATCCAGATTCGCAAAATTTTTCTTCTGAAAATCTTTTTCATAGTTAAAATCCCCTTCACGGTAAATCAACTCTTGGTTGTTGTAAATTGCATAGCTATACTGCCGACTTTCCGGCGACACTACAAAGTGTTTGTCTAGTAGTAGTTCAGGATACACATTGGTAGGAATGATGCGTTTTTGCTGCACATCCAGCACCACAAAGCCAATAATCGTTCCTCCTTTCAGAATCTTAATCAGACTGACATACCGCTTGATAAACGAACTTCCAATAGACGGCATAAAATGAATATTGTCATACTCGGTCTGGTATTCTGGTTTACCAAAGGTAATGGCATAGTCACTGTAACTCTGTGGATAGTCGTCTCCTTTCAGGTTTGAGCCAGAAGGATCAAATACGTGTATATCTACATCGTAGCGGTTAAAATGGCTTCCCAGGTACCGTTTCACTTTTCGGATAATATCTGGTTTGGAAATAAAGGGCCCTACAAACCGAGACTGGATGAATGGATCAGAACGTATATTTCCTGAAGCTTCATCTAATAAAACTTCCGCCAGTGGATCTTTCTCTGACAGGAGCTGCCGGGCAAAATCCCGTTTATTGGTTTGCTTCTTTTCCCATTCCATTTCATAGATAGCCCACGCCCCTATTGCAGCACAGATGCCCGCCGTCAGGAAGAGGTACAATGAAATCTTGTATTTGATAGAAGTCACACCATGAGGCAATTTTAGGTAGATGCTTAACAGCAAATACCCTGTACCAGCTATAATAATTTCGGGATGTACTTCATAGAAAGCATACGCCAGCATAGCATACAAAGCCCCAGCCAACAGCACCCACAGAAAACTGAGGTAATAGGAAAATCTAAACTGAAAAACAAGTCTAACTATCAGATAATTAAAAACAAAAAACAAAATAGCCTCCAGAATAAATATACCTAAACAAACCAGTCGCAATGGTGAGAAATGAATACTTTCCGTAATGTCCAGACCAATCTGTGATGAAAAAGAAAGGGTACGAAAAAAATAAAAAGGCATAGAAAGCAGCACAAAACTCCCCACAAGTAAGACTACTGTAAGGATACATTTCCTACGAACAGGACTATTCAACACCAAGCGGCAGGTTTGAGAATGAAAAAAATAACGCATCACATAGATATTCAGTGCCAACATTGCCAGACAGTTGAGCAGCAAGTCGCCCAGAGAGGGGGTTATCACTGAAGCCGCATAATACTTGGGATGAAAAAGATCGGTTTCAATAATTACATTGGGAATAGAAAATTGAAGCATCAGAAACCGCACCACACACACATACACCAACAGTCCCAGAAATCCCCATTCGTAGCGGTACCGCTTGTGGGGTGTCCAGGCAAAGGAAGCATAGTATTTTCCTAAAAACACAGCTCCAGCAATAGCCAGTACAACAATCAGCGCAAAGACTGGGAAAAAATAGGCCCGCCCAATCACAGTTGTAGGTTTCTGAAAATGCACGGCAAACAGAAAAAAGGCATCGGGCGAATAAATATTGGCTGTATTTTCACTGCGTGTAGGCTCAGGCAGAATCTCCCACTCAGCATAGGGAAAAATGGAAGGGTTCAGGCGGCTTTGCAGATAATCGTTTTCAACCCGATACCTATATTGTAGCGGAATCAGAGAAAAAATTTCAACCGCATCTGTTTTATCTTCAAACTCCTGTCTGCGACTCAAATAACGACCTGTTTTCAGGTTTATCAACTGGGTATTGTGTTCTCCTCGAAGCAGGTTATAGTCGGGCACTAGGCGCGAATCAGACCAGTAGATCAGGTTTCCATCCTTAAAAATAACGAAAGGATACGTATGTGATAGATCAAAAATATAGGGACCGGGTATCTGTGCTGTAGGATAAGCTTCCTGAATGGTTCGTTGTTCATGGGCGGCGACTGCTAGTTCATGCCAGAGATGACTCCGGAGGGTTTCTACCTTTTTGCGTATTTCCTGCTGGTAATATGTCTGGTAAAACACCAGTAGTCCTACCAGAACCAGAACAAGTCCTATCCACACATATGCTTTTTTCAAGAAACGATATATCATACAATCCAAATAAAATAAACCTTGCTTGTACCTACAGATAAATTCCTATTAGGTAAGCAGTAGCATAGCAGCAAATTTCGTGCAACGATACCAACTACTTTTGTCTAGTAAGCAAAAAAACCTTGTTTTTGACACGGCAGATACCCACATACTTGGTAAGCAGCAGATTAAATATGAGATTCTTTCTACTGTACTTACCTGTAAAATTCCTCTACCCACGAAAAAGGTAGGTCTTCTTTTTCACCACGGATTAGATTTTCTGGCGGCAGTATCTGTAGTAGTCGGTCAAGAGTAACCTGAAATCCTGTATAAAAAACCCGAACCTGCCCGAAAGGCTGTATGATTTTTTCTACAATAAGCCGTATTTTTCCTAATTCTCCACCATTGGCATGTATCCATACAAAAGCTTTGTCGGCTGTTTTCAGTAAATCTACCGCAGCCTGAATAATCAAAGATTCTGAGTGATTGTCACAATCATACAGAATTATTTCGGAAAAATGGCTTTTCACCTCTTGTAATTTCGAATTTTGGTACACATACGGAACCTGTGCAGCAATCTCAACGTATAGAAATAAATTCATACCTGTTCTATTTTTTTACAATACCTTACACAGCTACCTAAGTAGCTCATAATCATAGACAAAAAATTATCTAATACCCATATTTTTTTCTAAATTTGAGGCCTATTTTTGAATAAAAATACAAAAAATAATGTTTACAAAATGATCTATTTCTGCCACCTTTGCAAATCCATTTGTCAAACTATATCTTCGATTGAGCAGTACGGTATTTAATCCATGAAAGAGTCCAGAAAGTTTGTTATTCAAGGTATTTTTATTCTTGTTGGATTTGTCTACCTGATACGGCTTTTCTACCTACAGGTCATTGACGATGTGTACAAAAGCCAGGCTGATGACAATGCCATCCGACGCCAGATTGTATACCCACACAGAGGCAATATTTATGACCGTAAAGGTAAACTTGTCGTCATTAATGAGTCTGTGTATGATATTTCTGTGATTCCCAAGAAAGCAAGAATTACAGACACCACCGAATTTTGTGATGTAATGGGTGTAACACGTCAATACTTTGATTCGGTAATGACCATAGCTTCCCGCACCAAATACGCCCGCGGCCGACCATCTATATTTCTAAAACAGCTTTCAGTGGCTGAGTTTGCCCGTATTCAGGACAAGTTGATTAACTTTCCAGGTTTTTTCTATACCAGTCGGGCGGTACGCAAATACCCACATCCCACAATGGCCAATGCATTGGGCTATATTGCAGAGATTAGTCCAGAAAAACTCAAAGATCAGAATTATTACAGTCAAGGTGACTATATCGGGATTAATGGCGTAGAAGCTTTTTACGAAGACCAACTCCGTGGCACACGCGGTGTACAATACGTGATGGTTAATGTCAATGGCGTGGAAAAAGGTGCTTTTCGGGAAGGAAAACTAGATACTATGGCTGCCGCTGGCACAAACCTGACTTCCTCTATTGACCTAGATCTGCAACTCTATGCCGATAGCCTGATGCAACACAAAATCGGAAGCATTGTAGCCATTGAACCGAAAACTGGAGAAATCCTGACCATGGTATCTGCTCCCAGCTATGACCCGAACCTGCTTGTGGGGCGGGTATTCGGAAAAAACTATCAGCAGTTGCAACTCGATCCGTTTTTACCCATGTACAACCGTCCTATACAGGCCGTGTATCGTCCGGGTTCTATTTTTAAGATTGTACAATCATTAGTAGCCTTGCAGGAAGGCGTGATTACACCAGATTCGCAGTTTCCGTGTATTCACAATCCCATGAAGTGTCACAGACATCCAGCCGGGCACAACAACCTGCACAATGCCATTCAATGGTCATGTAACCCCTATTTCTATAACGTATATCGCCACATCATCTATGCCCATCAAACGGGTAATAACTGGAGAGATGCACCTAATGGACTAATGGAATGGAACAAACATGTAAAAAGCTTTGGTTTTGGCACCAAACTGGATATAGATTTACCCAACATCAAACGCGGATTTCTGCCCGATACAGCTATCTATAACCGTACCTATGGCAAATCACGGTGGCAGTTTTCCAACTTCTACTCTGTCAGTATTGGCGAAGGAGAACTGAATGTGGTACCTATTCAGATGGCAAATCTGGCCGCTATTGTAGCCAACAAGGGCTACTTTTATACGCCTCACCTGATTAAAGGCGTAGGAAAAACAGGCCAACCCTTGCCTCAGTATAAGGAAAAACACTATACCACCATAGACAGTTCTTATTTTAAATACATTGCTGATGGTATGCAGGATGCGGTAAATCATGGAACGGTGTGGTCACTAGCACGGGTACCAGACATTGCCATTTGCGGAAAAACTGGTACTTCACAAAACAAAAAAGGAGAGAAAGACCACTCTGTATTTATTGCTTTTGCCCCCAAAGACAATCCTAAAATTGCCCTAGCTGTGTATGTAGAAAATGCAGGATATGGAGGGTTTACAGCCGCTCCAATTGCCACACTTCTAATCGAAAAATACCTAAAAGGTAAGCTGAGCAATGCACAACGGGAAAAGTTCTCCAAAAATATGATGGCACTAGACCGCATGCCAACGCCTAAAACACCCGAACCTAAAAAAAATACACAAGCAGGCAAAAAAGACAGTACAGCTACTGATAAAAAGCCTCCTGTCAAAATAGGAACGCCCTTAAAACCTACGCAGGACACCAACAAAGTCAAACCTATTGTTGTACGAAATTCGGTAGCATCTAAAGCAGGTAGTCAGAAGTAAACGATAGAATCCGGAGAAATCCGATACATACATTTTCATCCGTAGTAGAAGGTAGTAGTTATATGCTTTACGCACAACCCCGTTCAGGACAAGATATTTCCACCGGCAATCCCGACTGGATCACGGTCGGTCTCTATGCTGCCTGCATTTTGGCAGGTTGGTTTAACATTTTTGCGGCTGTCTATGACCCTGAGCTTCATCAAAATATATTTGACTTTAGCATCAATTCAGGTAAACAGCTCATCTGGATTGGCTCAGCAGGCATTCTCATTACCCTGATTATGGTAGTAGACTTTAAGTTCTTTGAAACCTTTGCCTATATTCTCTATGGACTGGTGCTGGTAGCCCTGATTGGGGTCATGTTTCTGGCCAGAGACGTGAATGGAGCCAAAGCTTGGTTTGAAATAGGAAGCATACGCATACAGCCCTCTGAGTTTGCCAAGTTTGTTACGGCTCTTACCCTAGCCAAATACCTTAGCGACAACGAAGTTCGGTTCGAAGAAACCCGTACCCAACTCATGTGTGGCGTGATTATCATCATTCCAACACTGCTGATCCTGAAACAAAACGATACAGGTTCTGCGATGGTATTTGGAGCCTTTGTACTGGTATTGTATCGGGAAGGACTCACCCCATGGATTCTGATTCTGGCCGCCGCAGGAGCTACCATTTTGATTCTGGCTTTAATGGTTAAACCTTTTTATTTGTATATTACCATAGGTATGATTGCGGCACTGGTTTTTCTGAACATGCGCCGCAAAACCCTACGCAACATTGCACTGATAACTGGCATAAGCCTGTTTATAGCTTTCATGGTGTTTGGTGTAGGTTTTTTTATGCAGCATATCTTGCAGGATCACCAACGTAACCGGATTCTGGTACTCATTGACCCTACCATAGACCAGAAAAAAGTAGGCTGGCAAGTGATGCAATCCAAAATTGCCATTGGCTCTGGTGGGTTTCTAGGCAAAGGATTTCTGAACGGAACACAGACCAAATTTGACTTTGTACCCGAACAAAGCACTGACTTTATCTTCTGTACCATTGGCGAAGAACATGGCTGGATAGGCGGACTGATTGTGATTGCACTGATGGTAGGTCTGCTCTGCCGCATTATCTTCCTAGCCGAACGACAGCGAAACCGATTTTCGCGGGTATATGGCTATTGTGTGGCCTGTATTCTCTTCTTTCACTTTGCCATTAACATGGGGATGACCATCGGGCTGGTGCCAGTGATCGGAATTCCTCTGCCCTTTTTTAGCTATGGCGGTTCTTCCTTGTGGTCATTTACGATCTTGTTGTGGATTTTTCTTAAATTGGACGCACACCGCGTAGAAATACTCCGACGCGTATAAAATAATCACTGAGTCCCTTGGCCTTTATAACTAAAAAAAAACGTATCTACGATATCAACCCGTTGCTGCGACAGTATCTGGTCAAGTATGGACGGGAAGTCAAGTTGCCATTACGCTATGATGACATAGCCCAATACCAAAGTGCCATTACGTTATATGACAAACAAGGGCATGATACACTGTGGGAAACCGTATTTTATCCGCCTTCCCGCATAGACGAAATATACAAAGGACTGAAAGTGATCTATACCGAACTAAAAATCGGTGGCGATCTGTCTGTAACCAAACACCTGACCGTAGACCGGGTAGATTTATGTGTGTATGGCAATACCCGTCCCTTCCGGGTTCGGATCGTCAATACTATTAACGATAACTTTGACTATTTTTACATCAAAAAAGCCGATGCTTCGCGGATTTACGGGCTGGAACTGGAACATATTCTTTCTCCCAACCGAATCAGCTACCTGATCAGCGGCGATACAATTGTCGAAGAACACATTGCAGGTGTGCCCGGCAGCCAGTTTATTCAAGCTCATCTCAAAGACCCATACCTGAACCCCATCCGACTTGTCAAGGAATTTGTTAAGTTCAACGAACGGTGTTTTGTACGGTTACTGGGCGATATGCACAGCAGCAATTTTGTCATCATTGCCACCCAGGATTTTGATGAAATCCACTACCGCATCCGAGCCATAGATTTTGACCAACAAAGTTATGAAGGCAAAAAATCTATCTTTCTGCCCCAATATTTCAAGCAAAACAATGCCCTTGTCGAACTGGGCTACAACCGCCTGAAGCCAGAAAGTGTGGAACAGTACCGGCATGAAGAAAAATCCATGATTGCCAACCGTTTAAATACTGCAGGAAACCGTATCATCGCCCTGACAGACATTATGGCCAACGACAGCATTTCTCCCATGGAAAATGTCCTAAGTCTACGAAGCCAACTGTGCGAATACTACGAAAATACAACTTTTCTGAGATGCGAAACCATGGGCCAGATTGTCCAAGAAAGCCTGCGACTAGTCCTGAAAGACGTAGCAGAACACCATTCTACCTGACCATGAGCTAACGTGAGTTCTGGATGAGTCTAGTACGAGATAGATAGGAAACGTAAGTTCGGCCAAGCCAATCTCAGACCAGAAATTTGATTAAAAAAATTAAGATAACTTCTTGGTTATCAAATAATTTTATCCAAAACTCACATTGAGCTAGTAAATCAAAAAAATTATTATACTCAAAAGCAAGAGCTTGCCTTTGAGTATAATAACTTGATAATCAATCAACCATACCAATACTTGATTCGCATGAGTTACTTTCCTAGCGGGTAAATGGCTGAAAATAAACTTTTCTGCACAAAAAAAAGTTATTCTACCAGTTATAAAGAGTTCTATATATGCAGGCAACTCATGAGAGACGAAAGCATGCCATCGGAAATCCCCTTTGTATCTTTCCCTCTTTTCTCGTAGCTTTCTGCTAGAAGCCTTCAATCGCCACATTCTTACCTGATTTGTTATGCTTGGTTATCGTTTTTCGAAATATACACCCCCACCCAACGAAGGCAAACCTTCGTTTGAAAGTCTGCTCAAAGTATTCATGCAGCTACTCACCATCACGGCCGGTGAAGTGCAGGAGGCCATGGACTGGATGCACAGTTTGGATCGTCAGTATGGAATCACCGATGACGACTATGGCATGGGTGATTTTATCCAAGATTTACAAGACAAAGGCTACCTGACCGATAAAACACCCGACGGATCATTGGCTCTTACGGCCAAAGGTGAACAAACCATTCGTCAAAGTGCCCTGGAAGAAATCTTTGGCAAACTGAAAAAAAATAGGTCTGGCAACCACCATACACCCTACCAGGGCGGCGGCGACGAACTCAGCACCGACTTCCGTGACTATGAGTTTGGCGACTCACTGGAACAGATTTCCATGCTGGAATCTATCAAAAATGCCCAGATCAACCATGGTTATACCGAAGACTTTTACCTGACCGAACGAGACCTAGAGGTAATAGACACAGAATTTAAGTCGCAGACCTCTACGGTGCTCATGCTTGACATTTCGCATTCCATGATTCTGTATGGCGAAGACCGGATTACACCCGCCAAAAAGGTAGCCATGGCTCTGGCAGAACTCATTACCACCAAATATCCGAAAGATACCCTAGACATACTGGTTTTTGGCAATGATGCCTGGCAGGTGACAATCAAAGATTTGCCTTATCTACAAGTAGGTCCTTACCACACCAACACCGTAGCCGGACTGGAACTAGCGATGGACTTGCTACGCCGCCGGAAAAATAAAAACAAGCAGATTTTTATGATTACTGATGGCAAACCAACCTGTCTGAAAGAAGGAATCCGCTACTACAAAAACAGCTTCGGACTGGATCGTAAGATTCTGAGCAAAACCCTGACCTTAGCTGCTCAGTGCCGCCGCCTGAAAATTCCAATTACTACATTTATGGTAGCCTCAGATCCGTATTTGCAGCAGTTTGTACGGGAGTTTACACAGGTCAATCAAGGCCGAGCCTATTATAGTAGCCTGAAAGGACTGGGACACATGCTTTTTGAAGACTTCCAACGAAACCGACGAAAAACGTTTTAACAGGAAGATTTACCAAACAGAGGGTCTGCACATAGCCCTAATCTTTCCATAAATCTGATACGCATATCTTTCTTACTCATTCACAAATGCCTACACTGGAACGTTTTATTGACATTGAGGCCACCAAAGAAAACCTCTTTGAGTTATCACAAAACTATAGTCTACGATTGCAGTGGGATCCCTATTTACGTGTGGCGAAAGTAGAAAATCAGTCAATGCCAGGGGTAGGCGTACAGGTGTATTGCGAAAGTAAGAAGGGAGTCGGTATGTGGGTAGAATACATCACCTATAAATATCCAGACTATACCGCCATGAAAATGACCAAAGGGCCGTTTATCTTTCGTCAGTTTGCTGGAAGCTGGCGTTTTGAGGCACTGAATACCCACCTGACGCGAGTAAAGTTTCGATATAATTACGAATGCATCGGCGGAAAGTGGGGAGCATTCTTCTTTTCACCGATTATCAAACGGTTGCTGCTGACAGACCTACATGTGCGGTTGAAAGGCTTGAAACATGCCGTAGAAAAAACAAGCATTCTCCAGCAATTGTAAAGCGTAGATTTCAAGTTTTGAACATTAAAAACAACTAAAACCCAATATTCAAGCATTTGCATTTTATCTGTGATAGAACTTCTGACCAACCTATAACTCTTAGGACTTACGCAAAATAACCTATGAAAAGGGTAAAACCCTGTGTATGTTGCGTAAGTCCTAACTCTGTAAGCAGTAATCAATCAAGAAAAAAAGAGTCTGATCCAAAGCCGGTTTTCCTCTTTTATCTGGTCATTTGAGATTTATTCGTATTCATGTTTGATTTTTTACAAAAACTTTCCTTTACTGAAGCTGTTTTCTTATTTCTGGCAGAGAATGTTTTTATTGTGATCTGTGTTGTGGGAATAGGACATCTGTTGCATGCTAGGGCTGGGCTTATACACAGGCGTGATATTCAAGCAGCTATAGGAACTATACTTTTAAATACAGTCATTACATACATTGGCTATTATCTGTGGAAAATCAGATGGATTCATTTTCATACAGACTTTAGTTACCGCATACTCACAGACGGATTGCTCATAATCTTTCTCATGGATGCGTTGATGTTTGGGTTTCATTATGTAGTACACCGTATCCGGTTTTTGTACAGACACATGCATGCTTTTCATCATACATGTGTCAAGCCTAAACCTGTCGATTTATTTATACTCCATCCGATTGAGGTTCTGGGGTTTGGAAGTATCTGGCTCATACTCATTAGCTTGTATGCATTTAATATGTATGCAGTAGCTTGGTATCTAAGCTTTAATGTGTTTTTTGGAATGACAGGACATTTGAGTAAAGAAATTTTTCCGGCATGGTTTCTCAGGAACAGATATACGCAATGGGTGGCAACGCCAACATTCCATTTTATTCACCATGCCGACGAAAAATACCATTTTGGCTTTTATCTGATACTCTGGGACAGAGTAGCCAAGACCATTCATCCAGATTATGAAAAGATTTTTATAGAACTCAGAAATAAATAAAGTCAGAATAGTGGGTAAAAACAGGTAGAAGTTGCAAAAAATTAACGTAGAAACTTGAAGCTTGTAATCTTACGCCTTAGGGCTTTTCTGGCGCAAGCATCCGCTTGTGCATAAGATAAGTCAAGCGTCCGCTTGACAACTAGCCGGATGACAAGTGGACACTTGGCTGAATGTGGACACAAGCGGACGCTTGCACCAGAAAAGGCCCAACGGGGCGACATACATTAGTACAGGATAACACCCTGTGAGTCTGTATTTTGAATCAAAATTTATTAAACCCTAACCAACTCAATGAATTATCAGCAACTTACGTCCGCACAGAAACTTCAACTTAAAACCATAGGTGAACTCAAAGCAGCCGGATATACAGCAAAATCAATTAAACAGGAACTTCGGGACAACCTGATTCAACGACTCCGCAACAAACAAGAAGTATTTCCGGGTATCTGGGGCTACGAAGAAACCGTTATTCCAGACCTCGAACGAGCCATTCTGTCCATGCACCACATTAACCTGCTAGGGCTTCGCGGACAAGCAAAAACCCGTTTGGCACGTATGATGGTAACCCTGCTGGATGAATACATTCCAGTGATTAAAGGATCTGAACTGAATGATGATCCGCTGAAACCCTTGTCCCGCTTTGCCAAAGATACCATAGCCGAACACGGCGACCATACGGCTATCGAATGGATGCACCGCAACGACCGATATACAGAAAAGCTGGCCACACCTGACGTTTCAATTGCCGACCTGATTGGAGACGCCGATCCGATCAAAGCCGCAACCATGAAACTTCCCTATTCAGACGAACGCGTCATTCACTTCGGACTCATTCCACGGTCACACCGCTGTATTTTTGTCATCAACGAATTACCTGACTTACAAGCCCGTATCCAGGTTTCTTTATTCAATATCCTTCAGGAAGGTGACATTCAGATACGTGGGTTCAAAATCCGGATGCCACTTGATATTCAGTTTGTCTTTACAGCCAATCCAGAAGACTATACCAATCGGGGTAGCATTGTGACACCACTGAAAGACCGTATTGATAGTCAGATCATTACCCACTATCCGAAAAGCATGGAAGTAGGGAAGAAAATTACCCGTCAGGAGGCTATCGTCAAAGAAGAGCAGAAAGGACTGGTACACATGCATGAGCTCATGGAAGATCTCATTGAACAAGTAGCCATTGAAGCCCGCAGCAGTGAATATGTAGATTCTAAAAGTGGCGTGTCGGCACGTCTGACAATTTCCGCCTATGAAAACCTATTAAGTGCAGCCGAACTCAGGGCTTTGTTGAATAATGAAACACAAACCCATGTACGTATAGGTGATCTGTGGGGGGTGATTCCAGCCATTACTGGCAAAGTAGAACTCGTTTATGAAGGCGAACAGGAAGGTCCGCAGATTGTGGCTCAAAACCTGATTGGCAAAGCCATCCGTTCATTGTTTCTAACCTATTTTCCAGACCCAGAGAAAGCAAAGAAAGCTAAAAATACCGCCACTAATCCCTATCGCACCATCACAGAATGGTTTGGCGAAGGCAACACCGTAGATCTGTTGCATGAAATGTCTAACCAGGACTATCAGAAGACCCTACTAGGTGTAAAGGGCTTACAGGAACTGGTGCGTGAAAAATACAGTGGACTAGACGAAACCATCCAACTGTTTATGATGGAATTTGCATTGCATGGACTAGCAGAATACTCTCAGATCAGTAAAAATGGTCTCACCTCTGGCCTCCAATTCAAAGACCTGCTAAGCAGCATGTTCAGCGGCTCCGACTTTGGCAAAGACGACTTCGATGATGACGACGAGGATGATTTTGGAAGAAAAGGAAGGCGGTAGACGGCCTTAAGACCTCCCCCCAACCCTCTCCTGAGGAGGAGTTAGGGGGAAGGCCTTTTACGGCATCGTCCCAAATATATAATCCCATAGGGTAGGTTGTCCAAAAGAGATAAAAAAAGTTCTTGCATATTTGTAGTCTCTAAACAAACAAATCATGCAAGAACTAAAGTCTATAAAAGACTCTTCGCCCA
>JACCDR012440146.1_pt1 | contig 119095 bp, 114 predicted proteins | sample 7446431 | NCBI WGS metagenome assembly JACCDR01 (sample SAMN15323443, study PRJNA562643) | freshwater metagenome | isolation source: river surface water | place: USA:Blue River Watershed | collected 2017-08-17
CATTCGCGTAACCAATGGTCATCTGGTGCTATACCTAATTTAGCAAATGCATATAGGGTGTTTGATAAATGTTGTGGGTTAAATTCACCTAACTTACGAGTTGACTGAATTTGCCATTCACGTAACCACCTTTCATCTGGTGCTATACCTAATTTAACAAATGCATACAGGGTGTTTGATAACTCTTGTGGGTTAAATTCACCTAACTTACGAGTTGACTGGGTTTGCCATTCACGTAACCAAGGGTCATCTAGTGCTATACCTAAAATACTGAATGCATATAGGGTGTTTGACAACGCTTGTGGGTTAAACTCACCTAACTTACGAGTTGACTGGGTTTTCCATTCACGTAACCAAGGGTCATCTGGTGCTATACCTAAAATACCGAATGCATATAGGGTGTTTGATAACTCTTGTGGCTTAAACTCACCTAACTTACGAGTTGACTGGGTTTGCCATTCGCGTAACCAAGGGTCATCTGGTGTTATACCTAATTTAGCAAATGCATATAGGGTGTTTGATAACTCTTGTGGGTTAAACTCACCTAACTTACGAGTTGACTGGGTTTGCCATTCGTCTAACCAAGGGTCATCTGGTGTTATACCTAATTTAGCAAATGCGTATAGGGTATTAGAGAAGTTTATCGGGTTAAACTGACGTAATATGTTGAAGCTTTGGCGTTGCCAGAAATTAAGGAATTGAAGATCTGGTTGAACACGTAATTTGGAGAGTGTATGTAAGCTGATGGAAAAATCATATGGAGTGAAGAAGGAGAGTTCAGGAATAGAGTCATATTGCCAACGAGAAGAATTATGTCTATTAACAGAACGAAGTTGACGAAAGAGATTTTTAACTTCACGAGGACCACCGCCCAACATTTATATTAACAAGACAATAAATAAAATATTAACAAAAACATCCAAAAAGTAGTTTGAACGGTAGTCTCTTGACTACTTCAATTGACGCATGACGGCATCATCTAAGTTGATCTACGATACTATTAAAATGACTTTAAACGATTACTTTAGAAGTTTTGATTAACTTGGACTTACTCAAAACGCCTGTGATATACCTTTGCCAGCGACCATATGTAGAATGTGTTTGATGTCATCCCTAAAAATTCGGTATCAACGCTCAACTTTCAAATTTTACTTATGTTACACAAAACAAGAATTTTTTGAAAACTTCTGATTCAAAATTTTTTTATTATATCTTTTAGTTTCAGAAATATTTTTTAAAAAGTTGAATCAACTAAAAATATAAATTCTGACAAGAATAAGTTTCAAAAAAAAAATTCAAACACTTACTTTTCTTAAGCAGTGATGTTCTTCAACTTTTCTTAAAACAATTATCTTCCAGTAGATCCAAATCCTCCAGATCCACGTGCCGTTTCTCTATGGGCATCTACACATGACATGTACACGCTACCAAGATCACTATTAACTAGTTGAACATAACGCTGTCCGCGCTTCAGATAAAATGGCTCTGATGACGTGTTATACAATGGTGCTTTAATGTTACCGGTGTAAGCACTATCTATCAAACCGATTGAGTTTCTCATTATTAGTGGTGTCTTTGAAATACTTGAACGTGGCAACAAAAAGTATGAATGATACTTCCAGTATTTGCCCTCAAACCACTGCCACACACACCAGTTGAAGGAACGTAACTGACATTGCACTCCCATATCAATCATTTTTGTTTCTCCAGGCAAAATTTCAGTGTCTTCCAGAATAAACAAATCCAAACCACTATCACCTTCGTGAAAAGTTGAGTGTTTTGTGTACATCTCTCTTGCTTCAATGTCTTCACTGTCCGCAACTTTAATCATAAACGTCTTTCCAAATAGTCTCATTGTGTTCTTATGTTCAAACACACTATATACAGTTTCAGTTTTTTTTTGTTTCTTTTTTCTATTGTAGTAATAACGTAGCACTACTTATGTGCAAACCACTTATTACTTTACTCTTCGTTAATGGTATAGTCTGTTATTCTACCGTATTGTATCAGTTCGTGTCACAACTCTTCTCTAATCAACGTCTACAAGAAGACAAAATAGAGTACCTTTGCAATAAGGTATGTCAATTACAGAATGAAATTATACAGCTTAAAATGCAACTTAACAACCAAGAAGATGTAATGAGTAAAACACAAAAAATAAACGCTCAACTAGAAAATATCATACACACTCAATATGATATCATTGATAGCCCTGGTACTTTTGAATAACTTGTACTAAGAACTGACATTCTAGATTAAGACTGTTTATCAAGTACATTCTTAATTAATTACACTTGAAGTAATCACAATCATAACGTGTAATAGTACATTGTGTACATACTATATCCTGTAAGAAGTGTCATGTGAGAACTACTCAATCCCTATGCAAGTAAACCAAGTCATGTAGGGTTTTAGGTTTGCTTCCTACAACAGTGTCCTTTGAGGATAGCTTCTTCACAAGATTCATCATATCCTTCATATCCTTGTTTTGAAACATGTCAAGATAGTGATTGAACACACCAACCATAACTGGAGTTGCCATACTTGTACCACTGTATTTTGCAGTACCTCCACCAGGAATTGTAGAAATAATATCCACTCCCGGAGCGTACACGTTAGCACATTCACCCCAATTACTAAACCAGGCCCTATTGTCATTAATATCGCTTGCCATGACAGTGAGCACACCTGCAACACCAGCTGGTGAAATACCACATGCATCTTGATTCTCATTTCCTGCAGCTACAACAATGTAAAAGTTGGAATCGCCGGCAATACATGATTCAACAACTCTATTGAGCGCAACAGAACGTCCACCTCCAAGTGACATGTTGATGACGCTTTTTACCTCACGCTTCGAAGCGTGTGAAAGGATGTCTGCCTTGTGCGCTTTGTAAACCCATTCGATACCACGAATCACTCCAGATAAACTTCCTGAACCTCCACAATCCAACACCTTTACAGCATACAAGTTTGCATCCACACAAACACCATAGTCCTTGGAACCAACCAAACCAGCAACGTGCGTACCATGGTTGTTACAGTCTGTGTCATTATCATCAATGAAGTTTGCACCCCATTGAGCTCTACCTTCAAACTGAGGGTGAGTGACATCAATACCAGTGTCAACAATGTACGTATTAATTAATAACTGTTGGTTCTTATGACACGATCCTTTCTTTGAATAAGGGAATGTACCATCAAGAGGCAAATGTCGCTTAACAACACGGTCCAAGTGCCAAGGAACATCAGCAGGAGATGACATCACAAACTGTTGCTCTGACTCACTCAACCAAATTGTTGCATCTTCCTCAATATCAAAATAACTAGATAATGTATTTCTGTGCTTGAGTAAATTGTCATGTGAACTGGTATAAACAGGTAGAACACCATTCTCCGCAAAATCAAACATGGCCAACTCTTCCAAGCCATGTGTACGCGCTAGTGTACCAACTTCATCTACATTCATAGATGACAATAATCCCCCTTTCGCCACAAGAATGTACTTTTCACTTGCCACAAATGTCGCAAAGATGAATGGAATTGCAAATAATGACCAGATTCTCATATATACAACAATTGAATCATCTTTTTAAATACCTTGGTAGGAATGATGTCGAGCTAAAAAGAATGCTACGATTGCCCTGATCATTTTAAAATTCAAATATACAGAACCACTTACGCAAAGCACTTGTAAGAACGTAATTAACCAGACTATTTCAGGTGGTATTTCGTCAAAAGTAATCCTTATTGTAGCAATAGGTTCGTCAGAGTTCATTTTTACATTGACTGTTGAATACATTTAAGTACCGATGCATTTAGAAACATTTTTGCACAATTATTTTAACAGCATACAATAGAGTAATGGATAACATAGTCAATCTTTTCGTCCGTGAGCACGGAGCTTTCTCACGGCTCATGCAGTTTGAAGTTGTAGTTCTTGCACTAGCTGTCATAATTATTTTGAACTATTACTTCAAGGATTCATATACACATGTTATAGTGTTGACAGTATTCACAATAGCTATTGTTAGCCTTTACATCAGGTATAGGTCGTTTGAGGTTTCTGATTTTAACAAAACCACAATGATAAAACTAAATTACCTGCAAAGCCTAATCAATAGGATTGTTGCGTATAAAGTAAAACAGTTTAATTCTTCTTCCAAGCAGAAGCTATCACCAGCTGTTCTATCAAGGATTTACAGCTCAAATCAACTGGATAACATGTACGTTGATGCAAATATGATACATTTTGTTCACTCCTTGGCGCAGTTATATAACTACAATCCGCAGGAGTTTCATATGTTCATTAAAGGCGTAAACAATATACTAGGTATACGTCGAGAGATTGAAGAATACCACTCTTCATCGGGAACTACGCCTGATAACATCTCTGAGAGTCTCGAAAGTGCAATTCAACTAAAAGCAAACACAATCAACAACCTCCATAACTTCATCTACTCAGTCCCAAAACAGCAAAGTATGTACAAGTATGTAGATGATGCTGTAGAACGTTACAACATTCTTATCACAAGAAACATTGACATAATACACACACACTACAAACAGAGATTACAACACGGATTGACATCTAGATCAAAAATAGTCTCCTATGATGCAACAAAACCATATAATGCAGCTGATAATCACGAAGTTATCAACACTAAAACACAAAGCAAGCTAATTCAGTTTTACAACTAAGCGATCTTACATTAACTTTTCGAACATCAATCAAACTTCAAATTATTTTTTTATTCTTCTTCTTTCTTGTCAGATTTATTTTTTAAAAAGTTAGTTCTTCTAAAAAAAAGTTTCTGACAAGAAATACATTTCCAAAAAAAAATTTACACCTTTTTAAGAAAGTTGCTATCAACTAAAACTTTCTTATTAAGTCTCAATCTACCTTCTTTTTGATGTTTGCAGTAAACTGCTGATGAGCAACTTGATTCTTTCCAAATCGTTTTAACTTCTTAACTAAAGCGAGTGATCAGATAGGTTAGGGGGTTAATAAAATCCACTACCATTCAACGATTTACAGTCATTCAAAGTGTATCGAGGTTCTTGGTAGGTCTTCAATAAAGAAATAAGCTTATCTTCCTTGACAAAGGTGCATATCACATTTTCCAAAACTCGCAGATTTTTATGGTCTCCCTTAAAGTGCAGTTTCAAGGATGAGTACATTGTTAAAAAGTCCCAAAATACAAAGTTTGGGTCTTGAAGCTTGGTGTCATATTCTCCCATAAAAGATGTTCGCTTGTACTGCGGAGTTGAATGCCGATACTTCAAAACGTATGAGTTGGCGTAATCAATCACAAAAAAGTGCGGTGTATTGTCAAATGACTTGGGGTTTACGTAAACATTGTCTATGTGTAGATTCCCATGCAGAAACTTGTGTTCTTTGAACGTACATATATAACTAAATAGTTCATTCAATACCAATGACATCCTGTGTTTAGTAGTTTTGATGTATGTTCTCAAGGAAACCATGTCCCCTATCATATAGGTCAAGCGTTTGTCAGGCAATGGTGATACAGGTGGGAAAAGATTAGAGTCAACTAAAGACATGTATACATGAGATTCCCACTCAAATACATCTTGCGATGTGAATATCTTTGTGATGTTATTTGAAGAATCTCGCTCACAAACACATGGCTGAATGCATTTGTTATTCAGATACAAACACGCATCATCATCGTGTCTAAGGGTGAAAAGTTTCTTCATGCCGTTTTGATGCCACTTTGTCATATTTATCAATTATTATTGATAATTGTGAAATGTTTAAACCAACCGCCTACCTAATTCACAGAAGCCTTCCACTTGAATACAAGTGATGTGAATCCAGCATAGTTTGCAGATGAATATCGAACCTGCCCACCAGTTGTGATGTCAAATTGAAGTCCCATGTCATCGCCAACATAGGATGTTGCTATCTCCCATGACCCCTCTTTATTAACACCTCGTATATGATAGTTGCTATACAAGTTTGACGTTGCTGTAAGTCTTGCAGCTAAGTAAATATCAAAACCCCAAGTTGATGCTGTGAATGTCATCCCTGTGATGTTTGCATACGACACCTGGTTGTTATTCGCATTGAACGTACTAGTGCTAAGCTTATCATCAACACTCGGGGTCATATTCACTCCATTGACAATTAACCCCTGCCCAACGTATAGTGTCTTGGCAATACTACCGCCACCCATGGTCGTGAATGTGCCTCCTGATGTTACGCTTTGTGCATTAGATGTATTTGCAATAGCTATGCCACCAAACATAATCAAACCACCGGCGGTAGAACTTGTTGCTGGTTGTGTTGACACACATGTAGCTGAAGATACATATATAGGTAACCGTTCAGTGAATGTGACGTTTGTTTGACCAGGGTCATTGACACTAGCACCAAACTCAATCCTATCATTGATTTCATTGTAAATAAAACCTACGTATGGCTTGTTGTAAAGGAAGACGCTATCACCAATTGCTGGATTCTGGGAGTCCCATGCGCTTGAGATAGTTGCAAGTCTTGAACTACCTTCGTAACCAATTATCTTTCTCACCTGATTGTTGCTGAATCCAGAAGCTACTTTCACCCACCAACCATTATAGTAGTTATCAACCACACTTGCAGATACACTCAACTTGACCTGTGTGCTACTAACACCATTTTGAAGAGGAAGTACGTCACTAATATATACACTATCATTGACAACGTCCCCAGAACCAGAGTTGTTATCTTGTTGATATCTTTGTACAATTATTCCAGAATCCATTGAACTAACAGGTCCAGAGTTAAGAATTATTACATTGTCGGTGAGAACGGTATTGTTTGATTGTACAGTTGTGGTGGAGCCACGAATTGTTAAGTCTCCATTGATTATTGTTGACCCTAACACATTCAAGTTTCCTGATATTCCAACACCACCTGCAACTAAGAGAGCACCAGAACTGGCAGTACTGCTTGGTGTTGTTGAAAATACCTGAACATCTCCTCCAACCAGCAGATTTTTACCAATGCTTCCACCTCCTGATAGTGTCATCCCACCACCATTGCCTATTGAAACGGCTGCATCTGTACTGTTAATAGATACTCCACCTTCAATAACAACGGCACTGGAGCTTGGTGAAGTACTAGGGGTTGTGTTGCTGAACAATGTTCTGCCTGAAGAGTATGATATGCTAATTGGAGCTTCTACAAAGTCACCATTTGTGTCATATCTACTGATTGCAAAATCGTTTGATACAATACTGAAGTCTATAGAAAAGCCTTTTACTGACAAGTTGTCATAAAAGTTTATCACATCACTTGTTGGTGCAAAGTAGTTCGTAGACCCATACACAAAATTATTGAGACCAATATACACATCTCCATTAAAACTTCCACCACCATTCACAAGCAATGACCCTCCATTTGTTACACTTGTTGCATTTGTCGTAGCCTGTATAGTAATCCCACCAAACGTAACCAAAGCACCTGAAGTTAAGTTTATTGCTTCATCTGTTGCTGTCAAAGTCAAATAAGCAAACGTGCTAGAGCTACTTCCACTGCCATTTATTTCTCCACCTACCCATAAATCTGCTCCTATCGACGCACCTCCAGCAACTGTCAAGGCGCCACCATTACCAATGTTTGCAACATTCTGATTTCCGGCAATTGTTAGACCCCCGGCAATCTGAACAGCACCACTCACATAGGAGGTTGAAGGAGTCGTATCCGTAAAGTATGCTTGACCTCCTATATACAGTGTTTTCATTACACTAGCCCCACCAGCTACTGTCAGCGCTCCACCAACGCTATTACTCGAAGCGTCAGACGTATTAGCAATACCCATACCACCAGCAGTTAAAACAAGCCCTCCTGATGAAGCATTAATACTTGGTGATGTTGCATTTATTGTAGCAGTAGACGTACATCTAAACGAGCCTACAACGTGCACGCTTGCTGAAGGGCTTGTAGTGTTTACACCAACACTGCCATTCGTCGTAACAATACACCCAACTGTATTTGTGGCATTTGACAGATTAGATGTGCCTGTTGCAAGGAGAGAAGATGTTGTCAAACCATTGGTGATGTTTAACGAACCGTTTGTGATGTGGGTTGCAATAGCGTTTGTTATCGTAGAATTTGTAACGGTCGCATCAATAACTCGACCACTTGATGCAATAATCGTTCCTGTAGATATATTAGTGGCTACTTCGTTAGTAACAAGTAACGTCGGGGTCGTTACACCTACGGATACGTTTACGGATGCCGATGAAACAGCGTCGGCCGAAATAAGGGATGTGGTAATATCAGTTGTTGCAAGTAGTCTTCCAGTAGTGATACTGGTAGTCGTCACAAGCGTATCTGATACCACACCTCCTTGTACACCTATACTGCCTCCTGTATAGGTAAGTGCATTCACTGTACCAAACGGAATGTCAAGGGCATAGTTTGGTGACGTTGTTGCTACACCAATATTCCCAGACGTTGCTATACATAGGTCTGTTCGTAACACACCACCAGTTCCACCTGTATAATTGACAACTTCAAACATATTGTCCTTGCTACGAAGTGTGGTGTACTTGTTTACATCGCCTTGGCGTAGCACAATACCAACTTGATCCGTTGCATCTTGTACCACCCATCCTTCACCATTTGAGATACCAAAAGTGTTCTGAACAGTGTAAAATCCACCACTTGTTCCCCCATCACCAATGGAAAACAACAGTGCATCTTGAACACGCAACGTTCCTGTTGTTATTCCTCCTGAAAACTTACTTAGTCCTACCACATCAAGTGCATAATTGGAATTTGGCGTTGGAGTACCTATTCCAATGTTTCCTCCTGTAGTAAATAAGTTTCCTATTGTATTTGAGTTAATTGAACTAATTCCTTCTCCAACATACATTCTTCCATGAATGGAAGCACCTCCTGCCAATGTTAATGCACCCCCTTGTGTCACACTTGTCGCATTCATTGTGCAGTTTACACTCACACCACCCTCTATATATACTGCTCCAGTGCTTGAATTTGTGCTTCCGGCTGTTATATTGACCGTCAGTTGCGTATCAAGCAGTTGTAAACGTGTATTAACACCATCTGGTCGCAAAACTACATTTGGTGTAAGGCTGCTATCAATCAATAGCCTATCATTACTTAACCCCCTTACGCGAAACACTCCAGTTGATGTGTCTTGAACTACATCTTTACCTACATACAACGACTTCATAACACCTACACCACCTCCAACAGTCATACTGCCACCGGCTGTGTTGCTACTAGCTTCATAGGTACTGTTTATACCCAACCCACCATTCACAACAATGGCACCGGACGCACTGTCAACTGTACTGGTTGTATTTGAGATAAGCAAGTCGCCATTTTGGATAATGAGAGGTGACTCTAGTGGTTCACATGTTATTTTTTTAACTCTTATATCAGCCATCTAGATAATGACAGCAAATTTCTTAATCATTGCATAGATATAAATTTTCCACTTCAAACTAATATGCTCTCTTACTTACCTTTCGTAAGGACTGTAAAATTAAATTACTAGGTAGGTATTATATTACCAAGATGTTTGAAAGACCTATTCTAATCTTTAGCAAGCACTGCGGACATTGTTCCCATTATATGAATGTACTTGCCAAGCATCCCAATATCGACGATGCTTTTGCAAAACTGTGCATTGATGTTCAGCCATCGACAAGACAACGTCCAAGGGCATTTTACCAAATTCAACAAGCTATGGGGCATAAAATAACAGATGTACCTACAATCATTGTAGACAACGGTAGTGCTGCATTCGCTGGTCAAGAAGCTTTCAAATGGCTGGAGTACCAAATTAAGCGCCAACAGCAAGACTTCCCTCAAGAACTAATTCCCTTCAACCCCAATGAGATGGGAGCTTTCAGTGATCAGTACTCTAAATTTGGCTCTACTACACTTCATGATGCAAGTGAACAAGCATTCAAGTTCTTGGGAAAGAAAGAGGAGCACATCATCACACCAAAAGAAGATGTTGTGCAATCTATGGATATGAAACAGAAACAAATGGAGAGAGAGCAAATCGACCATATGATGCAAAGGCAACAACAACATAGCGGTGCGAACCCAAGAAACATGTTTGCAGATAATTCTCAGCAAGGTAATCCACGCATCAGCGAGTTTGAGCTATCAAACATGATGAACACCCGTCAAAATTCAATGGTTCCACAAGGTCCCCGTCAAAATATAGATTTTACAAACACAAATTTCGGATTTGCTAGCCAAATGTCTAAGCAAAACGGAGGGGGGATGTCACAGAAAGCACGCGACATTGATAAACGTCTTCAAGACTTGATGTCACAAAGAGAAGACTTCTCAAATACCCCAAAGCAACCAAAACACATAGACTGGACAACTGGCCAGGTTGAAATGTAATGTTCTTTTAATTATAAGATTGTTAATTTGTTGCATAACATTAGAGAAGACATGTTTATAATGTTAATGTTAATGTTGATAGTAATGTTGATAGTAATGTTCATAGTCATTGTTGGTGCAGTTAAGGAAACATTTATGCCAGCAAATGTATTTGAAGTTGATGATAATAATATTAAAAGCATGTTTGACACAGAAACAGTAGACCTGGACACTATATTTGACACTTTTAATAAGTCAAACTTACCTGACTACAGGAATACTTTTCTCCCTTACCCAATTTACATGAAATTTCCATTAACATCAACACTGAATGAAGCATTGATGAACACTATCAAGTCAGCCTTTCAATCTACAAAGTATAAAGAAGATAAAATAGAGTTTATTAGAGGTATACATGACTTGTATTGGAAAGATATTGGCACAACAAGACACTTCATTTACAACATTGACCTCAACAATCGTAATAAAGCATTCACTAGGAAACTACGAGTTTATCTCCTTATCAATAATTTTGACAGATTCTTGACAGACACTGGAGAAATTAGTCCTTTGGCACCTTCAACTCTGCAGGTATCTGATGTTAGAGTACTCTACGTGGGAACAGACAACATCATCAACCATTTCCAATTTCCAGGTTCACCTCAACCATCAAACATCCCTACATTTCACAACTATTACAGGATACGCAATAATCTATATCTCATGGATCCATACATTACAAACAGAAAGGATATGCTGATAACAGATGAAATGAAGGACGAATTCGCAAAAAAAGTTGAAGGGAAAAGATTGTATCAGCTCGGCAAAGTTAGGGATGGTTCATGCTTTAACTCTACTAACAATGCTGCTTTAACCAAAGAAGAGTGCATAGACTCATTCGGCACTTGGGATTATCCACCACTTGATCATGTAGAGTGCCCTTACTATACGGCCAATCAAAATTACCCCAATGTTTTTGGAAGCATTAAAAATGGCAAATGTGAACTGCCTATGAACATGCAAGTAATAGGATACAGGAATTACTCAAACAACCTGGAGTTCGCGCCACTATGTTACAATTGCAAGAACAAAACAATCGGACAAGGTACCCTTGGAAACTGCTGCGATGAACAGGAAAACAAAAAGGTGTATCCACATCTTATTACACCCGATTATGCTTTTATTGGCGACAAACTCCACAGAGCTAAATATCAACAATTGTTTGATGCAAATGGTTTAAGTGTTGTATAGTAAGATTAACTCAACTTTGGGTATAAAAGAATTTTTTTTATATTATATGATAATATAAATAAATGAGACATTCAAAATCAAAATATCGTTCACCACGCAAATCACACCGTAAAAGTTCACACAGGCGTTCTTCTCACAAACGTGTCAGTAGAGCGTCTGTTAGAAGCCGTTCAAGCGCTAAGAAACACTCGCCTCGTCGTAGAATTAAGTCTCATTATCGTATGAGAGGTATGGGTACCCTCCTCAGCGTGTATGGACAAGCTGGTGGTATGACTGAAGCTGAAGCACAAGCTGCCAAAGCCGAGATGCAAGAATTGGACAGGCAACTTGCAGCTGAACGCAGCGTAGAAAGACAAGAAGCTTTGAAGGCTATGAAGGCAAAAGCAGTTGAAAAATACAACAATGCAAAAGCAAAAATGAAACAGCTTCTCCGTGGAGCCGCAGAAACGGCTTCAAAGGCGGCGTCTGCTTTGAGCTCTGGTTCTAAAGTCGCCGGACAAAAGTTGAGTGAAGGCGCAAAGTCAATTGCATCTAGAGTCAGTAGCTCCGCTTCATCCCTTGCAAACAAGCTCAAGGACAAGTATCAACAATACAAGGATCAGAAAACGCTTTCGAGCTTGGAAAAGAAACGAGCCGAGCTTGAAATGCGCCGCGCTCGCAAATCACCTTCACCTTCTGTTGTCTCAGATTCAGCATCTGAATCTGTTTTTTTAGCTTCTTCTAATGGGTCTTCTGATGGGTCTTCTGATGGGTCTTCTGATGTTTCTTCAATTGTCTCTTCTGACCTTCCATCAGACACTGATTCAGTTCAAACATCAACATCTGCTTAAATACATAAACAGTCAAAGCTAGCAGTAGTAGTAGCAGTATTGAATTTATTTTGTTGTACAATATTATACTTTATTGTACAGCAAACATGAACACAGACATAATACTCCACATTGTTAAGCAAGTTGATTCCGTCAAGTCCCTTGTAAGCTTATGTGCTGCAAACAAACAATTTTTGGATGTATGTAACAAACATACAAAACACATTTTCTTGTCCCTTGTGCGCGAGTCTCAGTCTTTTCGCCAAGACTATTTCATTAAGCTTCGTCAGTTTATTGACAACAAAGATACAGTCAAAATTTTGGCACTACTAAAGTTGTATCCTGTGGGCAGAATGTTTGTAAGAGAATTTGTACAGTTGAACACCATGCAAAACGAGGTAATTGAAATGTTAAAGGAAGGTATTGACTTGCCACAGCAGCAACTGCTTTTCCTCTTGTTCTTTCCAACCAACAAGTTCGACTTCCATATTTCAGATTTTATGGAAACCTATAAACACCTATCAGAGCATCATAGTGAATCATTATGTTATTCACAATTTTTCCAGCTAATTCAATTTCATGCACATCAATCCCAAGAATTGGGCATCCATAAGAAAATCCTCAACTACAGTATCAAGGCGGTTGTACAAAATATACCAAATTTTGAAAAGTCAGAAGAGCAGTTTGCACTAGGTTTGTTTGATGTTTTGGAAAGAGTCTTCCGTCAAACATTTCAGCAACAGCTGATAACCACCATGTATCACATTTATGATTTAGACGTCACTTCGTCTTTCAATAGCACTGATGTACAAGACGTGTATGCACCAAACTATGATTTTGCAAAACAGGTGTATGACCGTTATCATCTTTCTGCACATTCTCCAACTCTCAGACAATCAGGAGGGTTCATAGGTGCTCTGGCCAAAGTAGCATCACCGGCTCTTATAAATGTAGCATCAAAAGCCGCTAAGAGTCAAGTAGGTCAGCAAATAAAGAATGAGCTAAGGACTGAGCTTCAGCGCGAAGTAGGAAAACAGGCATATAATACCATAGACAAGGTATCGTCAGGCATCGCTCACAAAACGGGTGTAAAAAGCGACAAACCCTAAACCATAAAACCAAGACTTGGAAAAAGTTATACAAAGAGTGAGGGTGGCAATTAGTATGTTTATGGTAGTAGAAGTGTATTGATGTGTGTATATTAACATATTCGTTTGTGGCTCTAATAAACGTTAGGTTTAAGGACAATCATCTTGGAGACTCTTTGTCAAAACAGGTGAGAACATACCACTGGCATCAGGGAGTTCATATCGATAGTGAACATGCTTAGCCAGCAATTTGTCATATACTCCAAGCATCTTTACAGAGTATTGTGCAGGACATGCTAGATCAATAATTGCATTACCTTGTGCATCTGTTTTTGCTATGCCACTGTTAGAATAGTCTCCGTATGCTTGCTTGTAGTCAGCCATGGATTGCATGGAGCTACTTGCTCCCCAGTACACAACATTTGCGTTCGGTGGCATGCCAGTCAATGTAAATTTTTTTGTCAAAGTGTCTTTTGTACCTTTACTAAGCGGAAAGGCACATTCTCCTAGAAACGGTAAGTAGTAGTCTCTCTGGAAAGCCAAGTACAATCCACTCAGGCCAATAACTACATAGAAAATCAAACGAATGTCTTGTCTTAAATAGCCAAGTGCATCAGTTCCTCCAACAGCCTGAGCAAGATAATTTAAACCACCAATCAGTAGGAATACCCTCATAACTATTTGTAGAATTCTGTTCATTGTGTACGTGTTATTTAGTACATGACAACAAATTATTCTTGTTAATTGTTTTATATTTGTTTAGAACGCTTATTAAAATTGTGCTCTCGTTGTAAATGGAATCCAACAAACACAAAAAAGAGGAACAGACATTACAAGAGCAATACAACAAGTTGAAGGTCGACTATGCCACTCTACAAGAACAACACCAAAAACTACAGGACGAATATAGTGAAAATACAATCGTGCAGAGTATGAATGACATGAAACAACAGTACGAGAGACTTGTCTCTAACTCAGTTACTGTATCACGTTACAAAGATTTACAAGAAAAGTACAATGGTGCTCAACGAACTGTTACTGCATCACATGTTCTTGCTGATCGTATTCTCAAACAACTAAACAGCATTGAACATCGGCTCATCTATGACACTAAAAGTATCTTGAACAAAGCACATTTGGAACTTATCATTCTTAAAGAAGTATTAGATGACGAACTTAAGAAAGGATAAAAATTTTTTTAGAATCTACTCCTCTCCAAATTATTTTTTTTAAAGATCGATCTTCTAAAAAAATATTTCTGAAAGAAATAAGACAACACAAAAAATTATTTTAGTAATCCACATAGATGCCCAATATTCAAACTTTTTGTTGATAAAAAATGAAAATGTTTATCTCTGTGAACACTATTACTTGAACAATGAAAGTGATAGGGCTTTGTGGAAAGATGGGAGTTGGTAAGGACTACATAGCAAACAACTTTATCATTCCGTTCATACAGAACAATCTTAAGATGAAATGCATACTATTATCATTTGCTGATCAAATGAAAGTAAATGTCATGACCAAAAACAACGTGTCATTTGACAGCGTGTTTGTAAACAAAAACCAACATACACGCAGCATGCTCCAAAGAGAAGGGACTGAGCAAGGAAGGAATATACATGGTAGTGATATATGGATCAAGTATTTCCATAATTGGACACAAGTGTTTGCAATGAGAGGGTTTGAAGCTGTAGTATGTTGTGATGTCAGGTTCAAGAACGAGATTGACTATATTAGGTCTTATGATGGATTGTTGATTAGAGTTTGTTCCCCAAAACGTAACAGAAAGCGACTTAATGATGAAAGCAAAGGCAATCCAGAAATGCTCTACAAGCTAACAACCCACTCTTCAGAATGTGAATTGGACCAAATAGCTGATGACCAATTTGATATTGTCATCAACAACGACTTTAATTCATCAGAAGATATGAATTCTCAGTTACAACGCCTATATGAATGCATAGAAAAGAAACTCTTGCAGAAATGTTGATTTATCATTCTCTGACTCACTCTAGTTGTATTCTCTATGCTAGTTGTATTCTCTATGCTACTTTTATTCTCTATTCTACTTAATCATGAAGCCGACGATGGAGAAACTCGTTCATACAACGACTAAGCTCATCGTATGTAATCGGTTTTGGTATATAATCGTCAAACCCCAAAGATAAATACTTGTCTTTATCTTCTCTCGAACAGTATGCTGTAACAGCTACAACATAAGGTTTCCGTTTCTCGAGTTTGGCGTAATTCTCGCACAATCTTTTCAACACTTCCTCGCCATTCATGATTGGCATTCTTATATCAAGCAGTACGATGTCATAATCATTGGCCATTACTTCATCAAGACATTCTTGACCATCTGCTACTAGTTTGATGTTCTTGTAACCCAGCTTGTTCAAGAAGCTGACAATGACTCTTTGATTGATATAAACATCTTCTGCAAGCAGTATGCGCACATTTTCTCGCAGTTCATTTAATTGATTTTGTACAATGTAAGTGTCAATCTTTTGAACATGTGTGAGGGGAGTCTGTTGTGGTTGGGTTTGTGGTGGGGTTGGGTTTAGTTTTTTGTATTGTCTCAAACACTCAACACAAGCTTGTTTAAGTTTTTGTTCTTTGATAGGCTTAACCAAGTGTGTTACAAAGTTTTCTGATAAGCTTGATACCTTATCTCCTAAACTACTTAATGCAATCAATGGAAAATGTTGCGTTTTATCAGTTTGTTCCCTTAACCGCGCTGCAAAACGAGGTCCGTCTATTTTGGGCATGCAAATATCAATCAAACCAATATCAAATGACATAATACGGGAAAAGTAAAGTGCTTCCTCACTGTTACTGTAAGCATGTGGCTTCATTCCCCATTTGGTAATCATTCCTGCAAGACTCAATCGGTTATGCAAATTGTCGTCCACAATCAGTACATTTGCACCCTGTAAAAAGTCAGTGCATAGGTCATCGTCTGATATACATGTTTGCTCAGAATATTTGCTCGCAATTACAAATGAAAATCTAGATCCTTTACCTGGCTCGCTCCAATCTAACCATACAAATCCACCCATAAGCTCTACCAGTTCTTTGCTAATCGCTAATCCTAATCCAGTTCCCTGATATACTTTGTTCGTAATCCTGTTGTCAACCTGACTAAACGACTTGAAAAGTTTGTCTTGATCACCCCTTTCTATCCCGCACCCAGTATCTGTTATATCAAACTTTATGTACAGCTTATTTGGATCTTCTGTCTCTTCTGTTTCATCCGAGTCAATAGCTAGTTTGCTATAAAGATTCTTAACAAGCGTGTAGTCAGACGCCTTAATCATTTCTATATTCAGGAAGATTGTGCCTTTCTCCGTAAATTTGATGGAATTGCTCAACAAGTTCAGCAAAATTTGCTTCAACCGGTTCGAGTCGCCTACAAGAAGCGATGGTATATCATGATTTATATTATATGTGTATTCCAAGTTTTTCTCATACACTTTGGATAGTATTATGTCATTAGTCGATTCTACACATTCGCGCAAGCTCATTGATTTTTCCTCGAGTACAATCTTGCCAACCTCCAATTTTGAGTAGTCTAATATATCATTGATAATCGTCATCAAGTTGTAAGAACATTCCTTTACCATACCGATGTAATCTTGCTGGTCATTTGAGAGTGGAGTGTCCTCAAGTAAAGTCAGCATGCCAATTATACCATTTAGCGGGGTTCTTATCTCGTGACTCATGTTGGCCAAGAAAATGGACTTGTGATTGTGAAGTTCCTCAGCTCGTTGTGTTTCTTGACGCAACTGTAGCTCCATCATTTTATTGTCATGAACATCTTGAACTGTGTACATGTAGGAGTACTCATCAGATTCTACAGTTTGTATCAGAATTCTTTTGTTTGTGAACCAACGGTACTCTTGATACTTGTCACAATATAATCGACACGTGGTCTCACTTTCAATATTGTTCATCAAGAAATTTGTATTTGCTCGTGTCTCAGATTCAATATCGTCCTTGTGAATTTTTGACCCATGCTGCTTACAAATGTCTTCGCTCGTCTTTACACCAAGTAACTCCATGAAAAACTTGTTGGCATATATACATTTTCGCGCTGAGTTCAATCGAATGATACCTACTGGCAAGTTATCTAACAACAACGTTATGTCCTTGTCAATTTCGTTCAGGACGTTATTCATTCTGAACGCACCTTAAAAATACGTATGAAAAAAGTTTTGCGACATTTGTAGCAAGCTTACAAAATGTTTTTCAAAATCTGCAAGTTATACAAGAATAACACTGCAATGTACGTATACACTATATCAACTGTTGTATGAGAACCAACAACTACATTTAGCATTCCGTAAGCTATCAACAAACTCCCCTGTACCAGTTTGTTTTGTAATCCTAAGACGTTATTGTCAGCCGCTGTTAAAACTGCCAGCATAAACAAGCTCATATGTCCGCTCAATTGAAAGTACTTTTTGTTGTCCTTCAATCTAATGGTTGTCAATTCTGATAAAATGTACCTTACAATGATAACAATAACATAGTACTTGAGAAATCTCGCAAAAGCCTCAAATGGAATGTACAGAAACATCACATAACAAACACCAAAGACGACAATGTCCCGTACTAACGAGTATTCATTAAACTTGAAGTTTTGTTGTAGTTTGTCTTCAATAGTCACATTCATTCTTTTGCTCTTGATACAATCATACAAAACATTTTTTACATAAAAAAATTGACTGTACAAATAAAAAATTACAATAACAATGACTATTTTAGAAGAATTTGTAGAGCAACACATTGATAAAGACTGGTGGGGGTGGGGATATCGTGGTTTATCACAAAACCCTAGTATTACTCCCGAATTCGTAGAGCACCATATTGGTAAGGACTGGTGTTTGGGAAATGATGGATTATCAAGTAATCCTAGTATTACTCCCGAATTTGTAGAGCACCATATTGGTAAACCGTGGTGGTGGGGAAGATGGGGTTTATCACGAAACAGTGCAATCACTCCAGAATTCGTAGAGCACCATATTGATAAAGATTGGGATTGGGGAAGATGGGGTTTATCAAGAAACAGTGCAATTACTCCTGAATTCATTGAAAAACATATTGATAAAGATTGGGATTGGGGAGAATATGGTTTATCAAGAAACAGTGCAATCACTCCAGAATTCGTAGAGCGCCACATTGATAAGGACTGGTATTGGGGCAGAGATGGGTTATCAAGTAATCCTAGTATTACTTCAGAATTTGTAGAGCAACACCCTGATAAAGGGTGGTGTTGGGGTTTATATGGGTTATCAGAAAACAATGCAATTACTCAAGAATTGGTAGGGAAATACCCAAACAAACCGTGGCATTGGGGACAATTTGGGTTATCAAGTAACCCTAGTATTACTCCCGAATTCGTAGAGCACCACCCTAACAAACCGTGGCATTGGGGACAATTTGGGTTATCAAGTAACCCTAGTATTACTCCCGAATTCGTAGAGCGCCATCCTGATAAAGCGTGGCATTGGACTTGGGGAGGTTTATCTACAAATACATTTAAGGTAGCAGAAGGAAGACGTAAAAAGGAAAAAGCAGCAAGAATTATACAAAAGTACTGTCATAATTGGTTATGGAAACCTGTGTGTAATGATGGGACTATTGGAATCAATCCTCGTTTAGGTATGAAATGTTGTAATATCAATCTTGACTGAATAAAACTATTATGTTTCGTAATCAAGTTTATCACTCTTGTAGCCTCTAGAATCATATAGTTTCTGAAACATGTTTCTCAATGCTGAATAATGCGGCTTTTCATCATGATCCATGTTTCTGACGTATTTCAAGAACACACAAAATTCTTTTGGCATTCTGGAACACAACTCTTCTTCACTCATGCTTTCTTTTTTTTCTCCAATTAGTCTATATCTCTCCTTTTTGTCCTTGTGCTTAATGCCTTGCCAAGGGAGCTTCCCTTTGTACAAGTAGATTAAGATATATCCTATTGACTCGAGGTCATCTTTCCTTCCTTGTTCATGGTTGTTGTGAGCAGCAATACTTGCATACCTTGCTGTCCCACAAAACTTTTTGTTTGGCGAGAAGTCTATATGTTCACCATTCCTTTTCAAGTATCGTTTAGCTAAACCAAAATCAATGCAGTATAACTTCCTTTTGTCTTTAGCTCCAATCACAAAGTTATCCGGTTTTATGTCACGATGTAAGAACCCACAGTTATGCACATACTTAATGGTATCAATCATTTTAATCGCAAGTGTGATGACTGTTTTTATACTCAGACGTTTCTTTTCTGCTAATATAGCTTCTAAACTTGGCCCCAACAGGTCCATGACAATTATCTTTCTGTCTTTACATGATGTAATTTTCATGTTTGCAACTCCATTTTCTGGGCTGCTGATGTGTTTGTAAATTCTTGCTTCATCCAGAAGTGCCTTCTGCCCATCCCTATCAGCATGCTGCACTGGAACTTTCAAAGCAACAAGCTCATTAGTTTTCTTATTTTTGGCTTCGAATACGTCGCCGAATGAACCAGATCCAATATACTTTGTAATAGTGTACTTATTTATGTCTGTTCCAATCAGACGTTTTAGGTTGTCTGTGTTCATTAACGCTTATTGAGTTTCGATAATAATATTATTGAAAATAACCACAGTAATGTGTGACACAACAACAATTGTTTAAATAGATTTCCTTCACAGAAAACACAATCATATTGTAGGTTTCTCAGTTAAGGTTCTCAAGTCCACACCACAAAGTGGGCATTTAACATTCTCATTCAGCCATGTGTCTATACAATTTACATGGAATGAATGACCACATAAAAGTTCACGTATTAAAGCAAATGAATTTTGTGCAGTTTCCTGACAAATTGCACAAAACTCCTCTCCAGATGACATATGCAAATTGGAACACCTAACTAGTTCATGTCTTGTAAGACCAATATCTACAACTGGTAGATTTACAAGCTGCTCGTAACTGAATCCGTTGTCTTGTATGGTTATTAGAGTCTGTGTCAACATATACAACCTATTTCTGTGCCATCTGTAATGAAAATCCCTATTCCTCCTTCTTATCATCTCACCATAAGCCAAACGCCGTTGTAATCCTGGTTGTCTAGGTAAATTCGAGGTATCCATTGATTCATTACTCCTAACAATGATAATTTTACCATAACATGAACTAAAATGGTGTTATCTTCATTAACTTTCTCCGGTAGTTTTGTTGGATTGAAAAGTTAAATCAAAATAAGAAGAGTTCCTAACCTAAATGCAAAAAACCCGTACTCACAGTTGTCTCAATGAGACGACCGTTTTCCGGGCTTATTGTATTGTTCAAAAGTGCATACATTGCCATTCGTATCTTTGCTGTGCATCCATGTATTGTTCATATGTCATACATCCATGTCTAGGCAATGTTCTACACTTTATCTCTTCATTCAACGTCTTTAATTTCGTCTTATCGCCTGCGTTTCTGATAGTTTTTCTCAACTGTTTCAAATCATATAAACTCATTTTTTCAAGTACATTCTTGAAATCACACATGCTTATAGTGTCAAATACTGTATTCATCACAATTTTCCCAGATTTCCATTAATTTTCATTTTTTTTTCACATTTTTGTTCAGCCATGTATCTATACAATGTACTGCTCGTGACTGAAACCATTGTCCTGTATGTTTACAAGAGTATGTGCCAACATATAGAACCTATTTCTGTCCCAAAGCAGTTGTAGTCCTGGTTGTCTACTCTATGATTTTTACCATAACATGAACTTGTAAATATATTGTTAACTCGCATAGTATACTGCTTTTTCGTTCTCAGACAGTCCATTTATATCAGGTGCAAGCAGATTTCTTCTGTTTTCTGGAGCATTAGTGTTTATTCCAGCAAGTTCTATTATCTCATCGTACTCTGTCTTGAGTCTTGCTCCTAATGGAGAAAGACACCCATTCATGCAATGACCTGATAATAGTTGCGGGTCTGCATGTATCAGCTCCCGAAGATGCTTTTTGGCAAGTTCAAACTTGCATTTAGTTGATATACTCTTTGCCGATGTAGTTTTCCACTCGTATTTGTCTCAACAACCCACCTGTCGCCATGGCTCCATGTGCTTTTTGATACCATATAAACGTGGGGATGTCTCCTTGTGTTATATTGCAGTTATCTGGCAACTGGGTATTGCGTGTTCTTTTGTGTTGATTCTTATTCTGTTCACTTTGGGTAATTAACCGTAGGTTACTTTTTCTATTGTCACCTTTCTCACGATTGATATGATCAACATAAAGACCATCAAAAGCGTGGTCCATTACTAGATGGTGCAGATACACAGGGCCTTGCTTCATATGACAACAGAAATATCCAACTGATATCTGGTAAAAAGTTTTTAGTGGTAATGATATGTCATCATCGACTACGAAAACGTTACCTTTCGCATCTTTGCACACTTTGTAAGCATTCCCATTATGTACTACACTTACATACTCGTTAAGCATTGTTCACTATTTGTTGCTATTTAAGTGTTTGTTTATGTCTAATGTTTACTATTTCAATTGTTTTAGATAATTGAGATAGATTATAAAATATTTATGCTTAGTTTGAGTCCTTTATACCCCACCTTTCGGTGTACTTGATGAAGTTTCCTTCGGGAGTAGACTATATCTTAAGGAATTCTGTTTCCTAAATTCCCCACTAACATTTAGTCGTTGAACCTTTTCCCGCAATGCCTATAGACATTGGTAGGGAACTTGGCTGCGGATTGTCCAATCCTTAACGTTATTACCACTGGGTTCGGCTGTTAACCGAGTTCTCTACAATCCTTTCAGAATGTAGATGGTAGTCAGGCTCTAAGGAGTTTCCCGCAGTTTGAAAGTGTCGCAAGTGTTTTAGACACTCACTAACAAACCCTTTTAAGGTTTATTTTGATGCTCTTAATTACTAAAAGCAAGGCCGCCCCGACCTTAAGTCCAATGGTTTCCCAATGGGCCGGACTATATCTTAAGAAACTTAAGTTAAGCTCCCCAACTCCATTTAGTCTCTGAACCTTGTTCCTTAATGTAGATGTACATTGGAAGGAACCTTGGCTGCGGATTGTCCAATTCTCAACATTTTTACCATTGGGTTCGGCCATTAACCGAGTTCTTCTTATGTGTTTCCACATAAGAATGGTAGTTGAGACTCTAAGGAGTTTCCCGCAATTTGAAGTTGTTGCAAACTGTATGTAGTTTACTAGCCAGTTGTATAGCCATATAGCAGATGGCCTCTGATTTTTCACTGTTTTCCCTACTAAGTAATTCAGAGAACTTAATAGGCAGCTGACTGTTGGGCACAGGTGAAATATAATATCGTTTATGCCCGCCATAATACGAAGAACGTTGTAGTTAACAGCATAGACACGAAGCTTGAATGCATTGGTTGAAGTAGTAGTGTTCAACATCAAAGTTGCATTGTCAATTCGTGACATGTTAACCGTTCCTGATGGTTGGTGTTGCTCAGGGTTAAGAGCAAATGAGTAGCAGTAGATACCAGTGCTTGGAATAGCAGTGTGGTGGCAGTATGGTTGGACCAAGTTGAAGTATCCAGCCTTACGGGTGGAGAAACGGTCATGACCGTTCAATTGCAACTTGGCATCAACAATGGTGTCAGCACCAGAAGCGTTGGTGAAGTTGGACCATTGGTTAGCATCTTCACGAGCCTGAGTGTGCAAGACCCAGTAGAGAGCTTTACATGGGTGGTTCAATGCAAGCTTGCTCTTGACAGATGAGTTGCTGAATGATTCAGCACCAGTGAACTGGAGCTGTTCAATCAAGTACTCGTGTTGAACTTGAGCGAATTGGCGACGTTCGTCAGTGTCCAAGTAGATGTAATCAACATACAATGAAGCATTGCTGATTGCAGGAGTGGCAGGTGAAATAGTACCTGCGCTCAAAGTGTAGCATTGAGTAACTGGACGGAAAGAAATGTTGAACTTGACTTCGTGGTACTGAAGAGCAATCAAAGGAAGAGCCAAACCAGGGTTTCGGCAGAACCAGAATTGCAATGGGACGTAGCAAGTGTAAGCTGGGGTGGTTTCAGCAGCAGCATTACCAGTCAAAGCTTCAACATTACCAATCATAGCATCATAACCATTAACCTTTTCGGAGGTCTGGGTGAGTTCGTTCCAGATGCTCAACCATTCTCCATAATGTTTATCACGTGCTGGATTCATCTTTGTGAATCCAGGTTGGCATAAAACCAACATACCCCATCTTTCGATGTATTTATGAAGCTGCAGCTTCGGGACTAGACTATATCTTAAGCAAACTCCATTAGAGTTTACCCACTACCATTTAGTCGTTGAACCTTGATCATACCAATTGTTTCTTTACAATTTGTTTCTTAACAATTGGGTTAGACCCTTGGCTGCGAATCGCCCAATACAGAAGGCTTATTACCATATCTGAGTTTTTCTCTCAGCCACTGATATATTTCTATATCAGCTTGGTACCATGACTGAAAACTTTTAAATCTGCATAATACTTTTTCATGATGTTGAACTTCATCCAGCATAATTTTGTTTGACTTTTGGAGATTTGCACTGGTTTTGTATGGCCTTAAATTGAACCAAGCAAAACACCTATGTACATGTTCTTTATCCTCCAAGTTAAAAAAATCTACTGGTATCACATGATCAATGACCCATTCTTTTCCGTACTGGTCCCAAGAACAGCCTTCCCAAAACTGAAATTCTATCCAGTCTAGGAATTCTTCTCGCTTACAACTCAGGTAAGATATATAGGTGTTCTTTTTCTGTTTGTGGAGAACTTCGCTTAATCTTGCTCTGTAAGCATTGACCATCGCGAATTGTCTGTCTGTCATACGTCTCTCTTTAAGATACTTGTTACGTTTGAGCTTATAATCCTTTGACTTGAGATTTTGCAAAATCTTGTCTCTGTTTTGTAGATACTCCCTGTGCTCTTGTCTGTACATCCTGTTTCTCTCACATATAGCATCTTTGTTAGCCTGGTAGTGAGTTTTCTTTAGTTGTAGATGTACATCTCTATTCGTAACATATCTTTCAAGCTGTTTGTTAGCATGACAAACTTTACAGATTGCTCTGTAAATTCTCCCGTTTTTTGGAAAATCTTGAGTCTTGTGTTTTTCGATACCACAGTTGTTACACTTTTTGGTATCCATCATATAATTAGTATATTGCATAAAAATTTTCAGTTTCTGTCTTAAGGGTGTTTTCGCAATTTGATAGTGTTGCCAATCAACCGAAACAAGAGATATTTCACTCTTTTATCCGGATGATATGACTAGCATCTAAAGTGTTTAAACTGATGCTTCTGACCACAGATTTAGTTTATGGTCTGACCGCCGATTTCAATGGACACTTCGTCAATAAGGGCGTGACCAATGTTTTCAACCCAGTTGAAGTTACCACCGCTAGGGTCAACTGAAGGAAGATCAACTTGGAGCATGACCTTGTGGATCAAGTCACCGTTTCGCGAAACAGTGCAAGAAACTTTGCGACCGAAGTCAACAGTGCCGTTGAAGGTCTGTTCAATAGACTCAATAGCAAAGTTTGTGTGACGTCTGTAGACGACCTTGAAAACGTTTACACCCCACCTTTCGGTGTATTTATCAGGAGTTACTTGGGGACTAGACTATATCTTAAGCAAAAGTGTTTTAAAACTTTCACCCACTACCATTTAGTCGTTGAACAGCATTCGTATTACAACAATTCAAATAATTGTTTGTAACTTAGAACTTGGCTGCGAATTGCCCATTTTAAAGTTGTTACACTTTGCATCTTAAGAAGTTTTTACCATACCCAAGGTCTGTTCTTGGCCAACCAGTCTTTTCAAACTGATTTTGGTATTCTCAAGCTTTAGGGTTTTCCCGCAGTTTGATAGTGTTGCAAATTAAAGCTAGCTTTAACTCGCTAGTAGCTGTAGTTGTAAGTCAAGGGATAAAAACTAATGGCGGTTAGGGTTCAATGACTTACAGAGGACTACTAACAGATTTTCCTATAACATATCCTCATAGTTATAGCTGACTACTTTTGAACTCAAAAATTTAAGTGATTTGTGGATTACCTGTAAGGTAAATATCTTGCTTAAGTCCTCTATGTTTCCAAAGAGGGTAGAGTACACCTTAAGAGACACATACTAGTGTCTCCAACTTCCGTCTACTCGTTGAACCTTTATCTTGTATCTGCTGAATTTAAATACTTTAGTGCTTTTCTTTAAATCAGATGATTGATACAAGATACTTGGCTGCGGATTGTCCAATCCATTGCGTTATTACCGGTGGGTACGGCCATTAACCGTGTTCTCTGTAAAGAATCTCTTCAAACAGATGGTAGCAAGGGCTCTAAGGAGGTTCCCGCAGTTTGGAAATTTCGCAAAATCTAAAAAGATTTCACTAGCCAAACCGTTTTCCTGCCTTAAACAGCAGTTTGACTTTTCGCGCCCAAGAAAACTAAGCGCCATCGGGTATTCCAAGTTTTTTCAAACTCGGCCGGACTATACCTTAAGAAAAGAACGTGTAGTTCCTTCCCCATTTCCATCTAGTCTCTGAACGTCTTCCTATTGACGTTTGCGTGTTACACTGTTCAAGTATCTTGAAACTTGTGACTGATGTATTCCGTATTGCAATGCAATTTCTCTTTGTGATAAGCCAGAATGCTTTAGAGATCGGATTTCTTCAATCTGCAAGTTTGAGAGCTTGCTCATTGGGTTCTGTTCATTATCTTTTAGTATATGCAAAGTGCCAGCCTTAAGCGCATCTTGTGTATTCTGCTTAGGCGTGCCAAGACTCAAATGCCATGGATTCACACAACGTCCATTATTAAGATGTGTGCATGTATGCAGTACAATCATAGAATTACGACTATACTCTGGTACGTCTCCAATAAAGTTATGATACATGATTCTATGCACTTGGACATAATGTTTGTTATACCAAATACAACCATGCTGATGACCTTTTTTAGTGTCTTGGACGGTACCTTGCCAAATCCAGCATCCATCATTAACTTTTACACGTTTCAAAATACGCTCCAAGTCAGAAAGTGACAAACGCCCTAGCTTTCCAACTTGTGGAATATCATTTCTTTGCTTATTGACTAAATCATTCATAATTAACAGTTGTAACACACAAAATTCAATTATACGGAAGTTCGCTGCGGATTGTCCAATCCTTAACGTTATTACCACAGCACAACATCGTATAGTTGTACTGGCATACCTAGTATGCGTGGGTTCGGTTGTTAACCGAGTTCTCTACAATCCTTTCAGAATGTAGATGGTAGTCAAGGCTATAAGGAGTTTCCCGCAGTTTGAAAATGTCGCAAGTACTTAGTACTTACTAGCAGTGACGTTTTCCTACTTTAAGTAGCATCACCACTCTTACGCTCTATAGCATATTGCTCAAAGCGACTAACTGCATTAATCCGCCTCCCATTTTGTTTGTTTTTATACTACTCCCCAAGAAAATATTTTTTTGTAATTGAACTTAAAAATATATTAAATAAATGTTTTCCAAATCTTCTCTGCTAGCTCGCCTACTCCTTACACCAACCCTGATGCAAACCATTGATAAACGAGTCTATATTGTAGTCACCAAACAGTTTTTGCGCGTATCTTAGTACAAGATACTGACTCTTTGTCATGTTGTAATCAGTGTCATCCCTTTCTTTACAGTCCACCGAAATGTAGCTCCTCCTGTTTGAGAAGTAAAATCTTAACCACACCTTCTCACCTACTTTGACCGCCCCTCCATGCCCATAAACACCACCAAAGTTTCTCATCTTACTGTACGACACTAAACTTGTATAAACATTTTCATCATAATCAGCATTCTTCGCATCTATTCTTCCTTGAACGTAATTAATAATGTCTATAAAACACCTTTCCGGACATCTATACATGGACAACTCCATTCCAATTGACTATTTAGTTGTTCAATCTTTAAACCAATTGTACAATTCTCAATGTAATTTTTGTCCTGTATGTATAATATTAGTGTTATTAGTAATAGTAGATCTACACAGTCATGCATTACCTAATCTTTGTAACTACGTTCATTGTTTTCTTCGTGGAAGCTATTTTCCACTACAACATCGGCAAGACTTCTTCTAACAATTCATCTAACTTCCATTTTCCAACACACAAAGAAACATTCCGGATAGTCACAATCGTCATGATATTTAGTTTTATCAACTCGTGGCTGATTAGCTATCTTGAGCACCACTTTCCTCACTAACACAATCCACACAATCCCATATAATCCCACACAATCCCAAATCCCACTAGTACAACTTGTCAAAAAATATATTATACCTTCTTACTGGAATACCACGGCTTTGGAGCTGCCATGGTGTGTAGTCAGTGTCGTTAGCGCGTATTTCTAGGGTGTATCCATATGACTTTACGTAGTCCAAAATGTTCAAGAACTCCCTCTCATTCAGTTCTATGATGTTTTTATGACCGTACAGTTTCTGCATACCCTTGAATGTCAACAAACATAGGATGTTGAACACAAAATTATCAACGCCCTCTTGCTCAGCAATTTCAGCTGTCAAATCCTCTAATTGCAACTGTACACTATTGGGAGGTCCAGGTGGTTTGCTGAAAATTGCTTCGGCAATTTCATCAATGTTATCAACCTCTTCTTTTGAGTTTGCATTCGTCATTTATACGTACCCTTTAATATGAATAAAGAGTACATATTAACTTTAAGTTCTACACTACCAAGTAAAATCTACCAAGTAATTTGCTTGCTAAGAATCGTAACCAACATTGTTACATAAAAAGCAACCACCAAATCCATCGTATAATGCGATCTGGTCACTGCAATTATCCAAAAGTGAATAACATTTATTAATGCATACAGTGATACATTACTGATTGAACTTTCCATGAACCCATGCTTGAATGCAAGGATAGTCGATAGCAACCCAAATGCAAAGTGGCCAGAAAACATTTTATCATAGCATGTACCCCCAAGTGTCATATGAAACATATTGAGTTTATCAACGCTACAAGATTCATTCTTAGGCAAGATTGTTGTTATCATGGTGATACTGCGCAATATAAACACTACACACACTTGTACAGCTGCATCCAATAGAAACCGTCGATTAACCAAATGATAGTTAGCTACAAATGGCAAAAAGAAAAGCAGCAGGTACCAATTTTTTGTATAGTTGTATCTAGAATAGTTTGTCGTTTAGAATGCATAATGTCTTCAATAACCAAGCCTCTTTTACGCATTTCTGTGCCTTTTTCCCACACATACCTAGTCGCTTGGGTATGTATAACTACTGTCGCTATCACCAAGATTGCCAAATATACTGTTATGTTTTCCATCTAGTCTACTATACAACAATAAAATAAGACTATTCATTTCTTCTGCCTCAGCCAATCCAAAAACCCCTTTTCAACACTAAGTTTGTTCAACATTGAGCTAGACATGTTTACCCTTTCCCACGAATCATGCAAATCCACCGTATCATACAACTTTTGCTGCACAGGATTCCTAACAATGTGCTCTTTCAACGCTTCTTTCTCTTCTATATATACATTACCTGTAAAATTCACTAACGGAGAAATATCAAGTTCAGATTCAAACTTGTCCTTACAAGCTTCTCTCAGCTCATTTTCCTTCAAGTTGATGAAATCGTTGATGTCTCTTGCGCTTGCTCTACAGTCTGGATTAATAACTAAAAGTTTCAGAAGTAACTCTCTAAGTACAGCTGGGACTTTATCGTTCCTATGTACCTTTGCGTCAATAAACGCTTGAGCATCTGTTCTCATAAAAAAGGTTTCCAAGTCCTTAATATTCCTTACACCAGGAAATAGAATGTCATTGAAGAGTAGCTCGTATATGCAAACCCCATAACTCCATATGTCTATTGCTTTTGTGTAAAACATACACTCCTTGTAGTTGCTCGTTTTGTATCGTGTTATGTCCTCGAGGAACTTCATGTTCTTTATGATTTCAGGGGCCATGTAGTACGGAGTCCCACATAGCTTGAAATACTTCTTTGACAACGTTTCTGTTAGGTCAAAGCTTCCCACAGTCACATCATGACATGCAAATCCAAAGTCTGACAGCTTATAAACGTCCCCGGAGTCACTTGATTTTATAAGTATGTTGTGCAACTTTACATCTCGATGAATAATATTCTTGTCATGAAGGTACACAAACGCAGCTGTTGTTTGCTTAATAAATTCAACAGCTTGTGAAATACATATACCATCATACGGATTGTACTGTCTCCCTTTGTCTTTGAGAAAGTTGTAAACATCACCTTTGTCACAGTACTCCATACACAAATAGTAAATATCACCCCTCCCACCACAATCATAAAACTCAATAATATTTTCGTGTTCTATCATCGTTAGAATGTCTACCTCGCTTTCTATAAGCTCTCGCAACCGCTTAGTGTAATATTCATCTTCACTTTGACGCACAAAGGTGTCTGTATGATACCTGTTTGTGCTGTATGGTGTTATATTTACCTCAACCGTAGCATCGGTCGGCGATTTTGTCGCATGTTTAATCATGTTTTCCTTAATACCAAGTATTCTAGTTGAAACATTGTTTGTCAAGTACTTCTTTACTAGCGTGTTAATATTTATCTCTTTGATAATAAAATCCTCTGGAAAGCTGTCAAGAATGTCCGTAAACTCTTTCCGACAAAGATACACGTTTGAAAAAGACCCTTTCCCTATCTGTTTGACTATCTCGAATTCATCAATATCATGAATCATCTATACTATTGACAGCCATTTTTTCTTTTTCCAATTTTGCACGTGCCTCCATCGATTGAAAGAATAGGTGAGTTGAGGTGTAACCCTGATCTATAAGAGCTTGTTTCCCCTCTTCTTTTAAGTTAAAATTGATTGTTTGCGACCACCCTCCAGTGTATATAACAATGGTTCTGTCTGTGTACATGCTCTGTGAGCTAGTTTTGTTTTCCCTGTGTGAAACGAAACACGAGACAACATTTGACAAGTAACTTGCAATATCTGTAATCGGCGTGTTCGTGTGACCAGTGTGATTCTCGTCAATACGCGAACTAAGCATCACCCCTATTGCACACTCCAGCTCTTCAGGTGAATCAAGTAGGTTGATAGGATAATTGTTTACAAGTCCACCATCCACATAGATATCTCCACAGTATGATTCTGCTGTAAAAATCACTGGAATGCCGATTGAGTATCGTATGGCTGTTGTCACCTTTAGTTCAGGAGTAGACTTATAATCAAAATAATGCAGAACATTCTTGTTCAGATTTGTTGCCAATACCTGATATTGAATTGGTTTCAAAGCATACAACCCAGCAAAAGTTATATCTTTATCTATTCCTTTTTTTACCAGTAATGTTTCAATCCACTTGATAATATTCATGCCAGTATCAAGACCGTACTTACTCAACAAGTTTGCAAATTTGATGTCTTTGAAGTGTGAAAAATTCTTGTGCAAAACCTCGTATGTTATTTCCTCATGTCCGTATCCTAGTACATAAACAAGACCGAATATAGTTCCTATTGAAACACTGATGATGCGTTTGATGTCCAAGTTTACAGGGGGTTCCTTTGACGTTTGGATCTCTTGAAGTTTCTTAAACACTCCACAATAAGCCACACCCTTCATTCCGCCTCCTGACAGAACCAGTGTATTGATTGTTGTCATCTTGATTACATGTACACCTGATTATTATTGTGTCTGAAAAACGACAATAATCATTACTTACTATAATTTATTTATCACTTGTTTTGTAGCCCTTGCTCGGTTTCTATAATTGCTTTGAAATGCGCGTTCCACACATCATGTAACTTGTACTGTTTCTCAGTCAACGCATCATCGTTCAAGTATACCAATAAAGACAGCTCTTGGATGTGCTTTTCCTCTACACCATACTCTTCTTGCATTGCTTTTAAAAAATACTGCAACTTACTAGTGTCATCCTCTTTTGTAAAATGATAGGAAAACCGCCTAATGTACTCAGTCAAGTCTAAGAAGATATCTCCTTTATCAGTTATTAAACTGCAATGAACAATCATATTCTTGGCTGCAATTGTTTCCTCGAATTCTCGTTCATGTATTTGCATAGGAGTTTCATCGAATGAGACTATATGCAAGCAATGTTTTTTATTATCATACATAGCTGTGAACTCGTGTACATGCACATCGTTGTCAATCATATGACATGCTTTGTAATCAAGCCCGTTCTGAATATCCTTCCCGAAGTATTCGCGTATATTTATATACAAACGAAATAGCTTTAAGAAAGTATTCAATGCAGTGAAGAATATAGCAGTTCTGTTCCTGTATACAACGTAACCAAGAAACGATGCAAATAATAGGCTGAACATTATTACAAAACCCTGATTTAAACATTTATTCTATATACCTTTAAATGGATTTCTTTCAGTTTATTGATAAGAACTCACAGAAATCGACACCAACACAAGCTGAGCCTGTTGTGAACGATACGCCAAAACCATTACATACAACCTATCAAGAAGTGCGACGTGGCCAGTACGTTAAGATGATATACAAGGAAAACAGTGAACTAAATTCATTCAAAGGATACATTGGTGAAATCAAAGACTACAAAAAAGGAAATGACCATGCTCTTTTAATACTTCACGCCCAAATATATCCCAAATTAACCAAAGTACCACTAGACCACTTTGTGATGTATAAACATTAGCATTAGTATCTTATTTGTCTCATTAGTATCTTATCAGTATTTTATTAGTATCTTATTAGTATCGTGTCTTAGTTGTCTCCGTTAAAGCATGTATGGCAATTCTAGGATCTCTGTACTAATTTGATAATCATAAGGTTTAATTTCCCAGTGTCGCCAATCATCTTTCTTCATCGTATCTAACCATCTTAATGCTTCTTCTTCTGAATCAAAGCATTCGCATAATACTGGAAATACGGTTGCTCGTTCATCCAAATTGCCCCCATAGTCGTAACTACCGACGTATAAACGGTAACAATAGTATATTTGCTTTTCTACGTCAAGTACATCTGTATTCTTGCTAGTTTTTGCTTGCTTTACATTTTTTATATAATCGTCTATCATCCGGACTTCTTTTTTGAATGTTTGGTTATCGGAAGGGAACATCCAGCTTTTAATAAGTTCGAGAATCATGATTACACTATCCTACTTTAGAGACATTTTCATTTTTTCATCATTGCACTAAGGGTCCTTGTACTTGATAGTCTTTGATGTACTAAACAACTGGTCAAATGATTTGGTAAGGATTTTTAGTTTCTGTAACTTACTATCCTTGTTGTCGATTGTAGGTATTGACAAGCAGTTCTTGTTTATTGAGTAATAACATTCCCTGTTTCCTGGCTGCTTGTTCAGTAAAAAAAGTGTAACATCCTCCTTAAAACCGCGCACATTTCCAGTGGACAAATAAATCAACCATACGTCATTACTTGTTTTGAGTTTTAAGTTGGTAAACATTTCTCGCATACATAACAAGCCATGTTCTACTACATCGCCTTTCTGGTCGACAGGCTGATTGCTCATATGGAAAGGTTCAATCTTGCATAACTTGAACTCTTGTTGTTTTGCGTTGATGTATACTTCAATACATTTCATTATTGTTGTGATGTCGTTTGTATCTGCCATGTCAATGCATACATAAACTTCCAAGTCCTTTTGTTCTGTTGTGACCATTTCAATTTCCATAATTCACTTACACTTTGTCAGAAACTGTTAACGAGTATATATAAGTAATCAATTTCAATTTTACCTGTGTACTTTTTTTGTTGAGTTATACTAATCTGGTAATCTTGAAATGCCTCGAGTACCTTTAACCAAAGAGCAATATGCTGAATTTGCATCAACATCAGGACTTGCTACATCCAAGTGGGGGGGCGCTGGATGGTACTTTTTGTTCTCCTGTATTATGGGAGGATATCCTCCAGTTTTTGACCCGACAAATGAAACCCATCAGACTATTAAAAGCCACTTCAAAAACATGATATTTAGTTTAGGCTACACGATGCCTTGTGTTTTCTGTAGGGAATCTTTCAAGGGATTTTGTCAGGAATTACCAATCGAACGGTTCATGGTTGGTCGAGTAGAACTTATGTATTGGTTGTATCTTATCAGGGGAAAGGTCAACGACAAACTAATAGGTCAAGAACAACAGTGCTACAATAATGAGAAGAAAGGCCTCAAGAGAAAGTATTACAATGGCGACATCGATAGGTCGACATACTACAACTTACTCAACAAAATCAAGAAGTCTACTCTTATAACAAAACCAAGTCCGCCGTTTATTGATGTTTTGCGCAAGTATGAAAGCATACGAGCTGTATGCTCTACGAAAGCAAAGACATGCTCTTTACCAAAGAAATGAATCATACAACTCTTCAAAGTCACTCTTGCGTGACTTGCTTATGTAACTTTTGAATGTAAATCCAATATATTCACAAGCTTTGCGTTTCCTATGAAATTGAACCCAATATTTCCCCGAAAGAATTGACAATTACAAGTCAATTTGAGTAGGGGCTTATTGTCTTTTTTTAGTTTCCTTTTACAGCCGTAGCATAGCTTTTTTGTTTTGTTTCTTGTTGTGGATTTTCTCTTGTGTTTCTTCTGTTTTGTTTTGCGACTCTTCGTTTTGTGACTCCGATTCAGAATACACATCATCAATTCTTCTTTTTTTAAAGTCCAAAGGAGTTGATGGAGGAGTTACCATATTGTTGAATTTTCTCTCAAGACTGTATTCTAACCAGTCATCAAACAACCAGCTGTTGTCTTTGACAAATTGTTGTTCCAACTTGTCAAAAAATTCGTCTTCCAATGTTTTCCTCGGTACAAAGGGCTTTGCGTTTGTATTCATCGTTTTCGTTATTCCTTTCATTTGTCAATTTTTTCCTTTTAGTTTATTCATTTGATTCTATCAATCCAATCTATTGCAGGTAGTTCAGTTAGATTCCCTGCATTTCTTCAACCCTGTTTGGCAATGGTCACCATAAATACAACACTCATCATTGAGGTTGAGTAGAACGTTATTTTCTTCTATACTAACCTGTTTCAAGACGTGTGACATTTGATTCAATTTGCCTTCTAAATCATCAGACTTGTTCATAACAACTTCATCAACAGAGCCTTTGAAACTCAGATTCTTCAAATCGTATGTATTATTTTGTATTTGCAACTTGAGTTGCTTCACTTTATTTTCTAAATTTGATAACGTACAATACCACTGGATGATTTCAACGCTACGATCATTTTTGGGCAAGTGGTCATGTGATTTGAACCGTACTACTCTTGTATACAATTGTTCTTTGATATGGTACTTCTCTACTGGTTCAAGTATATGAAACCTGCGGACACCTTTTATGCTGAAACCTTCAAAAAAAGCAGGATGTAGTAACAGCATCTTTATATGTTGATTCTTGTAGTCATCTAAAATTCTTTCTTTTTCGGAAGATGTCAAATTAGGAGTAAATACAACGTGTTTTACTTTGTTCTCTGTGAGAAATTTGGAAAACAAAGAAACACCTGATTCGTAGTTACTGTACACCATTGTGCTTGTCTTGTGTTGCAAATAGTCATCTAAAATGTGTCGGAATTTGTTTGGATAAGGTCCCATGTTTCCGACAATACGCCACAGCTTATTATCTGAAGTGTACATTTCATCTGGTTTGAATAACAGTGCATCATCCTCGTTATCAGCCACTCCGAAATAAACCAGTTCCTCAGCTGTGAGGTTCATATCACTTATGCGGGTAAGTAGTTGAAGTTGGTAGTCCGTGTAATTAACGGACTTTTGACTTACATTCATAGATGGGTAATAATCTAGATTATTGTACTTGTAAAACGACACGTACTTCCCCCAATCAACTTTTTTTACATCTAAACTTTCTACCCAATATTTATCCCTTGCCTTTTGAAGTGTATCCATGATACTTTCCGTGATGAACCAACGAATTGTCTGATCTGCAACAATGTTGCCTGTTATAGTTCTGAAGACGGTTTGTATAGTGTTTTTTATTTCTGTCTCAAACTCAGTTATGTATTTGATATCTATATGACCAAGACCAAATATTTGCAAAAGCGGCAAGGCCTTCTTGTACCAAGTGATGTATTCTCGTTTGTACAGATATTGTTTATTAAAGTCATTGATATTGTAAGGAACTACTTGTTTGCCAGCAGCAATGTTGATAAGCCATCTAATGTCATGAGCATCTTTTACTACAGGCGTTCCAGTCATGAGCAGTACTCTTTTTGAAGACATAAACAAATCAAGAAATGCCTTTAATTTTTTTCTTTCTTTTAATGTTTCTTCATTTACTTGAGTGAGATTCCTTCTTTCTTTTTTTGAAACAGTAAATGGTATGTCTCGTAACAGCAAACTACTCATCTCGTGCATGAATTCCAAGGTTGGTATCAAGTTATGAACCTCATCACATATCAGTACAGCATCCTTAAACACGTTTTGTATGTTGCGTAATTTTTTGCGTTCCTCATCATCATCTTCATCGTATCTTTTAAATAGGTCATCCAGATATTCATATGTAACAAAGTACATGTCATTGACAAGCTTTTGGTCTCTACACGCCTTCTCCCACATTGACTTTAACGCTGCTGGTGCCACAATTGTTTTCTTATATCTCGGGTAATTCTGAAGAAAAAAAACACCAGTTATTGTCTTTCCAGTTCCTTGATAATGATTGACGAGTAAACCGTGTTGCTTCCTGCATTTCGCCACGAGGTACTTTATGACTTGTTTCTGATGTGGTAGCAACTCAATGTTTTGCAACTCAGATGAATCATAAAAGACGTCCTCTTCTGTAGTATAAGATACGTTAGAACTATCAGAGTCTTGATCAGAATTGGATTCACTTTCAAAGTCATCAGATGAATCATAAAAGACGTCCTCTTCATCTGTCGTATAAGATGCTTTGGGGCTGTTCATTGAATTCTTGATATTACACGAGAAAAAATGCTTTTTCATTTGATTTCATTTTCGCTAATAAGAAAAGTTATCATTGCAACACTCACCATTTTTTATACAATCTTCTCCACCACAGTTTTCACATTCTTCTATTTCTTTGGGCTCAAAAGGTTCAAAATGCTCATAGACATCTCTCCTTACACAATCTTCTGTCTTACTTTCTGTATTCTTTACTTTACATTCCTTTCCTATTGTACTATCTATTTCAAATTCTTCCAATCTTAACTTTGTGTACATCTGTCTTTGATAATTTTTTGTTGCTTCTTCTATAGTTGAAAATACTCCTAACACTTTACCAAAAAGAGTGTCTGTTAATACATAAACTATCATTTGTTCTTTTTGTGTCAATCAACATAAAAATTATTCATTTTTGTAGATCAATAGAAGCAACTAACCCCTACTCAGGGATTACCTTGTCTGTGGCAATTGTTGCTTTTGTTGCTATAACTTTTGAATGTAAATCCAATATATTCACAAGCTTTGCGTTTCCTATGAAATTCAACATCATCCGACCTGTAGTCCAACAAGCTTGTGTTTGACTCGTATTGGTTTGATAACAGCTTGAATCCTTTTTGTTCAAATGCCGACTTTACTTGTTCATATGTCAGTTTTGCAGGCATATTATTAAGATAACAATTTAGTAATAAATTATGGATTGTTATCTTTAAATCGATTTTCAAAGTATTTCGAGACCCCTACGACCTGCGCCCACAGGGACTTCATAGGAGCTTTGCGCCCACGGACCAACGCTTTCTTTTGGAATTGGTGGTGCCGAGCGAAGGTCGTGGTAAGGAATCTTGTTTGACTGCATGACAGTATTGATTCCAACATGATATCCACTGATTAAGAAGTTCTGTTCCTTCAACAAGTTGGAAACAGGGTTCTGCTTAGCGAACTCATTGGCATCATCGTATGTTGGCAACAAGTCAGCAGCGTTGAGTTGATCCTTGCCAGCAACAATAGCGTCAATTTGTTGTTGTTGAGCATCCCCTACGCTTGATGGAGCCTGTTCTTGTGCAGCTGGCTGTTGGCCTTGTACAACTTCTTTTGGAGGCTCGATGTCTTTGAGTGGTTCCTCTACATTGTCCATTCCTTCTAATTTAACGTATTTGAAAAAAACGTACAACCCAACAAGAATCAGAGCTGCTTTAACATAGTTGTTAGTCTGAATAAGTTTCAAGATGTCTGACATCATTTTGTGTTTTAATATACTATAACAAAATAAAATATTTTTGTAATTGCAAAACATTCAAATGATACTAATGCTACAACTCAAATGCCGTTAACAAGAGTTTAAAAACATCATTAATTGTTACTGTAGACTTGTAGACACCACTTTGCGCAAAAAATGATCTCATCAGATGATGACAATTCAGAACACATTAACATTAACATCCATCCGTTAGATGAGTTTATGTCTGCCGAGCTTGACAACTTGCTTGATGTTTACGATGCATTAGTTGATAAATATCCATACGTATTCACCATGAGAAGCACCTTTTTAACAGACCTCGTGCTCGTACATGCTGGTATATGGTCATCCCCTACTTCATACAGCAGAAAACTTGCCTTCAAAACACGTGCAAGCCACCGTGCATTTAGGAAGTTCTTAACAGAGTATGAAGATGTTTTACAAGATTCTCATGAGATTATGTCAAACTATATGTACCACTTGAAAGCCCAGATTCAATTTAAGACTTGGTGTATGTTCTGTTTTGTACATAGTTTGAATTAAATTGCATTGTGAAAACATCAATTGACAATGAAGTGTTGTAAAAATTATCCTTTCACACCATTAACAGCCATCAAAAACGTATCTGCTAAGTCATCTTTCTTAGGATGTGCGTTGAAGCGCATTGTCCACACTGCTTGATCTGCATTGAATTGGTTTGCAAGGAACCAAGATGTGTATTGTATTGAAAGATACTTTCGCTTTGCATATGCACCTTTCAAGTTGCATTGAATTGCAGGGCCCTTGTATGCTTTTAGCTTTTGAGATGCCCTGACGAAACGTATAGTGGTCAGCGGCTGGTCAATGAAAAATTCAACAAACTTTCCATAGATAATATGACTAATTAGTTTCATCTTGTTATTGACTTTTGGTTGCAATTCAATAATAACCTTCTTCACCTGTTTCATAATATCGATATTATTGTTGTAAATGTCAGTAACTTTCTCCAGAACTATCCTAGCAATATCTTGCAGCAGATATTCGTCTACTTTTTTCACTTTCACTATGTTTTTGGGCTTCACTGGAATATTTTTCGGAAAATGCGCCTTACACGTATACTTTACATACCCATTATCATCAAACTTCATGCTACATTTTCTACCACATTCCTTGTTGTTCTTAAAAACTCCTGTGCATTTGTAGTTTTCACAATCTTCTTCGAGAGTGTTAAAAACTTCCCATAGATGTATTTTGTACGTGTCCATTTTTTTGGGGTCTTTTGAATCCATAATACACATGGCAAGGTTTCTCAAACCAATGTCAATCGCTAAAATCATCGAAATTCTATTACTATAACAAGACAAAAAGAATTCTTGTATCAGACTCACTTGGCTTTGGCGCTTGTGCGTTGCAAAAAAAAACTTATATACATTTATAATTATAATTGTAAAGAATGCTGGTTAATGACTTTGAAAGATTGTCGTTACGCAAGTTTAAGATAAAAAGCATTCTTCCAGATGCTACAATACTTTGTCTTGGAAAACGCAGGTCTGGTAAAAGCTGGCTTGTCCGAGACATTTTTTACCACCATAGACACATCCCATCTGGTATCGTTTTCTCCGGTACAGAAGAAGCTTCACCATTCTTCAGCGATTTTATCCCTGATATTTTTATTCATTCCGAGTACAACCCAGATACGATCCAAGAAATACTCAACAAACAAAAGAGAAAAATCAGAGAATCTAAAATGCGAGGGTTATCAGACACAGGAAAACGACCAGAGAACAATATTTTTGTCGTCCTTGATGATATGCTTCATGACGCTCAAAGCTGGAAGAAAGATAGAACAATCAAAAACATCTTTTTTAATGGAAGACACTTTAATCTTCTCTTTATCCTTACTATGCAATATGCACAAGCTATTCCACCTGAACTGAGAAGTAACATTGACTACGTTTTTATTTTTAACGAGTCTTCTGTTGCCAACCGCAAAAAAATCTATGAAGCATATGCCGGTATGATACCCAGCTTTGAACATTTCTGCAACATTTTAGATGCATGCACGCAAAATCACGAATGTCTCGTAATCAAAACTTCTGGAAACAGCACAGACCTACGGGACCAAATCTTCTGGTATAAAGCTGAGGCGCATGCTAATTTCCAAGTCGGACATCCAAAGTTGTGGAAGTTCCACCAGAGCAACTACAACCAACACTACGAGGACCAAGCTGAACAAGATCAAGAAGAATTCGACAAGCTCAAACGCAAATTTGCCAAAACTAGGAAACTAAAGGTCATCGTTTCCCGTCAAGGTGATGTAGTTGGCTATAAACAAGATAGTGAAGAAGGATAGTGTTGGTTTTAATGGAAGACATTAAGTTTCCATTTATAAAGACTTACACTAAGTACCGTTATTACGTACTCTGTATAACACCTGTTTCAACAAGATACTGCCATGTACGCCCACCCACTTTCACTCGCCGCTTTGTCAAAGGGTTCACAATCCACTCTTCCTGTACTTGGCCGGCTGTATCTTGTTCTAAGGCAAGTATCTCATTTTGCTGCATCTCGCCTATTTCGCACCTACACATTGGGCACAGTCCAGCGTTGGAGTATACATGCTGCCTTAAACATACAGTATGAAATCCGTGACCACATGCTAGTTTAAACTGTGTATCACATTGACATGTATCAAAACAGATATTGCATGTATATTCCCCGTTGATGAAATCATTGTAATTGATGTCGCCGACATTGTCAACATAGTCAATATACTGGAACATGTGTGACAATGTTTGTCTAATCTTGTCATAGTTGATTATGTAGTTGTCAACCTCAAAACAACGTGTGTAGTACTCGCCATACGGGTACAACGCCTCTAGAGAATCCAGCTCACCAAACAATTTATCAACATTTGTAAGCATGTAATTGTGAATCATTGAGTTGAATAACTCTATCTTCTCATACTGTAGATATCTGATTAAGCATGTTATCCAGCTCTGATACGTTACATAGACAGAGTAACTTGGGTCGTCTCTTCCACCAGGCTCATACGTGTAAGGGTTATAATCCAGGAACGAATGAAATGTCAGTAGTATAGTTTCTATCCCCATACTTGAGGTCCACTTCTCGAATTTACTGTCCCCCCATGTATTAAGAATAGTAGAACAGCATTTGCCATTCTCATACATGTTTGGATGTATCCTAACACCATCATGATTGACAAACTGGACCTCAGGTGGTGAATGAGGGTAGTTATCTGGAATAGTCAAATCCAGTCTGATAAACTTGTGCCTGTAAACACTCTCGTATGGAGCTTTAATCAATGCATGTATCTTATTTATGTTGCTTTCATCAAAATGTATTATATAGTCGTTTTCTACAAGTGGTTTCTGATTTTGTTGTGTATATAATGCTGTAATTTCCTTCAGTAGTCGTTTATTCATCACCGACATTTCTTAACTGATACTTACTACTTATACAACAAAATCATTTTCTTTTGGTTTGCAACTGCCCATTCTTGTACATTTCATAAAGTCTGTCTTTAATATCCTTTTCCTTCTGTTTATCTCTTTGTCTCTCGCTATCGTTTTGTGGGTTTCTTACAAAAATTATGTTATCAGACAATTGTACTGACCAAGTTAAATTCTTTGCTGTATTGACCAACATGATGTAGTCAGGATAACTCACTTTCATCAATAAACCTCCAGTTCGAAACTGCTTTGTATCAGTATTTATGTACCTCACCCATGTTTTGAATGGTGTCATCTTTGTCAACATCTTTTTCTCATCCATTGTTTTCAAGGGAAGGTATCCCGCTAACTTTTTTTTTATTTCCTCCTTGGTCATATGATCTTGTCTACTGCCTACTGCTGGCTTCTTATAATTAGAATTTGTAATGGACTGGAATTTCCCACCACCTTCTTGGTCGCTTTCGTCATAGCTGTACTGTTGTTCGGTTTCAGTTTCTGTTTCTGTAATATCTGATGTGTATGTGCTTTCTTGTTTATCAACGACAAACCTTTTCTTCATAGCTCGTTTTACTACTATCACAACAATATATTTGTGTTGTATTTGAAGCACAGATTCAAATATTTTTCCTTACCTTACAGTAGATAACTACAGACACAATGTTCACCTTCATATACAATGCAGTTTATCATACTCTGTTTTCACATGCAAACGAGATACTTCCTGGTCTCTGGTTAGGCGACTACACGTCCGCTTTAGATAGCACATTTATAGATGACAATAAAATTGATGTAGTTGTGAATTGTACACCTGATAAACCCTTTATTTCAGAACTTCAAGCAAGCCGCCCTATAGAAACTGTTCGTCTTACGGTCTACGATTCACTTCTAGAACGCGATTTCATTCTTATGGAAGATTACTTCAAGTTTATCATACCATTTCTCATACAACGTTACGTCAAAGAACAAAAGAATATCTTAATTCACTGTCACGCAGGCAAGCAGAGAAGTGGTATTGTTGTTGCTGCATTCTTGTACAAACTGATTATCACCGAGTACCTGTCACCACAAGCAATCAACCTTACGTACGCTACATGTTCAAAAGAACAACTCGCTTCCAATATTGTGTCATACATGCTTACAAAGAGACCACAGGTTTTCACATATGGCTTTAGGATTAACTTCATTCGGTCCTTTAGAAGGTTCTTCGGACTGTCTGTGAAATCCTAAAACCGCATTTTCCACAATACTTTTTTCACTGCTATCATTAATAGCACATGGATTTCACGACATCGATACGCAGACAACGTCTCAAATCATTTATGAAAGATTTTGAGACAGAGTTTATGCAACTGGATAACGATGGTGATTACAAGTATGCAACAAGTGTTGACATGTTCAATACTGATATACTATCACAAGGGATTGAAGGCGTAGTATTTAAAGGAAAGTTCAAAAGACCCATTCATTTCACATACAATGTAGCAATCAAGAAAGTAGATCTAGTATCCATAAAAAAAACCAAGATTATCTCTCAGCAAACAATCAACTTGCTGCCACAAAACTTGTATAGACTTTTCCTCACCGAAAAATCCTTCAACAATCCAAGTTTGACTGAAATCATCACACACTACCTTACAAACCAGTTGATACTGCAAAAGATATGCCCACACTTTTCTATGAACTACTACTGGGATTATAAAGATAGTTCGCTTACCACTTACAACGAGATGGCAAACAATCAGGACTTTCACAGCTGGGCTAAACAACACCACAGTATAGATGTATGGTACAATGCACTTTTTCAGATTATGGTTGGTTTGATTGCTCTTAAACGCTACTTTAACATGACACATACAGACTTGCATACTCAAAACATCCTTGTACAACGTGTTCCTCCCGGAGGATATTGGACATATATTATCAATGGCGTCAAATACTACGTTCCTAACCTTGGTTTCGTGTTCCTAATCCATGACTTTGGGTTTGCATGGATCCCAAACAAGTTGTACATAAAATGGCACTATAAAGACACTCTAAAGTATGTTACCAAAGTTGGTAGGGAGTTTTATGACTTGGCAATCATCTTGAAGAATATCTTTAGAGTCCAGGAGTACAAAGTTCCAACCCTTTTTTTTGAAACTATCAGAAAACATTTTCATAAGGAAGAGATCAGCTATATCTTCTCAAGACAGTACTACAAGCAGTACAATGACAAGAAGTATGATAGCTACCCTAAAATAAACACATCATACGAAGGATTAAACACAACTTTAGAAGACAAACTGTACTGGATGTTCTACAAATCATCTGAGCCATCACTTAACTACTCCAAAAAAAACTCTAAATTGGAACATCGTGTCGAATCATACTCTCTTGACAAATACCTGAACAAAGACAAATTTCCAAGGAATCTGAAACAACTTGTACTTGAATAAATTTTTTTTTAAACTTTTTTTCTGTCAGATTTTTTTTTTTTGATGATTCAACTTTTTTTATTTTTTTTCTGAAAACTATTCTTCTTTATAAAAACTTTTTTCTGAAAACTATTCTTCTTTATAAAAACTTTTTTCTGAAAACATTCCTTCTAAGTTCTGTTTTCAAAAACTACAAGAGTCTATGTATAAATCCAAGATTCACATTCTGTACAGATATTTCTTACACATTCCGGCAGTGTGTTATTCCACTTTGTTATGACATTGTTGATCACATACTCTATTTTGTGAGTGAATATTGATTCTTTCATCTTAAGTTGACCAATCGTATCGTACATACACACTTTTCCAACATGACATTTTGTCTCTATTACATAGCCTCCTAAGTAACACCAGCTCATGACACCATTGCACTTGCCAGTGAAGAGGATGTCTGCATTGTGACCAAAATGATAAATATTTTCAAGTGATTCGTCAGAGTAGTTTATACGGAGTAAGTCAATGTAATGTTTTTCACCAGGAGATTCAAATGTAACCACTTGTTTCTTGTATTTCACTCCTACCATGGTACTCAACGCTCCTCCAAGAGAATGACCAGTGATGACAGTAATGTCTTTTACTACTCTCATAACTTTCTGGACAAGCATGTCTGTAAGAGCATAATAGTTTTCTTTTATGTCAGTAGACCGTGTATAACAATCCTTACAACAAGTATTAGCTGGTGTTGTACAGTTGCACGCTTTTTTAAACATACTGCTCTGTTTGTAAAAACAACACGAGAAGAAGAGATTGTCGTTTAGCTTGTCATTATACACACTCGATTGTGATTCCATTGTTGACCAATAGATGCTAGTGCCCTTGATGGCAAGTACATTGACATTTCCATCCTCACTCGAAAATACAAATGCATGGATAGAGTCTTTACTGTCTGTCACATCAACGGTTTTGTTCAATACAGTATCGTACCACCCAGACCCTTTTTCATTAATGTATGCGTTGTAAGAAACCTTTGCTAGCGTAACAACATTTTCATAGTTTATAGGTAATACATATCCAGTCCCAACAAGGGACTCCGCAACTGTTATTTCAAGATTTGAAGATACAGCGTCGTTACTTGGTTGTAGTACGCTTTGTTGAGTGACAAGATATTTCAATGCTAACCCTAATCGCATATCAATTGTTTATAACTGTTCAGTTATTAACAAGCAAAAAAATAAGATTACAAGCTTTACGTACTGCTTAGAAGAATCTCTTGTACAAACCATATCCTTCTTCGTGAGAAGTAGGTGTTTGAGAGGTAGATGGTTCTGCAATTGTTTCAATGACAACATCTGTAGTCTCAGTTGGGGTAGGAGTAGGTGTCTGAGACGTAGATGGTTCTGCAGTTGTTTCAATCACAATGCTTCTAGTTTCAGTGTCCTCTGGACATGGAGTCTCAGTTGAGGTAGGAGTAGGTGTCTGAGACGTAGATGGTTCTGCAGTTGTTTCAATCACAATGTTTCTAGTTTCAGTTTCCTCTGGACAAGGAGTCTCAGTTGGGGTAGGAGTAGATGTGGTAGTTATTGTAACTTCACGTTGGTCAGGACAGTCATCTTCGCAATCGTACTCTTCTGGGCAAGGTTCATCTGTTGGAGAAGGAGTAATTGTAACATCCCTATCACAAACTGATACTGTTTCAACAATAACATCAGTAACTGTTTCTGTTGTTGTAATATTCCTGTCACAAACTGATACTGTTTCAACAATAACATCAGTAACTGTTTCTGTTGTTGTCACCGGTGGAACAGTACTAACAATGGTTTCTGTAAACAACTCCGTGATTGTTTCCGTCACTGCCTCGGTTTCTGTCTCAATCAAAGTTTCTGTGCATGTTTCCGTAGCAGTAACTGTCGTTGTTACAGGAACTTCAATAGTTTTTACCTTTTTGTTTGAACAATCTTGTTCACCACAATGCCATAACATGCGTGATGCGCATGTACTGTTGGTAAACCGCATAGTGAATCCACCAGTTGCATCGCATACCAGCTCTTTGTCAATCTGACATGTGAAAGAGTTTTCAACATCATTGTATGAGCATTGTTCCATACGAGCAACCGACAACGCACTTGATGCACCAATAATACCTAATATTAACGTAAGGAAGTACATTTTTGTATACAGATGAGTGTTGAGTGTTTTTAAATCAGTTTGTTTTTAATTGTTAATTTTTTTGTTATGTTTCATCATGAAGACACACACGATAGAGAGGAACATACTTTGCAATGTATCGTGCTCAGAAGACCTAACAAACCAGGCAACTTATCTAATATTGAATACGGATGAACAAAGTCTTTCTTTGGAAGCGTTTCGTTTAAAGCAAGCAAACAGAAACGTTAAAACATTGCTTCATATTGATTCCGGACAACTCTCAAGCACCAGTTTGAAGGCATTAATCCTCAAAGCAACTGACTGTGGTGTAGATGGATTCATTATTAAAAATCCAGTTACAGATGATGTACACACAATCAAAAGACTTCAAAGCTTATTGCTTAGACTTCCGTCACCGTATGACTTTAAGTGGGATTTATTTGTAGTAGCTGGCGACCCAGTAGATATATCTGTTATCAAGAACATCGTCGATGTCATTGACGGAATCATTGTACAGAGAAAAGAAGTGAAACACTTGACAGATAATCACATCGATAAATCACAGGTGATTGTATTTGCTGACAACATAGCAATAGCAGATTTTGTAAAGTATAACAAGCTTGCTGGTGTTATGATAACAAACACTATTATGGTAGATACCTTCCACGCTGAATTACAAAACACACTTCAAAACAAAACAAATGCTATCGATTACCCTACAAGCAAGCTTCTCAAACAAGAAAAAATACAACAAGAAGAAATAGTATCAGATATAATAGAATCGTACAGTTACTCAGAACCAACTGTACAACACGATAAGAATTCAAGCAAAAACAATGAACATTCAAGCAGCGAAAACATGTATACATTCACAGTTTCATTAGATATTGATTTAATAAAGTAGAACATTCATACCGTTTCAGAAACTCGTAGCTGCTACCAATATGGGTAAACTTTCCTGTTTGGACATTGTTGTAGAACTGAAATGTGTTCCCACCTGTATAACATATCCTCCATCCTTCTGATGCAGCTTTTAAAATAAAAAGATACTTGTACAGGAATGAAATTAACAAATGCTTTACCTTCATTCTATATTCTTAGTTACAGTGTACTAACAAAATAGTTGTTGACATTTTCCGTGATACCGCGTTTTCTCGTCCAGATTTTACGGTACATTCCTGATACGTTAATTGGTTTAAAAGAAATTTCAATTATGTTGAGAGCGTTAAGCTATGCGGAAGAAAAAGGAAAAACACGAAGAACCTACATACACCAAAGGTAGTACTCGTAATAAGCATAAATCAAAAACACAACACTCCATCATCCATAAACATGAGCAAAAAATGCAGGAATTCAAGAATAAAGAGCAAAGAATACTTCAAATTGATTCAAAAGTACACTCGTTGAACTCAGAGCTTGATGAACTTCGAAAGGAGACTTCTTTCAAGGCACTGAACTCTCAATCATGCGATGTTCTGTCAACGCAAATAAGCAAGCTGGAAAGACAGGTGTCTGAACTACTTGCAAGTAGACAAGTTATTGCATCAGGACAAGACGAAGTACAGTATTTACTAGAATCATCAGACCTTGTTATGCGGTATGCTGAACTTGAGATGAAAGAAGCAGAAATTCTAGTTAAACCCAAATTGGATGAGAACGACACGGAAGTTGTAAACAATATCCAAGGAGAGAAAGCCGATATTGTTGATTCTTATCTGAAAAAGTTTGAAGAGAACTACATTAGTTATAGAGATATGTTTGATACACGATCGTCAATATGCGATAATTGTGACGTACCCCTTGAATACGATGATGGATTCCTTGTTTGCCCAGTATGTGGTTTGTGTAAGACAACAATTGAACATAGTGGCGAACTATCATACAAGGAAATGCAAGATTACGATTATAGACCACAATTCACATACGACAAGATGACACACCTTGAAGACTGGCTCAGACGATTCCAGGCAAAAGAGCATAGAGTAATACCACAAAAAGTTTTAGATCTGGTTATTATTGAAGCAAAGAAAGAACGAGTCAAAGACCTCACTATGTTAACGGAAGAGAAAGTAAAACGGTATCTCAAAAAGTTAGGCTTGAATGAATATTATGACAATGTTATTGGCATAATTAATAGAATCAATGGTAGACCACCATTCACACTAACAGCGGAGATAGAAGACAAAATTAAGTCTATGTTTCAGCAGCTACAGGAGCCGTATGAAAGACATAAGCCAAAGAACAGGAAAAACTTCTTATCATATTCCTACACACTACACAAAATTTTTCAAATCCTGGGGCTGCACGAGTTCAGTAAGTATTTTCCATTGCTCAAAAGTGCAGACAAACTAAGACAACAAGATGACATTTTTAAGAAGATAGTTTCAGAAATGGCCACCAAGGATAGGACAGTGAATTGGGTTTTTTATCCATCCATTTAACCCCGCTGAATAAGTTTAGGACTATATGATCCGTTCAATTGTCAGTGCAAGGAAGGCATTGAATAACTTCTGCACAAAACACAACGTGGATCGTTCGATGCATTTGTGAATCGATGCCAGCAAATAGCATGCACTGAGTTGTTGCACTCTAGATTGCAACATATTGTCATCTCATTGGAATAATCTATTGGCTCCAAACAAATTGGACACTCTGAATTACGCCCAACAATTGTCATACTTGGCAGATTGCTCTTCACAAATGCTTCGATACCTCTCTGAGTCCACTGACCTGGTTCTGCCCAACCAAGTTTTTTAAAACTTAACCAGTATATATGTTTACAAAGTTCTTTACGCATGCAAAAATCTGGACAGGAACAAGTTACTTCTATTTCTGGTTGTGAGCTGAAAATGGTTATAGTATAAACTTTATCTGTTGCACTAAGCACTGTACATTCTATGGTCTTTGTCTCTAATGGTGACCTATTAACCCCTAAGAGTAGCATTCTCTGTGTCAGACCTTTCATTCTTTTTTTGTAATCAGACATGTATCTTGCATTTATACATGGCAACATCCTTCACGTATTGTTTCTTATTGTTTCTTATTGTTTCTTATTGCTGCTTATTGCTTCTGTTGACGTTTTTATGTAGAATTTAGTTTTTTATCGATTTTTTGCTGCACACGTTTGAGAGTTTCTTCTACTTTCAACTGTAGGTTATTGATGTCGTCCATACATTTTTGAACTTCCTGTTCTATGATAATTTGATGTCTGATAATTTCATTATCGTAGAGCATTGCATCAACCTTCTTGCCAATTTCAGTTAACGTCTTCTCCGTTTTTCGCTCAAAGCTATCAACCACATTTTTTAATGTTGTTAATGATGCTGTTTGAACTCTATTGGTTTCCTGAATAGAAGACACATCAATAACACGGTCATCTGTATGTTCCAGATTATTCAACAGCGCTTGTCTATACTCCTCTACAATGGACTTTAAACTATCAACTGACACACCATCAATCTTACTGACTATCTTATCTTCAAACTCGCACACTTTTGACTGTATATACTCCTTAAGCTCCCTGTAAACTTTGGTTTCACGGGTTCTGCAATCACAACATCCTTCAATCTGAAGTGTATCAAGACGTAATAGTAAAACTTCAAATTTTGCATCAAGAGCATTGATTCTATTAAAGATTTCGGTATTCGACACCTTGCTGAACATTCTTTTTCTGTGTAGTACAGTCATAATATTAATCAATTTCTAAAAAGGCGTCCAAGCTATGCATAGTTCAGGTTTTGTGTCTTGTGCTTTGAAATCACGTAATGGCCATGTTGATGCTGGACCAAACGGAACAGTCTTTTATGCACTTTCATCAGCAAGTTCTTCAGCATCATATTCTCCAACAACATTCTCCTTAGCCTTGAAGATTGCAAACTGACGCTGATTATAAATTTTTGCCATAACAACATCATTGACAGAGATTGTATAGTTTGACATCCATGAGACGACGTACATACCTGCAACTTGCAACAAATCTTCATTATACAAAGTGTCTCTGACATGGAATCCTGCTGGAAAATTCATGATTTCATTGTGTTCATCAACCAATTGTAAGGAAGCGGAAAGAGGAGAAATTTTTGTCAAGCGAATTCGATAATTGTTGGAGATTACAAATGTACGAGCTTCTGGTTTCTTGAAAAAGAAAGTCCCCATGATACTTATTGTAATAGAATTAGAAAATTATTTTTAACGAATCGGGGTTTAGGGTGATGTCAACTTTGCGTTAAAGATGATTTAAAATTATGTTCATGTACATTAACAAATTAACAAATGGCCAAGCCAAATAAAACAATCGACTACCTTTACGAGGATCCTGCTATTCCAAGCCAAAAATATGCTTTGGTTAGCATTGTGGGCCCACATATGCCACAAAAATGCGACGTTTGGGGGCTTAAAGTCCGCGGTACAGCTGATAGTTTGGAGAAAGCCAAGAGCATGGCGCAAAAACTGATGAAAATTGACAACGACTATGATGTTTACACAGTTGAGGTTGGTAAATTCTTTCCTCTTGCCGTAGAGCCTCATCAAATTGGAGCTGTTGAGTATCAAAATAATCAGTTGAATGAACTTATCAAGACATACTTGGAGAACAAAGAAGTTGCAAACGAACATTGGAACAAGCGTAAGAACGAAATGATTAAAGAGGCAATTAGAGAAGGTAAAAGCCAAGATGAACTTGCAAACAAGCCTGAGCATCCAATTGCAGTTTTGCAACGTATCAAAAATTTGGAAGAATCTATTGCTACAACTAAAGAACAGCTTCAGTCTATGGAGGAAGACCTGAACAAATCTCACGAAAAGTTCTCTAGTTACTCTCAAGAAGAGAGAGAACTGGCAAACAAAGAGCTACAATCTGCAATTGATAACAACATTGAAGCAAATATCCCAAAGGAATCTGACCTTTCTGTTGATGAAATTAGAAATAAGTTGATGGTCGAGCTTGACGCTAATCAAAATGCCAATACTCAATCCGCGCAAAGTGAAGCAGACATTGATGCAGTTTTGGCAGAAATAAAAGCAAACGAACAAGAACTCGACGAACTCAATCAGTTGAAATCAGAAATGGACTCTCAACGTTCCCCTGCAGCATACAATCGTTTGATCAAAAATATTGGAGACATCGAACGCAAAATTGCAGATCTTAAACAAAGATTAAACAATGCTAGCTTAGTCAACCAGTACATCAATGCAACCTACACTGGTTCGCAATATGACTATTTGAATGAACCTGAACCTTCACGATACAGAAGTGCTTAAGACTATTTGATTGGATTTTTTTTGTTGATTAGCATTAACAAAAACAATGGAAAACAAAGGTTCTAAGTTATTTACCCGAACGGTGTTGAGATACTTTGCAGAAGGCCTTATCATCGCCATAGTTGCCTACTATGTTCCTATCTATTTCAAGTCATCATTACGTAAACCAACTATAGGAGAAATTGTATCCATAGCATCCACTGCATCGATGACAATGTTGATTCTAGATTACTTCTCACCCTACACAGGCGTTGGAACTAGGTTTGGTGTAGGATTTGCTTCTGGGTCTAAGATTGCCGCTTAAATGAGTGTTTTTTATGCTATCTTTATGAACCACCATTTCATAAAACTTGTATTCATTCAATTCTATTAACATTTGTTGCCATTCTGCGTGTGAAATCCTATTATAGCATTTAAGATACAGTATACTATCTATTGGGCATCTATCATATTCCTGGTTTGAATATGTTTCTACAGTAGTATTTTTTGAAATGTCAAAACATACTCTTTTTGTTGTCATTTGCTTGTGTAGATTCTACAAAAGAAATTAGTTTTTTCTGGTGCCAAACAGAGAGTATGGATTTTGATTATGTTGATTGATCACAAGGTCTGGTTGTAGCCTGTCAGCAAACACTGTATCTTCTGGTTCGTCGTCGAATCGGACTCGTGTTTTGTGTCCTACTGATGACTTTGTTGGAATGATCTGCTGAAAGTTTACATTCATACGCACTCTATCTTCCTCTCTTTCTTTCAACAACATATTTTCACGTAGTTTAATGTCGCCATATGAAACTTTTCCAGAAACAGTTTGAAACTTTTGAGGACCAGATGGGCGTTCTCCAGACTGCAAAATGTCCTTTGTATCTCTGATTTCAGCATTTGCATAGTTTTCTCGGGATACAGCCTCTGTACTGAAGTTTGCGTTACCACGATAATCCTCGGCATGAACAGCGTTCCTAACCTTTTCAGGGTTGTTGTATGTAGAGTATACTGTGTTTGTTTTAACATTCTTGCCTGCAATACCAGTGTAGTCGCTGTTATTAGTGATTATTTCCTTCCCTGTTGTCTTTGCATCATACTTGTTGACAAGGTACCCCATACCATCTTCTTTATTCATTATACCTTTATAGTTGTTAAGTATGGTAGTTTCCTTGTGAGTAGTCTTTGCATCTAGACCAGACACACCTTCTTCAAAAGCACCAATAATACCTTTTGAGAATTGAGTCTTAATTTGACCTGAATTATCCCCGTAAAGAACAGTCTCCTTCATCGTGTTCTTTGGCATGTCGCTAAATCGTGTCTTCACGCCAACGCTTGACCTATTAACATTGAGGGCATGGGCTTCTAATCCTGTTGTTGCTCTTTCTGTTTCAAAGCTAGTAATTGTTGATCGTCCATAATCATTTGTACTTTTGTTTCCAGTAACATTTCTTGTGTAGTCATTTTCAAAATTGAAACGTTTGGGGTCCTGAACAAGTGCATCCCAAGAGTTTGCTTTCATTGCAAACCTTTGCCTATCCTTTGAATTGTTCACAGAAGAACCACCATAGTACTCTAGATTATACTCCTTTCGATTTGTTGCTTTAAAATTAGAAAAGTCTTCCTTTGACTTTGGAGCCACAAATTCACCAGTTGTTCTAAACCAGTGGTCCATCCCCTTTTCATAAAACGTATCTGGCTTATTCTTGTTAAAGTCTCCAAGCACTCCTCTTACCTCACCCATCTGACCAGCAATCGTTCTACCTCCAAACGTTTCTTTCAGGTTATTTCCAGCTCGCAGATCATTAACATCTTTGTAAATTGGTCTTATATTATTGGTTGCAGTACCAGCTATCGGAGCGGCTATACGCTTGTCATCAAATGGTTTCTCGTTTTGACGGTACAAAGATGGTACGTACCTAGTTGTATCTACATTGTCAGTGAGGATTGGTGTACCATAAATATCTTGAGGCGTGTTATCAAATAACTGTGCAACCTCGCGCTTATGCTGAAATGTTGAGCGGTTGCCCGTATGCAAATCAAGCAAAGGCTCGTTAACAAACTTCTCAACGTTTTGTCTCACATTACTCCCAAAAAAAGGAACCATATTATTATGTTTGTTGTCAATCGGCAACCCAGTAAGTAAGCTTTTTTGTGGGTCCACGGTTCCAAGGATTTCAGAATACCCGTTCTCTTCTCTTTCTTGTCCAAGAATCTGGGTTGTGGCAAACATGGGGCGCTTTTCTATTGATACAGTTGTCCCATTATTCGTTACATCTACCAATCTATTAATGTCATTTATTTCGCTCTGATCTCGGATGCTGCTTGCGAGAACAGTTCCGTTAACTGCAGGTGACATCGCTACTTCACTCCCCACAACACTGTAGCTATTGAATAATGGCGGAAGAACTCCTGTCAAACCAGGATTTTCTGCCTTCTTGTAGTTTGCAAACGACCTTGACAGAATTTCGCGATTGACTTCATTCACTTTTGTAGAGTTGTATATATTACTACCATTTGGCTTTTCAAAAGATTCTACGCTATTTCGTACTTGCACTGGCTGGCGTGCATTTCTACCATCCCTACTAAAAAAGTATCCTGCTAGCGTAGTTAAACCAATAATTGGTAAAGTTAAGTCACTCATACTTCTAATATTATTAGTAGTATCAAACAAAAAAATAATTAACAATGTATTTGGTCACAAGATCAGTCGTAACTTGTTCCTAATGTAATTAAGGGCCCTTTGGGCCCTTTGCTTTTGGTTCGTGTGTATTATAGTTGTTATTTGTTGTTATTTGATGTTGTAGTTGCTATTTGTTGTTATAGTTGTTTATTTGTTGTTATTTGATGGTGTAGTTGTTTATTTGATGTTGTAGTTGCTATTTGATGTTGTAGTTTGTTTGATTACTCCCATGCCAAAAACTTTTTGAGAACATGTTTATCAAGGCTATTCAGCTTAGCTTGAACATCTTCATACTGAATGGGTTTGTTTGTTTTTTTATATTGTGCATGTAGTTGTTTCAATGTTCTGTGAAACATGTTTTCTTCTGTAACCTGAACTGTATGTTTTATATGTGAGTCAACATATAGTTTGTGGATGCTTCGTACTAACTTGCTCAAACTACTTTTGATTGCAGTGAATATAAGCCGATGCTCGGAATAGTACTTCTCAAGGAGTTGAAGCAATACGGGATCGCTAAGCAACTCAAGATAGCGCAATCTGATTTGCGGCACGTTCCCACGAACAGCTTTTGTAATAATGTACTGTTCAAAGTCAATTGTCCACGTCTTCCAAGTACGTGATGAGTTATTGAACAGCTTGATGATAATTCCTCTTTTAAATGGAAGGTAGTAGTCAGCAAAACTGTTAAGATTAATACTTGGAATGTACCTTGGACGCCATACGAAATTGTAGTCATAGAAGACATTCTTGTAATCTTCCTCCAGGGTTTCATTGTTGATTCTTGATATATAGACAAGACCATTCTTCTTGTGTTTTACTACAATTCTGTTTTCCGAATGTAGGAGAACGAAGATGTAGGTGTAGTTCGTATCAAGACTATCAAGACAACGCTGGTCAAACACCTCCCAAAACATCTCATCGAACGTTTTTGAACTAGACCAGTATGAATCCTTTGCATTCATACACTTGGTAGTTGCTGTATACCAAGTACCCTTGTAGTTGTATAGCCTCATAATAGTACCATCCTCACAGTACTCAATCCTGATTTTACCTGGCTCATTGCTCAAAACAGAACCTTTTCCATAATTTTGCAAAATCTCTCCCATTTGGCTGACAGTAGCAGTTCTCAACTTGTTTTGTGCAGCACAGACAACCTTGTTTGTATCCTTCTCCAAAATGATACCGTTGCATTGCACTTGAAAATCGTCTGTAGACTCTTCATTAGCCCCAACAATGAGGTACAAATCTTTTTGTTCGGTGGTTGTCTTCTCTTTGATTAAGTAATTCTTGTCACCCGCTGTTTTCAACTCTTCAAAACTTTTGTTTGCAATTAATGATTGTACTGCACTAAATTCGATATTAATAGACATGATAAACACTTTTGTTTTCGTATTGATGCTAGAACTTGTATCAATACAACTTTGCCTTCATAAATCATTTTTTTTTTACTCTAGTTCAACTTCATCAACTTATTATTACTTCATCAACTTATCTTTGGAATTATTGGGATTACCAGAGGGAAAGACTGGGTTAATTTTGGATATTGGATGTGGATCTGGACTTAGTGGGGAGATTCTTGAAGAACATGGACACTTGTGGGTGGGATTGGACATTAGTGAGTCAATGTTGGGTACGTCAAGTTACTTCATCAACTTATTATTACTTCATCAACTTATTACTTCATCAACTTATTATTACTTCATCAACTTATTATTACTTCATCAACTTATTATTACTTCATCAACTTATTATTACTTCATCAACTTATTACTTCACTAACTTATCATGATGAACTTGTCAAGTGTGTTGCCTGGTGTAATTATAGTCTTATCGTTTGACAGTCTCAGTTTTGCATCCTGTACTCGCTTGTCGTCCAAGTTAACCACTCGAGTCAATGAAGCCGCATCGAACACCTTGGTATTTGCTTTCTTAACATCAGCAATATCAATTTCCTCAATGTAATCACGAGATATAAACATTGGGTAATTAACCATCTTATACACCTTTTCATGCTTGCTACTCTGCCTAAACTCTTCTATAGATAGTTCTCCACCAAACATTTTCAAGGCACATCTGGGTGGCGCTACGTCAATAACAGTCTCAATAGGCATGCCAGTCATTTTAGTATGGAGGTACTTGATCATGTAGTTTTTCTTAGCCATTTTTGGTTCTTGCAGAGAGTGTGCCATCATGCAAGGAAATCCACAATATACACCCTTAACTCTATACTTTTTAACTTTGGCATCATAATCTACCGGCATACCTACAGGTACAGTGTCAAATTGGTGACAACACCACCAACAGCAAACGTCTGTCCTTTCTATCCACTCTGTATTATGGATAAACTTATGTAATACTTCAAAATATCCTTTTCTTCTGTTCAGAGCTTGCCTGTCATCAATCTTTGTGCTCTGTGTTTGTTCTGTATTTTTCCCTGGGTTTTGTAACAGGGTTGTCATAAAGTCCTCATCTCGATGAAGTAGTTCTAGTTCATGAACCAAATTCTTGTCTTGAGACTCTCGTGAGCGTATCCTATTCTCATAAAGCTCTCTTAACTCTTTACTGTCATATGCATTCTGATTGTCGATGAAATCAGACAAGATGTTTTTATCATTATCCAATAGGTCTGCTAGCCCCTTTCTTACATCACTAATTGAGTATGTTTCCTTCTTCGTTTCATAGCAAACATTTTCAATCATAACATCATTTATATTATCCTCACCGTCCACACGCACAGTGTTGTCCGCTGACACACCTGCATAAGTTATGTTGCTTCCTACTACATCACCTTCGTCTTGGACATCCAAATGTAGAATATAATTATTACTATCTGAAATTGTCGTGGTTAGTGGAATCTTTTTTCTGATAGATGAACTGAAGAATTTTACAGCTGCTTTCCGACCTCTTTTTTTCTTTTGCTTAGGCTCGGCATCTACATCTGGTTTTACCTCAGCCTTCGGCTTCCGCCCTCGCTTCTTTTGTTGCTTCTCTTCTGGTTTTATATCTTCATGTTTTTGCTCCTTCGGTGGCCTACCTTTCCGTTTCTTGACTATTGCTACATTTGACGGTTGCTCCTGTCCTTTGTCTACCTCTGCAATGTGCAAAGCATCAGAATTGTTAACAAGAGACATACTTGATAACTTGATAATTATAGCTTTGTTGTGCGTTGTTTCAATTTTTGATTATTATTTTCTGACATACTAATAGAAAGTATTTATCAACTTTAAATGAGCGATAACACACATGCACCATTGTCTTGTCCAAGTCTACTTGACACACTTGGATTCTTGACTTTTCCTGACAATAAGATCATCAACTTTACAGATTCAGATTCAGATTCAGATGACATTAATAAATATGCTTATACAGAATCTCTTCAAAGTGTAGACTCTACCAGTTTACCGGATACCCCTGTAAAACAAGATTCCCCTGTTTCATCCGTTGAGCAATTCACTAACAGCATCACTAAAACTATTCAAGAACAATTAGGCTTTTCACAGTCAGAACCCACTCAAACAAACGAAGACAGCGCATCGGAGTCTGTTTCTGAAGATTCAGATGCTACATTCAGTGAAAGTCAAAGCGACAACGCATCTTTGACAAGTGTAGATAGTGCAATTGATACGACAAATTCAGACGAACTTGAAAAACAAAACGCAAACCAAGAAGATATACAAACATTTACGTCTCAACAGGGAAGCGGTACGAGCTCTTCATCCAAAACTAGATCAGCCTCAAAGCGAAAGTCTTTAAACAGAACACATACCAAAACGTCAGGTAAGAGAAAGTCAGTAAAAAGAAAATCCGCCAAACGAAAGTCGCCCAAAAGAAAATCCGCCAAACGAAAGTCGCCCAAAAGAAAATCCGCCAAACGAAAGTCTTCTGGAAAGAAAACTTCTAAAAGAAAGTCTTCTGGAAAGAAAACTTCTAAACGAAAGTCTTCTGGAAAGAAAGCGTCTAAACGAAAGAGTCCTAAGAGAAAGAGTCATGCGGGTACTCGTAAGACACATTCAAAAACCCGAACCCGCTCACCAAAGCGCAAATCATTTCCTCGAAGAACTAGCAAGTCTAGTGAACACACCGTCCGGTCTGTTTATTACAAACACAAACTTTAATACACTGACGGACCTATCCACATTCGCACTGTAACTTTTTGCGAATGTTTTGTGAAGACGAATCGTGAAATTTTTCCATTTTATCTACAAACTCATACATTATTTCACCTGTATGAGTACTGTAATATGCTTTACGAATCTCACGCTGCTGTAACTTTCCTATACATGAACTGCAGGGACGAGAATACATCAATTTTTGTGCTCTGTTGATCCTAATAACTAGAATATCCATCCCCTTGATAAGCCTAGGACTACATGATGCTAGTGCGTCCATTTCTGCATGAACTCCGATTCTGAAAGGATTGTCATTGATTCTAACAGTGAAGTACTTGTTAATTCCACATACATAGTTTTTTCCACCATGTAGTAAACATGCCGCATGCTTATGCATAATGTGAGATTTTACAGCTAGCTTTTTCAACGTATCAACATGCTCAGCAAACTTGTCGTAGCTGCATACTACTCCAGTTTTAACGTCAGTATGTTGGAGTATGTTAACTTCAGCTAGTGCTTTATCACCTTTACTTCCATGTTGAACCCCAGTTTGTCTGTGCTTTCCCATATATTACGATACTCAACAGTTACACAGCTTAATATGTTATTTGGTCGAGGTAAGACAAACTTACTTTCAACGCCATCAAACTCTGTTGTTATAAAGTACTTATTTCTAATGTGTGGCAAATAACATCTTATTGTAAAAGTGTCTTCTTGTTCTGAAAAACATGGATATAACATCTTGTCTTCATCAATTACATAACATCTTCTTAAGTAACTTGTCAATGACGCATTTATTGATCTCAGCATGATTAATAAATTCAAGCTGCTTGATTTGGTGAACTGCAATACTAAAAATTTCGGGTCAGATACAATCACCTTAGCGTTATATAACTTCACGGTCATGTTTGGTGTAAAATAATAGTTGTAGTTACCAGCTTCTTTTTGTGGCTTCCTGATAATAGAAAGCTCACAGTTCGCAACCATATCCTTTACCTTTTCACTATTAACTTGAACACTTGATGCCGACATTTATTGTATGTGATGCTGTATTTATACAACATACAATAAATACATTTTATGTACTTACTCGCATTTTAATACTTTTATTCTCTAGTATCCTTTCTGCAAACTGGACAATTCACTTTCTCACTGCACAGCCAGTTTTGAATGCAATCCTTATGAAACACATGGCCACACGGTAATTTTGTTACACATGTTCCCACTTCGTACCCCTCAATGCATATATTACATTCCTTTTCGCCGAATGATTCTTTATTTTCATCTGTCACATCTAATGTCGGGAGCTTGTTAAACTCCTCTTCTGAAAGCGTTACCTTCACATCTTCTAAATCAGGTTGTTCAAACGTATCCGTTATTAATGTACTAAATAGATCTTGCAATGCAGAATTTACTTGATTATCCAATGTTGCTGCACTAAAAAAAGTAGGACTTGACCGTTGTACGCTCTGAAATGTTCTGTTGTATGGATTGCCTCTTAATCGAGACAACTGTGGTATAGTTTGTGTTAGCCAATCGTTTTCAAAGTCAAATAATGGACTATGGGAAAGATTTGCAAACGGCTCTTCATTAAGTTCCAAATATCTTCTAAGACTGTGAATGTTATTCACTATACGTTGATTAATTCTGAGTGTGCGTTCAATGCTCGGTGATGGTTCAGGAGGAATCAGAGGCATAGATACAATATCATCTACAAGCCTCTCATATATATCTTCGACGAAACTTCTCATGTCTTGATGTTCACGGCTCATTTGCCACACTATATATATCTTATTGTTGGAAGCTGAAATTAAATTTTTTGTTATTCCACACTTTACTTTTCTTCTTCCTTCTGCGTTATACACTTGACTTTATAATGATCGTTCAAAACCGACAATAGTGACGGACTTGTCTGCAGCTTACCGTTCATTGCATCTTGAACAAGACTGTTGTCATACTGTTGCGAGTACTTTAAGACCATTTCTCTGTCATTCTCTTGTTCCTTCTCCAGCTCCTCAACAGCTTTGGAGTACATTTGTTGCGATGCTTGACTGTAATTAGTTGCTGGTCGCGTATAACTTTTTTTGTACTCATTGCTATAGTCCGAGAACGCTTTAGAAACATTCCTTGTGTATTTTTCCATCTGTTGCTGCCGTTGTTCAACAAATTCTTCAGGAACATCTAACACATTTTCTGGATTCTTCGCTGTACTGAACGACTTTTGATAATCTCCATAATTACTCCCCCAATATCCGATACCTTTAGCACCCGAGTCATCTCCTGTTATCATGAGTCCATTAAAAGTACTTACCATTGAACAGTTTCCAGTATCTGCAGTGTTAAACCCCCAAAACCCATCAGTAGTCTTGTGTACCAATGCTTTTGATGAATCATCTGACTGGTCAGAATACGTGGTATTAGTATACTCAAAAAGCTGATTAAATTCATTTATGTCAAACTTCTTGTTATCAAACTGGTTTACAACCTGCACTTCGAAATCATCATATTCTTCACGAGAACTTATGTGCTTGTGTTCTCCATAACCAAACGAATTCGGATCACTGGACCTTGATGTCTCGAACTTTTCATTAAAACAATTCAGATCACTCTCATCAAAAGTAGTTTGCTGTACACTTTCATGCGGTAATGACGTAATAGCACTGGTTCTTTTTAACCGTATATAGTCATACGATGCCATTATAATCTTGAATTTTTTTGTGTAATCTTTTTTTCGCTCGGACGGAGCTTTGTCAGGGTGATACTTTCGCACACGGTTTCTGAAAGACTTTGCAATGTGTTCGTCCGTATCATCTCGAGTGACTTGTAGGATATGGTAAGGGTCAAAGTATTCTCCATCTACACATACAGTTTCCATTGAACTTTTATACTAGTAATGAATTAAAATATAAATGCATTTTTTAACACACTTTAGCTAATTAAATGTACTTGTTGATTATGTATTTTTTCATGTTTTCATTGAATCCGACATGCAATGGAAAATGCTCAACAGCATACTGTTTCCTATTGTATATACTGTCAGCATTATACTTTGCGTTGTCTTCAGCTTGAGACGTTTCCTTCCATAACAGTTGCTTTTTGATGATATTTCCATAAAATACCTGAGGTAGAATATCCATAAACCCACCAGACTTCGTTATAACAGCTGTTTCCATCTCTGCTACTTTTTGCTTATCAAGAGACAAGCTACCATCGACTACATTTTCATGGTTAAGACACTTGTATAACAATGTCACTATGTTGCGTTTGCAATCCATTTGTCGCCATACAATGTAGTTTAGAGTTTCATATTCCTCGTCAAATTCCACAAATGTTGCTTCAAAAAATGTTGCTTTTGATATTGATGCACCTCCGAATTCTTGACTGAAGTAAGACGTTGCGTGACTTGCAATTGTTGTCAATGTCTTATTGATATTACCATCATATAGGTAGTTCCCATTGTCATTGAAGTAATATACTAGATGGATTTCGTTCTCAAAAGAGTACACCAACTGTGGATCAAACCTGTCGTACAGCTTCTTGCACACATCGTTCAAAACTGCATTGTACCTTTTCAGTTCATCGTACTTATCATCTATACTTGAAACACGATTGATAAATTTCAATAGTGTTGGTGACTTGAGTGAAATGATGTGAGGCTTGAAAGGATGACAATTGACATGGTTGTAGCGCTGTACGTACTTATACATTCTGTCAGATAACGTAGACGGATTGTCATCATAAGACTTTGCAAGAAACTCTTCCAAACTGTTCCAGTAGTCCCAAGATTCAATTGCTTCCAGTAGGTTGACACACCACTCACCGAGTGCGTTCATATATTTTTTTACAATTGGCATCATTGTGTATTATTGTGCTGATTCTTGATGTGTTTTCATCATTTATATTTTCAGTTTTTACTTAAAGTTACTTGATTAACAGTAATCAAACAATGGATAAAAGCTACATTGACATTTATTTGACTCAACTGTTCATAACACTTGGCCAACTTACTGCAGCCATTCTTAGCTCCACAATTGCTGTTCCCGTATACAGCTACTATGTTGCAAGATACCCACAATTGCTTTCTGGAGTCCAAAGTGATAATACATACTGCAGCGATGATAGTTCATCTGACTTTTCAGATGCTTCCTGCCAGTACGAGGGACAAGAAGGGAGCACAGAGCACCTAGGAAATCACAACCAAGTCAGCGAGCCTAGCAATACACAAGCGCTCTAATTGCCACCCTGAATTCTACAAATAATTAATATTGCCGTATATTAATTAAGTGTATGACCTGCAAGCATGTTTACAAAAGGGGTTCGAAGAAGGGGTCTAGATGCACAAATCAATCTCTTGACAACTCGGACTTTTGCAAGAATCATTTCAAAGAACCAGAACAGTTGTTCAAAGTTAGTTCACGTGCGTTCATTGAAGAAACGTTAAGACAGAAAATTTTAGCCCTTCCGACTTCCGTAGAAAACAAGAGTGTGATAATGAAACATTATTACAACATGAAACGAGTAGAACAAAATAGTACAGAGTACTACAAGAACCAGATGTTTGTCGAGCAAGCTTTGCAGTATCCATGGAGTAACTACTTCGACATGAAAGAGTTTATACAAGGAATAGACGTGAAGTCATTCATCATGTATGTCAAAGAATCACTTGACAGGGAAATTTATGGCATGAACCATGTTAAAGATGAAATCGTAAACATCGTTTGCAAGCTGATAACAAACCCAACAAGCAATCGTAACAATATTGCATTGTATGGCCCAGCTGGTGTTGGCAAAAGCAAGTTTATAAAAGTACTGTCAAACGTACTTGGACTGCCTATGAAAGTTATTTCTCTTGGTGGTATCAAGGACTCATCTTTTTTCATAGGACACGGGTATGTGTACGTAGAAAGTGGCCCTGGGAAAATTTTGCAAAACATTATCGACGCAAAAGTGTCGAATCCGATTATTTACTTTGACGAACTTGACAAAATTAGTGAAACTGACAGTGGCAAAGACATATACTCATTTCTGAGTTACCTTACAGACAGTACACAAAACTCGGAATTTACTGACCATTATTTTTACGGCATGAAATTTGACCTGAGCAAGGTATTTTACGTGTTCACGTTCAATGACATAAACAAAGTCGATAAAGTTCTGTTAGACAGATTAAATGTCATTCATGTAGGTGCGCCATCCGAAGAAGAGATGGTTCACATTTTGCAAAAGTACTGTGTTCCTGACATACTTCAAAACACTGGAATACAGCACAAAGTGTTTTTCACAACAGAGCAAGTTCAAACAGTTATAACAATGTCAAAAACCTCTGTCGACGCTACTGTATCAAGTGGAATACGAGAGTCGTTTAGAATACTCGAAAAGATTATACTGAGTGTCAACAAAGACATACTACTCGGAAAGCTATGCACTGAAGAACAAGGTACCATTTTATTGAATGATACTCTATTTGGCCAGTACGCTCATTGAAGTCTCAATACAAACACCAAGACACCCACCACCACTTGCATATGTACGTTTAAAACCTACAATACCTAGAATACCTACAATACCTACAATACCTGTGCATATGTGTAGGGCGAACATTTAAGTTATGACCTTTAACTTACAAAAGCTAGTTAAAGTGCATGAATTACATTTGGACTGTTAATCGTCAACTTAATCGTCAACTTAATCGTTAACTTAAATGTCAACTTAATCGTCAATTTAATCGTTAACTTAAATGTCAACTTAATCGTTAACTTAATTGTCAACTTAATCATCAATCATCATATTGCTCGAGTACATGCTCTCAGATGTTGGAGCTGCACTTTGTACCTTTGTATTCTGGGAGAATTTTAGTTGTACAATATTCCAGATACTCCCAACACGACCATTATACATATATACCTTGGCACATTCTATAATGCATTTAAACACCTTGCCTCTGACCAGATGTTCTTTTACATTGTCATCATCGATCATAATCTTGCTCCTGTCCTCGTCAAAAACAAAACTCGTCAAGTTTCCATTTTTGTCTCTTGGTAATTGCAAACGCATCAATTTCGGATAAGAACCATTCTCGCGCAGAATAGGTGCATATGTATAAGATGACGATACAGGCTCGGCCTTGGGATTTGGGTTTGCAAACACGGCTGGATTGGCATCTACTAATTTTTGAATCTCCTCATCCAGCTTTCCAATAAAGTCGCGGAAAGCAACTGAAGACTCGCTTGTTGACTGGTTCAGAGAGCAATCAAGATTTAGCTCACTGAAGTTTGACCACTGCTTACTGACTTCTTTTACACCAAATGGGGTGTACAAACTTGACGTACAAAACTGCAATGGTTCTTTATCGTATAAGAGCCTCACAACTCTTCCAGATTTTGCAAGCTTCAGCTTTGTCCAATCGATTTTACCAATGTCAATCATTACTCTTGTTATTCTTGTTACTCTTGTTGCTTGTTAACAAGAACGTGTCTTTAAGTAAATTCATTTTTATTATGGTACGATGTGATCAACATCTCAAACTGTACCAAACGTGTTTTCCTTACATAGAGTCACAAACAACATCCCTGTATTAGTGTCTTTGTGTTCCTGATATACTGTGTACATTAAACTTGAACCTGTATGTAGCACATTGTTGATAAACAAGTACAATCCAGTCTGCGCATCAACCTTGTTTTCTAGACGCTTCCTTACAATAATCAAAAACTGTCCAACTGATATATCAGACGCAACCAAATACTTATACTTAGTCAGTTTCAGATGTTTATCACATCGTACCACAATAGGTATATGATTTGGATACTTTGTTCCAAGGATATTAACTTCTTTTCTTATACGCTCCTGCTCCTTTTCATTGAACTTTAGTTTGGTGTAATCAATCTTGCTTTGCGACATGCTACTTGTTAAAGACGAACATTTTATTTGTGCAATTTATTTTTCTTACCATATATTAACTAACATCCTATGAATAGATCAATCATTCAGCTTTCTGCTAACGACTTTGTCCTATCAAATAATAACGTTTACGTTAACCACCGTGCAGCTACCAAAGTTCCAGGTATCCTCTTGATTTGGGCAGATTGGTGTCCGCATTGCCACGAATTCATCCCAAAATTGAATCAACTTTGCCAAAGACTTGGCGACGAGTTCAAGTGCGCTGCTGTTGAGCACTCTCAACTCCAAAAGTCTCGGCGTCTAGCTGAAGGTTTGGAGTTCAAATACTTCCCAACAATCAAGTTTTTTGATCAGTCAGGACGTATTATTGGAACTTACCCTGAAAACAAACCCCGCGAAATTGTTGAGGTTATGGAATACATCTGCAAAATGTACCATCATTGTATAATGCATCACTAACAGACAGGAAGCGTTTACTTGCAACATTTTATTTGTCATTTCATAATAAAATGTTCATCATATCTCAAATTGTTCTAAGAAGTTTGAATATGTGCGTTCCAACAAGCGTACCAAGCTACTCTGTTGCAATTGGTCTAATATTGTATGCAGCTATATACTTATATCTGTTATTCTACCACAATAACTACGTATATGTCTTCAACAAGTTTGCTATTTACATCATTGGTGTAGATTTGTTAGTATCTGCTTTCTACCACTTTAGCACAAATGACTCCAATGACATCAAGCCTCCAGATGCACATCAAAACTTGAATTACAGCAGCAATTTTGGACAACAACCAGTTATAGACATGTTTGATGACGACATTAACATCGACACTGACAGCAATATCACCGACTCTGAAGATGTAAGTGAAACAGACACTCTTTTACCAGATGCTCAAGACACTAACACTAATGCACTCTATGATTACGAACTGCAAGAAGACGAACTGCAAGAAGACGAACTGCAAGAGCCACAACAAAATGTTCCAGAACTCATCGAAGACGAATCAAGTGAAGAGCACTTCACTCCACAACCTAACGAGCTCCTTGTGGAAACTACAGACCAACCCAAGCGCAAGAGAGGCAGACCACCAAAGCAGCTCAAAGACTAACACAATCAACTAACATAACTTGCGTACTATTTCAATCATTAACTGAGTATCAATTTCATTGTAATGGATCAAATCTTTCATAACATTTGATCTTGCATCACCGTGAACTCCTTGCTGATAATAATCTATAACAGAACACATTGCATCAAACCCATTCTGACAGTTTGATTGGTATGTATAGTCAAGTATGTTTTTTGCTACATACTTCAAGGAGTACGATTGCAATTTCATAGACTCTTTTATAACCTTCATAAGGTCCAACCAATGCATCCCTCCAGACAGAAGCTTGGAATACCTCAATTGTAAAACAGGATACTTGACAACACTTTTCTCTACAACAATTTTATCTGCACTGCTCCAATGGAACACAAATACTTTTCCATTCCTGTGACAAGCATGTTCTAAAATGCCTATAAGTTTATCTAACAAAGCATATTCTTCATTGGCTGTTAACTCATTAGCAGTCAAGTTCGTGTAACCAACAATACCGTGTAAATCACTGACATGACATAAACCTGCCATGAAGAGCATTGATTTATCTTCAGCAAAAGGAAAGTCTGAGAAACTATCAACAACATCGACAATGTACTCAACATCCAAAAAAAGACTGTTTTGAAGTACTCCATTTATGTACTTTATATCCAGACTAGAGTCTCGTTGATAAAGAGCTTCCTTCAAGTTATATAAGAACTTTCTGCGCACGTTACCATGGTATGCGCACGGTACCGGTAAAAACCCCAATTTGGTTTGGGTTTTCCCTACAGATTCAGGCAAGTGCTCATTAACTGGCTCTACTTTGTTAAATTTATCAACAGCGCACGTTTCATACCAACACGGTACACCAAAACAGTTTTGGTTGGATTGTCCGGTTTTACTACACTTATATTTTCTACCAACCACAAGCACCTTTGGTGACACAGATTGCGTTCTAGTCACATGAAGAAACGTTTTCTTTAGTCGTTGCTTTGTTTGCAAGTCCAGCACTGCTATGTTGTGCTCACCTTTCCTATAAATGATGTTTTTGTAAAGTACTACTACCAAAGTGTAGTCATACGAATCATTAGAAACCCCAAACACATTCTGAAGAGACCTACTGTTAAGTAAGATACTATTACCATAAGTATACAGTTTGCCACGTAGTATACGACTGTTTTCGTTGAGTAAATTGTGCTCAAGTCCTGTTTCTTTAATTATGTAGTCTACAACTTTCTTTTGAAATCTAATGCTTTGACATTTAATATAATTATCATCCTTACAAACACTCCCGATTACTGGTGATTTATCAAGCTGTTTCATTGATGTAAAGTAATAGTAGTTCATATACAAGTAATACCTGTATATGATATTGATATTTCAGTTTTTGTTGACGTTAAGGGTTGGTAATCGTTACGACAAATCAGAATCACCGTAGCGGATGCCAAAAATAGGGTTCCCTAAGTGTACATGAATGACGGTGGGTCGTTATCTATTATGTCATTTGACACACTTTCTTGAAGTAATGTATCGACATGTTCACGAAGAACCTTGACAGGAAGCTGTTTGTAATGAGAATATAACGATTTATATTTCAACTTGACTATGTTGTCATCTGCCGAAGTCAGAAGTAGTGTATTGATTCTGGAAACAATAATTTCAAATTTGCGTTTAATGTCTCGCATACCCTCATCCGACTTTGATGTTTGAACCACATGAGTCACTGCCTCGTCTTCGAACTGAATTTGCTCCTTGGTAAAGTTGTATTCATCAAGAATATTTGATATCAAATGCTTGTTAGCAATTTCAAGTTTCTCAGATGAAGAATAGTTATCGACTCTGATTTTGTACAAACGATCAGCAAGAATCCTGTCGACTTTTGTAGGGTCATTGTAGGTAAACACGAACAACACTTTCGAAAAATCAAATTCAACACCGGCAAAATATCTGTCATAGTTGTATTTCGCATTTGTTGTAGAATCTGTCAAGTGAATCAGATTACCAATAATTTCCTTACCATGATGTGTTTGAGAAACTTTATCTAATTCGTCAATCAGAATCACTGGATTCATACATTTTGTTTCATTAAGCAATTCAATTAAACGACCTGGACTAGAACCAACATATGTAAACCCGTGACCTGTAAGGATGGATGCATCTGATTCTCCACCCAACGTAATACTCCTGAAAGGTCTTCCTAATGCCTCTGCTATACTCTTGCATATGGCTGTTTTCCCTGTACCCTTACAACCCCACAAACCAATCGCATTAATTCTAAATTCTGGATTTCTGATCATTTGAGATACAATGTTGATAATCTGGTCCTTTGGCTTTTCCAAGAATGATAAACGTTTGTCAAGAACCTGCCTGACATGGTTAATGTATCCGTTCACCTGCTCTGAAGACATGTCGTTAACAGAAGGTGTCTTGATGTAGTTTCCAAAGGGAACTGAAAGTAGAATATCCATCCAATTTTTGTATTTTGCATACTCTGAAGAGTCTGTATCTTCATACCGTTCCATGACTTCTAAGCGCTTGAAGGAAATTACTTTATTGTCAAATGACATTTTCGACCGAAGTATCTTCTGTCTATAATTATCAGAGTACTCGTCAGATTGAGCAGACTTTAGGATTTCCTGTTCAAGCTTGAACAGTTCTGAATCTTGAGTCTTATTTATATTTGACAGTAGGTACTTTAGAGTTGAATTGTATTCGGCTGTAAGCACATCAGAGTTACTGTACTGATACAGCTTTTCAAGTAACTTCTGTTTTTGTCCATGATGAATATCCATTTTTAAGATATCAATGATACTTGGTGCACTTTCAATGTACAGTTTTTGTAGTTCTGCCAGCTCATGATTTAGGTTTCTTATTTCTTCCACAGTGTACTGTTTTTTCAATCTTTTCTTTCTATCTTCGAGTGGTACTCGTTTAAAAAATTCACCACTGTGGATGTTATCGATGTGATCCATAAACATTTCGTATTCATACTCGTCTTTTGATTGTTTTTCTTCTGATGGAAGAAACTCCATGTCTTCATCGTCATAACGTTTCACTAAACTTTTTATAGCTTCTTTGATAACCTGTTGGATTTGACTTTGTGAAATTTTGATGTTCACTGGACCTTCTCCATTTTCATCACTTTCTTCATCGCTGTATTCATCACTAACTTCAGTGTCTGTTTTATCTGTAAGTTCAGGTTCTTCCGTGTGCGTGTCATTATCAGTTGTAGAATCAGTTGTAGGATCAGTTGTAGGATCAGTTGTAGGATCAGTAATAATCATATTCTGTTGATATTTGTTCTCATCTTCTTCGTTATTAGCTCCATCAACTGAATGATTAACTTTTTTGCGCTTAGTAGACATATGAACATTAGAGTCATCCGCTAAGTGAGTTCCGTCAACGAGATCTACACTTGCTGACCGCTTTTGACTTCTGGTAAAAACCATATTATTGCGATATACCCTTGTATTAAAACTCAAAAACAAAATAAATCAGTTTTTTGCACATGCTCGTTTTGTTTAAATAATCTGTTTACTTACGTAAAGTAACAGTTTGATCAAATCCTTCTTAATGAAGTTATTTAGACGTAGAAGGCTGTTGTCTCCTATAGAGTATGATGACCTCCCTAGAAACCACCATATAATACACTACACTGATGAAAATGGTCAAGAAAAAAGTGCATATGTTCCCACACATGTTACTGTACGAAACACAAGCCAGTTTGTTCATACAGAACCAAGCACAACAAGCAGTTCGACAAGCAGTTTACTGAGTAGCGTGTTGGACTACTCTATAGAATCGTTTCGTGACAAACACTCGTCCCTCTTTAGCACAAAAAGTTGTCCATTCGATAAAGTTACTTGGTTTAATGAAGATTCTGTCAGTCACAACAATTCTGTCAGCACAGTCAATAGCGATTACAACACAGTCAATAGCGATTACAACACAATTCTCGACATCATCGAATGCTACACATTGTTTTAACGTTTGTTTACTTTCGCATCCTAACTAAACAAACTTGATTTTTTTGTTATCTTTTGTTGCACGTTTAACTCGAGCACATTAAACACTCGTCTTTATTATCTATTGTACACAACATCTTCTCTTCATTTTTTGTCAACTTCTTGCCTGCGTCTTGTTTCGCTCTAATCTTTTTCTCAAGACCTGCATCGATACTAAACTTCCCTGCAGATGCAGAGCTCTTACTTCGTAAATAGTACATTCCACTTTTTAGGTGATTCTTCCATGCATAGAAGTGCATGCTTGTAAGCTTTTTATATGTCGGATTGGCCACGAAAAGATTCATACTTTGCATCTGATCTATGAATACTCCTCTATCTCTGCATTGTTCTATAACAGTTTTCATACTGATTTCCCAGACAGTCTTGTATATAGCTTTGATGTCATCAGGAATCTCAGCAATATCCTGTATACTGCCGTCATGAGCAATGATCAAGTCTTTCATATGCTTTGACCAAAGTCCAAGTTTCTCAAGCTCTCTTACCAAGTACTTATTGACAACCATGTACTCACCAGACAGAACACGTCTCTTGAAAATACAAGAGTCAATTGGCTCAAAACACTCTGAATTTCCCATAATTTGTGCACTACTTGCTGTTGGCATCAACGCCAGCAACATGCTATTTCGTGCTCCGTGCGTCTTAAGGTCTTGCTTTAGAGTGTCCCAATCCCATCTTCCTGAAAGGTACTCTGCCACATTTGCTCCATCAAACTCACTTGCCAAGTCGAACTGAAGCTTCCCTTCACTAAATGGACTACCTGCAAAACTTTCATATGCACCATCTTGTTTGGCTAGTTCAATGCTTCCCTTCAGCGTGCCGTAGTAAACCGTTTCGTGAATTTGTTTGTTGAGCGCCTTTGCTTCCTCGGACTCAAATGGAATTCTCATCTTGAAGTAAACATCAGCCAATCCTTGAATACCAACACCGATTGGTCTGTGCTTCATGTTGCTGATCTTGGTCTCTTCGGTTGGATAGTAGTTGTTATCAATAACCTTGTTCATTGGTTTCACAACATACTGAGCAATTTCACATAACTTCTCAAAGTTGAATTCTGGTTTGCCGTCTGCGTTATACTCTACAAACTTTGGTAGTGCAATGCTGCACAGGTTACAAACTGCATACTCTTGGTTATCAGAATACAAAGAAATTTCTAGACACAAATTACTTGACTTGATCGTACCAAGATTCTTTTGATTGCATTTTTTGTTCACGTTGTCTTTGTATCCAATGTAAGGAACACCAGTTTCAATCTGTGACTCGAGGACCTTCTTCCAAACCTCTTGCGCTTTAACCATTTTCTTATAACGTTTCTCCTCAACATATTTCCAATACAACTTCTCAAACTCCTCTCCATACGTATCAGTGAGCCCAGGACATTCGTCAGGACACATAAGATACCAATCTCCATCAACTTCAACCTGTTTCATGAACAAGTCAGGAGTCCACAAAGCATAAAACAAGTCTCTTGCACGAACATCGTCATGTCCTTGGTTCTTTTTCATGTCTAAAAACTCAATAATGTCAGCATGCCAAGGTTCTATATACATTGCAAACGAGCCCTTCCTACGTCCACTTTGATTCACGTACACACTTGTTGCATTGTACACCTTGATCATTGGCACAATACCATCACTGATACCATTTGTGCCACGAATAACACTTCCTTTGGCTCTAATGTTCGAGACATGAACGCCTATACCACCCCCAACCTTTGAAATTCTGGCACAATCCGTTAATGTTTTGTAGATTCCCTCTATTGAGTCTGTAGATCCGAGTAAGTAGCATGAGCTCAAATTCGCAAGTCGGGTACCGGCATTGAACATAGTTGGACTAGCGTGTGTGTAATAGTGTTGTGAAATAAGATGATAAGTTTTGAGAACTGATTCTATGTCATCTTTGTGAATACCAACAGCAATGCGCATGTACATATGCTGTGGTCTCTCAACAACTCTCATATTATTTGAATCTCTGTCTCGTATACGCATCAAATAACTTTTTTCCAATGTTTTGAAACCAAAGTAGTCAAACATGTAATCTCGTTTATAATCAATCTCAAAGTTTAGTATGTTCTTGTGAGTTCTTATGATTTGCATTATGTCGTCTGCAATAATTGGCATGCTGCTCCCAGATCTATCTGTATTGGCATACAACATCTCCATTACTTCGCTAAAGCATTCGTGTGTTGACTTGTGTAAGTTGCTGATAATGATACGTGATGCTAATTGTTGATAGCCTAGATTCTCTGTCATACCCACTGCAATTCTAGCAGCTTCTTCATCGAGCTCACATGAAGTAACACCATCATATATACTAGATACAACTCTCTGTGCCACAACATCAGGATCAATGGTCAATTTGCCACCTAAGGATTCATCATTGCAAAGCTTGCGCAATCTGTAAAGAACCTTGTCAAATGATAACTGCTCGGTTGTACCATCTCTCTTTTTGATTTTCATGTTTACTGTCTTTAATAACAATTCTGAAGAAAATTAATTCCCTATCCAAATTTACTTTTTTTTGACAGCCCTCAATCTCGTCTGCTTTAGTGTCCTTAAACTAGTATTCACCAAATCCCGACCATGATTTAGATTGATTTAAAGGTAAGTTTTATCATACATTATACATGTCCAGGAGCGGGGGTACTTACAAGTATGATAACAAACTTAACTCAAGAAACTTTGACCAAGTTCTTGATTCTATAATCACCGACACTGATAAAAATGACCAAACACACGATCTTCAAATGGAAGACCTCGGCAACATATCTCCTTCATTACAGGTTGATAACGATCAAAACCCACAAAACCCACAAAACCCACAATATGATCAAATGAGCCATAAGATGGACGTGATGATGCTAACGAACGGATGGAATGACAAAAATGAACGCATTGTCATCTCAATAGGTGAGAATGCTGCTTCATACAAGTGGATGCATGAAAAGTCGGCAGCATACTACAAACTTATCAATCAAATCTTAACTGTAATCATGATAATTTTCAGTACAGGACTGTCAGCAGAAACAATCATACCAAGTAGTGACACTTCCCTTGCAATTTCCATATTACGCCGTATCTTTACGTACATCATAACACTTGTATCAGTTCTACAGAGCTTTTTGAAGTATGAAAAACTTGCTGAACGACACTTGTCGTCTGCTGTCTCTTTTGGTAGACTGTATCATGATATTCAGCAACAAATGTGCATGTATAGAAGAGACCGACATAACGCAACAATGTATGTGACGGATGCATTGAAACAGTATGATACACTGATTGTAAATGGCCCTCAAATCAGCCAACAGACGATCAAAAAGTTCAAAGACACATTCAAAAACGCTGATATATCAGTTCCAGACATTGCAGATAGAATTCAGAAGATAGAAATCATATCAGAACCAGTCACTACAAATAAGAACAAAGCTATCACGTTTGGAGTTGCAACCACCCAGCCTTCAAAAGAACCAAATGTTTCTACTAACAACAATTCGTATGGTGTTTGCAATCTTGATCAAATCCACAATGCGTTTCAAATACATGGCGACATCAGTGACAAAGACATTCAAAACGCTGATGCAAATGAACTCAAGGAAATGAGACACAAGTACATCAACGAAATGTCAAACTACGAACTTAAACGATTCATGCAACACGCAAATGAACGAGACTAAGTAAAACATTTCAATTGTCAACTGTTAATGTAACAAGTGTCTTATACCCTAAACCCTAAACTTTTTGAACATCAATCAAACTTCTAAATTTTTTTTTTCATTCTTCTTCTTTCTTGTCAGATTTATTTTTTAAAAAGTTAGTTCTTCTAAAAAAAAGTTTCTGACAAGAAATACATTTCTAAAAAAATTATTTACATTTCTAAAAAGTTGCTATCAATCAAAAAACTTTATTAATAAGTCTCAATCTACCTTCTTTTTGATGTCTGCATTAAACTGCTGATGAGCAGCTTGTTTCTTTTCAAATCGTTTTAACTTCTTAGCGATGCCGCTGTACAACTCCTTTTTGAAGTTGATAAGCACTTCAGATACCATACTTGTATACTCAGTTCTATTCCATGCTTCTTTTGTAGACATTTTTTCATCAATCCCTCTGAAAACTTGTCGAAGAGCCGCCGCATCAAGCTGTTTAATCACTCTTTTGTTCACTTCGGCATTAAAGGCAGTTATCCAAGCTGGAGATAAGTATTCCTGGGCAATGTTGGTATACAACTGAGAAACACTTTCGCAAACTTGTGCCAACCCATCATACTGCAGAACCTTAACACTAAACACTTCTTCTGACAATTTCTCTGACGAGTTGTACACGTAACCTCTATTAACCTTTTTATAGTTCTTGATAAGCCGCGACACGTCATCAACATCTTCAATGACGTAGGAAACTTGCTTTGTATCTGGTAGGTTTGGACACATCAATAAACTTTCCATTTCTGCAAGTAAATACTGACTAACCCATTGCTTAACGACTACATCATGTTCGCCATACAACACATTTAGAACCCGTTGTTCCCGCCCATCTTGTCTAATAACTATGAACATTCAAACTTACCTTTTGTTTGATCTGTATGCAGAAATAATTTTTCTTGCAATTGGGTAGCCCGGAAACTCCCTTCTCTTCCACTTGGGTCGGTTTTCCACTCCATTTTGGAACCCAAAGCAGGTACAGTAAAATCACTTGTGTTCTTTTAACACGACTGTTGAAGAGAGAGTGTCTGGTTTGTTGAAAGACGTATGGTGACGCATGTTGATTGAACTTGCTATCATCATACAAGTCATTGCAGTACTCAACTGTTATTTCTTCCTGTATTACGAAAACAAAGGGCGTCGATGGCTTCAAAGTTACAAAGGGTCCAGAAGTAGCTTATTTAAATCTATCAGTCTTTTTGTTTATTAAGCAATAAGCAATAAGAAATAGTATGACTGCAGTGGCTTTAGTCCATATAGGGAAAGAATTACCGGATTACTTAGTAGACTGTTTGTATCAGCTTCTTCTTATTAATAGTCATTCTTGTAAAGTTTATGTTGTCGTCGATGACAATCTAGTCGATAACCTGAAAACAATTGTATCCAAATTCAACTTGCAGCAGTATTTCAAGCATCCACAGTGGTTTGACTCGATTGTTAATATAATCCCCCTGTCAACTCTTCAGAACCATGTTGAAAAAAGTGCAAGTTATACACGATACATTGCAGGAATGCAGAAGTTTGGCAACGTTGGGGCTTTCAGAAATGGTTTTTGGATCTCAACCACATCTCGTTTCTTTTATATATGGGCTCTGATGGACTTGCTTGACATAACGAAGTTATTCCACATAGAGAATGACATCATGGTATATGAATCTTTCAATAATATTTACTCCCAAGTTAGCGCAACGCAACCTTACACAGACGACATTTGGATGGTTCAAGACTCAGAGAAACGTGTCGTACCTTCACTATTGTACTTTCCAACAAAAGATCTGATAAGTGACCTGGTAACTTTCATTGCTTGTAATGTGTCCGCGTCAGATGTGTTTATGAATGACATGGACATACTTGGAATGTATCCTAGTAAATTACAGTTGAATATAGAGCCTAACGGCTCATTAGTATTCGACGGAGCAGCTATTGGACAGTACCTGGGGGGGATTGACCACAGGAATATTCCAAACATTACAGGCCAGGAGCTCCTTATGAAAAACTATACAAAGGCGTCTGCCGGATTTGTCAACGAAACAAGTACCTTCAAACCAAACACATGCGTGTTCACAAGAAGAGGAGTAATGACTGACACTCACAAAAGTCCCATCAAGCTGTACCTTGGGTGTAAGGTAAATAATACACAAGCGTCACTCATTGCAAATTTGCATATTCATTCTAAGCAATTATACCAATTTTCGAGTACTTTTGACATTGGATTTTCCGATATTATCACAGGAGACAGAGTAACGTCATTATGTGATTTTGTCATCTGTACACACGAAATACTTAGGTATCATAAGAACCTTGAGCGATTTGCAAAGGATATTATTATCATCAAGGATTGGAATAACGTAGATACTATTTTATTAAACAAGTTCTTTACGGAACATTGTGCATCATCAGAAAGGATTAGTATCAAATTGTTCGTATACACACATATTCTGTCAAACTTTACCAAGTTTGTTCTACCATATCTTGATAAATCATTATCATACACCCTTTACCTCCATAATTCAGACCATCCGTTTGATGACTCATACAAACAACTTGTAGATACTTCTTACATAGAGCACATATATGCTCAGAATATAGAACTATCAAAACAATCAAGAAAGTGTTCACTTCTACCAATAGGTATTGCCAATGCTATGTGGCCACATGGAAATATAGTAGAACTGTACACAGTCATGAGGGATACATACATGTTTAAGAAGGAAAAAAGTATCTATGTGAACATTAACCCATCAACATTTGCATTTCGGCAACAACTTCTGGATGAAATTAAGAGGACAAAGTGCTGGAATCTCTCAAAATCCAAACCATATGCTGATTATCTTCGAGAACTTGCTCAACATAGGTTTTGCCTGTGCGTAAGGGGCAACGGAATAGACACACACAGATTCTGGGAGTGTCTCTATCTTGGTGTCATCCCTGTAGTAATAGACAACGCATCGACAAACTGTAAGAATTTCCTAAGGCACACTAGTGAGCTAGGAATCCCTTACATTAGAATCACACACGAGAACGTAACGGATATTTGCAACAAACACCCTCACTCATTCTTTAGTATGGATAAGTACGATGAACTCATTATAAAGTTGAATTCGGATTTATTAAAAATCTCAAACTACAAGTAAGTACGAAGAACCGAGAATCACTTCGTCTTAGTTTCTTCATCTTATCAACTGATGAGTTGATAAGTCGTTAGAAAATCACATTAAAAATGTTCATATATCAATAAGGTTGAGAAATTTTCTCTAATGGAATCAGGTTTCGGTCAGAATTTAGAAGGATTCCTAATAAAAGGAAATCTTTCATTGATATCGGGTGACATCCCCGTAATGCAAGGAGATGGTTCTATTGAGGCAGCAGGAAGACTCTATATAAATCATATACAAGAATACGACGTCTTTACTGGTGTCAACATACAAGATATACTCATTAAGAATCAACAAGTGCTGGTACCATATACACAACCAAGTGTTGGTCTGACCACAGCAAGTTTCATTATGGACGGCGGTGTATCTATACTGGCCACGGCAAACAGTACAAGTTTAACATCTGGAGGCGGGTTGACAATTGGAGGTGGTGCATCAATTGGTAAAAACGTACACGTTGGTGGATTGTTGGATGTGTCTGGAAATAGAATCCTAAATGTAGCTCCGCCAACACTTGGAACTGACGGTGTAAACAAGGACTATGTAGATAGTGTTGCTGGAGAAATATCTGGTAATTTCAGCACTGGTCAAGTTATCATTGGTGGTGTAGGTGACAATCTTGTTGGGTATAGCAGTTTTACATTTGATGGAGCACAATTGTCAGTGGCAACACCTGTCTTCATCGCCTCTTCTTCAAATGTCGTCAATGGTACAACAGCCTCGTTTGTTACACTTGGTGGTGCAACATTTGGGCAAAATGTGCAGATTGGAGGTCAGCTTGATGTTACTGGTTCATCTATTCTCCAGTTTGGTGTCACGACAGGTACATTGAACGTTACCGGAGAATCACTCCTGAATGCTTCTGTTACAGCTGGCGCATTGAACGTTACTGGCGCGTCCATTCTTCAACTCGGTATCACAGCCGGTGCGCTGAATGTCACTGGGGAATCACTCCTGAACGGTACGATTACAGCTGGTGGATTAAATGTTACTGGTGCAACCATCATAAATGGTGCTGTAACTGCAGGTGCATTGAACGTCACAGGAAGCTCATTCTTTCAGGACGATGTATTGATTACCGGAGGAAATCTTACTGTAAGCGGTGGATCTATTATTTTCAATACTGTTGATGTATCACCAAGTATGGCTGATATTGTCAAAGAACGCAGTGCATCTATTGCAAACAATGTCTCTACACCTACACCTGTTGCCGCATTTTCATTTGATAGTGCAGTTGCCAGAGCCTTTGACGCAGTTGTTTCTGTCACAATCAATGGCACTTCTGGAAATTCTTACGCATACTACAATCTTAAAGGTGTTCAGAAAGACAGTGGCAATTGGGTGTTGAACAGTTCGTTTGTTGGTGATATCACTGGTATCACGTTCTCCATTGATAACGGTCAGGTGAATTACACAACTCAAAATAAACCTGACTTTGACAGTGGTTTGGTAAAGTTTAGAGCTCTCACTACAACTGTCTAAGAGTTACTGTATTTCAAAGATTTGACAAATTAGTTGTTGCAACTTTTAAAAAAAATAATTATTTAGAAGAATAATTATTTAGAAGAATAGAGAAAAGAAAAAGCTTTACTGTTAAATACATTATTTTGTTGTATCTTTTTTAGAACGAATGCCAATGAAGGTGGGGAAACGAGGTTTTCCGGATTCATTTATCTCAAAGTACTTGATTTTGATGATAGTTCCTTTAGGAAACAGCTGCTTATAGGTTTGCCTTTGTAAATCCGAGAAGCCACCGCCAACAGAAAACTCTACATTCTTGTGCTTGCCTTTCATCCATTTTACTGTTAATTTGCCCAACATAGTAGAGTACTTTCCTGAGCCAAGTTCATATCCAGTTACAATAGCTTCGTCATCGAAAAATGTTTTAACTTTTAACAATGTGCTACTTCTTTTATTCTCGTAGTAACTTCCTGGTGCTCTCAACATCAACCCTTCTCCTCCTTTTGCTAGGACAGATTTCTGCATTCTTTGCAACTGTTCTACACTACTTATTTTTATATGAGGAACTACTTTTAGATATGGCGATGCAGTTTTTTGGACAACCTTTCTTAGCTGTTTGTATCTTTCTTCAAATGGTTCTACCAACATTGGTAAGTCAAAAACTAAGAATTTAATCTGTCTCCATTCAGAGTCCACTGGTGTGTTTTTAGAAACAATACTCATGACATTGGCAAAGTCTCCTCGTTTTGTGAACAGTTCACCGTCAAGAACTACATCATTTGGTAGTTGATCGGTAAACCATTTTGGTGCATGAAATTTGTTGTTGTTTCTTGATATGAATGTACCATTATGATAAATACTTCTTACTCCATCAAGCTTCTCGGATACAAAATATCCAACTGGATTGATTTTGTCACTGTATGCTTTTGCAAGCATAGGCTGGAATGTGTTCTTATTGAACTTGCGGGTATGGGATGTAGAAGTCTTCGGCGAACTTGACTTGGGTGAGCTTTTTTTAGGTGAGCTGGTTTTGTTACTTGCAGATTTAGACTTGGTTTTCTTGGGACTTTTTGACTTGCTCTTCTTAGCACTAACCCTTCGGGTGCGGCTCTTTGAGCCTGTTCTCTTAGGTGACTTGGTTTTTTTAGGTGACTTGGTTTTTTTAGGACTCTTTGACTTGCTCTTCTTTGGGCTTTTTTTCTTAGGTGAGCGGGTTTTTGAAGGTGTCTTACGAGCACCCGCACGATTCTTAGGTATCTTTCGTTTAGGAGACTTCGAGGAGCTCTTGCTCTTCTTTGGTGACTTGGTTTTCTTAGGTGAGCGGGTTCGGGTTTTTGAAGGTGTCTTACGAGTACCCGCACGACGAGAAGGAGACTTCGAGGAGCTCTTGCTCTTCTTAGGTGACTTGGTTTTTTTAGGTGACTTGGTTTTTTTAGGTCTCTTTGACTTGCTCTTCTTAGCACTCTTTGAGCCTGTTCTCTTAGGCGACTTGGTTTTGTTCGATGACTTGGTTCTCTTAGGTGAGCTCCTATTCGATGTGCTCTTCTTAGGTGAGGGTACCTTTTGCCAACGTTTAACACCATTGGCTGCAACTTTCACGAACCAAAAGTTTCCATCATTGCCTTGTTTAATTGTCCTTTCTGAAAAGAGGGTTGCACTTTCGCTTGGACTGGGGCGCGCCATATCTTTAAAACAACAAAATAATCTGTTGAAATAGGGTATTTTATTGTTTACAAATTTTCAGAGTTGTCATTCTGGCATTCTGTGTCAATTCTTTTCAATGAACTTGATGGTGTTCTAACTGCCGAGCACAGTTGTCCACATCTTGATGTAGGACAGTAGAATTCAGAACTAGTGTAAGTGTCTTCTTTATAATCTTGGAAGAAGTAGGAAGGCAAGTAGTCGTTAAGCGAAACAAACTTGTTATACAAAACACGATAACTATATGGTGTGGTATTCTGAATATCGTTAAGAGCTCTTGTAAGAGGAACTCTCTCCCCATGGTCAATCTGACAATTAATAACAAATCCTGAGTTGTTGGTAAAACCTTGATGAGTAAAATCTCGGAGGACCCCAGCATGTGTTGTGATAAACACATTCAACTGATTGTTGTTGATGTCAAATTGAGGCAGAATAATGTTTGCAAACCACTGTACAAACTCTTTGATATCACCTGGCTCCTTACGTAGATGCTCATATGCATCAATATAACTGAAGTCAAAGTAGTCAAGTATACCTTGTGACCTGAGATACTGTTTTTGTTCATCGACTTGTTTCATTGCATAGGCGGGTGTTGTTTCCATGACAATCCTGCTTTCCCTGCTATAAATATCACTAGAACCTTCGTCGATTTCGCGTAGCAAAGGGAAAACGTATATCTTGTTTGGTGGGTTCTTCCACTTCCTAGTCATATAATATGCTGTTTCCATACATCTAATGAGCGGTGAGCATCCGACTACATGGATTGTATCGATGTTGAATTTGATGTCCCCTGTAACCTTTCCCAAGTTTCGGATGAGTTTACTGATTACGCACCCGTTTCTTATTGATGCATCTACACCAAGTGTGGTTAATTCTGGGTCTACAAGATTAAGATAAGCAATAGACATTTTTTGGAGTGTTCCTTTCTTCACTAATGGTCCCAGAGCGTTATGACACCCGTGACCGTGTCTTATAAAAGCAAAGTTTACATTCATTATTACATTATGCAGTGAAAATAAAAATGGAGATGATTGTAGTAATTCATCCGTCCAAATATTAAGAAAATATTATATGTGTTAATTAATTAAGTTTGGGCTGCGAATATGTCTACACCATTAGCAACTATTTTCGAAGGAGATGTCACCCTTGAACAAGGTAGTGATGTTGCGCAGTTCGGGTGGGGTGACCTAAAAGTGAATAGACGTGTGATTGTTTACGGCACTGATGATAGTACAGGAGCAGCTAGTCAAGGATCGCTTATAGTTGATGGCGGTGTAAGAATAGCAAAATCACTGCATGCTCAACAAAATGCAAATGTACTCTACGGAGTTACAAGATTAACAGAAACAAGAATCGATACAACAAATGGTCCTGTTACTATAACTGGTGGAAACACTGTCAGTATTTCAGTTGGAGCTTCGTCTCAATTCATTTCCACTGGCGGGAATTTGACATTGGGTTCTAACGATCAGTCTGTGCAATTGTACGGAGGTCTTAATGGCGCTACAGCCGTTGACATTGCTGCAACAAATGCAGGTGGTGGCGTTAGAGTAATGTCTGGGGACACGGGTGTTGTATCATTCGTAGCTGGTTCTGGTGGGATTTCTGGGTTTACCTCAAATGGTAATATATCACTTACTTCAAATAATGCAAATGGAAGTTTTATTGTAAACAGTTTGACATCTAATCAAAATCTGGTGTTAGGAGTCGCTGGCGCCACAGACTCGCAGATACGTATTGAAAGTTCAGGTATCAATGATACACGAACAGCTATGATACTAACAACGACAAATACAGCTGGTCATATTGCTATTTCCAATGCAGGTGGGTTGGGCGATGGAAGCATCACTAACCTTGTAGGCTCTGGTGGATACAATGTGTTAACAAACACAGGAGGAGCTATTAGTATTACTTCACGAGGCGCTGAGTCACTGTATCGTGTGCAAAGTGCTGGTCCAAATCAGAACATGACAGTTGAGCTAATTGGAGATACAGACTCTTCTCTAAAAATTCAAAGTTCTGGTACAAATGCATCAGTTGATGCAATTAGCATTAAAACTACACATATCAATGGTAGTATATCTGTAAGTCAACCGACTGGGTCGTTGGGAGGAATTTCTATGTTAACTGGTACTGGGGGGTTTGAAACTCTAACACAATCAGGTTCCATTACTATGCATGCATCTGGAGCAAGTAGCACTTATACAAATTCAACCATTGGGGATAATCAAGATCTCATCGTCAGTGTTACTGGAAATACTGATTCTCGTGTTGTAATCAGCTCATCTGGCACTGGACAAGAAGCTGTAAAAATTCAAACAACAAACGGGACAGGCGGTGTTTTGGTGTCCAGTGTCGGAGGGATTCAGCTGCAGAGTTCCGACCCATACACAGGCGTACGGATTGCTACAGAAACCCCAGGTATTCCTACAACTATAGGCACGCCTACAGGTGTTACGACCATTCTAGGAGACTTGTTTGTAAGAGGAAATACATCAAGTGTTGACCAGCAAGTAGTGACGATAGATGACAATATCATTGTGGTAAATAATGGACCGTATGGGACATCTGATGGTGGTATAGCTATAAAGCGTTATCAACCTGCAAATGACACTGGAGTAGGCGACGTTGTAATAGATTCCCCCGACCACACTGGGACAGTACAAAATGGTGGTAATACATTAACATCAATTCACCTGAGCAGCACAGCAAGCTCTACTGACGACTACTATAATGGTTGGTGGGTCAAAATCCTTTCAGGTACAGGTGCTGGTCAAGTGCGAAGAATAAAAGACTACGATGGCTTAACAAAGATTGCCACAATTTACAGCACAGCTGAACAAACTGGCTTATTGGCTAATCCTCAACCAGTTGAGGGTATGGATTTTATCACTGTTCCTGACATAACTTCTACGTATGGCGTGTATGCGTGTCATTTTGTCATGAATATATGGGATGAATCAAATAACGAATTTGCTCTTGTTTGCAGCACAACAAACCCATCTGATCCCAACAATCCTTCATTTGAACCGGTTATCACACATTATAGCAATTTACACATCAACAACCTTCAAAGCAATGCTATATATACAAACACGATAAACGACTCACTTGCTGACATAATAACAACAATCGTGTTGAATGATAACTCAACCACGCCTGTTACAATTCCAGGTGTCCCACATAATTATGGGATATATATGATTTATGTCAAACCAGAAAGTGTTACAACAAGAACTTATGCAATATTTATGATTGGTAGAGTCAATGTCAGCACTACACCAGGGACATTTACTAGATTACTGTCTGTTAAAGGTGCGCAAAATGAACAGTTGTCAATTCAATGGAGAGCCGACGAGTTTCCCGAACTATATTATAGACCCCAACCTGGAGGCGGTGGCTCTACAACATACAAAGTTAAGATTGTTAGCTTGTAGTTTGGGTCATTATTGAAGTTTTACTTGTTGTGAAGTTTTCATATCAACAAGTAATTTAGGTCAACTAATACAGAGTATGACAGAATGACACCAATAAAATCAAGTACATACCATCGTTTTCACAGGAGCACTAACTACAACACATTATCAGTAACACATTATCGAGACACAATTCCTGTAAGACCGACAAGATCACATTATCAATAAACATTATCAATAACACATTATCAATAACACATTATCAATAACACATTATCAGTAACACATTATCAGTAACACATTATGTAACAACGTGTACATTAGAATTATTATAACAAGTGATTTGTTGCGTATGAATGATGACCAAAAATACCTCGTGGTTCTGCGTAATGAAGGCAACGTTACCACATTATAACCATACAATGCATGTGGTTTTTTAGACATGTTAAAAAGCAATTCATTGACGCTATGATGATACAATTCCTTTTCATCATCTGTCAACATTTCATAGTGAACTCCAACGGAGTCTTCATTAAAATAAATATAAGGATTAAACTCTTTGCGACACAATGGACAATGTTTGTATCCATTAATGATAAGAAGAAACAAGCATTTTTGGTGAAGCACGTGCTTGCAACATGACAGTGTCATTGCAGTACACAATTCTGGTTTGTCCAGACATAAACAACAAACGTCGTCCGTTTGTAATGATTGGTCCATTTCTATAACAACAGATTTTGTAACTTCTATCGTTATCATTCTTCGGTTATTGTTGCACTAAAACATCTATGCATTCAGTTTTTTTAGCAATTGGAGTATTCTGGAGTATTCAACTGTCATTCTAGAGTTATTAGGCGTGTAAGGTTTTTTGTGCAATTTTATTTGTTGTGCATTACTAATACATAGGAACAAGTATGGACAACCGACTTGGTGAACACTATCAAAGGTATCAGAGACCAAACTTCGTTGAACACAATAACCAATCGTTTCAACACAATAACTACACAAACGTGTACGCAAAAGAATACAACCAGCAGTTGAGTACTGCTAATGAACCTTCTATTGAGTACGAACCTGTTGACTACTACCTAACCGTATCGTCCCGTGATAGAGATACATCACAATATCCAACTGTAAGCAGCTATACTATTACATTTCCAAATGAGTTCAAAAATATTACAAGTATAGAGCTTATCCAAGCAATCATACCAGATCAAAACAGTGTAACTGCAGAACCATACTTGTTACTAAAGGTAGCTGAGATTGAAGATGTTATGGTATCTCTTGATAGAAACATGTCTGATGCTTTTGCAATTCTTCAACTGTCACAACCAGTTATTGCAGGAAGCTTTATTCAGATCGACAAGCGCATACACGAGAATACAGTGAAGAGTTTTAAAGTTCCCAAAGCATCTCTTGCAAAGATGTCAATAACAGTGTGTGACTATGCAGGCAATCCTTTTAATTTTGGAACGGATAACCAGGTGCCCCTTAAAGCCTTGCAAAACACATTTGTATTCAAGATTGTCTGTCTGGAGAAGCGAAGACAACAATTGAATCACCGCAATGTATTTTAACTATGCAAGAGGGCAAGAGTTTAAATCAAGTCCCGTTTAGTCTGCTTACTATCGTATCGTACACTAAAAATATGTAGTACATGCCTAGAAGTTGATTGCGATTGTCCCTGAAAAATTATTCTTTTAAGCTTTCGGAAAGATAACTGATTGCAACCATGGAGAGAATAGTGATATGCACTACAAATTTTGGCGACAATAAAACAGATGCAAACATTTAGTATTTCTTATTATACGTTGATTATAATAAAATTTATTGCTTTTTTGTACCGGTAAATCTTGTGCTAAGACCACCTCGTGGTCCAAAAGCATCTGTCTCTACACTTTGTATAGCATTTGGGGGTTCAACACCAGGGGTGTTGTCAAAAATATAAAAGTGACGTTTGTACAATTCTGAGTCTCTAGGATTACATGAGTTTTTCTTCGTCTCAAGGAAGTTTCTCATACCGTCTTCTATGGCAACATCACCGTGTGACAATTGATACCTGCTTGGCATTGTAGGAAATGGTAGTTGACCAAATTCATTTCTGACATTGCAGTTTGTCATGATGTTTCCTGACTCTCCTTGTCTTAATGAAGAAAATGAGTCGATCTGTTCAGCTGGAACAAAGAGTTGGTCCTTGATAGTCATACCAAAAAAGTTCAAGTTTGCTTTTGCATCAATAAGGTCTATGTGATTTGTTGTGATGAACTTTAGCTTTTTGCTGTTATCTTGCGTTCTTTGTTGAATGCTACATGGATCGTCAATTGTCTTGTTGAACTCGCGTTTTGAAACTTGTTGAAAAGTAGAGTCATCAAAGTTGCTACTATAAAGCATCGTATATATACTACAATCAAATAAAATAAAATTGTCAAAAGGCTACATGACGCCAATAATATTGTGCATGTGAAATGACTACACCACTGTACTCTTGTAGCTGGCTTATGTAACTGTCTCTAACTACAATTTCTTGTTGTTTAACTGTGTAACAACCAAACGAGATCAATCCAGTTGCAATTAGAATAATCAACATTGCCATTGAAGATAATTGTCTCGTATTACTGTTCTTGATAATTGTCTCTGTATGATGACGGCACTTTTCTTGCCCTTTTTGTTTATAGCTTTTACACATACGGTTTGTTGATGCAACTGCTGTGCACAAGTTTTGTGGTCTAGGCATCGACTCAGCTCAGCTCAGCTAATGGTGATGGTATAGTCAGTGCTTTTGATTTTCATTTTTTCATTGTGACGTTTCTTTAAATGGTGTGGCAGCGCCTTGAGGAAGAATTTTTGGTTCCTTGCTGCTATGATACCATATATGCTCTGAAAAAAAGGATAGTTCCGGGACTTCTTCGCGAGTTGGAAGTTCTAAACTTTTAAGTATACCTTTCACAGTCCCATGTTCATGTAGTTCAATCATCACTTGTCTCATCAACTCGACATCGCGCATTCTATCATTACTCTTGAATCGGTAACAGAAGACAACAGAATGCGTTGTGCATCTATGATACAATATTTCTCCATCTAAGAAATCCATTCTTTTCATGGATTTGTGAAAACTTCCGCTTTCGTTCATGATAAATCTACTCATCTCGACATCTTCATTCAAGTTAAACGCGAATTTATACTGATGTTGAATAATACATTGAACCAAGTCCCTTGAAATTACCATGTTTGTGCCTGAAATGTCAAAGTTTTGCAGATGTGGTCCATTGATCATTGAGCCTCCAAAGAACTGCTCTACAGGAACATTTATAAACCATTCATTCAACTGTCTAAAGTCAAATAGAGTTGACACATTTGTGCGCAAAATCAAATCGTATGTTGGAAATCTTTCTTCGATATACTCGTAGAAGGTTATGGTTTTACGTAACATATTTCTTGCTGTTTCTGAATGTCCTGTGTAGAGATCTGTCCAGTAATATTTTTCTCTATCCTGGTAGTTTTCACTTCCATATATGAAAACAAAATCGTATGTACATTGGTTGGTTTTATTTAGTTTTAGTTTTGTATGGTAATGCTTGATGTTTTCCTCCCATACTTGTTTTAAAGCGTCATACACATCTTTGTGTGATGCTAATATTCCTACGACTATATGTTTCATAGTATCTCTTATATAAACTGTTTATTTATTTTTAAGCCTAGCTTTGGAGAACTTCGCTTTGCTTACTAACAAGGACGTCGATGTGATTGATATGTAAGTTTGTTTGGACATTGTAAAATTTGATTAGTTCAGAAGAGGCTCCCATTTACCGAACGTACTATTAAACACGCAATCTTGCAGTATGAATGACTTGTTTTGCAGCTTAGCCTTAATATACTTTGAAGCTTTTAAACCTTTGATGTAAAGAATACCTTCGTGGTCCCCGTTGTCTGCATTGTATACGTTGTATACATCTGCATATTTACCATTTTCGATGCGTTTTGCAAGCTGCTTATCGTGTTTGTTTGCTTCAGTGACAAACTGTTGCTTAGAGAAATTGTTAATTTTCTCTACTGCACACAGTTGATGTCTGAAAATAAAGTTATTTTGAAACACAGCAATCATGTTTTCATTATCTGTACGAAAAACATTATGAACCCCTATTGTCAAATGATCATTCAAATACCTTAAATCTTTGCCTTCAAAGACCAGTTCATTCAACAAACAATGACGTAAGGCGTAGTCACAGTCTACAACATCCCCGTCTCTTACTAGAATGTCAGATAAGAGGTAGGTGTATTTCCCGTTTACTTCATACAGGTATCCTTCAAGAAGCATTTCATTGTTGAACGAGTTGTTGATCTCAAGATAAAAATCAGATATGACATGTTTTGTAGTTTTGCATTGGGAATAGTACTTGACAGTGTTGTCGCTTGGAAAGAAGTATAGCAGGTTGTAATTTTCTTTGCATGTTTCTATAGATGATTTTGATGTTACATAGAGATAGTATTTTCTGTTATTGTTTGGAATGATGAAAGTTTGTTTACCTCCATCGAATGGTTGATTTGTTTGAATACGTGCATTATAAGAACGTAGTAAAGGTGCCAAATATTTTGTTTTTAACAAAATTGACTGATCGTGATTCACACTTTTGTTAATGAAAGATGTATTAGGTTGCATTGTGAAACAATGTTATTCTGCGAAAATTTTCATTTTTTCAGAACTACCACATTCGTTATTACCTAAAAAATAAAATGGTCACTTTTAAGTAGAGGAACCAATGTCTGTTTACTTGGAAGGAAATGCTTTTATTGATGGAGGGCAACTACAAAACGTAGTTGTTACAAATACCAGTATTGGTAATTGTACTATCACTACAAGTGCATTAGATATGAACTTGGCGAATATAACCAATGTGAAAGACCCGATGCTAAATCAAGATGCCGCTACAAAACTATACGTTGACAATCTTGGTATTTCAATAACATCCGTGACATTGAATGGTACAACGGACACGCTGATTTCATCTGCACAAAAAGGTTCTTTCAGGATACTTGTGGACAACTCTATTATCAACGGACCATCTGCCGTCTTTGATGTGACAAAGAGCGAGGCAAGTAGACATGCTCATGTGGTTCGAACAGCAGCATCACCTGGGTATAATACTGATATTACGCTTCGTGTGAGCTGGCCACCCAGCTCAGGAATCATGTTGCGCAAAACAGGAACAAATTTTGATGGTGCTTATAGAGTTAAAATCTTGTAAGAACTTTCACTTTCTCAATCAAAATTTTGCGCAAAACTCAATTTATGTGGGTCTTTCCATTCTAGCTGTGTTTGTAACTTAGCTAATGATTCTGTGACAATCTTCAGCTGATTTTGCAGCTCGATAAGTTCTTGACGCATCACTTCTAGTTTATTAATACCTACATCAGTATCTATTTCCTGTACGTCAGTTTCATCTGCTGTTTTAAAAATGTACTTATATAATCCAACACCAATCAATGCAAGTGCAGCTACACCTCCGATTAGTCCATCATGTCGTGAATTTGCGTGCAAAGTTTCTTGAAATGTCATCTATCTTATTGTTTTACTATAAGCTAAAAGATGTTTTTAAACTAATCTAACTAATCTATGTAGTAATTCTGCTTTGACAGTATTACTCCAATTTCAGAAGTTTTCGCTTAGCATTTGTTAACTGCCCTCTCTTCATTTATTCCAACCCCTTTATAATGAACAGTTGCGTCAATATTAGCAGCTTTTACATCAGGATGTAATGTATAGTATTGTGCTGCATCAAAATTACAGTTAAGTCTACCGCAAGGAGACCTTTTCTCATTAATACCATATGTAAGATAATGATTTTTTAATCTCTCAGTATCATTACCAAAAGCAGCTTTTAAATCAGGATACAGATTTGCGTATTCTACAGGATCAAATTTACACAGTGTTGACTTGAGCGTCATATCAGCTCCAAGAGTGAACCCGGTGCAATCTATAGTCTTTGCTCCCCCCCTCCACCCCCATGAATCAGCAATAGCAGGACTTGGATAATGCTTTATTACACGGTTACCCTCGTATCTGTAAATCGCACCTTCTCCCTTTGGATTGTATCCAGTACACGATATCGCTTCACCCGCTTTTGCTGGTTCTGGGACCGGTGGTGTTGATGTTGTTGTTGGTGGTGTTGATGTTGTTGTTGGTGGTGTTGTTGTTGTTGGTGGTGTTGTTGTTGGTGTTGTTGTTGGTGTTGTTGGTGTCGAAGTTGTTTCTTCCGAATCATCCTCTTCTACTTCTGTATCCTTAGATGTTTGATTAAGCAATAAAAATGCAACAGCAATAACTATCAATAGCGACGATAGCATAACAGAAGAACCAACGAACAACACAATATTATCATTAGCCATTATGTTTTATGTAGTATGTACATAAAATAAAATTTATATTATGTGTAGATAAAGAAGTTCTCGTGCAACTTAAACTTCCTTTGGTCTCAATGGGATAGGGTCAGCAAGGTCAGTAAGATCGTCGTCGTCGCCAGCAGTCTCTGCATTGTCAGCTGGTGGTTGTGATACAGCCTCTGATGAAACTTGTGGCTGTGGGTTTGCTGTGACAAATTGTACAACCTTGCTAAGCAGAGCCGCGTCGTTGAGAGTATAAGCTCCATGTCGTTGCCCTTTGTGAATACCTTGGATAAGTAAACCCTTTGCACTTTGTGCGTTGATTTCTTTATCTTGAGCTCCGTTCAAAAGAACATCTGCTGCTCGTTTAAGAATCTCAGCTTCTTGCAAAAGAAAAGCTCCTTTTTGTTGAGCTAGTTCTACGTATTGGCAAATAATTTGTACAGAGTTTTCACTATCAAGTGTGATAACAGTGGGTTGAGTGTTTGATGGTTCGTTGCTTGTCATTTTATTGCTTTGAAATATTATAGTTTCTGCTTTGAAAATATTATAGTTTCTTGAACACACTGCCATAAATTCATTTTTGCGTTGTTAAATGGTTTTGCTTTTGTTGGTTAGTGAATAAGGATGATTGATTCACTAATCGGAGATGTCACAAATGAAACACTCAGTTACATGTTTAAACAAATAAAACGCAAAAGGAATCAAAAGCGTATAGCATACATAGTCGACTTTATCATGGGGCTAGCTATCAAACGTATTCAGCCATACATGTACGCTATCATGGCGATTCTTATTGTTTTATTTGCAATGAACTGCTTTCAGTTCTACTACTATATTAGACTGTTTATTGACTCGAAAAATCAAAATACAGTAATTCCAATACCTGATATGTCAAGTATAATATAAGCCCACCTTTCATACTTACAAAAGAGCATACGCAAATGACCATATAGTGGTCAAACTTATACATACGAGTTCAGATTGTAATGTCTTTCCCATTCTTGAAACACAAGCTTTCGTTTTTCTATTGACATTTGCAAATGTTCTTCATACTTCTGTAAAAAGTTGCCGTCTTTACATAGCTCCACTGCTTTTTCCAAGAAGTTGCATTGTTTGGTTATCAGACTGTGATTCATGAATCTCACCTTGTCAATAAACTCATCAGGTATTGTGTTGAACAAACTAAACGATGTGAATTTTGACAAGTGATTTTTCAGTGAGGAATGGAGCTGTCTTAGTGTATCTGTAACATACTTTCTGCTTTCATCATCAAGACGGAACTTTTTACACACGATGTACTTCTCAGAGTTGGTTGGTCTGCTTGTCTTTGGTTTGTATATATACACTTCTTCATAGCACAATGATAAAAGGTACAGAAGCTGTACACTTGTATCTGTGAAAATATCAAAAACTTTTAGTATGAACTGGCCTCCATGCAGCTGTAGTTCCAAGGCTGCAAATATCTCGCTTAGTATCAAATAGTAGTGCAATTGTTCTTTATTATTGAAGTCGGTTCCTTCATCAAATCCTCCATCCGCAGTAACAAGGTAAAACTCACTATTAGAGATATTCTTAATGTGAGTTATATTGTCCCAGTTATTGATGTCTCCTGTGTTGTCTTTACCATAGGTTATACAAACGTGTTTGTTTATGATGTTTTTATTGTATGACGGTAGATTGTATGCTCTGTACTGTGGCAAATCTTTGTTCAACGAAATTGTGTACACACGGTGCTCATACTTTGGTTTACGCTTTTTCTTTTGTACGGCAATGAATCCATCGTCATCTACCACTTTGTCAACGTTTAGTTTTAATTCAACCAGCCTATCCAGTTGTAAATATATGTTCGTGCCTTGAATAAACCCTCCCGGTGCTTCTGCACAATGAAGCACCAAGTGTTTATCTTCATATGTATCAAACAGTTCAAACTCATTAATGATTTCCCAATACTTGTAGAAAGCTCTATTGATGATTGGATCTTTTACAAGAAAGTCGTACTCATTGATATACCACCTTACTTTTTTCCAATCGTCTGTTTTAATGTTATCAATATGATCTCTGTACTCGTTTAACGCTTGAGTAAACCCGTACACTTCCGATGGCTGTTGCGGGTCACTTCTTTGCTGAACCTTTATTTGTAATGATTTTTTGTCCAGACCGACGTTCGTAGACAAGTCATATTTGTATGTCATGATTCCTTACCACTTGTACAAGAATACCTTTAAACTATATTCAATTTTACATTACTGCAACAATGAACACAAATGAAAAAAACCGCTACTCACAGAAGCACCTATGAAGTGCATCTGCTTTTGCGGTTAGTGATACATTTAGAGTGATTTATAGAAAGTTTACAAAGTGAGAAAAGTTTTTATAAAGAAGAATAAGATTTGAAAAAAAAAATAAAAAAAGTTGAATCAACTAAAAAAATAAAATTTGGAATGAAAAGATTCTTGAAAAAAAATTACTTTGAGTTATCACAATAAGACACAAGCCGTTGTAACAACTCATCCTTGTTTCCAGAAACCTTTAGACCAAACTCCTGCAAGTAAGATTTCAGTAGTTTGATTGTTACTGTCTTGGTTTTTTCAAGTTCTTGTTTAACCTGAGCTCTGCGCGTTGTTTGCTGTGTTTCTTGTGGTTGTGTTGTTTGCTGTGTTTCTTGTGGTTGTAGTTCACTGACTTCAAAAAGAATGAGTCCCTTATGTAACACCAAGTACCAATTGTCGTATTCAATGTCTTCGCATTCGTCATTTTTGCGTTCAATTACATGCTTGTGATATGTAAAGTACACATTCCCTTTTGTATTGTGCAAACTGTTGAAGTCTAATGGATCGTGTACATAAACTGGCTTATATGGAATCTTCATTTCATTGAAAGTATTAGCAATGTCCTCAAACACGTGAATGGTGCTGTCTGCTATGATGTTTTTATAATATTTGTACTCTATACAGTTCAATGCATCTATGATGTCATACTTGGATGTGAGTTTAACAACACTGATGTGCTTTTGATGAAGTGATATGGTTTCAAAGTTGAACTCTGTTTTCTGTGTTCCAAGGACAGGAATCACTGTTTCTCTGGGCAAGCGCACATCACAACTACTCCTCTTCTTGAACACAACGTACCTATTGAGAAAGGAAATGTCTCGCTCATACTCTGTTAGTTCGCAGCTGCTCAATGAACCAAGTGCTTCGAACATTCCAGTATCCACAACACTATAGTTTCTCTTGGACATGTAATCAACAAAGGTGGCATAGTTCACAACATACTCATCTGAACCTTCATTGAGAACATTATTGCCATTCAAAACAATTCTTAGTTTGTTGCCAAATTTACTTTGTGACGTGTCTACCTGACGTTTTAAGTAGTAGATGATTTCGTTGTTTTGTTCCCGGTAACAGTATTGTTCTGTCCCTGATTGTCTGCCATGCTTGTCAAACAAATCGTTGACCATTTTGTCATCCATGAAGGTAACAACAAAGTGGCCATTCTGTTGTAACGTAGCATCAAGGATGTCAACTAGGTTATTGAAAGTATGCTCGGACTTGAAAAAGTAATGCACGCCAAATTGACAGCATACAACTGGAAACTGGTTTGTATTTTGCTTAGTAATGGTTGAAAGGGCGTCGTCAGCACATAGGTCAAGTTTGAAAAACCGCCCGTTCAGTGTATGTTCCTTTCCTGCTAAAGTGGTGTGAAGTCTTCTTTCGCATTCAACGATTGACTTTTCAGAAATGTCGTATCCTACAACATGTTTGACGTTGTTGTACAGCCATTTGTGCAAGTCTCCGCCCTTGCCAGAACACAATTCTAATAAATATTCGCAGTTTTTCGTGTATTTATTATACAGGACTTCCTTTATTTTATTGTGATACTTTCTCATGCGTTCAAAAAAAAAATCACCCTTGTTATTGTATGTTGTGAATTTGAAAAGAAGGTCTTTCTCGATAGGATTGTGTATGTTGTTCCAAATGTCGCATGCAACTGTACTGAAGTTGCCATGTTTGTTTGGATTTGCAGTCTTGTCCCATCTGGTTCTCAAGGGTACAAACTTGCTCGAAACAGTGTTCCATCTATACTCAATTACCGTGTTGGTTTGGTACGGTTCGCCAGTTGTTGGGTCAATGATAGAGTCGTCAAACGATGTTTTGAACGTGAGAGCTTGTACTGGTGAAGGTGTTGGACACAGTTTCTCTACATCAAACAAGGCAAGTGTGCTTGGTTTTTGCGCAGAACCTGATTTGTTATCTTTGTGCTGAACATAAAGTTCCCACGTATTGTCTGATACCTTTTTTGAGAAGAAATCTATTGTATTTAGCTCTGCTGGTTTCCATTTCAATAACTTTGGCCACTTTCTTGCTGATGGGTAAGGCTCGTCCATTGGAGTAAAGATGAGTCCATCGTTTTTGTAGGGTTTTGATGACACTGAGTCGAGAATAGTCTCAGAACCAAGGAACACATTGTTATAGAAAAACTTTTTCATTTGCAAAATGTATTTATCATTGCTTGGAGTACTTTTTATGATGTCATTCAGTCTGTTCAAACGCGTTGCCAGCAAGTACTCTGTGTTTCCACGAAGATCCTTTCCATTGTAGGCAACCAAGTCAAATGCAAGAAAGTACACTTTGTTGTTAGCATGTACGAGTTCTCCATCAATAATACAAGAATGATAAGAAGTGGACTTGACATCCGTTTTACTAATATTGTTGAGATTGCTATCCATGAAGTAAACTTGTTGGGATTTTGTGATGAACATGAAAGCACGGTCTCCATCTGCTTTGTCGGTCACAGAGTACTTTTCCTTGTATAAATTTGCAATGCCATGTTTTTGAAGAGTTTCAGGTTGAGCACCCACAAAAAATGGGGTTCCGACGATACTCTTGTATTCTTGATGAATATTACGTTTTTCTGTATTGCTGATGATGTAAATGTTGTTTTGCCTGACTTGGAGTATAATAGTCAAGTACTGAATAATACTGTCATAGTCCTGAACTTTAACCTCCAACTCAACTTCATGTTTTGTTTGAACCTGTCCTGAGCTATTGCTTTCCTTGACAATAGTTAGGTCGAGGACACCGATAGGAAGGCTGTATGAGAAACGCTCCTTCTCTCTAATCAATTTGAATGCGTTCAAATCCAAATTACTTGGCTTGCCAATTGACTTTTCTGAAGCAAGAGACAGACGCATGTCATACTCATACACGTTGTACTTCCTGAAAGAGTTTTTGAGCATAAAGTCTTCCTTGTCGTCCCGTAATATACGTTTGATGTTTCCATTTCCTGAAGGATTGTCATAAATAAACTCCTTTGATACGGTTTTTGTATGTTTGAAATGACCTGAAAAAGCTCTCTTTAGACCATAAAATAACTCCAATTCAGCTTCGCTGACAAATTCCTTGCGCTGTGTTGTTTTGTTGAAAATAAACCTGCCAAAACGGATCTCAAACTCGGTGCGGTCTGATAGTTTAGCCAAAAATTCCTTAAACGTAGCTTGGTTGTCTTGATTAAGAGCAAAAAACATTATGGTTGTTTGAGTTTGTACTAGTATTTAACATACAATTTAAATACTAATAAAGATTCAGTTTTTTTGGGTTTTAGTTTTTTGCATGTCAAGTTCCTTAAATAGCCATATCTGCCCTGATACTTGGATATGGGAAATAGCCAACAACTTCAAAGTCTGATATGTCTATATCAGCAAAATCCTTGTACTTAATGCTGTTGTCTAGTAACAGCTTAGGCAAAGGCCTTGGTGTCCTACTTAGTTGCTCTTGTATCTGTTGAAGGTGATTATTGTATATGTGAATGTCTCCTCCAGTGTATACAAGCTTTCCGGGCTTCATGTCACATTTCATTGCCAAGATGTAAGTGAGAACAGCATAGCTGAATATATTGAATGGATTCCCTAAGAATAGGTCATTACTTCTCATCGTAAAGTGGCAATCAAGGTGCTTTCCACCACTAGCATCGTCACGAACGTAGAACTGACAGCTATAATGACACGGAAGGAGAGCAGTTTTATCAAAGTCAGGAGGGTTCCAGTAACACATCATGATACGTCTGCTGTAAGGATTCGTTTTTAGTTCATGTAATACATACTGCAATTGATCAAAACCACCAATCTTGGATGGCTCTATTTCTGACGTATCTGCAAACACTTGACTATACTTGGCACCAAAAAACCTAAACTGCCATCCGTAACCTGGTCCAAGTATACCTTCACAATAGTCTGTGAGGCCTCTTGAATCAAGAAATTCTCTTGAAGTATTGCCATCCCAAATCCTTACACCTTTGCTCTGTAATATTTTAGCATCAGTGTCTCCGCGTAAGAACCAAAGTAGTTCGTGAATAACATGCTTCCACGGTATACGTTTTGTTGTCAAAAGAGGTATGCAAGTACTAATATCAAAATGCATTTGTCCACCAAAGATACTTACAGTTCCGACTCCTGTACGGTCAGTCCGTAAGAGCCCATTTCTCATAACTTGCTGGCAAAGCTGAAGATAGGTATTTTCTTGTGTTTGATGATCCGGAACGTGTCTGTAGGTCAAGAACCTAAACTTCACTTTGAAGTCTGTATCGTACTTCTTCTCTGAAACAGAAATGAGTTTGTATGTCTGGTCCAAATGATCCATAAAGGTATCTGGTTGAAGTTCCATACTGTGCTTCAAATCAAGAACTTCCGTTAAATACACTTTTTGTGGTTTAACACAATCTGAACGTAAAAACATGTTGTATATATCAGCACCACCAATGACAAACGTATGTGCATTTGTAATTTTATAAAACTTCAAGAATTGTTCAAATGTCATAAAGTATGTGTTCTCTTTGAATGCATCCACTGATGCCATCAGTCTACACTCGCATGTTTTTGGAAATGGGCTAAGTTGGTGCAATGACTTATCTTTCGTGAGGACAATGTTTATCCTATCAGACAAAGGCCTGTGTGTTCTTGGAATACTAAACCATGTTTTTCTTCCCATGACCACGACATTCTTGCTTAATCTAGAGTCTGCAGAAAGAGATGTACTTGTTACACTCTTGAAAAATTGCATGTCTTCTTTAAGGTTTACAAGTAAACTATTATTCCTTCCAATGGCCAACCGCCCCTTATATTGTGACACGCATGCTATCAAACTTATTGTCATTAAATTCCTTGTGTGTTTTTATCTAATAAACTGTTATCCTTAAATTGCTTGCATGTTTTATTCGATTTTTGTTTGATAGACAACCTTTTATATTTCCTGCACAGTCGCAACACCAACAACTGCGGCAGAAAAAAAAATTATGTCACCTTGAACGCTTCTTGATACTTATTGAGCTTTACTGCAGGTCCAAGTAGCTCGTCTATAACATATTGCAAACATCGTGCTTGCTTTAGCACCAAGTCCTTGAAGATTCCTGGACTTACAGTAACGTACAATTTATACTCAGCAACGGAGTTATAATGTTTTAAAGCTTGATGGAATACTCTTAAAGCTTCAAAGTTATCCTTGGACATGCACTCACATATCAAACGTGGATATTCGATTTTAACACGGTATTTTTCGATAAGACGGACAACATCCGTATAAAAGGATTCTTCTGTAGTCATTCCTATTGCGTTAGTTAAAATGTGCATGAAGAATTTAGAATTCTCTTCTGAAAGTTTTGGAAAGCAATTTTTCATAAGAAAGTAATTAATCAAGAATATAGCTTTATCAGTGCATTGAGGTTGTGTCAGACATTTCAACACTAGGTACTCCAGGTAACACAGCTGTTTCGTCACATGTGTTGCGTTGGTCAACACAAAGTGTTCCGTAAAGATTTCCTGAAAAAGTACCGTGTTTGTAGTGTTCATACCCGCAAGAAAGGAAAGATAACAAAAGTGTCTGTTATCTAGCACTTTGTTTTTGACATGATAAACACGATAAAGTGATAGTACCTCAGTGTAGACTAATTCTTTCTGTTCTGGAAAGTTTCGCAAATATTGCATAATGTTGTTTGTCACTTTTGACAGTTGTAGCTCATTCAACATTTTGCGCATCAACAACCTATCGAATGCGCGTTTGTCGTCCTTGTATAGTGAATATAGTGTTTTGCATGAAGTAAAAAAGCGCAATGCAGAGCGAGCATCAAGATGTTCGGCAATGTAGTGTAGTACATCAAGATTGATTTTAGAATGAATCATTTGATTGATTTGAGAATGAATCATTTTAGCACAAGTTTTTGTACTGTGGTTACTTTTCAGTTTTTATTATACTCACAATACCTAGATTAACAACACGTGTGATGTTACAAGACCCTATCGTTCTTGGTATAGACTTTGGTACAACCAATAGTTGCATTAGCTATTATGACAATGACAATGGAAATGTTCGTGTGATACCCAATCCAGAAGGTTGGTTAACTACACCAACATGCCTGTATTTTGATGCAGAAAGTGCAGACATCCTTTTCGGTGTTGCTGCGGACAACTTGTTCAAGTCAAAAAATAACAGCACCTTTCTCAAAAATATAGCAACCAATATTAAAAGGCTTGTTGGAGTACTGTACAAAGACTATCTCAGAAACGAATCTCTCGTCAGCTTTTTCGTTTCAAAAGGAAATGAAATTGTTTGTGATATAGATGGCTATTGCGCTATAAAGTTTCAACATAACAACCAGACAAAAATACTTTCAATTATTGACATCATCAAGTATTACTTAAAGTATCTTGTAACATGTGCGTCAGAATGTTCAGGAAGGTCTGTTGAAAAGGTCGTAATCACAGTTCCTGCGTACTTTACAGATGTTCAGAGACAATTGATAAAGGGAGCTTGCGGAGGAATTGGTTTAGAAGTTTTACGTATCCTAAATGAGCCTACTTCTGCTGCATTGGCTTACGCACATAGCAAACAGAACAACGCACTGCAAGAAAAGGTCCTAGTTATTGACTGTGGTGGTGGGACGACAGATGTTTCGCTTTTGGTGATGGATTATGCAGAACATATATACGAAGTTAAGGCAGTGTCTGGGGACAACTTTCTTGGCGGAGAGGATCTGACGCAAGAATTGGTAAACTATGTTTGTAGGAAGTTGCAAATGCTTACACCAACAACAAAACAGCTGAATACTATCAAAACACAGTGCGAGTTAGTTAAGCAGCAGCTAAGCTTTACAACAAATGCAGCTATATTACTTGAAAACATCATTGAAGGGGAGGACAAAATTGTGACCATCTCAAGACAGCAATTCTTGGATATCACCGCAACCTTTTTCAACAAGATCAAAAAGATGCTGCGAGATGTAGTATGTGGTCATTCCGACGTTGTTAAAGTAATACTTGTTGGTGGAACAACTAGGACACCAAAGTTTATTGACTTGTGTAAGGAAGTTTTAGGACAGCATGTAGAGGTTTGTAACAACTTAGACCCGGATCAGACAATCAGTATGGGTGCAGCTGTTCAGGGAGAACTGTTAAACAATAGGGAGTCAAATGTCCCTGACATGCTTCTTCTTGACGTTGTTCCAATGTCTCTTGGTATAGAAACAGTTGGTGGTATTATGTCAGTGCTTGTATCACGCAACACAAGTATACCTGTAAGTAGGACACAAATATTTACCAACACAGATGACAACACAGATACATTGAACATTAGTGTATTTCAAGGTGAGAGACGGCTAGTTAAGGACTGTACTTTACTAGCTACATTTCAACTAAATGGACTGAACAACACTATGAGAAAGGAAGAAATGAAAATTAGGGTTTCTTTTGATATAGATGCTGATGGTATCGTTTCTGTCAGTGCTCAAGACACAGATGGGAATCTTGCACAAACGTCTATACATGTGACAAAAAGCAATGTTCAACATGAAACAACAGATGACCTTGATATGGACATTGTTTTGCAAGATGCTTATAAAACGAGCCAGATATATGCAAAACTTGAGTTGTATAACAGTTTTAGAGAATTACTGACGTTGTTTCATGACAAACATGATACACTAGGACTCGGTGAAGATCAATTCAGGGTAGCAAAGGCGAATGAACTATTCAACCAAGTGTTCCAGGTGATTAGAAACTATGAAATGTACTCTGCAGAGCAACTTATGAAAGAAAAGGAGAAATTTGAAGAAGAATGGCACACTTTAATGCTTTGTCATGGAGCGTTTGGAGGTTCTTCTCATATTGACTTAGAAGATGTGTAGTAAGATAAAAAAGTTACTTTCTTATTGTTATTTTGTTGGTTTAAAATAGTAAGAATCGTACATTATCACAATGTTTGACTTCAAAAGAGAAGCACAGGATACCTATATAACTCTACGAACTCTTGGTAAGGGAAGTTTCGGTACTACATACCTAGTTAAAAAGGAAGGTGACTCGGAGAACACGTATGTCATAAAAGAGTTAAAGTTGACGCCGACAAAGATACCTGAGTTGATGCAAGAGATAGGAGCATTGCGCAAGATTGCAAAGCATGGATGCAAGAAGAATCTACTGTGCTTTCGCGATTACTTTGTCAACTTTGACAAAGGAACATTCAACATCATTACAGATGCATTCCAAAATGCAACAACCCTAAAGGAGTTTATAAAAGGTGTCAAGTCTAGGAAGGAACTGTTAGATGTATATGATCTGTTGAAGATTATGAATGGGATGATGGAGGCTCTTGCGTACTTGCACAAGATTGGTATAGCACATAGTGATATTAAACCTGACAATATCTTGATAAATAACAATTTGGAAATACAGATTATAGATTTTGGGTTAGCATGTTTAAAGCGGTGCAGACCATCTGGTACTGTTTTGTTCGCTTCACCAGAAATGCTACGCATGATTGGTGGAAAGCGTGAAGTGTCTTTAGACACATTGAAAGCAGCTGATGTTTTTAGCATGGGTATTGTCTTTTATCTATTAGCTAACCTTGAGTTCCCGTTTTCATTGAAACGTAGTCCATATGCAGATGAGGAAGTACAACAACTTCAAGAGTCAAGCTTTGTAGATGAAAGTGTTCTTGAGAATACAATATCCGAAGTGAATCATATGTTTCCTGTTGCTAACCCAAGCGATATTTACGGATTGGACGCTTTTTACAGTAACATGGGAAAGTACATTTTTTCATCATATGGACAGAATCAAACAACTGTTGTTAGACAACTGAACGAACTTATAGAAGACATGTTGACTATCCAAACTAAAGCAAGACATGCTAGACCATCAGCAAAGAGGGTGCTGGCACGCTTGAGAAGAATAATTAACAAAACTGAAGCTGGATTGAATCCGTTAAATCTATCATCGTTGCCACTTAGCGATGATGAGCCATCTCCAAATGTACCGCCATTGACGCCTTTTTAATCTAATTTGAATGGAAATGCCTTTGAACCCTATACGTCACGCCAGTTTTTGATATCAATTTCACATGTTGATATCAAGGGAAAACGCTAACTATCATTATGAATCGTTTTCTTGTGTCAAATAATGTGATTCACGTATGTTGAATGGGCTCTTGTGTTTGATTATGTATTTCTTTCTTTCTTGTTGCAATAAATCCTCAAATTCTTGTGCGTACTTGTCTGCAGCAGCCATGTTTGCCTCATTGTACATATTATACCACATCAATTCGTTAGCGTACGTATCTACAGTATTTTCATCAATATTCGTGTTGTTATTGCTGTTAGTGATATTAGTCGTGTTAGTGTTGCTAGTGCTATTAGTGATATTAGTCGTGGTAGTGTTGTTAGTGCTATTAGTGTTAGTGTTGTTAGTGTTATTAGTGCTGACAGTGTCATCTATATCCATATAGACATTTTCGTCCTTGTCTGTTATACTCAAATCATGATCGATAATCATGTCTGAGTTTTCATTTGTTGATTTTATAGCTCGCAACGTCTTGTATCTCATCTCGTCTTTGTCCTTTTTATTATTCCAATACCTGGCAGCTGCCAAGTGAGGGGTAGTATACGTCTTCTCCAAATCTTTGAGTAGATAATCAAGTGATGCAACTGGTACTCCGTATTTTGTTCTAAGGTTCACAACATCGCGTTGTTGAACACCTTCATTTGATGTGAGTACGACGTCAAGAAAAGGTATGTCTACAGGAATGCTATAACGATTTTTATAGTAATCAATGTGTACAATTGTACGAAAGTCTATAGAAAAAAGGTCGACTGGTAGCTCGGAATGTTTTTCAATATAACGTAATCTGAACTGATTACCGTCTACATTCAAGTTAATACTGACATATGTTTCCTCTGATATGAAGTCTTCTTTTATGATTGCATCTCTTAGGATGTCGTGTTTATGTTCGATGAGGAATGTCACGAATCTGGACATATCCTTTACTATGAGACTTTCAAGCATTTTATTCTTGGCGCGTTTTTTTGAACTACCACGAGTGCTATTGTGCTTTGCTGTAATATAGTCTGGATGAACGAAAATTTTAGTGTCAAAGTCTGATGTTTGTGAGATGTTGGCATCATATCGTCTCATAGCATCGCCTCCTACAAGTACGAGAAATGCATCTCCATCCAACATCACATCTAAACTTTCTGAAAAATCTCTAAGAAAACTGTTTACATACGGTCGTATACGAGGAATAAATTCATGCTCGACAACTTTTGTTATGTCAAAGTTAAGAGACACAAGTATCTTTTCGAGAAGCTCACGAAGCAAGAAAGGGTCAAAATACTTGGAACTGCCAAAAACATCCGAGTAGACATTTAAAGCAGCTTGATACGCTTCCAAAGGAGATCGACCAGACTGTTGCATTGTGCGCAAAAGTAATCCTTTTCGAAAGGCATCAACATTCAACCCCTTTTCTTTTCTAGGTGTTACAATGAACTCTGAAAACAAAAGAAGTCCTAATGGATTTAAGAATTGCAAGTTCAGGTTTGGTACACAAGACGTGGACAATAAATGCTGTTTAATCTTACTGATCTGTACATCAGGCAAAACAAAGGACTCAAAATAGAACAATAGCTTGTTCTTAACTACAAGTGGCAATGATTTACGGTTCTGTGAGTCGCGGGAATCCAAGCTGATGACTGATATAGCATCGGCAAATGGCATAGTTCCTGTTGAACCATCCATTTTTTTGTTTTGCTGCGCTTCGTAGAGAGGATGGGACTTGGCTTTTTTTGACTTGATATGTATCATCAATGACTGACATGGAAAGAGGACACAATTTTCCTGCATTGTAGGAAATATCAACGAGCACTTTTCCTTTTTACTCCTTATATTTACATTGATGTTTCCATACTCCTTGGTAAGCTGGTAGTATTCAGCAAGATGTGACTGTTTGTGTTGAGCTAAATATGTTTCGAATGTATATGTTAAAAAACACACCACTTTTTCATGTACTGACTTGTCATTTGATAATATAAAAACATCAAAGTTGCCAGGTATAATGGAGTTGCGTTCGAGTGATGACTTTTCTTTGTCTCTAAAATTGCATTCAAACGCCATACTCCATGATCTGCTGCCACCTACCCACAAAACAGCTTGGTCTGGGAAATTGATGTTAATGTAGTCTGTGGCAAGTTGAAGGATAATATTGAAATCTTGTTTGTAATATTGTTCGACTAGCTGAGAATACTCGTTTCGTTCAATCATGAACTCGTTATAAAACTCCTCTGGCATAGTTCTCATGTAAAGAGGTATGTTCTGCATTATGCAACACGTTCGCTTGTTATTAAACAATAAATAAAAATAACACAAATTGCTGGTCAATACAGCATTCTGACAGCATTCTGAACACTTTGTCGTGTGAAAAAATTAGGTTGTGCTATATTGGAGTTTTTGTCCAAATGCTGAAGTAAAGATGTAGATCGTCCGATAATTTCTTTTGTATACATTCTGATAAATGCGGTAAAGCATTGGTGTTTGGCAATGTTACTCATGGCTGTTCTCACAGCTTGTGTTGGTGATAACTTTTGATTTTTGAGTCTTGTTTCCAAATACCAAACAGCATAAACTGAACAAAACCCAATGTTTTCACCGAGTATGGGTTGAACTTTAGCTCTGTGTACTTCAGATTCTTGTAGTTCCTGGAATGGCATGTCATCATTGATAGCCCATGGTGCATTAGCTCCTTTTACATTAACTCCAAACATACTACAAAACGTATTGACAAGAGTCGTGTCAAGAATAAAGGAGTCGTACTCATAGTAATTGTTAACTGAGTCGTACCTCTCTAATAAAGAGTACTTTTTGTCATAAATCACCATATTCACGTGATTCATATTATGGTTACAATGATTTGTGCGGCATGGTTGTATCACAGATTGAACATTACACAGTACTATAGGAAATGCAAAAAAACGTTGATTTCGATTCTTGATAAACTTGTGAAAAATGCCTTTGAAAAAGTTTGGAATGCAAATTTGTCTCACATTAAATGAGTTTACATACCAATACGGAATAACACTCTCAAAAGAGTGCGCAGCATTGTCTGGTGGAATCAGGAGTGGTAGATTGTACTTTTGTTGCACATATATTGTAGACGCAAATAGCAGGCCAGAAGATGGTTTTAATAGACGTTGCATTTACTCAAGACAAATGTAGTGTGTCGCTAACAATCAATTTTTCATTGCTTGCTTTAAGTAGACAAACCTAGGACTATATTAGATTATTACATTATTGGATTATCAATAGCCCTCTTGAAGTACAATAGAGTTTTTAATAATCCGTCATCTAAGCTTACTTTAGATTTATGACCAACTACTTGTTTGTTGAGATTTAAACAAGGTCTTCGTATCTTTGGGTCATCTATGTCAATTTCATTGTGTAGTATCTTTATGTTTGGTTCGCGTTTAAAATGATACTTGTACATCTTGCATGCTCTTGCAACAAGTTCATTTATTGTGATCTCGTCATCACTACCAACATTTACAGGACCGCTGTAATCACTTTGCATTACTCTAAGCATCATTGAGATTGTGTCATCTACATAGGTCAATGAACGTGTTTGCAATCCATTGCCATGAATTGTTAGTGGTTTGCCGAGAAGTACTGCTCTCATTATCTCAGTAACAATTCTGCCATCACAAATGCTCATAAACGGTCCATATGTATTGAATATCCTGATAATTCGAGCGTTTACACCGTATAACCTTTGATACGTATAAACTAGAGTTTCTCCTATTCTTTTACTCTCATCATAACACGCGCGCTCGCCATACACATTTACGTTACCACGATATGACTCTTTTTGAGGATGTTCTAATGCATCACCATAAACCTCAGATGTGCTGGAGTACATGATTTTACACGACTCACCGTAATGTCTACAAAGTTCCAGCATGTTTTTAGTACCAATGTACCCAACATCCAATGTATCTAAAGGAAATTGCTTGTAAAAGGGTGGGGATGCTATACCGGCAAGATGATATATCTCATGTAGACTACGACATGTTTCTTTGATTTTGTTTACTACTTCTTCTTTGCAAATGTCTCCGTATATGAAGGTGACGTTGTGGTGTCTACGAACAAAAGTTTCTAATCTTGCACGAGAACTTGTGATGCAATTGTCAACAACACAAATTGATGTAACAGTTTGGTCTGATACTAAACGTAATATCAAGTTGTACCCAAGAAATCCACAACCACCTGTGATGAGGACGTTCCTTTCATATGGATTATCCAGATTTTCTCTTTCCATGCTTCAATTTCAGTTCTTTAAGTCTATTGGATAGAAAGAACTATACAAAAATCAGTTTTTTGCTGGCCTTTACCTCACTTACGCTTTGGAGAGCGGGTTTTAGCCTTCTTAGGAGACTTGCGCTTAGAGCTCTTTCTCTTTGGGGATTTTGCCTTCTTAGGTGACTTTGCCTTCTTAGAGCTCTTGCGCTTAGGCGACTTGGCTTTTGGTGACTTGCGCTTAGAGCTCTTTCTCTTAGGCGACTTGGCCTTCTTAGGTGACTTGCGCTTAGCACTCTTTCTCTTTGGGGATTTTGCCTTCTTAGGTGACTTGCGCTTAGAGCTCTTTCTCTTAGGCGACTTGGCTTTTGGAGACTTGCGCTTAGAGCTCTTTCTCTTAGGTGACTTTGCCTTCTTAGGAGACTTGCGCTTGGAGCTCTTTCTCTTTGGGGATTTTGCCTTCTTAGGAGACTTGCGCTTGGAGCTCTTTCTCTTAGGAGACTTGGCCTTCTTAGGTGAGCGGGTTTTCGCACCCGCACGACGAGAAGGAGACTTCGAGGAGCTCTTGCGCTTAGAGCTCTTTCTCTTTGGAGACTTAGCCTTCTTAGAGCTCTTTCGCTTAGGTGACTTGGACTTTCTCTTAGGTGACTTGGCTTTTTGAGACTTGCGCTTTGGAGACTTGGACTTTCGCTTAGGAGACTTTGCCTTTGGAGACTCAGACGACTCCGAAGTCCCAACTCTGTATGGAACAATGGCCTGGTCATTTGTGGCCATATACTTGAAAAGTTTGAAGTCATCAGCTGTACTCATGCAAGAACTTACTGTTGCGAAGATTTGCGCAGTTTCAGGGTTCTTATCGGGATGATTTTTCAATGCAAACTTTCTGAAATTCTTTCGAAACTCAGCTTCATTGTTTGACCAAACACCCTTCTCTTGCAAATAGTTGTAGCATTTCTGCACATCTTCAATTTTGAGAAACATTGTTATTTTATATATTTTGTAAATAAAAGAAAAATCCGCAATTATGGGTTTAAACGTAAAATAGCCCCGTATCCAACTAGAAGTTACTAAGAGGGATACGAGGCTATTATCAAATACAATTCACAAATTCTTATAACATTGGTATATACATAACACACCAGTTAACTGGGGCTCATCTATGTCTTTTTTATATGTTTTTTTTTTCAGTTCTTTTTTACGCCTGTTTCTTTGGGAAGTGCTTTGACAAGTAGCTTTGAAGTTTTAAGTATGTATAAACCTTTGGGCTGTTGGCATCACTGGGGTCCTTTGGCTCAGTTGCAGGACCAAACAAACTCTTCAAAGTGCTGTCAGGGAGGATTTCGCGTCGGAGTTCGGGATTTTGCAAATTATGTTCCTTAATGTAACTGGTCATGTATTTAGTGACATCAGTTCTAGCAACTGGCTCACCTTTCTTGACTCCAAATCTTTCAAGGAAAGAATACAACTCGTCAGACACAATTACAGGAGAAGCAAATCCAGATGGCTTGCGTGGAGCACTATCGTCACGTGGAGCCTTCTTTTTCTTGTTCTTCTTGGCAGCTTCCTTGATTGCGCTTTCATGATCACGTTGCATCTTACGAAGTTCGGCAACTTCACGCTTAAGTTCGGCCATCTGGCTAATACGCGCTTGGATAAGCTTTTCAAATCGTTGTTTCAATGACTCGGCTTCAATTGGAGCATCAGCTTGTGCAGCTGGTTGTTCAACTGGAGCAGGCTCGGCAGCTGGTTCAACAATAGGTTCTGGGATAGTAGGTTCTGGAATAGGCTCAATAGCTTTTGGGGCTTTTGCTTTGGTTGCTTTAACTGGCTTGACAGCTTTAGGAGTGGCTTTAGAAGCAGCAATCTTGGTCATGTTTGGAATGTTTTGAATTTACTATAGGAAATATTTTGATGATTCTTCCGCACCTGTAGCTTATTTTTCAGTGCATAAAAATATGCATTTTGACTGTTACAATTGACATTAATGTTACAATTGACATTAATGTGTCAGAATGTATTGGAACGTTGTGTCGGAAAAAAGTTCTTAAACACGTCTAGTATAAACGTTGAATAGCTGATAAGCGTTGAACAAACCTGCAGCTGCAATAACCATCTTGATACCAAATTCAAGTTGACCACCTCCAGTAATCATTTGAACAAGGTCACGTTTAGTATAGGCAAGGGTACCAATGTGAAGGGCGCCGGCAATGAGCAAAATCTGCACAAGCAAAGTTAGGTTTTGTTGAGTGAACATTATGTTGTTTATATTTATAGACAACAAAAAAATTATTTCAGGAATTACATCCTAACTCACATCCAAATCAAAGTACTTTAATATACCCTTGTCAAAAGGTTCAAACATCACCTTAGCTTGCCACAGCCACTCCCTGTTAATCATATCAACAGTTATACTCACTGGGTAGTACTGAGCAATACTAACACTATTCATTCTAAACAATCTTTCTGTTTTCTTATATACATTGTAATCACGTTCCTTTATAATGCTAAGCAATGACTCTCGAGGCAATACCATGTACAACTGTTCGATTGTGGAATTCGGGAGTGTAGAGTTGAACTTGATTGACTTGATACAATTCTTGCGTTTTCTAAGATAGTCAAGTAGGTCACTTGCAAACGGAACTGCGTGATGTGCATAGTACCATGTCCAATTGTTGTGAGAGTGATTGTCATAGTACCCAAGGGTCCAAACCAGTCCAGCTAGGTAATCACCACATGCTGCGTGTATATCATTTACACCATAGTAATTGTAATATCTCCCTTTGTATCCTGGTTTGTTATACATGATTCTATCGTCTTTCAGAAAGTATACATTGTTGTTATGTTGTGTTGTGTGTGTTTGTCGAACTACGTCTTCAATATGGATATCACGATACATTGTATTTTCTTTTCTCACTTTCGTGAAGAAGTAATCTTCTGATGTTGCCAAGTCGCTTATGATTTCATGCAACACGTCAAAGTTGATTGTGTGATTTACATCATTCCCAACAACGAGCATTGCACTACATTTTACAACGGCCTTGATGTAAAACTTCAATAGTACATTGATGCCGTTCTCCTTTATTGTCAAACTAGGAAGATGTTCAAGAAAGTCGTTGCCCAGTAAAAAACACAAACATATGTAATCCCAAATAAGCAACTCGTCGCTGCCATAAAATTCCTTGCCAGATGCTATTTTGTACAGACTACGAAGTTCACTACATATAGATTGTCGCAGATTATTCACGTTAAGATACGTGAATGTTTTGTCTGCGTCTTTCAACTTTGAGTTGAATGTGTTGTCTCTTATTAGTATGATGTTTTTTGCTTGTGTGCTCAGCAATGATAACATGATCAAGTCTGCATCCAGACCATATATGCATATCTTTTCATTGGTTTCACTTAGGTTTTCCTTTATGATTTTCATCATCTTATGTTCTCCTTCTCCGCATTCATCTGAGTCGGATACATGAAAAACAAAGTCGTTCATATCTTGAGCAAGTTGGGCAAGTGCAGCAGAAATGCTTTTCATAAACTTGGTGCCAGGTGTGATCCTATTTGAATCCCATGTAGGAGTTGAATCTGAAATGCCGGTTTCTTCAACGGGTTGAATGTTTTTGAAGAAATGTGATTTGTACCTTCTCTCACGTTGCTGGTTTATTTTTGCTCTTGGTGCCACACCATCGATAGTGATATGAACATGTGGTGCTCGTATCATGTTGATGACATGTCTTGTGTAAAGCATGGTGTTTTCGATTATTTTAGATTCGATTTGTTCTATTGTGTCGTCTCCAGTCATCATAGCAATAGCTTGTTGAGCACATGGATGGATCAAACTATTGTAATCAAAAAACAAGTGTCGAACACCTAGACAACACAGTTCACTCTCCTCAATCATTACCTTTTCTTTGTTGTATTTTCTGTAAAGCGTGTAGAAGTAGTACGGAATACCCATTTGATGATTTGTTAACCTTTTACGCTTTTGGAAGCGGTTATAAATGGGTTTCAGTTTTTTATTACTTGATGTATTCTTGATAAACAAGTAAACAAGCCGAGTTTTCATCAAACGTGTACCCTTGTTGGTTAAGTAGCTTTTTGTAAAAGTTCATCATCTGCAAATGCTCACTTTTGTTGTTGGATATTTTTGTAGTTTCGTTTGTTGTTTCGTTTGTTGTCTGTTCGGGTACACTTTTAATATCTTCGTCATCTTCTGTAAGATACTCTTCTGGGACTTCGTCTATTCCGATTGGGTACACTTCTGAAACATTATCATCAACATGGTCGTCTGTGTATTCGGCATCATCTTCATCTTGTATGTCTGTGTTTTCATTTTCGTGCATGTCCTCAATAGGTTCATCCTCGATTGGTTCGTGAGCTTCACTTGCCATTTGATCATCACTTCCGACAAGATGGTCATGTGAAAGGGTATCATCATCATCATCTTCTTCGTTTGCTGAGCTGCCTTTGTTAGAGTTTCTATGTCTATTACGCATGATAGTCATCATACGCCCAAAAACACTATCTTTTGGATACTTAATAGCTTTTAGATATTCTTTCATAAGTACATCTGGATCAACGTCATCGCCTATATTGGCATTCCGTCTGTTGATTTTGAACTTTCGTTTGATCTCAATCGTAACGTCTGTTGGAATTTGTTGTAATTGCAATTTGACAACATTTCTATCAATCTTTTGTTTCATTGACACCTTCAATTTATCCTCTATCAGTGTTTTATAGTAGTCAAGAAGCTCATCGCGGCGTTTGTCCATTTCGTGGATAAGGTCTCTGTTAGTTTCAATCAAATGCAGGCATTTGTAAATTCGTATAAGAACATCACTCTGAATATCTGCCAGATTGAAAAAGTATCCATTCGAGTTTTTAGAATAGTCTTTTTGATGTGTTTTTAGGATATTTAATATGTGAAGCTTCTCCTTACTATTCAGTCTAGTAATTCGTTGAATAATATCCCTTACATCAGGTACAACAACTTCATCAATATGAATGGTGTCATTCGTGATGTCATTCGTGATGTCATTCGTGATGTCATTCGTGATGTCATTCATGATGTTTGTTATGTAAACCGAAACGTTGATAATCCAGTTTTTTTTTGATATAGAATAATAACAACAAACAATGTCAGGAAATATAAATGATACAAACGTTGCATTGATAAAAAAACAAGTTCACGAAATTCAAAATGAAATCAAAGAACTTTCCCAAAACGGAGAGTGTATTTCTGATTGGGAAGATGCATTGAAAAGGAAGTATAAAGCATTATCGAAAACTTCAGCAACTTTATTCAAGTACATACTCACTAACTATAATACACCAAGTTTCAATGAACAGTTTTTCAATCAAACTCTCGAGCTCATGTTAACAAAGATTTCAAGTATTCAGAAGTCAGAGATGACACAAGAAGATGCATCGGTCAACGTTGGTGTGCATCTTGCTAAGAAGTACGTACCTCAGCTTAAAAAATAGTGCGGTACATCAATATAATTTTAACATTGTTCCTCATTAATAAATCATGAACAGTGAAGACCAACAAGACCCACAACAAGACTCACAACAAGACCCACAACAAGACCCACAACAAGACCCACAACAAGACTCACAACAAGACCTACAACAAGACCCACAACAAGACTCACCACAAGACTCACAACAAGTATTCATTGAACACATCAACTCAACTCAGAGGCGACTTGGGCACAACAAGTTGCAAGTTGAAATCGATGCACTGAAGAAAGAGGTAGAAAAGTACAAGTTAGCCGAGACAGAGAAAGAGATGAAACTTGGATTGTTCAAAAAGACAATTGCCAGTCTTCAACAAGAGCTTGCTGACAAAAGCAACAAAGTGGTTGAATTGACATGTACTCTAGATAACAGTGTTGAATTTAAACAATTTAGTTTATTGCAAGAAAACACAAGCCAATTACGCAAGGAAAATGAAGTGTTAGTTGGGAAAGTGGCTTCTCTAGAAGAACAATTAGGTACATTGCAAATCAAAACTGCAGAATTGTCTGGTCAGTTGGAAAGTGCTGTTTCGCGCACAGCAGAATTAGAACTACAATCACTTGCTAAGAATGAGTTGTTTGACATGCAAACAAGAGAGCTTACGCAAGTGAAAGAAAGCCTGATAGGAGCCAATCAAGTTCTTACGTCAAAGCAAAATATTGCTAATAATGTTTCTGGTGAACTTGATGAACTGAGAGCAGAGTTGGCGCTTTACAAAAGTAGGTACGAGGAGCAAAGATTGCAAATGGAAGAAACAACCGCGCAGCTACAGAAACAGTTGGAACATGTTCATATTGAACAACAGTTTGAAGAAGACACACAAAACAAAATCACAGGTCATACGAGACGCAAACTGGGAAAGGGTGAGTCTAAACGAAGAAGATAGCATATTGACCAGTGGAAATGTGGCTGCATCTGTACACATTGTTCACGGACGTATAACCCGTATAGAAAAGGTCATTTCCTGATGTGGTTTGTATAACTGAAATTTGTGTCGAATTAACACGTGTGGGTGCTCGTATGGATTCCATTCTATATGAAGCTCGTCGCCGTTACCGCCCGGTGAGTGACATAGCCTATTGACTACTCCTTGTTGTGTTTTATTGGAGCGAGCCAGCATAAATATACCATTCGGGCCACCTTCGTGTGAAGACTCTACCAGCACAATCAAACACCCCGTGTCCTTTAACCCGTCTACTTTAGATGTTGTAATGTATCCTACCTCGGTTGCAAGCTTCTCAGTTGTTGTAAGACGTGAATTCGTCCCTTTTGTCGTCATTGTCAAGCTAATATCCTTAGCAGGGGTTGTCTTGAAGATGTTACTGAACAAATTAGATGACATGTTATTAATTGACATGTTAACACAATGATAATTGTTATTATAGGATATCTATGATAATAATTTGAGTATTCTGTTCTTAAAAACTAGCGTTTTCCCTTTTTGATCTTCGGAATTTTGATATACTTCACATCTTCATCAACTTTTTGTTTAGCTTCTTGGTGTTCCTTTTCCTCTTCGCTATTGTAGTATTCATTGTAAACCTCGTCAGATGACACATAATGCAGCTCATTTCGAGCGTCACTTGGCTCTTTTTGGACCACTAGTCCAGTTTTACCTCCACTTTTAGCAGGACTATTCTTTACAGTTTTTTTTGTGTGAACCCTATCAGTGCTGTCAAGGTAGTCTTTTTCAAAATCGTAACTTTTATCCGCGCCGATACGCTCCTCCTCATCTTCTATAAGCTGTAGTACTTGCTCAAGTGGAATAAAAGAGTGTATTGATGAGATGACAAGTTTCTTTGTTTGTTCTTTTACTTGCTCCGTCTTTGACTTTTTAACCAAATCCAGGTTTTCGTAAAAAAATCTGCATACACGCTTCATACATTTATATACGACGTCTTCCAATAACGGCATGGTGTTGTCGAGCACAACATCAGAATCGTATTTGTACAACATTATACGTAGTGACAGTATAATAATTTTATTGAGAATATCCTGTATTTCTTCTTCTTCAACATTGATGTTTTTTGCAGCCCATTTTAGAAACTTTTTGTACTCTTTGTTACGTTTCTCGCTTCGCCATGAAGCTACATCAACAAGAGCTTTTTGCAAGTCTTTTGGCTTTTCATCAACTAGTTGATTAACACGTCGAATGTATTTACATGTATAATCACTCAAACACGTTGAAAGAGTGTTTTCATAATTCTTTTTACTGGCTGCTAGATAACTAACGTTATTAAAGATATTCGCCGTCATATTCTATACTAGCACGTTAAAATAATTCGCACGCTTTTCCGCAAATAATTTCGCAATGATAGGTAATTTACTGTATTACGGTTGAGGTAACAGAAAAATAATCTTTGCTTAAGTTAATTGAGGGTGACTAATCATGCAGGTGACTAATAACTTTCACATTTTTGTTTTAATTTCAACGCTACTCTCGTACTTTATGTTGCGTCGCTACAAACAGAACATCATTGAAGCACAACAGCAATATTACAGAACAAGCGCATCGCACCGCAAGAACAGTAATTTTGTATACGTCTTGTTTGTTCCGGTTTTGCTTTACATAGGTTATGTAATGTTCTGTAGCAAAGAAGTCTCTAAACCCTACACAACTAACAACACGCAACCGCCAGTACCTGTACTAAAAAATACGAGTTCTTCAAGCAGCGTGATAACTGCGCCGTATCCCGATAGTTTAAGCTCATAAAAAGCAATAAGCATTTTATAGTAGTTTTATTTCTCTACAATATGTAATTAAGAGTCATCTACATTATGTTGAATAGTTATCCAGACATACATAGTGAAAACTTCTCTGAGGTTCTGAACAAGTATGAGTTCACTAGCAATGCAAATGGTAAAAAGAAGTCTTTCACATACCAAGATCCTAATCAATTACTTTTGCGCAATTATGTATCAAAACCAACCGTTTATGAAAATGTTTTGCTGTACCACAGCTTAGGGTCTGGGAAAACATGCACATCTATTAGTATTGCAGAAGGATTTAAGGAGTACGTGAGTAATTTAGGCAGAAGGATAGTGGTCCTAGTAAAAAACAAAAATATTCATAGAAATTTTGTTAACGAGTTACTCAGCAAATGTTCAGGAAACGAATATATAACTGATGAGCAAAGGAATTTGTACTTTGGAATCAATGTTCAGAAAACACCAGCTGTGTTAGCTCAGCGCAAGGAACTTATCAATAAAGTTCACAGGCTTATTAACAAAACATACCACTTTATAACGTATGGTACTTTTGTCAACCAAGTGCTGGGTGCAAAGGATTACGAAAAAGACCAGTATGGAAGAAATACAACAAAACTCAAGCGCGTGGATGGAAAGGTTCTACGTAAAAGAGCCAAAAATGCGATCGAGGACTTGAGTAACACTGTCATTGTTGTAGATGAAGCCCACAATGTTACGAATAATGATGTATACATAGCACTAAGAGAAGTTTTATCGCGGTCGTATAACTACAGACTTGTGCTTTTGACTGCAACGCCTATGTATGACAATCCCAAGGAAATCTTCGAGATTTCCAACCTATTGAATATGAATAATAACTCCCTCCAGTTTCCAATTAGAAACGAACTGTTTAAACAAAACCAGGACGGACAAATAATGGTGACAAAGGTACAATCTGAACTTATAAGTAACACTGTCCTTAAAGGTGGTATTGTATCTGTAACGGACGATGGATTAAACGGGCTTAAGAAAGCATTGCAAGGTAAAGTGAGTTACTTGCAACCAAACACACAAACTAATCCTCTAAAACGTCACATAGGCAAGCAACTAATACCTGGTAGGATTGGAACCACCAATGTTGTGTATTGCCGAATGTCAAATCACCAGTATACGGCTTACATCAATGCGCTGAAACACGATGTAAAAAGTGATGCCAAATACGACATATCTTCTGCAATTCAAAACGTTGAAGCTGCTGAAAATTCACAAGAATCAACAGGCGTATCGAAAACTGGGAGTTTGTACAAAAATAGCAGTGATGCATCGACAATGAGCTACCCAGGAAAGCAGTATGGAAAGGATGGGTTTCTGCAGCTATTTCAAAAGAACTCTAAAGGAGGATGGGCCCCAACTGATGTAAGCATCCTCACGACCAGTTTAGAAAAGTATTCTGCAAAACTGGCAAAATTGCTTTCAAACATCAAGAAAAGTCCAGGTAATGTGTTTGTTTACTCCAACTATGTTACATTCGGTGGTACGACATTAGTTAAGCAAATTTTGCTCGCAAATGGCTATAATGAGTTTCGAGGAAGCTCAGAAAATGGCCAAGCGTTTGTGATGTTTGATGAAAGTACGAATATTGAAACACGAGAACGCTATAGACGCATCTTTAATAGCCCTGAAAACAAAGATGGAAAGTTTATAAAAATAATCGTTGGTTCACCTATTATATCAGAAGGTATTACGTTGAAAAATGTTAGACAAGTTCATATACTTGAACCTAGTTGGAATATGAGTAGAATTAATCAGATCATCGGTCGTGCGGTTAGAAATAGGTCACATCATGACCTGCCGCCAGAAGAGAGAACCGTTGATATTTTCAAGTACGTAAGTGTGTTTGATACGAGAAAACTCACAAATTCTGCTCAGCAAAAATCTACGTTGGCAAATTTTTTCATTGACAAGGAAAAGTACATACTATCCGAAGAAAAAGATAGGGCAAACAAAAAGGTAGAAAGAATCTTGAAGGAAATCTCGTTCGATTGTGAACTTATGAAAGGAAGAAACAAGACAGATAATTCACTAAATGGTCTACCAGAATGTGATTACATAGAATGCGAATACACGTGTGCTGTCAAGAAGGATCCTAATGCACAGGTGGACAAATCAACATACAACCTTCACATCACTCAATTCGACAAGTTTGACATCTACTTCATTCTGAACACATTGCGAGACCTGTTCAAAAAGTACTTTATTTGGAGTTTAGAAGACATCTTAAGTTCAATACATGAAATTGAAGCAAATGTATCTAAGGAAGCTATTTATGCCACTCTTGGGCACATCACTCAAAACAAGGTTTTATTTACAGATATGTACAACAGAGATGGATTCATTATTAACAAAGGTGACTTTTACATCTTTAACAGCTCAGATATCGATATCAATACGTCGATTTACTCTAAGATACTTGACTTTTCTGTTGATCAATCGAAATACACTTTGAATCAATATGTCAAGACAAAGCTGCAAACAAGCTTGTTTGAAGATGCACAAGACCCAAACAAACCAAAAAGGAGGAAAGAAAAAAAAAAACAAGAAGAGGTAGTTTTGTCTGATTCTGATCTGAAGTTTAATGAGAAATTAATGCGTAACAATCTGCTCTTTGGTACCTACAGAGAACGAGGTATCAAAGGTAATCCTTACGGTCCTATAGACAAAAAGTTTAGAATCGTTGATTTACGCAAAGGCAGCAAGAAAGATACGGATGATAAACGTAAAAACATTTCTGGTATGTGGATTGGAAGCTATAAGAAGCCACAGTTGCTCGACATAGCTAAATACCTTGGTATTACAGTCAAAGATGCACATGATAAAGACAAAGTTGCACAACTTATTGAAAAAGCTCTTATCAAAGCAAACAAAGTCATTCGTTAATAAACTGTCAATTCAATGGTTATTTTACATTATCACAATTGTTATAATGTAAGTTAGAATGTAATGTACAGAATTAATAGTAGTACTCAAATGCAAAGAAAAAGTCTTTGGTGCTGTTTGAGGTGTTTTGATACTGCAATCTCACAATTGTGTTTGCAGGAAGAGATGACGCTCCTATAGTTTTTCTTGCCAACTCGTAGTTTGTATTGCTTCTCAATGCAAAATTCTTGATGTTGTTTATGCAAATCTGGACAGCACAACCTTGGGAAAACGATTGTTGACATTGTGTATCAAGTGTGATAGTTCCGTTAGTTTTATTAATGGCAATACACTCTCCTACGTGTGTCACAGACACTCCGTTAAAGATATCTACCCTATACCCAACATGAATGTTATCTGTAACTGTACTGTTGACATTGAGAATTGTATCATCTTGTGAAACATTTCCAGTCAAAACTCCAATTGTAGTATTTGGCGCAATAAATGTGTTAATGATGTCATTACCGTTATCTTGGCCTGAATAAAATGTTAACGTCAATACTGATAACTGGTAAGGCCATTGGAAGTCAAATGATTGAGTAGCATTAGCTGGGATTGTAAGTTTTTTTGATTCAGCCCGATAGTTTCCACCGGTTGGCATTGTCTCTTGAGCAATTTGCACAGTATTTGTGCTGACGGTATCGATAATAGTGACAGTGTTATCATCAATCGTGTGAGAACCATTATTTGGACATACTTGTGGTGATTCGTCATTCCATGTGTAAACATACTCGTTTTCTGTTTGACAGAATACACGAAACTTGTAAACACTTTTTGACATTCTTGTTCGTCTTTATGTGCTACTCAATAAAATTTTTTTCCGTTCCAATCTAGCTCTACAGTTATATTTCTTCAAGTTCAAATCCTGCCTTAAGAACCTTTACATACGAACCATATACGTTGTTTTTCTTGATTTGAATCTCTAGTGTCAGCTTCTGTAACTCGTCAACTGGTACCAATGATATTGAGTGAACTTCTTCTGTGCTGTTACTAGCTATAACTGAACCTAAAACAACATTATTTGTTATGTCCACCACCCTAATAGAGTAAGAGAAGTCGGGGTGAGCAGAATCATTTGGAGTGTTAGGAAGCATAAAAGAACTTATCACACAACGCGATAGAGCGTGCGTTTTGTTTGGAATGTAGTCATACGCAAACACGGTAGAATAAAATAAGGCATTGCTTAAACATGGGTTTAAGCCAGTGTTCAAGTACAGTGTGGTGTCTATTTGTGGGTTACTGTAACCAGCAAGTGCAAGCTGTAGTGCTTCTGTATCTTGAGACGATAGTTCAATTGTGGTAATTACGCTCAGTACTCCATTATCATATATGAAAGAGTCAATTTTATTGTCTAGGATGGGTGCTTGAGAAACTAAATGTGTCTTCATATGTGTAAAATCCGTTGGGCAAAAACCAAATGAGACATTTGTAACATACATGATTAATTATACTGTATGTTGTAAAGAATAAAAACGTGAAAAATCAACTAATCCTTACCATCCATAATCGAGCGTTTTGTATAGTGAATGTAGACCCATCAATAATGTTATACTTCAAACCAAGTGAATGTATACCTTGTGATACTGGTATAATGTAGTGCATATTTTCAGATTTTCTGTCAGTACCTAACCTGGTCGTACTATTTCTGGCATCTATGAGCGTTACGCCATCTAGAACTAGTGATACCTGCCAAGTTCTATTGTTGCTTCCTGAAGATGACAACCAATTCGCCATCATTAAGTATGTTCCGCCACTTAGTGTTCCTGTTGTAAAAGATGCTTTTGTCGAAGGCGTTGTTGAATTTGTGGCACTTGCTCCAGTTGAATCTGTGAAATAGTAGTCTCTTCCCCAGAGCAAATAGCTATTGTTATAAACATTATTTGCATAGACAGAACCACCGATTCCTACTCCTCCAGCAACCACTAAAGCTCCAGATGATTGATCTGTTGTTACAGTAGTTGAAAGAATGTTAACATCACCTATAGATATTATGGTACCTGCAGTAATATTACTTGCATACAAGTTCGCTGCTGACAGTAGATTTGCAATTCCATTTGCTGCTGTAAAGTTTGTTATACTAGCATTCGTCAATAATGCATTGACTGATGTGATGTTTGTATTTAGCAAAGTTGGGATTGTTGCTGATGTAATCAAAGCTGAAGCTCCGGTAAGACCCGTTGATGCATTTAGAGTTGCTGTCGATATATTTGTTACCAGTTCATTCACACTCAGTAATGTTGGAATTGTAGCAGAAGTTATCAATGCAGTTGCACTTGTTAATCCAACTGATGCGCTTAGAGTTCCTGATGAGATGTTTGTAGAAACTAATGAAGTGACAGTTGCAGAAGTTACCAATGCATTTGTTAATCTTGCTGATGCGCTTGTGATCCCTGTAGACACATTTATTGTTGCAGCTGAGATATTAGTCGCAACTTGATTGGTTGTAAGTAGAGTAGGAATTGTTGCCGATGGAATATTTGCATTTGGAATTGTCAATCCAGAAGACAAATTTAAAGTAGCAGTGCTGATATTAGTCGCGACTTGATTGGCTGTAAGTAGAGTAGGAATAGTTGCTGACGTAATATTTGCATTTGGAATTGTCAATCCAGAAGACAAATTCAAAGTACCAGTACTGATATTAGTAGCGACTTGATTAGTAGTAAGTAGAGTAGGGATAGTTGCTTACGCAATATTTGCATTTGCTATTGAAGCATTTGTTACACTTGCGTTAGTTGTAAGTAGAGTAGGAATAG